>Ga0102590_1003771_pt1 | contig 14302 bp, 14 predicted proteins | sample AraplaMF_Col_mMF_FD_76859 | JGI IMG/M metagenome (GOLD analysis project Ga0102590, IMG submission 76859) | Arabidopsis root microbial communities from the University of North Carolina, USA - plate scrape MF_Col_mMF | ecosystem: Host-associated > Plants > Roots > Endosphere | place: USA...
TGTCGGAAGCCGACATCGAGAAGATGGTCAAGGACGCCGAGGCCAATGCCGAGGCGGACAAGAAGCGCCGCGAGGCCGTCACCGCCAAGAACGAGGCGGATGGTCTGGTGCATTCGACCGAGAAGGCCCTGGCCGAGCACGGTTCGAAGGTCGCCGAGACCGAGCGCCGCGCCATCGAGGATGCCGTCAGCGACCTCAAGGAAGCGCTGAAGGGCGACGATGCCGAGGCGATCAAGGCCAAGACCCAGACGCTGGCGCAGGCTTCGATGAAGCTCGGCGAGGCCATGTACAAGCAGCAGGCCGAGGCCGACGCCAAGAAGGATGCGGCCAAGGACGACGTCGTCGACGCGGAGTTCACCGAAGTCGACGACGACAAGAACAACAAGAAGTCCGCCTGAACCCCGAGAGGGTCATGATGCGGACGGCTTGGACCCCACACGCTTCACTGGCCTCCCCCCTCAGGGGGGAGGCTGTCGTGTCGGGCGGTGCGGGCGGGATGCCCGTTACGATCGATCATTTCCCAGCCGTTTTTCTCAACGCCGCCATGCAGCCCTCTGCCACGACGCGAAAGGCTGCCTATATCGTCGCGTGGCGACGTTGTTTCGCTCCGACTTGACTCGCGATTGGATAGACCGAGCCTGCCATGTCCACCAAGCGCTGCTATTACGAAACCCTCGAAGTCGAACGCACCGCTGACGATTCCGTCCTGAAATCGTCCTTTCGCAAGCTGGCGATGAAGTTCCACCCCGATCGCAATCCCGGGGACGACACCAGCGAGGTCAAGTTCAAGGAAATCAACGAGGCCTACGAAATCCTCAAGGACAAGGACAAGCGCGCGGCCTACGACCGCTTCGGCCATGCGGCCTTCGAGCAGGGCGGTCCCGGCGGTGGTGCCGGTTTCGGCGCGGGCTTCGCCTCGTCCTTCTCGGACATTTTCGAAGATCTGTTCGGCATGGCCGGGCAGCGCGGCCGTGGCGGCCGCGAGCGTGGCGCCGACCTGCGCTACAACATGGAGATCACGCTCGAGGAAGCCTTTGGCGGCAAGACCGCGCAAATCGAGATTCCGGTCTCGGTCACCTGCGAGGCCTGCTCGGGCATCGGTGCCAAGGCCGGCACCAAGCCGAAGACCTGCTCGACCTGCGGCGGCGCCGGCCGCGTGCGGCAGTCGCAGGGCTTCTTCACGCTCGAACGCACCTGCCATGGCTGTCAGGGCCGCGGCCAGATGATCGAGGACGCCTGCCCGTCCTGCGCGGGCCAGGGCCGCGTCACCCGCGAGCGGACGCTGTCGGTCAACATTCCCCAGGGCGTCGAGGACGGCACGCGGATCAGGCTCGCCGGCGAAGGCGAGGCCGGCGTGCGCGGCGGTCCGCCCGGCGATCTCTACATCTTCCTGTCGCTGGCCCAGCACCAGTTCTTCCAGCGCGACGGCGCGGATTTGCATTGCCGCGTGCCGATCTCGATGGTGACGGCCGCCCTCGGCGGCGAATTCGAGGTGCCCACCATCGACAAGGCCAAGGCGAAGGTGAAGGTGCCCGCCGGGACCCAGTCCAACCGACGATTCCGCATTGCATCAAAAGGCATGCCGGTTCTACGGTCGCGCCAGACCGGCGACATGTACGTCCAGGTCGTGGTCGAGACCCCGCAGAATCTTACCAAGAAGCAGCAGGAGTTGCTGGCCGAGTTCGAAAAGCTCTCCTCCGGCAATACCCAGCCGGAAGCCGAGGGTTTCTTCGCCAAGGTCAAGGACTTCTTCGGTAATCGGGCGAACTGACTCGGCTTGACCGTATCGCCTGCGGCCTATACCTGTTTATGACCATTTTCTGACACGCCGCGGTCCCGCGGTCCCGTCCGGTCCTGACATGCCATTGCCATCGTCCGCGCGTGCGTTGAAGAAGCCCCGTCTTGATGACGAGGTGCGCTTTCTGAGATCATGGATCGAAAAGCCCCTCCACATGGGCGCGGTGATGCCGTCGGGCAAGCTGCTGGCCCGGACCATGGCTCATTATGTCGATGTCGAGTCCGACGCGCCCGTGGTCGAGCTCGGGCCCGGCACCGGTGCCATCACCTCGGCGCTGATCGAGCGCGGCGTCGACCAGAAGCGTCTCGTCCTCGTCGAATACAATCCCGGCTTCTGCGCGCTGCTGCGTGATCGCTACCCGCAAGCCAAGGTCGTGCAGGGCGACGCCTACCGTCTGCGCGACACGCTCTGGAACGTGCTGGGTGCGCCCGCTTCGGCCGTGGTGTCCGGCCTGCCGCTCGTCACGAAACCGATGCTGACGCGGCTGCGGCTCATTCGCGACGCCTTCACGGCGCTGGCGCCCGGCGCGCCCTTCGTCCAGTTCACCTATGCGGTGGTGCCGCCGATCCCGAAATCGCTGCCCGGCGTGTCCACAGAGGCCTCGGAACGGATCTGGATGAACCTTCCGCCGGCCCGCGTCTGGGTGTATCGCAAGGACTAATTCCGCCGGCTCCTTCTATGCGCGGCGGGCTCGTTTCGCCGAACGTATTGGATTGGATGTCAGCTCCGAAGATCCTGGTCATTCCCGGCTCGCTGCGCACCGGCTCGCACAATGCGAAGCTGGCGGCGGTCATAGCCTATGAATTCGCCCAGGCCGGCGTCGACGTCACCCGCATCTCGCTCGCCGACTTTCCGCTGCCGATCTATGACGGCGATCTCCAGTCGAAATCCGGCGTGCCCATCAACGCGATCAATCTCAAGCGCATGATCGGCGCGCATCATGGCGTGCTGATCGTGACGCCCGAATACAATGCCTCGGTGCCGCCGCTGCTCAAGAACGCGATCGACTGGGTCAGCCGCGTCCACGAATTGCACGAGGCGCGCGGCGAAGTGTTCCGCGGCCGTGCTTTCGCGCTCGCCGGCGCTTCGCAGAGCCGCCTCGGCGCCGCCCGCGCGCTCCAGGCGTTGCGCCTGATCCTGACCTCCTGCCACGCCAATGTGATTGCCAGCCAGCTCACGCTCGCCTTTGCCCACGAAGCCTATGACGATATGGACAGGCTGAAGCACGAGGCAGATATCGCCGCGCAGAAGGAGCTGGTCGCGCAGTTGATCGACATTTCCCAACGCATGATGTGAGGTGACATGACGCCAGCCGAAATCGCCCCGAAAGACCGCCTGATCGTTGCGCTCGATCTGCCGAGCGTTGAGGCCGCGGAAGCGATGATCGCAAGGCTCGGCGACAGCGTCTCGTTCTACAAGATCGGCTATCAGCTCGCTTATGCCGGCGGCCTGCCGCTGATCGGCAAGCTCGCCGACAAGGGCAAGAAGGTATTCGCCGATCTCAAGATGCACGACATCGGCAACACCGTCGCGCGCGGCACCGAGAGCGTCGCCAAGCTCGGTGCAACTTTCGTGACCGTGCATGCCTATCCGCAGACCATGAAAGGCGCCGTCGAGGGACGCGGCAGTGCCAGCCTGAAGATTCTCGCCGTAACGGTGCTGACCTCCTACAACGAGGACGATCTGCACGCCGCCGGCTATCGGCTCGGTGTCTCCGAGCTGGTCGAAGCGCGCGCGCAGCAGGCACAGGTGCTCGGTGTCGACGGGCTGGTGTCATCGCCCGAGGAAGTCGGCAGCCTTCGCAAGATCGTCGGCCACCAGATGACGCTCGTGACACCCGGTATCCGCCCTGCGGGTTCGGCCAGCGGCGACCAGAAACGCATCATGACGCCGGGCCGTGCGATCGCCGCCGGCGCCGATTATCTTGTCGTCGGACGGCCGGTGGTGGAAGCCGCCGATCCCAAGGCGACAGCAGAAGCCATTCACGCCGAGATCGCACAGGCACTCGGCTGAACAACAACAGGAGAAGAGCAATGGCTGCAAAGGGCTACTGGATCGGACGCGTCGACGTCTCCAATGACGAGGGCTACAAGCCCTATGCGGTCGCCAATCTCGCGATCTTCAAGAAATTCGGCGGCCGCTATGTCGTTCGCGGCGGCCGTTTCACCACCGTCGAAGGCCAGAGCCGCACCCGCAACGTCGTGATCGAATTCCCGGACTACGAGGCCGCGATCGCCTGCTACAACTCGCCGGAATACCAGGCCAATATCAAGGTGCGGCAGCCGCACTCGATCGCCGACCTCATCATCATCGAGGGTTATGACGGCCCGCAGCCGCAGGACGGCTGAGGCGCGATCTCGTCTTACCCTCCCCTGGAGGGGTCCGGGACGAGCGTAGCTCGCCCGTGGTCGATCGCGCGCAGCGCGGGCGGGGTGGGGTGATCTCTCAACACGGACACTGTGCGGTGAGGAGAGACCGTCACCCCACCCCGCTGCGCATTCCGCTTCGCTGCATGCTCAGCAACCCTCCCCCTCCAGGGGAGGGTAAGAGCGTGCCCCACAATCCCTCTCGGTTGCCGGAACTCCATCCCCCCGCTACAACGGCCTCCGAAGAGGATCACACCATGTCCGACATGCGCTTGATTGTTGCAGGAGCCGGCGGCCGGATGGGCCGCGCGCTGGTGCGGGCGATTGCCGAGAGCAAAGGCGCGGTGCTGGCGGGCGCGCTGGAGGCGCCGGGCTCGGATCTGCTCGGCAAGGATGCTGGCGTGCTCGCAGGGCTGCCCGCCAACGGCATCAAGCTCTCCGCCGATCTCTGGGCGATGTCGAAGGAGGCCGACGGCATCCTCGATTTCACCGTGCCGGCCGCGACCATCGCCAATGTCGCGATCGCCGCCGAGCGCGGCCTCGTGCACGTCGTCGGCACGACCGGGCTGTCGGGCTCCGACAACGCCGTGATTAAGAGCGTCACCAACCGCGCGGTCGTGGTGCAGTCGGGCAATATGAGCCTGGGCGTCAATCTGCTCGCCGCCGTGGTCAAGCGCGTCGCCAAGGCGCTTGACCAGAGCTTCGACATCGAGATCGTCGAGACCCATCACCGCATGAAGGTGGATGCGCCATCGGGCACGGCGCTGATGCTGGGCCAGGCCGCAGCCAGCGGCCGCGGCGTCACCCTCGACGAGCATTCGGAGCGTGGTCGTGACGGCATCACCGGCGCGCGCCGGCCGGGCAATATCGGTTTTGCCTCCTTGCGCGGCGGCACCGCGGCCGGCGATCACAGCGTGACCTTCCTCGGCCCGTTCGAGCGCCTGACGCTGTCGCACCAGGCCGAGGACCGCATGCTGTTCGCGCACGGCGCGCTCAAGGCGGCACTGTGGGCGCACGGCAAGCCGCCGGGGCACTACTCCATGGCCGACGTGCTCGGCCTCTCCGACATCTGAACTGAACAACACGGAAAGCAGTTGATGAGTGAACGTCTCCTCGTGCTCGTGCGCCACGGCCAGAGCGAATGGAATCTGAAGAACCTGTTCACGGGCTGGAAGGATCCTGATCTCACCGAGCTCGGCGTGAAGGAAGCGACCGAAGCCGGCCGCAAGCTGAAGGCGCAGGGCCTCGTGTTCGACGTCGCCTACACCTCGGTGCTGACGCGCGCGCAGCACACGCTCGACCTCATCCTTGGCGAGCTCGGCCAGAAGGGCCTGCCGACCTCGAAGAACCTCGCGCTGAACGAGCGCGACTATGGCGATCTCTCCGGCCTCAACAAGGACGACGCTCGCAAGAAGTGGGGCGAGGACCAGGTGCTGATCTGGCGCCGCTCCTACGATGTGCCGCCGCCCGGCGGCGAAAGCCTGAAGGACACGCTGGCGCGCGCACTGCCGTATTACGTGCAGGAGATCCTGCCCGGCGTGCTCAACGGCAAGCGCACGCTCGTCGCCGCCCACGGCAACTCGCTGCGCGCGCTGATCATGGTGCTGGAGAAGCTGTCGCCCGAAGGCATCCTGAAGCGCGAGCTCGCCACGGGCGTGCCGATCGTCTACCGGCTGAATGCGGATTCGACCGTGGCGTCGAAGCTGGATCTGGCGGGCTAAACGTCGCGGCAGACGCGCTGTCGTAGGGTGGGCAAAGCGAAGCGTGCCCACGCAGCGTCAGCGATTTGGGAAAGATGGTGGGCACGGCGCTATGCGCCTTTGCCCACCCTACGGCAGCGTGCTTGTTGCGCCTACTGCACCCCGACCCGCCCGGCTTCCCAGCCCAGCATCGCCTGCTTGCGGGTGATGCCCCAGTGATAGCCGGTGAGCGTGCCGCTCTTGCCGAGCGCGCGGTGGCAGGGCACGACGAACGAGACCGGGTTTCTGCCGACGGCGGCGCCGACGGCGCGCGAGGCCTTGGGGTTGCTGATGTTGCAGGCGATGTCGGAATAGGACACCGCGCGGCCCATCGGGATCTTCAGCAGCGTCTCCCACACCCGCACCTCGAAATCGGTGCCGATCAGGACCACGCGCAGCGGCTGGTCGGACCGCCAGAGTTTGGTGTCGAAGATGCGCGCGGCGAGCGGGGCGGTGCCCTCGTGATCCTCGACATAGGTCGCGTTCGGCCAGCGCCGGGTCATGTCGGCGAGCGCGATCTTCTCGTCGCCGGGATCGGCGAAGGCGAGGCCCGAGAGGCCACGGTCGGTCGCGATCACGATGGCGGTGCCGAACGGCGAGGGGTGGAAGCCGTAGCGCAAGGTCAGCCCCGCGCCGCCGTTCTTCCATTCGCCGGGCGACATCGCTTCATGCGTGACGAAGAGGTCGTGCAGCCGGCCCGGGCCTGACAGGCCGGAGTCGAGCGCAGCGTCGAGGATGCTCGCGGAATCCCGCAGCAGCCCCTTGGCGTGGTCGAGGGTGAGCGCCTGCATGAAAGCCTTCGGCGTGATCGAGGCCCAGCGGCGGAACAGATGGTGCAGCTCGTCCGGCGTGACGCCGGCCGCATCCGCCATCGCCTCGATGGTCGGCTGCGCGCGCCAGTTCTCGGAGATGAACGCAATCGCCCGGCGCACGGAATCATAATCGCGCAGCGCTGCGTTCTGGGGGCCCGGCTTGGCCAGGCGCTGGTCATGGATTGCGAGTGTCATCATGACCGGAAATGTAGGAGGACGCGGGGCGCGAAACCACCCGATTTCCGACGGGACGTCAGCTGATCGGGTTGTAGGTCGGCCCGCGCCTGGCGGCGTTCAGGGCCTCAACCAAGCCTTTGTAAAAACTTGCCTTTTCCTCAGGTCCCAGGAACCTCGCGATGCGGATCTGGTGGCCGCGCGAGATCAAATAGAGATGCTCGATGCCAAAATCCTCGTCGACCTCCATGTCGAGGCGGACCCAGAGCGGATTGAAGGTCCATTCGGCCACCTGACCGCGATGGCTGATGCGCCTCACGCGCAGCTCGGAGGTCGTGACGGTGATCTCCTCGCGCGCTCGGGCGGTGCCGAAATTGACCTTAAAGGCCCACCACACCACGAGCACGTCGAGGCCGAAGAAGCCGAGCACCGGCCAGGCGCCCTTCATCAGGAAGGCGATCCCGGTGGCAAAGCTGACGACGCTCAGGAACAGCATCACGGCGAGGAAGCCGGTGCGGTTCAGCGAGCGGTGCGGCGTCAGCAGCGCGGAGAAGATCTGAGGCTCGTTCTCGCGCTCAATTTCGTTGCCTGTGCTCATCGTCCCTCAGTATATCCCGATCATGGCGAAAATCACCCGCAAGCCGGTCCCGCGCAAAGCTGCGGTGCCGAAGAAAAAGGCAAAGGCGGCCGTCGCCAAGCCCGCAAAGAAACCGGCACCTGCCAAGAAATCGCTGAAGGCCATAAAGCCCAATTCCATCAAACCTTGGACGCCGGCGGAGATCCACGAGGTCTTCAGCCGCTTCCGCAAGGCCAATCCGGAGCCGAAGGGCGAGCTGGAGCACGTCAACCCGTTCACGCTACTGGTCGCCGTGGTGCTGTCGGCGCAGGCCACCGACGCCGGCGTCAACAAGGCGACCCGGGCCTTGTTCGAGATTGCCGACACGCCGCAGAAGATGCTCGACCTCGGCGAGGAGCGACTTCGCGACTACATCAAGACCATCGGCCTCTATCGCACCAAGGCGAAGAACGTCATCGCGCTGTCGGCGAAGGTGCTGAGCGATTTCGGCGGCGAGGTGCCGCGCACGCGCGCGGAGATCGAGTCACTGCCCGGCGCGGGGCGCAAGACCGCCAACGTGGTGCTCAACATGGCCTTCGGCGAGCACACCATGGCGGTGGACACCCATGTCTTCCGCGTCGGCAACCGCACGGGGCTCGCGCCCGGCAAGACCCCGCTGGAGGTCGAGCTCGGTCTCGAAAAGGTGATCCCGGCCGAGTTCATGCTGCATGCCCATCATTGGCTGATCCTGCACGGCCGCTATACTTGCCTCGCGCGCAAGCCGCGCTGCGAGGTGTGCCTGATCAGCGATCTCTGCCGTTGGCCGGAGAAGACGGTGTGACGGCGATAAGGGCGAAGCTTTTTGGGGGCAGGTCGTGAGCGAGCAGGAACAAATTTCGCCATCCCCCGTCCCTGCCGGCCCAACCGCGCCGCCCAAACCGACGCGGCCTCCGGCCTCTTCGCTCTGGAGCCGGCTCGCGATTCCGCTGTTCGCCGTCATCGTCGCGCTCGCCTTCGTCGCGCTGGCGACGCTGCGCTTCGATGAATGGGTCGGCAATGCCGTGGTCCAGACCACCAACGATGCCTATGTGCGCGCTGAGCTGACGCGGCTTTCGAGCCGCGTCTCTGGCGAGGTGCTGACCGTTGGGGTCACCGACTTCCAGCGCGTCAGGGCCGGCGATCTGCTGATCCAGATCGATCCCGCGGATTACCAGGCCCAGGTCGCTCAGGCTGAAGCCGCGGTTGCCGCGGCGCAGGCCGTGCTCGACAATCTCGGCAACCAGATCGAGCTGCAATACGCGACGATCGCGCAGGCCGAAGCCGCGCGGCTGTCGGCGGAGGCGCTGCAGGTCGAGGCCAGGCAGGAGCAGGAGCGCCAGCAATCGTTGTCGCAGACCGAGGCCGGCACGCGGCAGCGGCTCGAACAGGCGGTTGCGGGTCTTGCCAAGGCGCAGGCCGACGTGCGCGCCAGCCGCGCCGTGATCGCGGCCCAGCAGCACCAGCTCGAGGTTCTGCAGGGGACCAGGAAGCAGCGCGCCGCCGATGTCGAAGCGGCCAAGGCGACGCTGGCGAGCGCAAAGCTGAAGCTCGGCTATACCAGGATCGCCGCGCCGTTCGATGGCGTCGTCGGCGAACGGCAGGTGCAGCCCGGCGACTACGTCAATATCGGCACCAACCTGATCAACGTGGTGCCGCTGCCGAAGGTCTATGTGATCGCGAACTACAAGGAGACCCAGCTCACCCATGTCGCACCGGGCCAGCCGGTCGAAATCACCGTCGACAGTTTTCCGCGGGAGAAGCTGCGTGGCAAGGTCGAGCGCATTGCGCCCGCCACCGGCGCGCAAGTCGCTCTGCTGCCTCCGGACAACGCCACCGGCAATTTCACGAAGGTCGTGCAGCGCATTCCCGTCCGCATCCAGTTCGACGACAATCAGCCGCTCCTGACGCGGCTCGTACCCGGAATGTCGGTCGTCACCAGCATCGATACGAGGAGCGGCAATGGCGGAAAATGACGATGCCGGCCACGGACCCGTCTCGCGCGGCGGCATCGCGCCGCAACCCTTGTTTGCCGTCGCGGCGGTGCTGCTCGGCTCGTTCCTCGCCAATTTCGACAGCCGCCTGACCACGGTCGGCCTGCCGGACCTGCGCGGTGCGTTCGGCCTCAGCTTCGACGAAGGCGCCTGGCTCTCCACCGCCGGCATCGGCTCGCAGATCTTCATCGCACCCGCGGTGGCCTGGCTTGCGACCGTGTTCGGCCTGCGCCGCGTGCTCGGCATCCCGAGCCTGGTCTACGCCGTGGTGTCGGCGATCATCCCGTTCGTGCACGACTATCCGACGCTGCTCGCGCTCAGTGTCGTGCATGGCCTTCTGCTCGGCACCTTCGTGCCGGCAACCTTGATGATCGTGTTCCGCAATCTGCCGATCCGCTGGTGGTTGCCGGCGATATCGATCTATTCGATCCGCGTCGGCTTCGCGTTGGATACATCGAGCTCGCTGGTCGGCTTCTATGTCGATCATCTCGGCTGGCAATGGCTGTACTGGCAGGGTGTCGTGATCGCGCCGCTGATGGGGCTGATGGTCTATCTCGGCACGCCGAACGAGCCGGTGAACCGCGCGCTGCTGCGCGAGGCCGATTGGGGCGGCATGCTGCTGCTCGGCGCGGGCGTCTCGATGATCTACGCCGGGCTCGACCAGGGCAACCGGCTGGACTGGCTTGGCAACGGCACGGTGATGGCGCTGCTCGCCGCCGGCGCGGCGTTGTTCGTGGCGTTCCTCGTCAACGAATCGCTGGTGCGCCAGCCCTGGGCGCACGTGAACGTGCTGTTCTCGCGCAATATCGGCCTGTCCCTGGTCGTCATCCTGCTCTACACGCTGACGTCCCTCTCCAATTCATCGCTGGTGCCGAACTTCCTCGGCAATGTCGTCCTGCTCCGGCCGGAGCAGAGCGGCCTGTTGCTGCTCACCTACGGTGCGCTGCCGATGTTCGTGCTGGTGCCGCTCTCGATCTGGCTGCTCCGTCATTTCGATGCGCGCGTGGTGACGGTGCTCGGCTTCGCCTGCTTTGCCGCGGCCAATCTCTGGGGCACCCAGCTCACCCATGACTGGGCGCGCGAAGATTTCATCGGCATCGTGCTGCTTCAATCGATCGGACAATCCACGACGCTGCTGCCGATCATCATCATGGCGCTGTCGAACTCCGATCCGAGCCGTGCGACGTCGTTTGCCGCTTACATCCAGATCATGCGGCTCGGCGGCGCCGAGATCGGCGTGGCGCTGATGGGGACGTGGCTGCGCGTCCGCGAGCAGGTCCATTCCTTCTATCTCGGCCAGAACCTCGCGGTCGGCGATGTCGATGTGGTTCGCATGCTCAAGCAGCTCGCCGACCATTTCGCTGCCCATGGCGCTGGCCTCGCCCAGGCGCGCGCGGTGGGAACGCTTGCGGGCTTCGTGCAGCGCGAGGCCAATGTGCTGGCCTATATCGACGGCTTCTGGCTGTGCTTCTGGCTGGCGATGGCCGCGCTCGGCTTCATCACCTTGATCACCCGCGCGCCACCCGGTCCGTTCACGCCGGCACCGTTCGGCTTCGCCAAGATGCTGCTGCGCAAATGCGGGATGCGTGTGGCCTGAGCCGGCTCACCGCATCTGCCGCGCCGGTTCGATCAGCTCGGGGCGCGGGCCCGACAGGCGCTTGTGCATGTGGACCATGAAGGCCATGCCGAAGATCGGCGTCGCCAGATTGACGATCGGGATCGAGACGAAGGCGGCGATGAAGAGGCCGGCGGTGAAGATGGTCGCGGCATTGTCGCGACGCATCGCCTTGGCGTCCTCCGGCGAGCGGAAGCGCATCGCGGCGAGCTCGAAATATTCGCGGCCCAGGAGCCAGGCGGCGGCGAGGAAGAAGATCAGGAAACCGGCGCCGGCGAACAACACCAGCGGCAGCGCGGCGAGATAGACCAGGATCGTCAGCAGCGCCGTCTTGACGCCCTCGAGGATCGCCTGGCTGAACGGCAGCGCCGTGCCCGGACGCTCCGCGGGATAGTGCTCGCGCTCGACGATGTCGGCGACGTCGTCGACGAACAGGCTCGCCACCAGCGAGGTGATCGCGGGCATCAGGAAGATACCGCCGAACACGACGCCGAGCCCTGCCGCGATCGAGACGATCCAGGACAGGACCTCGAGCGAGGAATGCCAGCCCGGCCCGAGCAGGCCCTCCAGCCAGACCTCGCCGGAGGTCGCAAACCAGCTCAGCAGCCGCTGCAGGCCGATCGCCAGCACGGTGATCAGCACGAGCGCGAGCCCGATCGATCGCCACAGGATTGTGCGCATCGGCGGCGAGATCATTTGCGACAGCGCCTTCACGGCGGCATCCAGCATGGGGGACCCTCTGAGGTAGATTATCCGCGAGAGGTAGATATGCGGGGCGATTTCGGCAAGAGCGGGGGCCGGCGGCGAAGGTGGCGCGATCTCTTGCTTACCCTCCCCTGGAGGGGGAGGGTCGGCACGTGATCGAGCGAAGCGAGATCGCGTGACGGGGTGGGGTGATCTCTCCACTTGGGCACTGTTCGCCGCGGAGGGACCGTCACCCCACCCCGTTCGCGCTACGCGCGATCGACCACGGGCGAGCTACGCTCGTCCCGGACCCCTCCAGGGGAGGGTAAGATCCAGCTACTCGTGCCTATGCCCGTGTTTGCGCGGCTTCGCGTGCTTGCCTTCGCCGGTCGGGATCATCACCACGCGGCCGTAGCGCACGCCACGTTCGGCGATGATGTGGTCGGCGAAATGCCTGACCTCGTCGGCGGAACCGCGCAGCGCCGTCATCTCCATGCAATTGTCGTGATCGAGATGGACGTGCAGCGTTGCCAGCGCGAGGTCGTGGTGGCCGTGGAATTCCTGCACCAGCCGCTTTGAGAGGTCGCGCGCGGCATGGTCGTAGACATAGATGAGGCCTGCCACGCATTGACCGGTCTGCGCGGTGTCCTCGGTGGACTGCTGCAGCCCGGCGCGCGCGAGATCGCGGATGATCTCCGAGCGGTTCTGGTACCCGCGCGCCTCGGCCGCGGCGTCGATCTCCGCCAGAAGGTCGTCCTCGATCGTGATCGTTATCCGCTGCATCAGGTCCTCTCCGCGGGCTTGCTCCTCTTACCTCGCCCCGCTTGCGGGGAGAGGTCGGAATTCAAGCGTAGCTTGAATTCCGGGTGAGGGGGACTCTCCGCGAGTCCAATTCTCACCGTGATTGCGGAGACAGCCCCTCACCCCAACCCTCTCCCCGTAAGAACGGGGCGAGGGAGCGCACCGTCCCCGTCACAGCCGTGTCGCACGCAGCCGCAGCGCGTTGCCGACCACGCTCACCGAGGACAGCGCCATCGCCGCCGCCGCGATGATCGGCGACAGCAGCACGCCGAAGGTCGGGTAGAGGATGCCGGCGGCGATCGGGATGCCGGCGGCATTGTAGATGAAGGCGAAGAACAGGTTCTGGCGGATGTTGCTCATCGTCGCCTGGGACAGTTTTCGCGCGCGGACGATGCCGGTGAGGTCGCCCTTGAGCAGGGTGACGCCGGCGCTCTCCATCGCGACGTCGGTCCCGGTGCCCATGGCGATGCCGACTTCGGCAGCGGCCAGCGCCGGGGCGTCGTTGACGCCGTCGCCGGCCATCGCGACGATGCGGCCGGCCTTCTGCAGTTTTGTGACCACCGCGCTCTTCTGGTCCGGCAGCACCTCGGCCTCGACCTCGGCGATGCCGAGCCGGCCCGCCACGGCCTCTGCCGTCGTGCGGTTGTCGCCCGTCAGCATGATCACCTTGATGCCTTCCCCGGCCAGCGCCTTCAGCGCCTCCGGCGTCGAGGCCTTGACCGGATCGGCGATCGCAAACAGACCGGCGAGGGCGCCGTCGACGGCCATGTTGATCACGGTAGCGCCGTCGCCGCGCAGCCGCTCGGCTTCGCTGTCGAGCGCCCCGGTGTCGATGCCGATCGACGACAGATAGCGGGCATTGCCGAGCACGACGGACTTGCCGTCGACCTTGCCGGTCGCGCCCTTGCCGGTCGGCGAGTCGAATTCCTCGACCTGGCCGAGGGTGAGCTGCTTCTCCTTTGCCGCACGCACGATTGCGTCAGCCAGCGGATGCTCGCTGGCGCGCTCGACGCTGGCGGCGATGCGCAGGATGTCGTCCTCGGCAAAGCCGGCCGCGGGCACGATCGTGACCACCTTGGGCTTGCCCTCGGTCAGCGTGCCGGTCTTGTCGACGACCAGCGTGTCGATCTTCTCCATCCGCTCCAGCGCCTCGGCATTCTTGATCAGCACGCCGCCTTGCGCGCCGCGCCCGACGCCGACCATGATCGACATCGGTGTCGCCAGGCCCAACGCACAGGGGCAGGCGATGATCAGCACGCTGACGGCGGCGACGAGGCCGAATGCGAGTCGCGGTTCCGGCCCGAACCAGGCCCAGGCGGCGAAGGCGGCGAGGGCGACGACGATCACCGTCGGCACGAACCAGCCCGCGACCTGATCGGCCAGCCGCTGGATCGGCGCGCGCGAACGCTGCGCATCCGCGACCATCTGCACGATCTGCGACAGCAGTGTCTCGCGCCCGACCTTGTCGGCGCGCATGATGAAGCTGCCCGACTGGTTCAGCGTGCCGGCGATGACCTTGGCGCCGGTCTCCTTGGTGACCGGCATGGATTCGCCTGTCACCAGCGACTCGTCGAGCGATGAACGGCCCTCGAGAATGACGCCGTCGACCGGCACCTTCTCGCCGGGCCGAACGCGCAAGCGGTCGCCGGCATGGAGCGTGTCGATCTCGACCTCATGCTCGCTGCCGTCGGCATCGACGCGGCGCGCGGTCTTCGGGGCGAGCTGCA
>Ga0102590_1003774_pt1 | contig 14292 bp, 9 predicted proteins | sample AraplaMF_Col_mMF_FD_76859 | JGI IMG/M metagenome (GOLD analysis project Ga0102590, IMG submission 76859) | Arabidopsis root microbial communities from the University of North Carolina, USA - plate scrape MF_Col_mMF | ecosystem: Host-associated > Plants > Roots > Endosphere | place: USA...
GTTTTCCCGACATTGCCTGAGCTATGGCCAATGCACGGTATGTGGATGTATGCGTTCTGTTGCTGCGCAGTGACCGCAAGGCAAGTTCGATTGCACGCTCATACTGAGCGGCCGATACGGCGGCTGACGCCGCCAATGAATCATAAAAATACCGTATTGGGTCGAGAGGAGACAATCGCAGGGCGCGCTCGCTCGCGTCAAACGCCGCGCCTCCGTCTCCCTTGAACGCATTAAGCGTTCCGGTCAACAGCCATGCCAGGGACTCATTGGGGTTGACGCTTAGAGCTGCCTCGTAGCGTTGTGCAGCGACTTCCAGATTCTTCAGCAAATTTGTGTGAACGAAGCCATCTATCGTGAGCGCCAGAGAAGAGGTTGGGTCAATGTCGAGGGCTCTTTTGGTGCAATCCAACGCAAGCTGTTTCTCTTTCTCTGGGTTTTCCGCCCACCCCTGCTGTACCCGCAGTACATGCCATTTCGCCAGCCATGCGTAAGGAGTTGGATGGCGGCGGCTGCGGTCGATCAAGTGTTCCAGCATCGCGCGAGCGCGGTCAAACTCACTAAACGCCGTGCGATGCATCAGTGCTACCGAACCCAGCAGCAAGGTATAGCCGTCCAGCGTCGGCAGGGCCTGACTTTGGGCTCGCTCCAATTGCTGGGACATGACGGAAGAGCTGATGGCCGCCACCACCCGCGAAATCAGCTCGTCATCCGTCTCGAACACGCCGTGTACTTGCCCTTTGAGATTTTCCGCCCACACCAATTTCTCGGTTTTGGCATCAATCAGCTCTACAAACAACGCCAATTGCGTGCCCACACTGCGGCAGGTGCCCGAAAGAATATAGCTGGCACCCAGGTGCGTGCGGATATCCTCAATTGCCTCTTGCCGCCCACGGAATACCGTCGTGGACAGCCGCGAGATCACGTGCAGTTCCGAGGTCCGGGAGAGTGCGGCGATCACCTCGTCGGCTAGCGCTTCGCCCAGCATTTCATGTCCGGGTTCAGAACTACGCATCGCGAAGGGAATGACGGCAATAGTGGGGCGCAGGTCAAGACGCACTGCACTGCTGAGGGCGATCACCGGATGCTCCCCTGGCGGGGCAACGCGATAAGCGCGGACGGGCTTTTCAACATGCTTGAGGTGGCACTCGCCCAATCCTCGAGGTCGGCATCCAGGTTGGCGGTGAGGTTGTCGCGCAATGCGGCCGTTACCACCAGTTCCCCGGGACCGGCCAAGGTACAAAAGCGCGAGGTCAGATTGACGTCGGTTCCATAAATGTCATGCTGGTCCGTCACAAAGCTCGCCAGGTGGCCGCCCATGCGCAAATGCATTTGCTGCTCAGGCTTCAGGCCGGAATTGGCCTGCTGGCTGAAATGCTGCATGGCAAATGCCGCCTTGACCCCACTTTGAGCGTTAGCAAATTCCAGCATCAGCCCGTCACCCAGGCTTTTGACGATGCGGCCGCCATGCTGCGGCAGAATTTGCTGCTCAGCTTGCAGCACCAGTTGTTGCCACCTCTGTACGAAACCATCTTGATCCTGCTCCATGATCCTGACGGACTCCACCACATCCATGACCAGCAGCACCTTCGTGCTTCGGCCCATGTGGGTAGGTAATTCGGTCGGGGGATTCATCGTAAATGGTGTAACAAAGTTTTACCTCCTCATTTTGGAGGAGAACGCGGGTAATGGAAATACTGTGCGCGGCTTTATCTACAGAAACATCGGAATTGTTATGCTTGAGCAAAACCCATGGTAGATTGCATTTAGCTGCGGTTTTGATGCACTAAAGGTCTGCTTTGCGTCTGCCTTATACAAAAACTGGGATGAACGTCGCCGTCCTATGTCGCGGATGGGCTAGCCGCCTTGGGGAAAATATCGTCCGCAGTGTTCAACTTCTGGTCCTGTGCTGAAGGCGATAGGGTGCCAGGTGAGCGAAAAGACCATCGGGATTTGAGATTGGATTATTAATTTTGCGCGTACTAATTGGGGCCGGTGTTTTTTCAGCGACAGGCTCCCTCCCGTTTCAAATATTGCCTTTTCTGATTCTGTCTCTCGTGTCGGAAGGGCGCATTGATATCGTTTATGCCGGATGGGTGGGCTCTGGATATCTCATTGGGATGCTTTTCAGCACCCTGTTATCGCCTCTTTTCAGTGTGATCATCACGCTGGGACAGTTCTGCGTGCAAAAGAGCTATTCGACGCTTGCGTACTTCCTGCCGCAGCAGTATTCCGGCATCGTCCCGCCCGAAGAGCGCCGTCAGCGCCAGGCAACGCGCGCGGTGCTGCGAATGGTGCTTGGGCGTACCGGTGTCGCTGCCGCTGACGTTCGCATTGGCACGGGAGCCTATGGCAAGCCTTGTTTGGTGGATTGCCGTGCCGTCGGCTTCAGTGTGCCGCATTCGGGCGGCTTGAGCCTGTTGGCATTTGCGCCCCGGCTTTTTTCGCAATGAAGGGCCGAATTCGTGAAACCCGCCTACCGCTGTTTTTGTTTTGCCGTCCCGTCCAAGCTCTTTCGCAAGCTTGCCGAAAAATCCGGGGAGGAAGGGCGCCAGCGAATTGACAGCCACATCGAGCACAGCATGCGCTTGCGCACGCATCGCCATGTCTGCGCCAAGCAGGCGCCCGCTCCCCGCACGGTCCAGTCTCCCCAGGGCTTCATGCCTGCACAGGCTTACCGCCGCAGTATTTTTAATGCCGGCTTCGACACCGACCTGCCGGGCAAGCCGGTGCGCCATGAAGGAGACAAGCCGGTCAAGGATCGCGCTGTGAACCAGGTCTACGACAACACCGGCATCGCCCTGGATTTTTTCCACCAGGTTTTCGGGCGGGATTCCCTCGACGACCGCAGCATGCGTGTGGAGTCGGCCGTGCATTTCGGCAAGGACTTTGCCAATGCCATGTGGACCGGCGAGCAGATGGTCTACGGCGACGGCGACGAGAACGTGGGGGGCTTCACCGAGGCGCTGGACATCATCACCCACGAACTGAGCCATGGCGTCATCCAGCACATGATTCCCGGAGGGCTGGGTGTGGTCAAACTGGCGCGCAAGGACCGCGAGTTCGAGGAGCAGACGCATGTGCTCCAGGGCCAGGCCGGCGCCCTCAACGAGTCCTTCTCCGACGTCATGGGCAGCATGGTCAAGCAGTGGCATCTGGGCCAGACGGCGGCCCAGGCCAACTGGCTGCTGGGCGAAAACATGCTCGCGCCGCAGCACGGCAAGGCCATACGCTCGCTCAAGGATCCCGGCAACCGCAAGCTGACCTGGTACGACGACGACCAGTTCAAGACCATGGAGCAATATGTGGATGGCGCGGACGTCCACGACAGCTCGGGTATTCCCAACCATGCGTTTTACCTGGCAGCCAAAAAAATAGGCGGCTTCTCCTGGGAGAAGGCCGGCCCCATTTGGTACGAGGCCTTTCCCAAGCTCAAGCCCAAGGCCAGCTTCCTGGATGCGGCGCGGGCAACAAGCCGTGTGGCCAGTGCGCGCTTCGGCAGTAAGTCAAAAGAGTACATGGCCGTGGTCTCGGCCTGGCAGGCCGTGAAGGTCCTCCCCTAAGAAGCTATTCTCAGACAAAGCCACTCCAAGCTACTAATGCCTTGATTTGTTGCGGGGCTCGTGCAACGATTCGCTCAGTGGTTTTTCCTGTTGTGGAGAGGGATAAATAGAAGATGTCGTTGCGCTGCGTTTCGTGCCTGACCGTGAATCCGGTGAGCAACCGGTTTTGCGGTAACTGTGGCGCCGCCTTCGGGCTCAGTGTGCAAGAGCCGTCCAATTTGCCCTCGCCGGTCTCTGAAATCCAGTGGGGTGCACTCAAGCACGCCACCATTCTTTTTGCAGACGTCGTCAGTTCTACGGAGCATGTGGCCGGCCTGGACCCCGAGCAGGCCATGGAGCAGTTGCGGCCCGCCGTGCAGCGCATGTGCAATGCGGTGGAGCGTTTCGGCGGCACCATCGTGCGCACGCTGGGTGACGGCATCATGGCCTTGTTCGGCGTGCCCCGCGCGCTGGAAGGCCACGCCAGCCTGGCCTGCGAGGCCGCGCTGGCGATGCAGGCGGCTTTCGAGGGCCCCGACTCGAGCCTGCGCATACGGGTCGGCCTGCATTCGGGCCAGGTTGCCCTGGACCCCGAGGCGGTCGACGCCACCCGGGGCGGCGGCGTGCACGGCCATGCGATTCACCTGGCCAGCCGCGTGGTGGCCCTGGCCGAGCCCGGAGGAATCTGCATGACGGCCGACTGCCTGGCGCTGGTGCGCTCGGCTTGCGACGTCCGGCCCATGGGCAAACACCCGCTGCGCGGCATCACGGAGCCCGTCGAACTGCACGCCCTGCTGGGCATGAAAAACGACGTGCAGCACCACAGCTTTCATGAGGCCGCGCTGTCGCTTTTTCGGGGACGGTCGCAAGAGCTGGCCGCGCTGCAGGACGCGCTGCGCAATGCCGAGAACGGCGAAGGTTCCGTGATTGGTTTGTCCGGCGCGCCCGGCTCGGGCAAGAGCCGGCTCTGCCACGAATTTGCCCAATGGTGCCATCTGCGCCATGTGCCCGTCTTCGAGGTCAGGACACAGCTTTACGGCCATGCCACGCCCTTGCAGCCGGTCCTTCAGTTGCTGCGCAGCTGTTTTTTCCACATCACGCCGGCGCAGGATGCCGCCGCCGCGCGGGAATGCATTGTGCGGGGGCTCGCAAAGCTGGGCGCCGTCTCCGCGGACGACCTCGCATTGCTCAGCGAGTTCCTCGGCGTGGCCGACGCGAACAGCCAGCTTTGCACACTCAACCCCAAGGCGCGGCGCGCCCGGCTGCTGGGCTTGCTGCATGAACTGGTGAAGCAGGCCGGCGCCGCCACCTCCGTCATTGTTTTTGAAGACCTTCATTGGCTGGACGACGCCAGCGCGGAGTTCCTCTCGGCCTTGGTCGCCGCTGTCGCCGGAACCAGGACTCTGCTGCTGCTCAACTACCGGCCGGGCTACCAGGCGCCCTGGTGGACGATGCGCCACTTCCGGGCAATTCAGCTGGTGGACCTGAGTTTGTCCGATACGGAAGAGTTGGTGCGCGAGCGGCTCAGGCATTATCCCGAGTTGCTTGATTTTTTCCCGCTTATCGTGGAGCGCTCGGCCGGGAATCCTTTTTTTGCCGAGGAATTGGCGCACTCGCTGATTGAAAAGAGTGCCGCACTGGCGGCTTCAAGCCAGAAAAAATCCGATATCGCCTCGCTGGCGCATGCGCTGCCGGCGACCGTGCAAGCCGTCATCGGCGAGCGCATAGACCGGCTGGTGGTCACCCAGAGAACGCTGCTGCACGTCTGCGCCGTGATCGGCAAGGAAATTCCGCTGGCCGTGCTGCAGGACGTCGCCGTCTACCTGGTGAGCCAGCTGGAGAGCGGCCTGGACGGTTTGTGCGAGGCCGAGCTGCTGCAGCTGCTGCGCGAGATCGCGGGCGGGCGGCGTTTCGCTTTCCGCCATCCACTCATCCAAGAGGTGGCCTACAGCACGCAGCTCAAGGCGCGGCGCGCCAACCTGCATGCCGCGGTTGCCATCGCCATGGAGGCGCACTACAGCGCGCAGCCGGGCGAGTTCGCCGCGCTGATTGCCTACCACTATGAAGCCGCCGGGCAGCTGCTCAATGCGGCGCAGCACGAGGCGCGCGCCGCGAGGTGGACCGGCTCCACGAACTCGGCGCAGGCCATCAAGCATTGGCGCAAGGTCTGGACACTGCTGGACGGGCACGAGCGGTCGCCGCAGGTCAACAGCCTGCGGGCCCTTGCCGGCGGGAGAATCGTCTACCTGGGCTGGCGGGAGGGGCTGAGCCCTGAGGAAGTCCAGAAGATCACCCAGGAGGCCATAGGCCATGCCAGCGAGGCCGACAGTCGGCTGGTGCAACTGCTGCTGTTCGCGCAGGGGCGAATCCTGCAGTCCGGCGGGGGTGCGGCCGATGACTACGTGGAGTGCGTCCTCAAGGCCTTGTCCCTGACGCCGCCTGGCAGGGACGCGGGGCGGGTCGCGATGCTGAACGTCGCCCTGAGCCAGGCCTATGCCTGGGCGGGCCTGCTGGAGCAAGGCCTGGCGGCCAATGATGCCGCCATGCAGGGCCTGGCGAGCATCGACCAGTTTGACCGGGAGTTCATCGATTTCAGCATTGAACAATGGGTGCTCGGCATTCGCGCGCGCCTGCTGATCCGCATGGGGCGCTTCGACGATGCGAAGGAATGCCTGCAAAAGATGCTGTCGGCCGACGAAGGGCTGGACGATCCCGTGATCGGGCAAATCGCGCATCACCTGTCGGTCGAGCTTGCCTCCTGCTTCCAGAATGCCGCGCTGGCGCACGAGCATTCCAGCAAAGTCTCCAAGATCGCCCAGGAGCATCGAAGCCCTTATTCAAGGGTATTCGCGCTGTGGTGCAACGGCCTGGCCGAAGTGACCAGGGGCGACCTGGAGTCCGCGCACGAAAGTTACTCGCAGGCGCTGGACCTCGTCATGGGCACGCGTGTGGCTGTGGAGTTTGAAACCGAGATACGCGCCAGCCTCGCCGAGCGCCACTACAAGGCGGGTAACCTGGACGAGGCGCTGGTGATTGCGAAAGAGGCGATCACGCTCTCGCAGCAGCGCAGCAACCGCCTGACGGAGTGCCGGGCGCTGATTGTCTGGGGGGGCGTGCTGCGCCAGGCGGCGGATGCGGGCGCACTGGAAAAGGCCATGGTGCTGTTTAACCAGGCGGAAGAATTGATCAAGCTGACGGGCGCCAAAATGTACGAGCAGGCACTGCTCAGCGAGCGGGGCCGGTTGGCCGAACTCATGGGACGGTGACAGGCGCCTAAGCCAGGCGTACCAGCAGCGTGAATTCACGCATTCCGTAGCCCTGCAGCACCTCAACCTGGGCGTGAAAGTTTTTCTCGCAGTAGGACTGCCACACGTCGGGAGGTGTCCTGTAGAGCTCGGTCTGGGCCGTCTCCCCCGGGGCCAGCGGCGCGAGGAAATTCACCGCGAAACCCTTCCGGCTGGCGGCGCGCATGGCGGTCAAGGTTGTTTCGACGAAGTGCGTCCAGAGCGCCTCGCCCTGGTTCAGCTTGACGTTGAAGATGCCGCTGGCCAGCGAGTAGTCGGCCACGCGGGGGCTGGCATTCGCCACCAGAAATTCGGTCTGCGAACGCTTGCCCCACAGGCGGCGGGCTTCGTCGATCATTTGCGCCGACAGGTCCAGTCCCAGGTAGTCGATCTTCTTGCGCCGGTGCCGCTTTGCCAGGAATGCCAGCAAAGCCCCGTAGCCGCAGCCCAGGTCGTTGAGTGAGAAAGATGCCTCCGGTCCGCACACACGCAGCAGCTGCACAAAGCGCAACTCCTGCGTTGGCTGGCAGGGCCAAGCCACCCCCAAGGGGGTGGCGCCGTGGGCCTTTATTTTCCCGGAGTAGTAATGCTCAACGTCCCGGTACAGCTGTGCCAGGTGGTCCCCGGCCTGGAGGCTCCCGGTCATGGTGCGCAGCCGGCCCGCTTACTTCTTTTTGGTGGCGGGTTTTTTTGCCGCGGGCTTGGCGGCCGGCTTGGCTGCCGACTGCTTGACCGCCGAGATCGGCTGCATCGGAATGGAAATCGTCAGGTAATCCTGCTCCAGGTAGTGGATGGGCTGGCTCTTGTCGATGATCTTCACTTCCGTGTTCGACTTGTCGCCGCGCATGTCGTGGGAGGTGAAATAGACGGGCAAGGGCGTCTTGGAGGCCAGGTTCCTGATGAGGGCGTCCACGATGGCGGCGTCGCCGTCCAGGCCCTTTTTGTTGGAACCATGGCGGTACAGGTTGCCCAGCAGGTTCTGCCAGAGGTTTTTGACCTCGTTGTTGCGGGCGCCCAGGTTGAGCGCGGCGCAGCTCATCTTGAACGAGCGGCCCTTCTTGAAGAGTTTGAACTCCTTTTGCAGGGCGACCATTTCCAGGATGCCGCCGAAATGCGACTCTTTGCCCTGAGAGGGCGCAAAGCGCAGGTTCAATTCATCCAGCATCGTTCCGATGTAGATGTCGTGTTCTTTCATGAAAAAGCCCATAAGTTTCTCCTGCTGTTTCGGTTAATGGAATGAATGCGGTGTTTTTGTAACTCTGCTACGGGCGTTGAACGCCTCTTGTCAGGAGCCTTGTTTCCCCCGAAAACCGGGCATTTCGTGGGTAAGGGAAAAACTCCTCATTTGGAAGGATATCGTAAGCGAAGTAACAAACTATTACGCCCTCTTTTTGTAGGAGGGATTACCCGGTAAGCAAAGGATTAGACCCGATCTGGCGCTTGTGAAAAAAAACCGGTTCAAAGAGTGCCCTTGCAGCGCGCTTTTTCCGGGCATTGCCGACAAAATAAGGGCCCTAGCTTCCTGAATCCCCCAGAACACAACAGCGAGAGTCCGGTATATGCCTTTGATCGTGGTGATTGATGATGACGCAGGCACGCGCATGCTGGTCACCCAGGTGCTCAAGAAGGAAGGCCATGAGGTCATGGAGGCCGACGACGGCGCCAAGGGCCTGGAGCTGATCCGCGAATTCAGGCCGGATGTGGTGGTCAGCGACATCCAGATGCCCCAGCTTGACGGCTTCGAGGTGCTTGACAGGGTGCGCAACGACGACGCGCTGGCCACCACCGCCGTGATTTTGCTGACCTCGCTGCAGGACCGCACCCACATGCGCCAGGGCATGACCACCGGCGCCGACGACTACCTGACCAAGCCCTTCGCCCCGCAAGAGCTGCGCGAGGCGGTCAACGCGCAACTCAACAAGCTCACCCGGGCGGAGGCCATGCGCGCCCAGGTGGTGGACAAGGCCGTCCAGCTGGCGCTGGTGGAGCAGGGCCAGAAGATCAGCGACCTCTACGAGCTGCGCATGGCGCAGTCGCTGAGCCAGCAGTGGCCCGAAACCGGCGTAGTGCAGGACAACGACAAATTCGCCAGCGCGACGGTGTTGTTCGCCGACATGCGGGACTACGGCCTGTGGACACAGTGCCTGTCCGGCCCGGAACTCAGCGACGTCGTCAAGCGGCTCTACAGCAGCGTCGGCGACACCGTCTACCTGTTCGGCGCGCACTACATGCAGTTTGTCGGCGACGGCATGCTGTGCGTGTTTGTCGACGCCGCCGACACCCAGTCGGTCAACCACGGCCTGCGCGCCATTCGCGCGGCCCTGGGGCTGGCCGATGCCACCAAGCGCATAGACACCTATGTGCGCCAGCGTTTCCCGGAGCGCGGCCTGCCGAACTTCGCTCTGGGCGTGGCCTTGCACACCGGCCCGGTCGCCTTTGCGCGCCTGGACGGGCTGATAGGCCGGTCCGGCCAGACCACGCCCATAGGCGACACGGTGGCCGCCGCGCTCAGGCTGTTCCAGGGCCAGCCCTCGCTGGACTGGACCATTGCCGCCAGCGTGCAGGCCACGCGGCTGGTGACCGGCGCGGTGCGCACCGGCCGCCGCGCGCTGGTGCAGATCGCGGGACGCGCCAAGCCGCTGGACACCGTGGAAATCGTGGGGCTGGCATGACCGCACCCCAGGTGGCAGGCGGCCTGCGCGGGCGCAGTTGGTCGCTGCGCGCGGTGCTGGTCACCAGCCTGCTGCTGTTTTCGCTGGTGCCGGCCGCCACCGTGGGCTGGTTTTTGTACCGCAGCAACCTGCAAAGCGTGCAGACACTGGCCGAAAAAACCGTGGACGGCGTGGCGCAGCGGGCGCAGATCAGCACCCAGGAGCACCTGGCGCAGGCCCACGTCGTGCTCAACGGCCTGGTCCAGGACCAGCCCGGCGAGGCCGGCGTGGCGCGCGCCCGCCAGCTGATCCAGAACCCCAATCTGTTCGAGCAGACCGCGTTTGCCATGACCCGCATGACGCCCCAGGTGCCCCACATGGTCGTGGCCACCCATCGCGGTGAATACCTGGGCGTCGAGGCGCTCACCTCGGGCGGCGGCCACGCCACGCAGGTGGCGGTGCGCAAGGAAGGCGGTCAAGGCCGCACCTTCTTTTCCGCCGAGTATGCCGGCGACCGCCGGCAAAAAACCAGCACCGAGGCCGCGAACCATGAGCCCCGCACCCGCGCGTGGTACCAGGGAGCGATGGAGAACAAGGGCCGCAGCTTTACCGCCGTGGCTCCTTCGGAAGCCCACAACCAGCTGCTGATCACCCTGTCGCAGCCTGTTTACGGCGCGGACGGCGGCTCGCTGGGCGTCTTCGCTGTCGACCTGCACCTGGCGCGTCTCAAGGAACTGCTGCAGACCATGGTCTTCAGTGCCCACGGTACGGCTTTCCTGCTCGACGAGAACGGCTTGTTGGTCGCCAACTCCACCATAGACCCGCTGTTCTCCGCGGCGCAGGGCAAGCTTGAGCGCAGGCGACCGATGGACAGCCGTAATGCCATCGTTCGCAGCGCCTACAACGAAGTTGCCTCCAGCCTGGGCAGGACGCTGCCCGACAGCGTGCAGCGCGTGGCCTTTTTGCACCGTGTGCCCATGGAGGGCGACACCCTGATCGTGGTGCTCAAGCCCTTCGGAGAGAGCCTGGGGCTGCGCTGGAGCCTGGTCGTGGCCGCGCCTGAAAGCGACTTTGCCGCCGCCAGCCAGGCCGCCCTGCAGAAAACCCTGGCCGTGATGGCCTTGGCGCTGGTGCTGGGCGCGGGGCTGGCGACCTGGCTGGCCTACCGCCTGAGCCGGCGTTTCCGGGGCTTGAGCGTCGCCGCAGCGCAACTGGCGCGCGCCGAGGTGCCGCAGGTGCAGCAAAACGCCCGCATCACCGAGGTGCGGCAGCTGTCGCAGGCCATGCACGACAGCGCCGAGGAAATCCTGCGCAACCGCGCGGCCATCGCCGCGCAGAACGTCGCCCTGCAGGACGCCAACGAGACGCTGGAGGCGCGGGTCGCCAGCCGCACCGCCGAGCTGGCGGCTTCCCGCGAGGAGGCGCTTGCCGCTGCGCGCGCCAAGGCCGCCTTCCTGGCCACCATGAGCCACGAGATCCGCACCCCGCTCAACGGCGTGGTGGGCATGACCACCCTGCTGGCCGATACGCAACTGAACCCCGAGCAGCGCGACTACTTGCACACCATGCGCGTTTCCAGCGACCAGTTGCTGGGCGTGATCAACGACATCCTGGATTTTTCCAAGATCGAATCCGGCAAGCTGGACCTGGAAAACGAGCCGCTGAACCTGCTGGCCACCATCGAGGAGGCGTGCGACATCGGCGCGCCGCGCGCGCGCGAAAAAGGCCTGGAGCTGCTGGTCGACATGGGTGACGAGCTGCCCACCTGGGTGCGCGGCGACGTCACACGGCTGCGCCAGGTGCTGCTGAACTTCGTCAACAACGCCGTCAAGTTCACCGAGCGCGGCCAGGTCATCGTCTCGGCCCACGTGCTGGAGGACGCTACCCCCGAGCGCGGCGGGCTGATCGAGTTCCGCGTCAAGGATTCCGGCATAGGCATTCCGCTGGACCGGCAGTCCGCGCTGTTCCAGTCCTTTACCCAGGTCGACACCAGCACCACCCGCAAATACGGCGGCACCGGCCTGGGCCTGGCCATCTGCAAGCGCCTGGCCGGCCTGATGGGCGGCGGCGTCGGGCTGGAGTCCGCGCCCGGCCAGGGCTCCACCTTCTGGTTCACCGCGCGGCTGGGCTATGCCGATGCGCCGGAGATCGCCCAGCTGTCCTCGCTGCACATGGTCAGCCTGGCCGGCAAGCGCGTGCTGGTGGTGGACGACACCCCGGTCAACCTGCGCATCCTCGACAAGCAGCTCAGGCGCTGGGGCATGGAGCCTGCGCTGTTCGAACGCGCCGCCGACGCCCTGGAATGGTTGCGAACCCACCCGCCCGTGGACGTGGTGGTGACCGACATGCACATGCCCGAGATGGACGGCCAGACCTTTGCCCAGGCGGTGCGCGAGCGGCACCCGGGCACCCGTATCGTGCTGCTGACTTCGGGCACCATGCCCACCGGCGAGCAGGCCAAGGTGTTCGACGCGCGCCTGCTCAAGCCCTACCGGCAGTCCCAGCTGTTCGAGGCCATCGCCCGCGTCACTTCGGCGCAGGAAGCGGCCAAGGCCGTGGCTGAAGCCGGCAAGCCCGAGTCGCGCAACCAGTTCATCCTGGTGGCCGACGACAACGCCGTGAACCTCAAGGTGGCCCTGGCCATGCTGGCCAAGCTGGGCTACGAGGCCGCCACGGCCCTCAACGGGCGCGAGGCGGCGGACCGGGTGGCCGCCTCGCTGCGCCCCGAAGGCGGCGTGAGCAGCCGCGACGGCCCGCGGCCCTATGCCGCCGTCCTCATGGACGCCAACATGCCGGTGATGGATGGTTTTGCCGCCTCGCGTGAGATCATCGCGGCCCACGGCGCGGCCGCGCCGCCCATCATCGCGCTGACGGCTTCGGTGCTCGAGGAGGACCGCCAGCGCTGCCTGGCGGCCGGCATGGTGGGTTTCCTGCCCAAGCCGCTGCGCATCGACGAGCTGTCGGAGGCGCTGGCCCGCTACGCCCGCAAACCCGAGGACGCCGGCGCCGCGAGAATCATGGCGGCCGAAGCGGCGCCCGCCCAGGGCCAGCCGGCGCAAGCCGGGGCACCCTCAGTGGTCCTGATGGACTGGAGCCGCCTGGAGCAGTTCAAGGAATTCGACGACGAGGAGCGCAGCATGACGCGCGAGGTGATCGCCCTGTTCGCCAGCGACGCGCCGAACCGCATGGACGACATACGCGCGGCGCTGGAGGCTTCGGACAGCGCCGAGCTCTCGCGGGCCGCGCACGCCCTCAAGGGCGCGGCGTCCAACGTCGGCGCCGAGGCCCTCAGCGACGCCTGTTTTGTGCTCGAGCAGTCCTGCCTGCAGGGCCAGTGGCCTGCCGATGCGGGTCAGCAGGTGGCGCGGGTGTGCGAGCTGGCCGAGCGGACCCGGCATGCGCTCAATGACTGGATGGCCAGCCCTGCTTAGGCCGCAGCCTGCGTCCGGGCCAGTTCTTTGTAGAAAGGCGTGAAGTCCGGCTCCGTCAGGCGCAGCAGCGCCTCAAAGCTGTCGATCACGAAGTATTGCTGCTGGAAGGTGTCGATCTTGTAGGTCGAGGACATGCAGCGCAGTAGTTCGGCGTTGTCGCGCAGCGGGATGCGTTTGGGTTCGGGAGACTCCACGCTCCAGGCCAGCTCGCCCGGGCTGCTCAGGATGCCGGCACCATAGGCGCTGACGTCATGGCTGCCGTTTTTGTCGCGCATCAGGCCGAACTCTATGGTGTACCAGTACAGGCGCGAGAGCATCTCGACCGCGCCGGGAATCGGCTCCGTCCCATGGGTGCCGTGCTCCAGCGCATGCGCCTTCAGCGCGCCCTTGCCGTAGGCCTGGATGTGGTCGGCGTAGCTCGGGTCGAACAGCAGCGGCACATGGCCGAACAGGTCGTGGAAGATGTCGGGCTCGACGATGTAGTCGAACTCGGCCGGCGTGCGTATCCAGTCCGTCACCGGGAATTTGCGGTTCGCCAGCAGCGTGAAAAACGGCACCTCCGGGATCAGCCCCGGCACGCCCACCAGCTGCCAGCCGGTGGCCTTGAAGAGGCGTTCGTTGATGTCTTCAAAGCGCGGGATCGCGTCGCTTGCGCCCAGGCTGGGCAGGGCCTTGATGAAGGCGCTGCAGGCCCGCCCGGCCAGCAGGGCCGACTGGCGCGTGTAAAGGCGCCGGTAGGTCTCGTGGTCCTGCGCGGTATAGGCTGCGTAGTTCTGCGGGCAGGTGTAGTCCGCGTTGACCTGGCCGCCGCGCGCATAGTCGCCGCGCGGCGGCCGGTCGGACTGGCCGTACACCGCCGGCGGCGGGGTGCTGTTGCTCTTGCTGTCGGCTACTTCAGCCATTGGCTCTCCACACGCTGGTATTCGCCGCTGGCGCGCGCTAGGTGCAGCCACTGGTCGACATAGGCCTTGAAGGGCACGTCGCCGCGCGGCAGCAGGTAGGCCATTTCGCCGTACTGCAGCGGCTTGTCGGGGTTGATCGCGCACAGGCCCGGCTTGAGCCTTTGCTGGGTGATGGCCTCGGCCGATTCGGTGACGAACACATCGGCGCGGTTGGCCAGGATTTCGTCAAAAATCGTCAGGTTCTCGGGGTTGAGCCGCATCTGCGCCTGCTTGAAGTTGGCGCGGGCAAAACGCTCGTTGCTGCCGCCCGGGTTGAAGATCACGCGCGTCGTCGGCTTGTCGATGTCGGCCACCGTCTGGTACTTGGCCACGTCGGCGCAGCGCGCGATAGGCGTCTTGCCGTTGACCATATAGGGGGCGCTGAAAAAAGCCTTCTTCTGCCGCTCGGTGGTCACCGAAATACCGCCCACGGCCATGTCGCATTT
>Ga0102590_1003777_pt1 | contig 14284 bp, 13 predicted proteins | sample AraplaMF_Col_mMF_FD_76859 | JGI IMG/M metagenome (GOLD analysis project Ga0102590, IMG submission 76859) | Arabidopsis root microbial communities from the University of North Carolina, USA - plate scrape MF_Col_mMF | ecosystem: Host-associated > Plants > Roots > Endosphere | place: USA...
CCAAGCTGGTCGCGCACTGGAAGGCCAAGGGCCTCGATTTCTCGAAGCTGTTCGTCAAGCAGAAGGAAGAGAAGGGCCAGAAGATCTATCACTCCGAGCGCCAGAACCATCATCTGGAAGCGGTGCTCGACCGTACGCTGATCGAGAAGGCGAAGCCTGCGCTCGATCGCGGCGCGCCGGTGAAGATCGAGGCTGCGATCAACAGCACCAACCGCTCGGCCGGCGCGATGTTGTCGGGCGCGGTCGCCAAGATCTACGGCCATGCCGGCCTGCCGCATGACACCATCCATGTCAGCCTCAAGGGCACCGCCGGCCAGGCGTTCGGCGCCTGGCTCGCCCACGGCGTCACCTTCGAGCTCGAGGGTGAAGGCAACGACTATGTCGGCAAGGGTCTCTCGGGCGGCAAGATCATCGTCAAGCCGCCGGCCAACAGCGCCATCGTTCCGGAGGAGAGCATCATCGTCGGCAACACCGTGATGTACGGCGCGATCGAGGGCGAGTGCTACTTCCGCGGCATTGCTGGCGAACGGTTTGCCGTGCGTAACTCGGGCGCGGTCGCCGTGGTCGAGGGCGCGGGCGACCATTGCTGCGAATACATGACCGGCGGCATCGCCTACGTGCTCGACGAGACCGGCGACTTCGACAGGCTGTGCAACATGGCCATGGTCGAGCTCGAGCCGGTGCTGTCGGAAGAGCTGATCAATGCCGGGACCTATCACCACTCGGGTGACCTCGAGGCGCATGGCCGGGTCGACGTGTTCAACAACCTGCTCGCCTCCGACGTCGAGCGGCTGCACGTCCTGATCACGCGCCATGCGAAAGCGACCGGCTCCAGGCGCGCCGCCGAGATCCTCGCCAATTGGAAGGAATGGCTGCCCAAATTCCGCAAGGTGATGCCGGTCGAATACCGGCGCGCGCTCCGCGAAATGGCCGCCAACGCGGACGCCGAGCCGAAAATCGCGATCGGAGCGTAAGGCATCACACCCCGTCATTGCGAGCGGAGCGAAGCAATCCAGAAACTCTCCGCGAAAAGACTGGATTGCTTCGTCGCAAGAACTCCTCGCAATGACGGATGAGGAAACAACAGACGAATTAGCCGGCAGGGACTTCGAGCTTTAATGGGCAAGATCACGGGTTTTCTCGAAATCGAACGGCACGACCGCAAGTACACCCCGGTCGCCGAGCGCGTGAAGCATTACAACGAGTTCGTCATTCCGCTCTCCGAGAAGGAAGTGCGAGACCAGGCCGCGCGCTGCATGAATTGCGGCATCCCCTATTGCCACGGCACCGGCTCGGTCGCGCCCGGCACGCCCGGCTGCCCGGTCAACAACCAGATCCCCGATTGGAACGACCTCGTCTATCAGGGCAATTGGGAAGAAGCCTCGCGCAACCTGCACTCGACCAACAACTTCCCTGAGTTCACCGGCCGCATCTGTCCGGCGCCGTGCGAAGCGTCCTGCACGCTCAACATCGACGACAACCCGGTCACCATCAAGACGATCGAGTGCGCGATCGTCGACCGCGCCTGGGACAATGGCTGGCTGAAGCCTGAAGTCGCGGCCGTGAAGACCGGCAAGAAGGTCGCCGTGATCGGATCCGGTCCGGCCGGCATGGCCTGCGCGCAGCAGCTCGCGCGCGCCGGCCACGACGTGCATGTCTACGAGAAGTACGCCAAGGCCGGCGGTCTTCTTCGTTACGGCATCCCCGACTTCAAGATGGAAAAGGGCGTCATCGACCGCCGCGTCAAGCAGATGGAAGCCGAAGGCGTCACCTTCCACTACAACAGCCATGTCGGCATGACCGGCAATGTCGATCCGCGTGAGATGTTGAACCAGTACGACGCGATCGCGCTGACCGGCGGTGCGGAAGCCCCGCGCGACCTGCCGATCCCCGGCCGCGAGCTCGACGGCATCCACTACGCGATGGACTTCCTGCCGCAGCAGAACCGCCGCGTCTCCGAGGAGCCGCTGAACGGCGTCAGGGACATCCTGGCGGGCGGCAAGCATGTCGTCGTCATCGGCGGCGGCGACACCGGATCAGACTGCATCGGCACCTCGCTGCGCCAGGGCGCGCTCTCGGTGACCCAGCTCGAGATCATGCCCGCCCCGCCCGAGCGCGAGAACAAGGGCCTGACCTGGCCGAACTGGCCGCTGAAGATGCGCACCTCCTCCAGCCAGGCCGAAGGCGCGATCCGCGAATACGCCGTGCTGACGCAGAGGTTTTCCGGCGAGAACGGCAAGGTCAAGAAGCTGCACTGCGTGCACGTCGACGACAAGTTCAAGCCGATCGCCGGCACCGAGTTCGAGTTGGAGGCCGAGCTCGTCCTGCTCGCGATGGGCTTTGTCCATCCCGTGCATGAGGGCCTCCTGAAGCAGCTCGCGGTCGAGCTCGACCCGCGCGGCAACGTCAAGGCCAACACGCTGGACTACCAGACCTCGCGCCCGAACGTGTTTTCGGCGGGCGACATGCGCCGCGGCCAGTCGCTGGTGGTCTGGGCCATCCGCGAGGGCCGGCTGTGCGCCCGCTCGATCGACACGTTCCTGATGGGGAAGACGGATCTGCCGCGGTAGGATCTGTCATTCCGGGGCGCGCGAAGCGCGAACCCGGAATCCATTCATCTACAGATTCTGAGGCCAGTTGGATTCCGGGCTCGCGCCAAGTGGCGCGCCCCGGAATGACAGCGCAACTAATTCTGCAACCTCACCCCCAGCATCACCACCGTCCCTTGCGAGCTCGAGCCCGGCTGATTCGAGTCCAGGATGTCGTGGCGCAGCGTGCCCTTGACCCAGACATTGCGGTTGAGCTTGTAGATCAGGTTGCCTTCGAGCGAGTAGGTTTTGTCGTTGCGGCCCTGGTTCTGGTAGTCGTAGGTGCCGTAGGTGAACTTGCCGATCGCGGTCAGCCAGCGGCGGAAGTCGTGATCGACTTCAGCCGTGTAGGTATGCACCAGCACGCCGGAGGAGCCGGGGATGGTGGTTTCCGCGATCTGCGTGTCGGTGTTGAACTTCACCGTGGTCAGCCCGCTTGCGTTCCAGATCAGCGAGCCCGAGGTCAGGAAGCCCGAGAGCTGGCTCAGGCGCGGATCGACATAGGTGCGCGCGGAATAGCCGACCGAGATCTCGCCGGTGAGGATGCGCGAGAATTCGAACGACGAGCCGACCTTGGCGTAGCCGCCGGATGAATCGCGCAAGTAGCCGTTGCGATCGGCGGCCTGGTCGTGGACGCGGTTGTCGCCCTGGATCTCGACGAACGGTTTCAAGCCGGGTTTGAGATCGTAGGAGAAGCGGCCGACGCCGCCATATTGATTGAAGTCGCGATCGTTGTTGCTGAAGATCGAGCCGTCGGTGAGCTTTGAATCGGTGTAGGCGGTGCGGTCCACCGTGGCGCCGGCGGCGACCTGGAAGCGGTTGAAGGTCTGGTCGAAGCCAACGGTGGTGCCGTAAGTGGCATAGACAGGATATTTCTGCAGACCGGCCTGCACGTTCGGGCTGCCGGGATTGTCGGTGGCGAGCCGCAGGCGCAGCTGCGAGGTCAGCTTGAAATCCCGATCGACGTCGACGCGGCCGTCGACATGGCCGGTGAAGTCGGGGCGGTTGATTTCGACCGGCGACGGCGAGGCGAGGCCGTCGATGGTCACTGGCATGTTGTTGGTGTAGCCCGAGAACGAGCCGCGCAGATCGGCGACCAGGGCGTGGCGTTCCCAGTCGGAGATGACGAGCAGGTCAGGCGCGACGACATAGACCGGCGAGCCAACAGGCTTTTGCAGGCGCGCAGGATTGGTGTCGTAGCCGGCGGAGAGCTCGAGACCGCCCTTGATTAGAAAGCTGCCGGCGTAATCGCCGACCGCGCCAAATGCATCGTCATCAGCCTTGAGGCGGCGGCGCAGCGGCTGGCCGGGCACGATGCCGGCCATGGCCGGCGGCACCGGCGTCTTGTGCGCGGTTTCCGATGGTGGCGGCGCGATGCGCGGAGGGCCAAGACCCGTGTCCGGCGTCGCCGGCGGCACCGGCGAGCCGGGACCGGCCGGTCGCTTCGGCTTCGGCTGGCCGGGATACAGCTTTGGCTGCTGGCGCTTGCGATTGAGCGAATCGTAACCGGAGCCGCTGGCGCCGTTGGCAGGAGGCAGTCCATAGGTCGGCACCTGGCCAACGCGCGTCGTCGCGGGCGCTTCGCTCTTCTTGCGGGGATCATCGTTGGGGTCCGGCGGCTGCGGCACCGCGTCCGACGGCGCCTGCAGCACACCGGCCGTGCGGCGCATCGGCAGCGCATCGGGCGAGACGAAGCCGCCGCGGCTGGGATTGAACAGGTCGGGCGTGAGGCTCTGCGCGGCCACAGGCGCGCTTTCCAGCGCCGTCAGCAACAGGCATGGCAAAGCGGCGCGGAAAGCTAACGCGCAGCTGCTCCGGCCCCTGCCTGGAGGCGACCCCACGATGGAATAACTCCAACGAAATCAAACACTTTCACGATCATCCCCACCGGCTCGCGGGAACCATCGTTAATGGAGTTAAAACAATTATGGTTAATGACCCGTTGAGGGTGTTGGAGCCCGCGTCGCCTCGCGGGCCGGAGCGTGCTAAGCAGGCCGGCAACGGGCTGACGCCCCTCCTCCCCTGGACGTGAACATGCCGAGTTCGAAACCGCTGATGACCCAATCATCCGGCCCTGCCCCTACATCAGTCGAATCCGCGCTTCGCACGCTGGAGACCGAGAGCGGCGGCATCAACGCGCTCGCGGCCGCCCTGCGCGGCCCGCTGGGCGAAGCCTTTGCCAAGGCGGTCGATCTGATCCGCAACGCCAAGGGCCGCGTCATCGTCACCGGCCTCGGCAAGTCCGGCCACATGGCTCGCAAGATCGCCGCGACCCTGGCCTCGACGGGCACGCCGGCGTTCTTCGTCCACACCGCCGAGGCTGCGCATGGCGACCTCGGCATGATCACCACGGACGACGTCATCATGGCGCTGTCCTGGTCCGGCGAGCAGCCGGAGATGAAGACACTCGTGAACTACTCCGCCCGCTTTGCGATCCCGATGATCGCGGTGACCTCGAGCGCGGCGTCTTCGCTGGGCCAGGCCGCCGACATCGTGATCGAGCTGCCGAAGGCGCGCGAGGCCTGCCCGCACAATCTGGCACCGACCACCTCGACCATGATGCAGGTCGCGATCGGCGATGCCATCGCCATCGCGCTGCTCGAAAGTCGCGGCTTCACCGCGCTGGAATTCGCCCATTTCCATCCGGGCGGCAAGCTGGGCGCGATGCTGAAATTCGTCCGCGACTACATGCGCACCGGCGCGGAGATCCCGGTCAAGCCGCTCGGCACCAAGATGTCGGACGCGGTGGTGGAGATGTCGGCCAAGGGGCTCGGCTGCGTCTGCATCGTCAATGATGCGAACGAGGCCGTCGGCATCATCACCGACGGCGATCTGCGCCGCCACATGCGCCCCGATCTGCTGACGGCGATGGTGGACGACATCATGACCAGGCAGCCGAAGACGGTACCGCCCTCGATGCTCGCGACCGAGATGATCGATGTGCTGAACACAAGCAAGATCACGACGCTGGTGGTGACTGAGGCAAACAAGGTTGTCGGCATCGTGCACCTGCACGATCTGTTGCGGGCGGGCGTGGCGTAAGGCCGCCGCGCTCTCCTCGTGTCGTTCCGGGCGCGCCCCTTGGCGCGAGCTATGGTGCGCAATTGCGCACCCGAGAATCCATTCATCTGCGAGGTTGCGGCCCCGATGGATTCCGGGCTCGCGCTTCGCGCGCAAAGGAATGACGGCGGCTAGATTTGCGGAAACCGCGCCGCCTTCTCCTCCAGAGGCAGGTTCAGCCCGTTCGCAAGATACGACACGGTGCGATAAAAGCCGCACAGCAGCATGATTTCCAGAATTTGCGCCTCGTCGTAGTGCCCCGACAGAGCTGCGAACTCGGCGTCGGTAAGGGTCGCGCGGTGATGGAGCGCGTCCACCGCCGCGATCAAGGCCTGCTCCGCCGGCGACCAGCAGGGCGAGGTCGCATTGTCCGCGACCGTCGCGCGGACCTCATCCTCGGTAAGCTTTGCCGGACCGGCAAAGACCGCGACATGGACGCCCCATTCATACTCGCAGTGGTTCAGCGCACAGGTACGATCGATGACGATCTCGCGCTCGCGCAGTGAGAGCGGCCCCGGATCGAGCAGCCCGGCGGCGCGAAACTTGTCCCAGGCGCGGGTGTGGGCGGCCATTACCCGGAACAGCATCAGCGGCGGGGCACCGCGCATGATGCGGTCGAACTGCGCCCGGATCTGCGGGGGATAAGGCTGATCGAGCGGGGCGATGCGCGGCGTCGGGGATGACATGAGCGTCCTCTTTGCTACAATTATTGTAGCAGTACGCTACATTATCCGTAGCAAGACGCAAGAGGATCGCGATGGCGAAACAGGCAGGCTCAAGGGATCACCGCGTCCGCGGCTCGCGCACCGGGCGGCCGATCATGGCGCTGCTCGACCTGCTCGGCCGGCGCTGGAGCCTGCGGATCCTGTGGGAGCTGCGCGGCGAGCCGCTCACCTCGCGCGCATTGCGTACCGCCTGCGACGAGGCCTCGCCGACGGTGCTCCAGGCTCGGCTGACGGAGCTGCGCGAGGCGGGATTCGTGGAGCTCGGCGACGGCGGCGGTTACGGGCTGACCGCGCTCGGGCGGGAGCTGTGCGAGACATTCATGCCGCTGCACCGGTTTGCGGAGAGGTGGAAGAAGTAGGGATCAAGCGCAGCCGCGCACTCTGATCTTCCTTCTCCCCTTGTGGGAGAGGGAAAGAGTCTTCACGCCGCCGCCACCGTGAGATTGGCGCCATCCACCTGCACCACCTTCACCCGTGTCCCTGCAGGCGTATCCGGGCCTGCCACGCGCCAGACCGTGTCGCCGATGCGCACCGTGCCGTTGCCGTCGATGATCGGCTTCTCCAGCGTGAACTCGCGGCCGAGCAGCGCCTCGGAGCGCTTGTTGAGGAAGGGGCTCGCGCTGGCATCCGGCTTCGGCCGGGCGAGGCGGCGCCACACCGGCACGGCTGCAGCGGCGAACACCGCGAACATCACGAGCTGGATCTGCCAGGAGATGACGGCGGCGAACGAGATCAGGCCGACCAGAAGCGCGGCAAGCCCGAGCCAGAACAGGAACACGCCCGGCGCGACCACCTCCAGCGCCATAAGGATGAAGCCGAAAATCAGCCAATTCCAGGTGCCGAGCGATACGAACATGTCCGTCATGACACGACCTCCAGATATCAGCGCATGACCTTAGCGGAAAGTCATGCGCTATTCCCTACCCCTGTCGCGGCGGGACCACCGGCGGCGTCGAGCCGGTCGGCGGCACCGAAGCGGTGCGGCGCGCGGCGGCGGTCGCGGACGCAGCACTTTCGCCGAACGTCGCCTTCGCGATTTCGCCGATGCCGGCGAGCGATCCGAGCATGCTGGTCGCCTCCATCGGCAGCATGATGATCTTCTGGTTCGGCGCATCCGCGAACTGGCCGAACGCCTTGATGTATTTGTCCGCAATAAAGTAGTTCAGCGCGGCGACATCGCCCTTGGCAATGGCTTCCGACACGGCCTGCGTCGCCTTGGCCTCTGCTTCAGCGAGACGCTCGCGCGCCTCGGCGTCGCGGAAGGCGGCTTCGCGACGGCCCTCGGCTTGGAGGATCTGACCCTGCTTGGCGCCTTCGGCGCGCAGGATTTCCGACTGGCGCTGGCCTTCGGCGGCGAGAATGTCGGCGCGCTTGACGCGCTCGGCCTTCATTTGCCGGCCCATGGCCTCGACGAGGTCGGCCGGCGGCACGATATCCTTGATCTCGATGCGGTTGACCTTGACGCCCCAGGGCGAGACCGCCGCGTCAACCACGCGCAAGAGGCGCTCGTTGATCTCGTCGCGATGCGACAGCACCTGGTCGAGATCCATCGAGCCCATCACCGAACGGATGTTGGTCATGGTCAGCACCGTGATCGCCTGGTTGAGGTTGGCGACCTCGTAGCTCGCCTTCGCGGCGTCGAACACCTGGTAGAAGGCGACGCCATCCACCGTCACAGTGGCGTTGTCCTTGGTGATGACCTCCTGCTCGGGGATGTCGATCACCTGCTCCATCATGTTGATCTTGCGCCCGACGCGATCGAAATAGGGCACGATCAGGTTGAGCCCGGGGCTCAGCGTCTGCGTGTATTTGCCGAACCGCTCGATGGTCCAATCATAGCCCTGCGGCACCGTCTTCACGCCGGCAATCAGCGTGACGATGACGAGCAACACCAGAACAATCGCGAAAATATCGAAACCGCTCATCTTTCCTCCAAGGCGGGAAAAGCCCCTTCCCGCGCTGCCATTGGTCGGGATCAAGACCCTAGCGGTTCAGCAGCCGCTTTTCACGTCGGTTTGCCGCGCCAATTCCGCAAGAACAGCGACGGATGAATTTATTTGAACCGGCCGGAGGACGGCCATCGAAAAATCGGCGGTGGCCACCCAAGGATTGATCTAGTTTGACCAGCCGAAATTGACCGGCTTCAGCCCGGCGAGTTCAGGCCGCTCCTTGCGTAGCTTCGCCAGCTGGACAGCCGTCGGCCTTGTCTCGAAATTGCGTGACAGCCCCGGAAAGACGGTCGCCACATAGTACAGGCCGGGCGAGAGGATATCCATCTTCGGCGTATGCACCGGCACGAATCCCATCGACGCACCATTCGGGAGATAGGTGCCCGGACGGCTTGCCGTCGTATAGTTCTGCAGCTCCAGCCCGGTCGTTCCGACCGCTACGGGAATTGCGACAAATCCATCGGGTGCAAGGCTGATCCCGCGCGCATTGATCGCCGGAAAGCCGCTGTGAACAAACTGAAGATAGTTGATCGTCTCGCTGCCGCCGTTTGCCACCAGGAGGATCGCCGTATCACTTTTGACGGCGCTGCCGGCCTGCACCGCGTCCGGATACATACTGGACGCAACATCGCCGGTCGTATTGCAGCCCGCGAGTGCGCAGGCCACGATAGCGACAAATATCCATTCCCGCATCGACCGAAACCCGCCACCTTGTGCTGTCCGTCGCAACCACCGGATGGCAACGGAATCCCCCGACGACTATGTCAGATCCTCGCAGTTTGCTCCAGAAGCAGAGTGCAACGGCGATATTATTCAACCACGTCGTTCGCGGTTGCGAGCAGGCTGGGGGAAAGCGTGACACCCAGTGCCTTGGCGGTCTTCAGATTGATGGCCAGCTCGAACTTGGTGGGGTTCTGGACCGGCAGGTCTGCCGGCCGCGCTCCCTTCAGTATCCGATCGATATAGCCGGCGGCACGGCGGAGCTGCTCGGCGCTATCAGTGCTGTATGACATCAACCCGCCTTCATCGACAAAGGCGCGGATGCAAAATACGGCCGGCAAATGCGCCTGTTCGATCGCCGCCAGCAGCGGCGCCCGGTTCGCGATGGCGAAGAAGTCCGGCAGCACCAGGAAGCCGCCCTCCTTGCGCGAGGCCAGCGCAGCGATCGAAGCAACATCATGCACCGGCGCCGGCTCGACCGTCACATGCAGCGTCCGCGCGGCCTCCTCCAGCGTATGCAGCATCAGCGTCGCGAACGGCGCCGTGGCGGGGTTGTAGACGATGAAGACGCGGGACACCTTCGGCGTAACCTGCGTCAGCATCTCCAGCCATTTGCCGGCGAGAGGGCCGTCGTAATCGGTGAAGCCGGTGATGTTGCCGCCCGGATGAGCCAGGTTCTGGACGAAGCCCTGTCTGACGGGATCAGTGACCACGGCAAACACGATCGGGATCGTCGTGGTGCGCCGGCGCAGCTCCTCCACCGACGGCGTGCCGAGCGCGAGCAGGATATCGGGCTTGCGCGCGATCAAATCATCGGCCAGCTGCGCGACGCGCGCGCGATCGCCGCCGCCACTTCGCCAGTCGATTTCGAGATTGTCTTGCTCCTTCCAGCCATGAGTGGCCAGCGCCTCGGCGAGGCCGGTCCGGCCGATCACCTCATCGGCTGATGTGACCGAGAGCACGCCGAGCCGACGTGCCGTCGTCGTCTGCTGCGCCAGCACCGAGGGCGGCCACGCCGCGAGCGTCCCAAGAAGCGCCAGACAGTCGCGGCGGTTCATGGAGCGCTCCTCAAATCCAGCCCTGAAGCTCGCGCAGCACCAGCGTGCGGATCACGTCCATGCCGGGATCGCTATCATTGAGACAGGGGATCGCGGAAAACTGCTCGCCGCCATTGTGCTTGAATATCTCGGCATTCTCCTGCGCGATCTCCTCCAGCGTCTCCAGGCAATCGGCGGAAAAGCCGGGCGTCACCACCGCGATGCGCCGCACACCTTCTTTGGCAAGGCGTTCCATGGTCTTGTCGGTGTAGGGCTGCAGCCACTCGTCATTGCCGAAGCGCGACTGGAAGGTCAGCAGCAGCTTTGTTTCATCCATCCCGAGCCGGCGGCGCAGCGCCTCTGTCGTGGCGATGCAGTGGCTTTGGTAGGGATCACCCTTGTCGACATAGGATTTCGGCATGCCGTGGAAGGAGGCGACGATCAGCTCGGGCTTGTACGGCAGTGCCGCCAGATGCGTCTCGATCGAGGTCGCCAGCGCCTCGATATAGGCCTCGTCCTGATAGTAAGGCGGCGTCACCCGCAGCGTCGGCTGGTTGCGCAGGCGGGCGAGCACACGGAACACCTCGTCGCAGACAGTCGCCGAGGTCGAGGCGGAATATTGCGGATAGAGCGGCACGGCGAGGATGCGCTCGCAACCCTTGGCGATCAGCGCATCGATGCCCGCTTCGATCGAGGGATTGCCGTAGCGCATGGCCCAATCCACCACGACATGGGGGCTGTCCGACAGCGCGACGGCGAGCTTGTCGGCTTGCGACCGCGTAATGGTCTTCAGCGGCGACTCGTTTTTCTCGTTGTTCCAGATCTTCTGGTAGTCGAGCGCCTTGGTGCGGGGGCGGCTGCGCAGGATGATGCCGTTCAGCACCAGCCGCCAGATCAGGCCCTGATCCTCGATGACACGAGCGTCCGACAGGAATTCCTTGAGGTAGACCCGCACGCCCGGGGTGTCGGCGGTGTCGGGCGTGCCGAGATTGACCAGCAGCACGCCAACGCGCGGCTGCGCCGATGGCGTTGCCGGTTTCGCGGTCTTAAGGGGGGCCAAGGTCGTCATGATCCGTTGCGTCGCGCGTTGCTCCGAACTTGTCAAGATGAGCCCGGTTTCGCTAGGGTCGCCCCCAAGCGGGGGAGGAACGATGACGCTCGCAGAATGGTGCGTGCTCGGAGCGGTGCTGCTCTATCTCTTGACGATCGTCTCGATCAAATGGATCCGGTTTCGCAGCTTCGACAATTCCCGGCCGCGGAATCCCGCCTTCTATCAGGACGCCCTCTCGCAGCGCGCGCTCGGCGCGCACCAGAACGGGATCGAGACCTTTCCGTTCTTCGCCTTCGCCGTGCTGCTCGCCGAATACAGGGACTCGCCGCAGCGCCTGATCGACGAGCTCGCAGCGCTGTTCCTGATCGTGCGGATCGCCTATGTGCTGACCTATCTCGGCGACCGCCCGACGCTGCGCTCCATCCTCTGGAGCATTGGCTTTGCGATCAATCTGGTGATCTTCTTCATGCCGATGTTGAAGCGGCTGCTGCCGGCGTGAGCCATCCGGCTCCACTAGATCCGTCGTCCTGAGGTGCGAGCTCCGCGGTGCAAGGCACCGTGGAGCGAGCCTCGAAGGATGAACGGCCCCGATGTAGCCGGGCCGTTGCCCTTCGAGGGCCGCTGAAGAAGCGGCCACCTCAGGGTGACGGTATTAAGTGATCGTGGCCCGCTTCAAAAACACGTCGTCCGCTCGGCCGCGATGTAGCCGAGCAACAGGCCCGCCCCGAACAACAGCACCAGCGCCGCCGCGCCAAACTCGAGGCCGCGCATGAACAGCGCACCGCCGCCGTCGCGGGCTCCGCTCAGGCGGGCGGCGACGTCCTTGGCGGAAACGGCGACGACCGCGATGGCCGCGACCGTGATCGCGGTGCCCAGGCCCATCAGGAGGGTCGCGGCGATGCCGGCCCAGAACAGGCCCTGCGCCAGCGCGAACACCAGCACCAGGATTGCGCCCGAGCAGGGTCGGATGCCGACGGTCAGGATCGCGGCAAACCCGCGCTGCCAGCCGCCGGGGCCCGCGAGCTCGCTCGGGGTCGGCCCATGGGAATGGCCGCAATGCTCGTCGTGGACGTGGTCATGCCCGTGATGCGCGTGACCGTGATCGTGGTGCTGATGATCATGCGTGTCTTGATGGTGACTGTGAGCATGATGGTCATGCGGCACGCCCGCCATGGCCGGGACCGGCTGGGCCGCCTGGAGCGCACGGATGAAGGTGAGGCCCTTGACCCAGACCAGCCGCAGGCCGAACAACGCGATCAGGCCATAGCTCGCGATCTCGATCGCGCCCTCCGCCTTGCACATGGTCCTGGCGGTGGCGTTCAGGATCCAGGCCGAGATGCCGACGATCAGGATCGCGACCATCGACTGCATCAGCGCCGAGGCGAACGACAGCGCGATGCCGCGCCGGGCCGTCTCGCGGTTGGCGACGAGATAAGAGGCGATCACGGCCTTGCCGTGGCCGGGACCGGCGGCGTGGAAGATGCCATAGGCAAACGAGATGAAGAGCAGCGTCCACACCGCCGAGCCGTCGGACTTCGCGGCACGGATGGTCGACGACATCTGGCGATAGAACTCCGACTGCTTTGCCAGCAGCCAGCCGATCAGGCCGCCGGCCTCAGGCTCCGCCGGCTGCGCCGATTTCGGCGCACCGAACGGGTTTTGCGCGAGGACATCATGAAGCGCGGCATCGGCCACGCCGATGACGAGGAGCACGGCGGCGCAGGCGAGGAACCCGCGCAAGAGCGGCGAGCGATGCGACTTCAAGGGCAATCCACCGTGATCTTGTTGGCGAACATCATGCCGAAATTGGCGTTCGGTCCGTCCGTGAAGGTCTGCTCGTTGAGCTTCTGCGCGGTCGCAGTGCCGTCGCTCGGCCGCTCAAGCTTCATCTGGCAGCCCGAGGGCGCGCCGACCAGCTTGACCGGATTGTCCTTGGCCATCTGGAAATCGATGAAGAAGGAGCGGTCAAAAACTTCGAGGACCAGCTGCTTGGGCTTGACCGGGTTCTTCAGCGCCAGCGTGAAGTGCAGGGTCAGCACGGCGTCCTTGTAGTCGAGGAAATAGTCGACCGGCTCCTGGAAGCGCTCTTTCTTGCCGTCGGCCTTCGCGAAGGTGAAGTAGGCATATTCCTTCAGCGACTCGACATTGGTCTGCGCCAGCGGCACGAGTTCCTCGCGGGTGTAGGCACCCTTGGTCTTGCTCTCGAGCCCCTGCACCGCATAGGCCGAGAACATGTCGTCAAAGGTCCAGGCGTGCCGCACGCCGGTGATCGAGCCGTCCTCGGCGTAGAGCAATTCGCTTGAAGCGGTGATCCAGACATGCGGATGCGCGCTCGCTGCGCCCGATACGAGCATCATGGCGGCGACGAGCAAGTATCCGAACAACGCGCGCATCCCGATCAGGCCGCCTTGGCATCGTCGAGCAAGCCACGGCGGCGGAGCAGCGCGTCGGGCTCCGGCGGGCGGCCGCGGAAGGCCTCGTAGGCCGCTTCCGGATCAACTGATCCGCCGCTCGAATAGATGTCGTCGTGCAGGCGCTTTGCCACGGCTGGATCGAAGATGTCGCCAGCTTCCTCGAACGCGCCGAACGCGTCGGCGTCCATCACCTCCGACCACATGTAGCTGTAATAGCCGGCCGCGTAGTGATCGCCTGAGAAGATGTGGCCGAACTGGGTCGGCCGGTGACGCATCGAGATTTCCTCGGGCATGCCGATCTTCTCGAGCTCGCGTCTCTCGAACGCGCGCACATCCTGAGCGTTTGCCGCCGGCTGGGAGTGGAACTCGAGATCGAGCAGCGCCGAGGATACGAACTCGACGGTGGCAAAGCCCTGATTGAACTTTCGCGCGGCCAGGAAGCGCTTGAGCAGGTCATCCGGCAGCGGCTCGCCGGTCTGATAGTGGCGGGCGAATTGCTGCAGCACCTCGGGCCGCTCCTGCCAATGCTCGTAGAGTTGCGAGGGCAGCTCGACGAAGTCGGTGAACACGGAAGTACCCGACAGCGAGGGATAGGTGACGTTGGAGAGCATGCCGTGCAGGCCGTGACCGAATTCGTGGAACAGGGTGCGGGCATCGTCCGGCGACAGCAGCGAGGGTTCGCTGCCGGTGCCCTTGGCAAAGTTGCAGACGTTGATGATGAGCGGCGCGATGTCGCCGTC
>Ga0102590_1003781_pt1 | contig 14276 bp, 10 predicted proteins | sample AraplaMF_Col_mMF_FD_76859 | JGI IMG/M metagenome (GOLD analysis project Ga0102590, IMG submission 76859) | Arabidopsis root microbial communities from the University of North Carolina, USA - plate scrape MF_Col_mMF | ecosystem: Host-associated > Plants > Roots > Endosphere | place: USA...
GCAATTTCTGACCGAGGGCGTGATGCGCGAGCGCCTGCTCGAGCTCGGGCAGCGGGTGGAATTCGGCCGCGAGCTGGTCGGCCTGGAGCAGGATCAGGACGGCGTGACTGCGCGCCTTTCAGGCGAGACCGGCGAGGAGACAATACGGGTGCGTTACCTCGTCGGTGCCGATGGCGGCCGCAGCTTCGTGCGTCACGCCCTCGATATCGGCTTTCAAGGCAAGACCCTCGGTGTGCGCGCCGTGGTGGCCGATGTCGTTCTGACGGGGCTGGATCGCTCAGCGTGGCACCGCTTCAACGAGGGCGCGATGGACCGCCAGATTTCGCTGTGTCCGCTGGCCGGAACCGAACTCTTTCAATTGCAGGCGCCGGTCCCGCTCGAAGGCGAGGTCGACCTGTCGGCCGAAGGGCTTTCGGCGATGATCGCGGAACGCACCGGACGCGACGATATCCGCATTCATGCCGTGCATTGGGTTTCGGCCTATCAGATGAACGCGCGCCTCGCCGATCGCTACAGGGACGGCCGCGCGTTCCTGATCGGCGATGCCGCTCACATCCATCCCCCGACCGGTGGACAGGGTCTCAACACCAGCGTGCAGGATGCCTACAATCTTGGCTGGAAGCTCGCGGCGGTTATCGGTGGGGCCTCGGCAGGTCTGCTCGACAGCTATGAACAAGAACGACGTCCCGTCGCTGCAAGCATGCTCGGCCTTGCCACAAAATTGCTGGATGCCGCCAAGCGCGGCGACATGAAGCGCGGCCGCGAGGTGCAGCAACTCGACATCGGCTATCCCGGCTCGGTGCTGGCGCTGGAAAATCCGGGACGGCTGGACGGTCTCGTCGCGGGAGACCGTGCCCCGGATGCGCCGCTGCGCGGGGCCGCCGGACAAGCCACGCGGCTGTTCGAGTTGCTCAGGGGGCCGCATTGGACGCTGCTTGGCTATCGGGTGAAGCGCGGAGCAATGCCGGCACGCACCGGACTGCACGTCCACTGCATCGGTCCCGATGATGAGCTCATCGACGAAAGCGAGCACTTCCGCAGCGCCTACACCGTGTCCACTGGAGATTGGGTGCTGGTGCGTCCCGACGGCTACATTAGCGCCTTCGTGGGTTCGCAAAAGACAGATCAGCTCGCGCGATTCCTGGACGAACAGGGCGTGGTTTGACGAATCGCTCGATTACGATCCGAGGCAAATGCGGCGGTGAACGCGCGCCCCCAGCACAGGTGTCATCGCCTGGCTCAAGCCGGGGCATGACAGCGCAGACGGTTACGGCCGTAACGCCGGGCGCCGCATTTGTATCGATTTGTTATCGATACTCCGTGACCAACACGCAGAAGTGGTCGCGGCCAGCGTGGCAAACAGGGATAATTCATAGTTCGTCAAATGTTTGCGGCGAATTCTCCGGATCGAGCCGGACACACGGCCCATGTTGCTGCAGGCTCTGGAATGCGGACTCAACTGACCAGCTATTTCGCGCGGCTATTCGCCGGCGATCTGTCGGCCTTTGGCGGTCCTGCAACCGACGAAGCCGTCGCCGGCCATATCCGCGCCGAACAGATGTCGCTGGTGCTCGGCTATTCGGTCGGCATCATGCTCGCCAATGCCTGCAACGCGGCCGTGCTTGCCATCGCGCTGTGGCATTCGCCTGACTGGGCATTCGCGCTGGCCTGGTCCGTGATCGTGGCCGGCGCCGCGATCGCGTTCGGTCTGCAGTCCCACGCCTCGCGCCGCATCACCAAGCCGCAATTCGTCTCGCGCCGGGCAATGCAAAGGCTGGTGCGCAACGCCTTCGTCCTCGGTGCCGCCTGGGGCATCGTTCCGGTTGCCTTCTTTGCAAATGCCGCAACCGGCGGCCAGCTCGTCATCACCTGTCTCTGCTCGGGCATGCTGGCCGGCGGCGCGCTCGCCTTCGCAACGATCCCGATCGCGGCGATCGCCTTTACGACGCCGATCTTCATCGGCATCGCGATCTGCCTCAGCCGGGACGGCGACCCCGCCTATGTTCTGATGGCCATCCTCGTGGTGGTCTACGGGTCGGTGCTGCTGCGCGCGGTGTTCGTCAATTCCATCGGGTTTGCGCGGCGCGTGATCCGGCAGGTCGAGGCCGAGCGCACGGTGCGGCAGGATCCGCTGACGCTCCTGCCCAACCGCTTCGCCTTCAACGAGACGCTCGATGCCGCGCTGAAGCGTCTCAGCCTGTCCGGCGAGGAATTCGCGGTGCTGCTGCTCGACCTCGATCGCTTCAAGGAGGTCAACGACAAGTTCGGCCATCCGGCCGGCGATGAATTCCTGGTCCAGGTTGCAAGCCGCCTGCAACGCTGCACGCGCGCAGCCGAACACGTCGCGCGCATCGGCGGCGACGAGTTCGCGCTGGTGATGGCCAATCTGGCGCGGCCCGAAGACGCCCTCGATATCGCCGAGCGGTTCGTCAGCGCCTTCACCGAACCGTTCATGATCCAGGGCTGCGAGATCCCGGGGGCGACGAGCGTCGGCATCGTGCTGGCGCCGCGCGACGGCGACACGCAACTCGACATCATGAAGAACGCGGACACCGCGCTCTATCGCGCCAAGAAGGCCGGACCAGGAACGGTGTGCTTCTTCGAGCAGGCTGACGACAAGGCCTCGCGCGACCGCAAGGCGCTGCAAGCGGATCTCGAAGGCGCCATCGCGCGCGACGAGCTGTTCCTGGTGTTCCAGCCGTTCCTCGACCTCGACGACAACCGCATCACCGGCTTCGAGGCGCTGCTGCGCTGGCAGCACCCGCAACGCGGGTTGATCCCGCCGAGCGACTTCATCGGGATCGCGGAAGAGACCGGATTGATTCACGAGATCGGCGAATGGGTGATCCGGCGCGCCTGCATGACGCTGGCCGACTGGCCGGAGGAGATCAGGGTCGCCGTGAACTTCTCCGCGGCGCAGTTTCACAACGCCGGCATTCTGCAGACCATCGTGCAGGCGCTTGCGGACGCGAGGGTCGAACCGCACCGGCTCGAGATCGAGATCACGGAATCGATGCTGTTGTCGAAATACGGCTCAGCCGCGTCGATCCTCAACGCGCTGCTGCAACTCGGCGCAACGGTGGCGCTCGACGATTTCGGCACCGGATTCTCGTCGCTGACTTACCTGCGCAAGCTGCCGTTCAGCCGCATCAAGATCGACCAGTCCTTCATCCGCGACATGCTGGTGCAGCCCGACTGCGCGGCCATCGTGAAGTCTGTGATCTCGCTGGCCCGCGACTTGCGCATCGGCGTGGTCGCGGAGGGCGTCGAGACCGCGGACCAGCTCGAATATCTGCGCCAGTTCAATTGCGACGAAGTGCAGGGCTATCTGATCAGCCGGCCTGTGCCGGCCGATGGCGTCCTGGCGCTGCTGGATACGAAGCAGGTTCGGGCGACGTTTGCGGCGTAGGCTCCAAAGCTTCCACAAGCGTCATGGCCGGGCTTGTCCCGGCCATCCACGCCTTAACCACTGGCACAAAGAACGTGGATGCCCGGGACAAGCCCGGGCATGACGACCTGTGCGCAGATGTTCCGCCTCAGACCGCATCCGCCCGCAGCAGCGTATCCACCGTGATGGTGCCGCGCGCCCGGGAAACACACGCGCAGATCTTCTGGTTGCTCTCTTTCTGGTGATCGCTGAAGAAGACGTCGCGGTGGTCGATCTCGCCGTCGACGGCCACGACGTCGATGGCGCAGAGGCCGCATTCGCCGCGTTTGCAATCGTACATCACGTCGTGTCCGCTGGCGTTGAGCACATCCAGCATCGAGCGCTCGCGGGGGATTTCGAGTTCGACGTCGGAGCCCTTCAGCCGCACGCGAAACGTCTCGGTCGGGAGCGTGCCGCTGGAGCCGAAGGTCTCGTAGCGGAGATCCGGAAGCGGATGGCCGGCGCCGATCCAGGCGTGGCGGGCGGCATCCAGCATCCGCATCGGGCCGCAGAACAGCGCCAGCACACCTCGCGGAAGCGAAGCAAACAGAGCGTCGAGATCGAGCCGGCTGCTTTCGTCGCTGGCATGGACTATCAGGCGGTCGCCGAGCATCGCAGCGAGATCGTCGAGATAGGCGGCCTCGCCGCGCGAGCGCACGGCATAATGCAGCGTGACGGCGGCGCCGCGGCGCGCCAGCGCCTGCGCGGCGCCGAGGATCGGTGTGATGCCGATGCCGCCGGCGATCAGGCAATAGTTTTGGCGGGTCCAATCGACCGCGAGCAGCGAGGCGGGCTGGGTGATGTCGAGCCGCGCGCCCGGCTGCAGAGACCACATGTAGCGCGAGCCGCCGCGGGAATCCTCGGCGCGGCGCACCGCAATCCTGAGGCCACGCGAGGTGGCTTCACCGACCAGCGAATAGGATCGGGTCTCCGGCAGGCCGTCGATGGTGACGGCGACATTGATGTGGCTGCCGACCGGATAGGCCGTGCCGTCGAACCGCTCCGGCAGGATCAGGAATTCGCGGATGCCGGGCGCGAGCTCACGCATCGAGAGAAGCGTGGCCGGAATCCAGGTTTCGATGAAGCGCATGGTGACTGCCCTAGTCGGTTGCGGTCCTGATCAGCGCGAGCGCCGGCAGGAGGTCGAGATGGGTACGATTGCGCAACGCCAGCCGCAAATTGCGAACGGCGAGCCGGGCGTGCTCACGCATCACGGCCTCGGCGCGCGCGCCTTCGCGGTTCTCGATCGCGTCGATCACGACGCGGTGGTGCTCCTGCCCGATGATCAGGATCTGCTGCGCTTCCGGCAGCGCCGACTGCGCCATCACGAATCCGCTCGGCGAGGCGAACGGCAGCGCCGAGGCGCGGTCGATCTGGCGGATCAAGGGCGGGCTGCGCGACAATTCGGTGAGCAGCGCGTGGAAGCGGGCGTTCAGCGTGACATAGGAGGAGAAGGCGTCGACCGAGATCGGCACCTGCCGCAGCAGCTCATCGATCACCGCAAGACATTCCTTCAGCGGCTCGAGCTCGCGCGCGGAGACACCGCGCTCGGCGGCGAAGCGCGCGGCGAGGCCTTCCAGCGTGCCGCGCAGCTCGATGGAATCGGAGATGTCGCGCTCCGAAAACGCCTTCACCATGAAGCCGCCGGAGGGGATCGCCTCCAGCAGCCCTTCCTCCTCCAGCCGCACCAGCGCCATGCGCACCGGCGTGCGCGAGGCGCCGGTGGTCTCCACCGCCTGCAGCTCGGAGATGCGTTCGCCGGGACGCAGCGTGCCGGACAGGATCTGGTCGCGCAGCGCCAGCTGCGCCTTCACGGTCTGCGACACGGAGCGGTCGACCTCGGCCATGATTTACTCCGCGGCCTGGAGGCGCTGCGGCGCGCTTTCCTTTGCCACCATCCTGTCGATCAGCTTGCGCGACCACATCGCGCCGGCGTCGATGTTGAGATTGTAGAAGATGCGATCCGGGTTCTCGTCCATCGCGCGCTGCTGCGCTTCGAGGATCAGCTCGTCCTCGCGGAAGATGCCGGAGACGCCCTCGCGGATCTCGGTGGTGATGCGCTGCTCGCCGATCCGGTAGTTGCGGACGAAGGCCCAGAAATAGTGACAGGTCTTCTCGGTTTCCGGCGTGATGGTGTTGAGCACGAAGCCGTTGACGCCCTGCGAGCGGTCGCCTTCCGGCGCGCCGGTGCCCGTTGGCGCGACGCCGACGTCGATGGCGATGGTGCACGGCGCTTCGAAACGGATGATCTGCCAGCGGTCGACGAGACCGGACTTGCCGAGCTGCTTGGCCCAGAACGGCGGCGGCTCGATGCCGCGCATCCAGCGCGTCACCGTCACGGTCTTCTCGCCATGGGTGACGTCGAACGGCGCTTCGGCGACCGCGTCGTTGCCGATGGAGGAGCCGTGCACGAAGGTCTCGTGGGTGAGGTCCATGAGATTGTCGAGCACGAGGCGATAGTCGCAATTGACGTGGATGGTCTTGCCGTCGCCCGCCCAGGCCGGATCGTGGTTCCAGTGCATGTCGGGAACGAGCGCGGGGTCCGCGAGCGCGGGATCGCCCATCCAGAGCCAGATGTAACGATGACGCTCGACCACGGGATAGGCGCGGACGCAGGCCGACGGGTTGATGGTCTCCTGCGAGGGCATGAAGGTGCAGCGGCCCTGCGAATTGTATTTGAGGCCGTGATAGCCGCAGACGACGGTGTCGCCTTCGAGCCGGCCCTTCGACAGCGGCACCAAGCGGTGCCAGCAGGCATCCTCCAGCGCGGCCACCGAGCCGTCGGCCTTGCGGTACATCACGATGTGTTTGCCGCAGATCGTCCGCGGCAACAGCGCCGGCTTCACCTCCGCGTCCCAGGCAGCGGCGTACCAGGCGTTCATGGGGAAAGGTTTTGTCACCGGCGATCTCCCAAGGCTTATGTATGCGTTATGTATACACTAACTGAGGATTAGAATCGTTCAAGGCCGATTATACCTTAATATAATACCTTTAATGGAGATAATGTATACAGTATGATAATGGCGAAGTAGATGTCCGCGCTCTAACGGCGTCATGACCGGGCTCGTCCCGGCCATCCACGGATTGCTACGCGGCACCAAGAACGTGGATGCCCGGGACAAGCCCGGGCATGACGACGTCTCGGCGATGCTCGGGCGTCTCAGGAGCTCTAAGCCCCGAACACCTTCTTCAGCCCTGCCTGGGCCTCGTCCTGAATCCGTCTCAGGTGCTCGGTGCTGCGGAAGCTCTCCGCGTAGATCTTGTAGACGTCCTCCGTGCCGGACGGCCGTGCGGCGAACCAGCCGAAATCGGTCTCCACCTTGATGCCGCCGAAGGGCTGGCCGTTGCCGGGCGCCTTGCTCAGCGTGGCGCGGACCGGATCGCCGGCGAGATCCTTCAGGCCGAGCTGCTCGGGCGTGACGGACTTCAGGATGTTCTTTTGCGGCGTGGTGGCGGCGACGTCGATGCGCGCGTAATGGGGCACCCCGAGCTCGGCGGTGAGGTCGCCAAACAGCTGGCTCGGATCGCGGCCGGTCTTCGCCATGATCTCGGCGGCGAGCAGGCCGAGGATGACGCCGTCCTTGTCGGTGGTCCACACCGTGCCGTCGCGGCGCAGGAACGAGGCCCCTGCACTCTCCTCGCCGCCGAAGCCGAAGCCGCCGCTGACGAGGCCGTCGACGAACCATTTGAAGCCGACCGGCGTCTCGACCAGCTTGCGGCCGAGTTTTTTGGCGACGCGGTCGATGATCGAGCTCGACACCACGGTCTTGCCGATCGCGGCGTCCTTGCCCCAGTTCGGGCGGTGCGCGAACAGATAGGAGATCGCCGTCGCAAGATAATGGTTGGGGTTCATCAAGCCGCCGGTGCGCGTCACGATGCCGTGGCGGTCGGCGTCGGTGTCGTTGGCGAAGGCGACATCGAAGCGGTCGCGCATCGCGATCAGGCTCGCCATCGCATAAGGCGAGGAGCAGTCCATCCGGATCTTGCCGTCCCAGTCCACCGTCATGAAGCGGAAGGTCGGATCGATCGCCTCGTTGACGACGGTGGCCTTCAGGCCGTAGCGCTCGATGATCGGGTGCCAGTAGTGCACGGCGGCGCCGCCGAGCGGATCGATGCCGATATTGATACCGGCGGATTTGACGAGATCGAGATCGACGACGTTGCCGAGATCGGCAACGTAAGGCGTAATGAAGTCGTAGGCGTGCACGTTCGCCGACTTTTTCGCCTTCGCATAGTCCATCCGCGCAACACCTTTGAGGCCGTCGGCGAGATAGGCGTTGGCGCGCTTCTCGACGACGCCGGTGACGTCGGTGTCGGCCGGCCCGCCATGCGGCGGATTGTATTTGTAGCCGCCGTCTTCGGGCGGATTGTGCGAGGGCGTGACGACGACGCCGTCAGCCAGACCAGACGTGCGGCCCTTGTTGTAGGTGAGGATCGCGTGCGAGATGACGGGCGTCGGCGTGTAGCCGCCGTCCTTGTCGATCATGATGTCGACGCCGTTGGCCGCGAACACCTCGACCGCGCTGACCAGCGCCGGCTCGGCCAGGGCATGGGTGTCGATGCCGATGAACAACGGACCAGTCAGCCCCTTTTCCTTTCGGTAGTCGCAAATCGCCTGCGTGGTGGCGAGGATGTGCCCTTCGTTGAACGTGTTCTTGAACGAGGTGCCGCGATGGCCGGAGGTGCCGAACGCGACCCGCTGCGCGGGATCCGCGACGTCAGGCTTGCCGGCGAAATAGGCGGTCACCAGCCGCGGAACGTTGGTGAGCGCGTCCGGCGAGACCAGCTTGCCCGCTTCGGGATGAACATCAGCCACTGAAATATCCTCGTCCTGCCTACAGAGATTGCGCAGCAGCATAGCATTGGCCGGGCCACCGCCAAGGGCACAACATCGGTGACGGGACGGCGTTCCTTGGTAGGGTGGCGAGAACAAGTCCGGCGATCATGCTATGCTTGGCGACCATCGAGGCCCTTCGAATCGTCCCATGATCCTCCCGCGAAAACTGCTTCTGCTGATCGCCGGCCTCGTCGTGGCGGGCATGCCGGCGCGCGCCGCGGAGTTCTACACCGAAGACCTTCGCATTCCGATGGCGGAGGCCGGGCCGCAGGGGCTGGAGGCGTTCCTGGTCCGCCCCGTAGGTGCGAAGCGCTATCCGCTGGCGCTGCTCAGCCACGGCTCGCCGCGCAGCTTCGACGACCGCGCGACCATGTCGGCACACAAATATTACGGCATCGCGCTCGAATATGCCCGGCGCGGCTTTGCCGCGCTGATCGTGATGCGGCGCGGCTACGGCACCTCGCCGGGCGGGCGCGTCGACAGCGTCGGCGGCTGTGCCAACGCGGCTTATTTACCGGCAGCCGCCGTTGCAGTCGCGGATTTGCGCGCCGCGATCGATGCGATGGGGCGCAGGGCCGACGTGACGACGACAGGCATGATCGCGGCCGGCCATTCCGCCGGTGGGCTCGCCACCGTCGCGCTGACGGCGCAGGCGCCGCCCGGCCTCGTCGCGGCGATCAACTTTGCCGGCGGCCGCGGCTCGCGGGACGATGACGATGTCTGCAATCCGGACGGACTGGTGCAGGCCTTCGCCACGTTCGGAAAGACATCGCGCGTGCCGACGCTGTGGGTCTATGCGAGCAACGATTCGTTCTTCGGACCCGATCTCGCACGCCGTCTCTATGACGGGTTTCGCGGCAGCGGCGGTCACGCAAAATTCATTGCGGCGCCGCCTTACGGCGACGACGGCCATTATCTCTATTCGGTGGTGGGGCGGCCGCAATGGACCCCGTATCTCGACGCCTTCCTGCGCGAGAGCGAACTCAGCCATGACATCCTGAGTCTGCCCGATTCGCTGCCGCCGCCGGGCCAGCTCAATGCGGCCGCGCGCGCCGAATTCTCGCGCTATCTCGCCAGCACGATGCCGCACAAGGCTTTCGCCGTGTCGCCCAATGGCGGCTACGGCTGGCGTTCGGGCCGAACCACGGCCGAGGACGCGCAACGGGATTCGCTGAACGCCTGCATGAAATGGTCGCCCACCTGCACGCTCTACGCGGTCGACGACCGACTCGCAGGGGCTGCGCAGAGGACGTCGACGGACCAGAGCGCTCGCGCGCGATAGGCGCGAGAGCGATCCAGTCTTTCAATGGGTGACGCTAGAGCCGCTCGCTGAGCGCGAGCTTGTAGCCGACGCCGGTGACGGTCGCGATCACGGGCGTGCCGCTGCCGACGAGCTTGCGGCGCAGCCGCGCCACCAGCGCATCCACGGTGCGGATGTCGACCTCGGCCTGGCGGTTACTGACGACCTCGATCAAATAGTCGCGGCTGAGCGGCCTGCCGTCGGCACCGACCAGCGCGGCCAGCAGGTCGAATTCGGCGCGCGTCAGCGCCACCGGCTTGCCGTCGCTGCCGAGCAGCTCGCGCCGCGTCAGGTCGATAATCCAGTCGCCGAAGGCGATCGAATTGTGATTGCGCGCCGCCTTGCGGTCGATCGAGCGGCGCCGCAGCACGCTGCGTGCGCGCGCGAGCAGGTCGCGCAGATTGATCGGCTTGGTGACGTAATGGTCGCCGGCGATCTCGAGGCCGAGGATGCGATCGACGTCGGTGTCGCGGCGGGTCACGAAGATGATGCCCGCGTTGCTGGTCGCCTGGATCTCCTTGGCGAGCTCGAAGCCGTCGCCGTCGGGCAACTGCACGTCGAGGAAGACGAGATCGGTGCGCGCACGCAGCGCCTGGCGGCATTCCGCGCATGAGCCGGCACCGACCACGTCGAAATTGTTCTCGCTGAAATAACCGACCAGCATCGTGCGCGTCACTGGATCGTCTTCGACGACGATCAGCCGCTCGCGGCCAGCGGGACGCAATTCCTGAAGTGCGGAATCAGTCACGTTGTTGGATGTCCTGTGTGCTTGCGACCCGGCCTGAAAATTCAAGTCGCCGCGCAGCGCGCTGTCCTGTGAACGAACATTCACGACTTATTCGAGCCCCCGAAATTGCCTGCCAGAATACTAGGCGGGTTGTGCTGGCCAAACAATATTGGGCATGGCTTGCACGCATTAAGTATGAGTTGCCCCACAATTCTCATCCCGCGCATCATCGTGCAGGCTTGGCTCGCGCCAGCGCCGTCGAACTACCCAAACCGCCAATTCCGTACATTCGACCCCGGACGCAACCGACGGTTAACGTAAAGAACGCGTTTGGCTTCGGAAAAGCAGGCCGCACCTCTATTGTCCTGGGAGGGCCGAAATCAGGAGCAGGCGTGATGCAGGGGCAGGTCCGGTTGGCCGCCGGTCAAATCGAGGACGGTGCAACGCGCCTCAGTCGTTCCCACAGCCTCGACTTCCTGCGCGGTCTCGCCATCCTCGGCGTGGTGGCGATCCACGTTTCGCAGTCTTTTCCTTCGAACATCCCCGCCGTCGACTACGCCTTCATGTGCGGCTGGACCGGCGTCAACGTGTTCTATTTCGTCAGCGCCATCACGATGTGCCTGATGTGGACGCGGCGCGTTGAGGCGAACCCCACGCGCAAATTCTACATCCGCCGTGTCTTGCGGATCGCGCCGCTGTTCTGGCTCGCAATCCCGCTCTACCTCGTCGTCAACGGCACGGGGCCCAGTGCCAACGCTCCCAACGGCATCGGCCCGCTGCAGGTGATCCTGACCGCGACTTTCCTGCACGGCTTCTGGCCTGACAGCGTCAACAGCGTCGTGCCGGGCGATTGGTCGATCGCCGCGGAGATGACTTTCTACCTCGTCTTCCCCTTCGTGATCACGGCATTCGGATCGCGCCGCCATCTCTATCTGGCGCTGGCGATCGCGCTGCATCTCGTCAATGTCGACCTGTTCAAGCCGTGGGCTTTCGAGCTGTTCTCGGCCTATTACGGACCGGGCAACGAATCCTTCGTCTGGAGCACGCTGCACATCAGCTTCCTGAACCAGTTGCCGGTCTTCCTCGTCGGCTGCGCGCTGTTCTTCTCGCTGCGCGACGGCTTTGCGAAGTCGGACGCCGCGATCTACGCCGCCTTCATCGCGCTGTCCTTCATGGCCAATCGCGCGTCCGGCGCGCATGAATTCAACTATCTGATGATCAACCTCGCGCTCGGCGCGGGTGTAGCCAGCTGCATCCGCTTCGCGATCCGCTGGCAGCCGATCGAGGCGCTCGGCCGCAATTCCTATTCGATGTATCTGTCGCACTTCGCGGTGATCCTTGGCCTGCGCCAGATCTGGCCGCTCCCCGACGGACTGGTCTCGCTGCTGATCGTCTATGCCGTCACGACGGCGCTCAGCTATCTCGTGGCGCGCGCGACATGGCACCTGGTCGAGCGGCACGCGCAGGATCTCGCGCATCGCCTGACCTCCGCCGCACCAGACCGCTCGCCCCTCCGGCCGAACATCGCCGCCACTGCGACGGGCACGCCCTGACCGCAGGCCCGATGCGGCTTGCCTCGCCGCCAGCTTGGAATCTACTCTTCGACTCTTCACACCGGAGTAGGCACATGGACGTCATCCTGCTCGGCACCGGAGGCCCACGCCCGGACCCGCGCCGCATGGCGACGACCACGTTGATCAGGCTCGGCGAGGAGAACATCCTGTTCGACGCCGGCCGCGGCGTCATGGTGCAACTCCACAAGGCTGGCGTGGCGCTCGGCGCCATCAACACGGTCTTTCTTACGCATCACCATTTCGACCACATCGGCGACCTCTATGATGTGATGCTGAATTCGTGGATGCACGGGCGCAAGGACGCTTTGCGCATCTACGGTCCGCCCGATACCGAGCGGCTGGTCAACACGCTGGTCACGCAGGTCTACGACAAGGACATCGCCTGGCGCGATCAGGGCGAGCCGACCTTCGGCGGCTGGAAACCGGTCGTCGCAACCGACATCGTTCCCGGCCCCGTACTCGACACCGGCCGCTGGAAGGTCAGCGCCGAGCTTGTCTCGCATGGCGACGGCCTCGACATGGCCCCGGCGTTCCTTGCGCGCTGGATGTGTCTCGGCTTCCGCTTCGAAGCGGACGGCAAGGTCATCGCGATTTCGGGCGACACAATCCCCTGCCCCGGTCTCGAGCGGCTGGCACAGGGAGCCGACCTGCTGGTCCAGTGCTGTTTTCTCGCGACACCGGAAATCAACAACGAGCACCTCCGCCGGCTTGCGAAATTCACGATCGCCTGCGGCGATACGGTCGGCAAGGTCGCGGCCAGGGCCGGCGTCAAGAAGCTCGCGCTGACCCACCACCGGCCACGCACCGACGATTTCATGCTGAACGCACTGCTCGCGGACGTGCGACGAGACTATTCGGGCCCCGTCGTGCTCGGCGAAGACCTGACGCGGATCGAGGTCTGAGGACCATCTCAAGACGATCCCACCTCGATCCGGTACGACAGCTCTTCCTTGGCGCCGGCCGCGATATGCATCAGGCCTGGCTTGTCGCTGAACTCGCCGTCGAAGCCGACGGGGCTGGCATAGCCGCGCCAGGGTTCGATGCAGAGGAACGGCGCGCCTGTCGGTTTCGACCAGACGCCGAGTTCGCGAAAGCCGCGCCATGACATCCTGAGCCAGGGCCCGCCCTGCCCGGCCGCATAGCGGACCGCATGGCTGTTGACGGGATCGAGGATCACCGCGTCGTTGATGAACAGGGATTCCGACAGGGGAAGCACGGTGCCTTGGACAGGGCTCGGATCCGTCGCCGCGAGCAGGAGGCCGCCCTCGACCCGGTGGACCGGAGACGGCTCCTCGGTCGTGAACGTCAACGCGTAGCTCTCCTTCGGCACGCCAGCCTGAAGCGGCCAATTGAAGGCGGGATGACCACCGAGCGACACCGGCAATGTCTCGCCGCCGGTGTTGATAACCGAGAGCGAGAGATCGAGACCGGCGTCGTCGATCGCATAGGTAGCCATCAGGCGGAACGCGAACGGATAGAGCGCGCGCGTCGTCTCGCTGTCCTCGAGCACCAGTGTGCACCGGTTCTCGCCGCGCTCCACCCACGCAAAGCGGCTGTCACGCGCAAAGCCGTGCTGGGTCATCCGGTAGGTCTTGCCGAGGTGCTGCATCTCGTCATTGGCGAGGCGCCCGACAATCGGAAACAGCAACGGTGCGTGGCGCGGCCAGGCGGGGCCAGCTTGCCAGATGAACTCGGTGCCGCTGCCATCCTTCAACGAGCATAGCTCGGCGCCGTGCGCCTTGATCGTCGCGGTGAGGCCGGCGCTGCGGATCGTGTGCGTGTCGTCAGTCATGACGGTCTCCATGGCGGCGACGAGGCGTGCGATCGGATCATATCGCAACGCAGGCCACTCCGCCCGCCTCGCGACGGGGCGACGAAAAGTCGCGAAGCCGTCGCTCCGCTGGAGGTCTGCTAGGCCTGAGACGACGACCGCCCGATGCTTTCGTAGGTGAAGCCGGCCGCAGCCATCTCTTCGGGGCGGTAGATGTTGCGGAGATCGACGACGACGGGTTGAGCCATGGTCGCCTTCAAGCGGTCGAGATCGAGCGCGCGGAACTGCACCCACTCGGTGACGATGACGATCGCGTCGGCGCCTTGCGCGCAGGAATAGGCGTCCTCGCAATAGGTGATGCTGGGCAGTTCAGCCTTGGCCTGCTCCATGCCGACGGGGTCGAACGCCCGGACCTTCGCGCCCATGTCGATCAGGCCGGTGACGAGCGGAATCGACGGCGCATCGCGCATGTCGTCGGTGTCGGGCTTGAAGGTGAGGCCGAGCACGGCGATGGTCTTGCCGCGCAAGCTACCGCCGAGCGCCTGGCTGACCTTGCGCGCCATCGCGCGCTTGCGGTTCTCGTTGACCGCCAGCACGGATTCGACGATGCGCAGGGAAACGTCATAGTCCTGCGCGATCT
>Ga0102590_1003785_pt1 | contig 14259 bp, 10 predicted proteins | sample AraplaMF_Col_mMF_FD_76859 | JGI IMG/M metagenome (GOLD analysis project Ga0102590, IMG submission 76859) | Arabidopsis root microbial communities from the University of North Carolina, USA - plate scrape MF_Col_mMF | ecosystem: Host-associated > Plants > Roots > Endosphere | place: USA...
TCACCGGCCCGCTGTACGCCTGCCATGCACCCGCGCCCACCGCGTACTCGATCGAGTTGACCCCGGAACCGGTGTCGGAAGCGGTGACGGTGACCGTGGCCATGTCGATGTACGCCCCGTCGGCGTTCCGCTCGCCGCTCACCGTCGCCGAGGTCTCCGGCGGTGCGGTGTCGTCGGACGGCGGTGCGACGACGGTGAACTCGACGCTCTTCTCGGCCGAGACGTTGCCGGCCTTGTCCAGAGCCCGATGGCGGATCTTGTGGCCACCCGTCCGGTCAACGACGACCGGTGCGGTGTACGGCTGCCAGGCGCCGGTGTCCCCGATCGCGTACTCGATCCGGTCCACGCCGCTGCCGCCCTCGTCGGTGGCCGCGATCGTCACGGTCGCCGCTCCGACGTATTCGCCCTGGGCGTTCTGCGCGCCCGTCACCTGGGCGGACGTCTGGGGCGGTGTCGTGTCCGAGCCGCCGCCCTCGGTCACCACCAGTTCGCCCTGCATCTGCCCGTGTCCGGGGATCGTGCAGTGGTAGAAGTACCGGCCGGGGGTGAGCGTGACCTCGGCCGTGTGGCGACCGCCCATGTCGTCGTTCGGGTTGGCCAGGATGTTGATCTGGACGTCGCTGTTGTATTCGGGGTCGCTGGTCACGAACGTCAACGTGTGCGGCATACCGGTGGTGTTGCCCGTCGCCGCGCTGTTCTCGAAGACGATCGTCGCCGGACCCGCCACCGCCGTGGTGGGCGCCGACCCGTACTTGGTGATGTCGTCGCCCGCGGTCCAGGTGAGCACCTGCGCGGCGTCCGGTGCCTCGGCCCGCGCCGTATCCTGTCCGGCAGCGGACGTCGTCTGCAGGCCGAGCATCATGAGCAGGGCGGCCAGCAGCGCCGCCCACATTCTCCTGTGCCGTATCACTCGGTCCTCCTCGCCAGTTGGTCGGCGGCTGGCGTCGGCCCACCGCCCGTGTAGGTGACCCGCCACAGCGCCGACTTGGAGTCGCTGGTGAAGAATCCGCGGCCGTAGTCGAGGACGTACAGCGAACCGTCGGGACCGAACTTCCAGTCCATGAGGTTCTTGATGCCGTCGTTTCCGATCGGCACGATCTTCTTCAGCGACTCGGAGTGGACCGGCAGACCGCCGTCTCCTTGGGTGGCGGGGTCCATGAGCACAGCGTTGCGTGGCTGATCGGCGTCGTAGAAGTCGCCGATGAACCACTTGCCGTCCCAGTAGGCAGGCCACTTCGTCGCGTTGGCGTTCGCCGCGTCGTATCGGTACACCGGCCCGTTCATCGCCGCCTGACCGCCGCCCTTGAGCCAGGGCAGCCGGTAGGTGGCCTCCTCCTGCTTGTAGGACGGGATGCCGTTCGCGTCGCGGGGGTAGTCCGGGCCGCCGCCCTGCGGCGAGTACCAGACGTTGTTGCCGGTGACCGGCGGCAGGTTGACCAGGCCGTCGTTGTTCGGCGACTCGTTCTTCGGGTGGTCGCAGTCGTACCAGCCCAGTGGCTGCGAGGGGTCGGGCAGGTTGCGGTCCCGGTAGGGCTGCTTGTTGCCCATGCAGTACGGCCAGCCCCGGTTGCTCGCCTTGGTGATCACCGCGAAGGTGTCGTACTTGGCGGGCCCCCAGATCGGCGACGGCTGGCCCGCGTCCGGACCGACCCAGCCCGCGTAGAGGATGTCGGTCGACTTGTCGACGAAGATACGTGCGGGGTTCCGTACACCCATCACATAGATCTCGCCGCGGGTCTTGCCGCCTCCCTCGGCGGTCTCCTTGCCGGTGAAGAGGTTGCCATCGGGAAGGGTGTACGTGCCGTCGGGCTCGGGGTGGATGCGCAGGATCTTGCCGTTGAGGTTGTGGGTGTTGCCCGCGGTGCGGCGTGCGTCCGCGAAGGAGACGCCCTTGTAGTTGGGCTCAGGGTTGTTGCCCGAGTAACCACCGCTGAATCCACTGGAGTTGTTGTCTCCGGTGGCGATGTACAGGTTGCCCTTGGAGTCCCAGGTCATCCCGCCGCCCGCGTGACAGCAACTGTGGATCTGTACAGGCCACTTGAGCAGGACCTTCTCGCTGCCGAGGTCGAGCTTGTCGGTGGCGAGGTCCAGTGTGAAGCGGGAGACGCGCCGTTCGGCCATGTGTGTGTCTCGGTTGATCTGCGAGTGGGGGGTGTAGTGCAGGTACACCCAGCCGTTCTGCTCGAACTTCGGGTCAAGCTCGATGCCGAGCAGCCCTTCCTCGACCTTGGTCAGCTCGTCGCCGCCGCCCTTGTTGCCGAAGACCGCCAACTCGCCCGCGAGGGTCACTTTCCCGGTCTTCGGATCGTAGACGTGGATCTGGCCCTTGCCCTTGCCGACGTCCGGGTTGTTCCAGTCGGTGATCACGGGCTGGGAGCCGTCGGCACCGCCCCGGCCGATGTACAGCACGCGGCCGTCGGGTGCGGCCACCAGGCCGTGCGGTTCGCCGATCTGGTCGCTCCGACCCGGCTGGTTGGGCTGGGTGAGGCGCTCAGCCTTGTAGTTGCCGGTGATCGTCGCCTTGCAGTCGGCCTGCACCAGCCGTGTCGTCCACAGCAGGGCGCCGCGCAGATGGGCGCGGAAGTCCGTCTCGTCGTACGAGGAGACGGTGCCGCCCATGCCGGTGTAGAAGGAGCGTCCGCCGTCGTAGTCACGGCACCAGCTGACCGGGTGGTCCGAGCCGTTGCCGTTCGCGCCCGGCTGGTATGTCGACTCGCGCACCCGCGCCACGGTGTGCACCTCGCCGGAGGGGTTCTTCGCCCAGTTCAGCCACTGGTCGGGCCGCTTCCACTGCACCGGCAGGTCCTTGGTGGCCGGGTGCAGCCGGTCGCCCACCTCGACGGTGGCACGCTGGACGTTCGCCGGGCTGTTCGCGGCCGGCCGGGCTCCCACGAGGCCGGTGAACCACTCCGAGTACGGCTCCGCGCGGGCCGCGTCATGGATGCCGACGAATCCGCCGCCCGCCTCCATGTAGGCCTCCAGGCCCGCCTCCTGGTCCGGGTCGAGGACGTCGCCACCGCCGGTCAGGAACACGACGGCGTTGAAGCGGCCCAGCTTCTTCTCGTTGGTGAAGACCGAGGCGTCGTCCGTCGCCTCGACCTTGAAGCGCTGGTTCGCCGGGCCGGTCAGTCCGATCTTTTCGATGGTCTCGATCCCGGCGTTCACCACCGGGGACTCGTCCCCGGACGCGGCGGAACCGTGGAAGATCAGCACCCGAACGTTCGCGTCGCCTGGCGGCGACTTGATCGACATCGTTGTCTGGGACGGTTCCGGGACCGGACGCGCGCTGGCGGTGGGACCCGACAGCAGACCGGCCGAGAGGACGCCGGCGGTCAGGGCCGCCGCCCAGAGTCGTCTTGTTGTGCCCTTTGTGCTCAACCCGCGTAAGTGCGTGGGTTCTTGATGCGAGGTCAACCGCATGTGGTCACCCAACCCTCCTCGGTCGCAGCAGCAGCGCCAAGGAAGCTAGACCTCTTTGCTCGGTTCGCCAATAGGTATGACCGCGATGCAACGAACTTTGTCCTGAGTGTGGATAAACGGGGCTTCGGCCGGTACCGTCGCACAGGTTCATCACAGCTACGTCTTTGCAAATCCCGTATCAGTGTGGGGAGTTCGCCATGGACAGACGCAGCTTCAACCGGCGGGTGCTGCTGGGTGGTGCGGCCGTCGCGACATCGTTGTCCCTGGGGCCGGAGTCCGCCGTGGCGGAGGGCCCGGCGACGACGGCCGCCGCCGGGGGCGAGGTGAAACACATCAAGATGTACGCCGAGCAGCTCGCCGACGGGCAGATGGGTTACGGCTTCGAGAAGGGCAAGGCGACGGTCCCCGGCCCGCTGATCGAGATCAACGAGGGCGACACGCTGCACATCGAGTTCGAGAACACGATGGACGTCCCGGCCAGCCTGCATGTGCACGGCCTGGACTACGAGATCTCAAGCGACGGCACAAAACTGAACAAGAGCGACGTCGAACCGGGTGGCACTCGCACCTACACCTGGCGCACCCACACCCCGGGTCGCCGCAAGGACGGCACCTGGCGGGCGGGCAGCGCGGGCTACTGGCACTACCACGACCATGTCGTCGGCACCGAACACGGCACCGGCGGGATCCGAAAGGGCCTGTACGGTCCGGTGATCGTCCGCCGCAAGGGAGACGTCCTGCCGGACCGGACGTACACGATCGTCTTCAACGACATGACCATCAACAACCGCGCACCGCACTCGGGACCCGACTTCGAGGCCACCGTGGGCGACCGGATCGAGTTCGTGATGATCACGCACGGCGAGTACTACCACACCTTCCACATGCACGGTCACCGCTGGGCGGACAACCGCACGGGCCTGCTCACCGGGCCCGACGACCCGAGCCGGATCATCGACAACAAGATCGTCGGACCGGCGGACTCCTTCGGGTTCCAGGTCATCGCGGGGGAGGGCGTGGGCGCGGGCGCATGGATGTACCACTGCCATGTGCAGAGCCACTCGGACATGGGGATGGTGGGGCTGTTCCTGGTGAAGAAGACCGACGGAACGATCCCCGGGTACGAACCGCACGACCACGAACCGGGTCACGAGCACTGACGGGCCGCGGCCCACTAAAGGCGCAAGCCTTCCGAGGCCCGGCCGGACGACGACTTCCCCGTCATCGGCCACGGGCCTGGAGGCGACCGCGGGAGCGGAACACGCGTGTACGTGCAACACGCAGCGGGCGTGTGGACCCGTTCCGTCGCGCCGCAAGGGGGCGTTGCGCTTTCCCGGCCGGCCGGGACGGGTCAGCGCAGTCCGGCGAAGAGGTCGTTCTCGGGTATGGCGGCGCCGGTGGTGTCGTGGACACGTAGGAAGGTCTCCGTGCCCATCAACTCGCCGAACCTGTCCTTGCCCATGCCGAGGAAGAAGATGTTGTCGCCCTGGCTGGCGTGGGCGGCCAACGCGTCGAACTTCTGACCGCTGAACGCGGTGGTGTCCACCCAGGTGGTGATCTCGTCGTCGGGCAGGCCGATCTCGGCCATCGCGGCGGCCTCGGCCGGATCCGGTTCCGGCATGTCTTCATGGAATTCGCGCATGATCTGGCCGAACCGTTGCATCATCGAGTGCGGCATCGTGGTCCAGTACACCTTTGGTGTCGGCGCGGTCATCTCCAGCGCAGCCATCGTGATGCGGTGGGCCTGGATGTGGTCGGGGTGGCCGTAGAAGCCGTTCTCGTCATAGGTGACGACCACATCGGGTCGGTACTGCCGCATGAGTTCCGCGAGCCGGGCCGCGCCCTCGTCCACGGGGGTCTGCCAGAACGCTCCGGGAGCGTTGTTGCTCGGCCAGCCCATCATCCCGGAGTCGGCATAGCCCAGCATCTCCAGATGGCTGATCTTCAGGATGTCGCAGCTCGCCTGAAGCTCGCGGCGGCGCATCAAGGCGACCGCTGCCGAATCGTGCCCGGGATCGCCGGGCTTGATGCCACCGGGTCCGTCACCGCAGCCGCCGTCGGTACACGTCACGAGAACCGTGCGAATGCCTTCCGCCGCGTACCGGGCGAGGATCCCTCCGGTTCCGGTGGCCTCGTCGTCGGGGTGAGCGTGCACTGCCATGAGCGTCAAGGGGCGGTCGGGCATGAAACAGTCCTCCTGCAGAAATACGTCGTGGTCCGCCTGCGCGGCGTATGTGCCGCGCCTGTTGGGGCCCGGATCCTGGCGGGGTGGACGACCGTGTGGTCCCCCGGTTCCCCGCCTGCATGGCGCCGGTCCCTCGGCCGGTGCAACCGTGCCGGCGGGCCCGGCTGTTCCCGACGTGGCCGCTCGCCCTTCCAGGCGTCGCCGTGCAACGCGACCAAGGTACAGGCGCGACCTGCACGTCTCGGCGTCACGTCGGCTTCGACGTCCGTCGGCATCCGCCGGGACGGCACTTTCCAGCGCGAGCCGTGTTCCGGTCCGTCCTGGTCCGGCGGGCGAAGGCGAGTACTTCCTCATTCGTGCCCGGCACATTCCTTGCCCTGCCCGGCTCTTGGCCCCGGACCCGGTGTGCCTGGGGGAGAGGTTTGTTCGGTCGGCCCTTTGAAGCCCGAGCTTGTGACGCTCACGGCGAAGGGGCTTGTACCAGGGACGTGTCGTTGTGGATGCCAAAGTTGGATCGCAGAAGGCCGCGCCCGAGGGGCAGCCGACTTGGCGCGCAAAAGCCGCTTTTCCGGCGGACTGCCATGTTCGGGCACCGCGCGGTTTCGTGAACACAGAGGTCCGATCGACGGGTGCGCTGCAGGAGCCGTGGGATCGGTTCAGGGAATGTCGAGGCGCTCGGCCAGTTCGGTGAGGGCCTTGCCGAGTGGGAGCGCTGCGTGCGCGTACGCGAGGTCGTCGCCGCGTGTCGGGCCGAGGTTGATGATGGAGACGGGCTTGCCGTCCTTCGCGGCGCGACGCACGAACCGCAGTCCCGACAGGACGGCCAGCGACGAGCCGAGGACGAGTAGCGAATCGGCCGCGTCGATCAGGTCGAAGCAGTGCTGGATGCGAGGCTTGGGTACGTTCTCGCCGAAGAACACGACATACGGCTTGAGTACACCGCCGCAGTGCCGGCACGGGACGATGCGGAAGGTGTCGACGAGGTCGTCCGGCAGTTCGATGTCGCCGTCAGGGTTGACGGGCAGTCCGGCGGCATCGTGCGCGGCGGGGAATTCCATGTTCGCGGCGAGTAGTCGGGCATCCAGTTCGTCGCGGGGACCGATCGTTGCGCAGTCGAGGCAGATGACACGGTCCAGGCTGCCGTGCAGTGGCACGGCGTCCGTCGTCCCGGCGGCCTGGTGCAGCCCGTCGACATTTTGTGTGATCACGGCGTCGACGTACCCGGAGGCGCACAGTGCCTGCACGGCGTGGTGTCCGGCGTTGGGCCGGGCGCCCGCGATGGCGCGGCGCCCGAGATAGCCGCGGGCCCAGTAGCGGCGGCGGTTCGCCTCGTTCGACACGAAGTCCTGGTAGGTCATGGGGGAGTGCCGTCGGTGCCGCCCGGTCGCGCCCCGGTAGTCGGGGATGCCGGATTCGGTGGAAATCCCGGCTCCGGTCAGGACGGCCACCCCGCCGGCGGCGAGTTGCTCGGCGATCTCTTCCATCCCACCGGCGGGACGTACACCGGTGTCGGGTACAGGGCCGACGATCGGACGTATGCGCACACATGCAGTCTAGGGCGCCTCGGGTGCAGCTTGCCTGTACGTCGGCCATCCACGCGGCCTTCCGGCTGGTCGGTGCCGGGTGGATGACATGGCTCAGTCGAAGCGGTTCGCCGCGAACCTCCACGACACCACTGGTGGCCAGCTCCTGCTCGACGGGGCCTTCGCACAACGAGTCACGTCCTACCCGATGGCGGGAACCGCCGGCCCCCGGGCGATCAGGACGTCGGCTTTGTGGTGCCAGCCGAGGGAGGAGTACAGGCGCTGGCCTTCCTCGCTGGCAATGAGAAGACCAGTGCGGGCGCCTTGGGACACGGCGGCTTCCGCCAGAGCGCTCATCATGGCTCGACCCAGGCCGCGTCGGCGGTGCGCCGCGTCCGTCTCGATGCGATCGGCGATCGCATCATCGCCGACCACGGCGATGGAGCCGCGCGCTGCCACCTCTCCGGAGGGGGCGTGGAGGGAGACGAGCGTGACCGGTCCCTCCGTGCGCACCTCGCGCTCGTACGGCGCGGCAGGCTCGTGCCGCGGGTGCTCGGTCAGATCAGTCGTCATGAACCACTCCGACCGGTGGAGCACCTCCAGTCCGGCGGCGTCGACGACGGCCTCGACTGTGCCTGGGTGCAGCGTAGGCACCGTGAGCCAGGTGATCTCCCGTGCGGCGGCGACGGCTGCCGCCAGTCGTGCCAAGGAGTCCGGGTCCTCGTCCGCACGCAGTGCGAACACCTCGACCTCGCGGCCGGGTTGGGCGCACTTGGACCGCAGGCCGTCCCCGGCGGGCTCGACCTGCTCGGCCTCGGGCAGGGAGCGGGCGACGGTCCAGCCGTCCAGCCAACGTCGTATGAGCCCTGATTCGATCTTCGTCATCCGGCGATTAGAGCATGACCGCAACCGGTGGGCCGGTGAATAAACGTCGCCGCTGGCCGCTGCCACCGACCGACCCGGCCCTCCATCTGCCGGTCGGTCCCGTCAAGAGGGCCTCCTCGGCCGACCAGAGGCGGTCCGCCGTCGACCCTGGGTGAGCGCGCTGTCACGCTGTCCGACGGGCGCTACGCGGAAGGCCGGGGCGGGGTCCCACCTGGAGGACGGTCCACTGCTGCTGACAACCGACGTGTCGGTATTCGGGCGGTCACGTCCCGTACGGCACGTCCGAAACGTAGGGCCGTGAGGGACGTACCGTGTGGCGGTCGCCCCGGGGTGCCAGGCCGGGACGGCCGTGGTAGCGGAGGTCGCAAGGGACCCTAGGCGAACCCTAGGCGTCCGACCAGGAGTGGAAGACGGCGGCCTGGCCGTGGTGGACACCGTCGGCGTCCGTCACGTTCCACATGGTGACGTCCTCTATCCAGAAGCGTCCGCCCGTTCTGGTCCGGCGCAGACCTCGATATCCCGAGGCGTAGCCGTTGGCAGCCACTGACGCGATGAACGAGTCGCGACCGGGCTGGTCGTGAGGTGCCGCGGACAGGCGCGAGGGCAGCGCGATGAACTCCTGCCAGGTGTATTCGAAGCGCTGCTGCGCGGTGCGATTGGCGTAGACGAACACCGGATCGTCGGCCGTGTCATGGACGAGCAACCCGAACGGTGCCTGCCGGTACAGCCACTCGGCCGCCTCCTCGTCCGAGGACCAGGCGGGTGGGCACAACGGCCGGCCCGTCTGCCGTTCGTAGCTGGACAGCAGGAGCCGGGAGAGGGCCGGATTCGCTCCGTCCGGCAGATTCTCGTGGTGCATTGATCCTCCGTGCGCGACCCACCCGTCCCGGGCGCCTGACCGATCGAACAAGTCGATAAACATGATGCATGTGCGAAGTGGGGCGTCCTCGAGCGGGGTGCGCCGTTCCGACCGGTCGTCGACTCGGCATGGCTTTCGAACCATCGGGTGTCACGTTCGCAAAGGGGCATTGTGGCCGAGGAGGACCGTTCTGCCGGGCGAGCGTGGCGCTGCAGGAATGTTCGGCCGGTCGCAGGGGGTGATGTGCGCGGGGTCGGCCGGATCCGGTGGGAGCCGGTTGAGAAGACGATCACCTTTCGGCTTCGTGCGCGCCGGTCAAGGCGCTGCACTGCCGAAAGCCGACGGGCCGACCCCGCTACGGCCCATCGTTGTGCATTCTTTTAGTTGTTGCAAGTTATGTGCAATAAAGCTATGGCGTGTCCCCGGTTCGCAGCGCGGGGCCCCACGAAGAAGCGATCAGCAGAGGGGTGAAGCCCGGGTGCGGCCCCTCGTGGCGAGGGGCCGCACCCGAAAGCTCAGTTCCCGGCCATGGCGGGCGGGGCGGCATTGGCGCCCCAGTTCGTCGGCTTGTCGGAGAGCTTGATCTTGATCGTGCCGGAGCGCAGCAGGTCCTTGTGGGAGAGCCAGCTCTGGCGCAACTTGCCCTTGCCCGTGTCTACGGATGACACGTACTGGAGCTTGGATGCGTCGGCGCCCGGTGCCTCGATGGTGATCGTGCGTCCGTGTTCCGGCCGGATCTGGACCTTGTCGAACATGGGCGCGGTGATCACGTAGTTGGCTGCGCCGGGCTGGGCCTCGAAGATGCCGGCCATGGCGAAGACGAGCAGCGACGAGGTGGCGCCGAGGTCGTCATTGCCGGGCATGCCGTACACGCTGTCGGTGAAGAGCGTTCGCATCGCGCGCAGCACGGCCGAGGTCTTCCACGGCGCGCCGGTCCACGTGTACATCCACGGAGCGTGGAAGTCGGGCTCGTTGTTGGGGTTGAAGGCGAAGTTGTTGTGGTAGTCGTAGGCGCCGGTCACCCAGGAGTCCGAAGCGGCCTTCGCCGGATCGGTGAGCACGGTCGGCATGTCGAAGAACTTGTCGAGTCGCTGCTCGGCCTGCGCCTGACCGCCCATGAGTCCGAAGAGGGTCTGCGGGTCCTGCTGGGCGAGCCACTGGTACTGCCACGCGGTGCCCTCGTGGAACGGGGCGCTCTGGGTGGGGTCGGGGTTGCCCGCGACGGTGCCGTCCGCGTTCTTGGCGACCGGGAACCCGGAGAAGCCCTGTGAAGTGACGGCGGGGTCCCAGAGCTTGGAGAAGTTGTCGCAGCGCGAGGCGAGCGTCGCGGCCTTGTCCTGGTAGCCGAGGCCGTCGGCCATCGTGGACAGGGCGCAGTCGGCGAGTGCGTACTCGAGTGTCGCCGAACCCGCCTGGCGGCTGTCCCCGTACTTGTACCCGGGCAGGTTCTGGTAGGCGACCCAGCCGTTCTGGACATACGTCGGGTTGCCGTCACGGCCGCGGAATATGGACTGGTCCGCGGGGACGTCGTTGACGTTCTTCCAGAGCGCGTCGAACAACTGCCGTGCGGTGGCCTTGTCGAGCAGCCCCCGGTTGTAGATGTCGACGATCCACGGAGTGATCGGGTCGCCGCTCATCACGTTGGTCTCGCTGTTGCCCAGCGCCCAGCGCGGTAGCCAGCCACCGTCCTGATAGATGTGCAGCACGGACTTGGCCATGTCGGCGGCCTTGTCCGGGTTCAGCAGTGCCACCAACTGGTTCTGCGAACGGTAGGTGTCCCAGAGCGAGAACATCTGGTAGTAGGTGGAGTCCGCGCGGTGCACCTGGTCGTCGAAGCCGCGGTAGCGCTTGTCGACGTCGGACCCGATCGACGGGTGCAGCAGCGAGTGGTAGAGCGCGCTGTAGTACGTGCGTTGATCGGCGGTGCTGCCGCCGGCCACACGCATGCGGTTCAACTCGTCCTTCCAGGTGGTGTGCGCCGCGGTGCGGGCCCTGTCGAACGACTTCGGCTGCTCCGCCTTGCGGTTGAGGCGCGCGCCGTCGATCGAGGTGTAGGACAGACCCACCGAAGCACCGACCTGGTCGCCCTTGGCCGGGTCGAACGTCACCCAGGCACCGGCGCGCCTGGTGCCACGTGAGGCGTCACGCTGGTTCGGGGTCAGTGTGCCGTCGCTCCATGTGCCGAAACTCGAGAACGTACGGTCGAAAGTGGCACTGAAGAAGATCCGGTAGCGCTCCTTGCCGGTCTCACCGCAGAAGTTGCCGCCCTGGAGCCAGCCCTCGACGGTGTTGTCGCCGACGACGTGGACGTCACCGGCGTAGGTGCTGCCGTTGCTCTGCCCGACCTCGATGAGCACGTTCTCGGCGCCCGACCGGGCCGGGTAGGTGTAGCGGTGCTGGCCGGTCCGCTGTGTCGCGGTGAGCTCGGCCTGGATCCCGTTGTCGAGCTTCACACCGTAATAGCCCGGCGCACGAGTCTCGTTGTCGTGGCTGAACTTCGCACCGTACTGAGCCGGGTCGGACGACGTGACCGCGCCCGTGGTCGGCATGAACCGGAAGTTGCCCATCGTCTGGCAGCCGACACCGGACAGGTGCGTGTGACTGAAGCCGAGGATGGTGTCCTGCTTGTAGTCGTACGACGCGTACTGGTTCAACTGTGTGTCGGGACTCAGCTGCACCATGCCGAACGGCACGGCGGCGCCCGGGAAGGTGGTTCCGTCACCGTTGTTGCCGATGGACGTGTCGACCAGCGTGGTGGGATCGTCGGCGAACCTCGGGCCCTGCGCCCTGGAGTTCGCGACGCCGGAGGTGGCGGAGGCGGCGACCACGGTGGTGGCGAGCAACAAGGCGGTGAACACGCGTTGCAACGCTCTCATCGCGTTCCTTTCTTGCGACAACGTTGTCAATCTCGCGCCCTCGATCTTTGTCCTTCGAGTGGTGTCCCGTCAATGCATCGTCGGTCTCCACTGGTTCGCCCCGGTATGGTGTCAACTGCCGGGATCATGGAGCCACATGAGAGGCTGCGCGCGGTAGGAATGAGACGATTGCGATGTTCGGTTGGTCCACGTCCGGCTGGGGGAGAGGTGCCGGTCGACGGCAGATCCTGTTGCAGCGGCGCCGATCGGATGTACTCGACCGTAGGCGCGACTCCATGATCCAATGCCGTGGCGGAGCCTGACCGGGGCGGTTTCAACCCATTCCCGTGTGATGTGGCGGACCCGACGCATCAGGGATTTCCCCCGGGCGTGACCCTGACCGGAGTCCGTCGGTCATGTCGCGCAGCGGAGGGGCGTCGTCGGCGTGCGTGAATCGAGCGCGAGCGCGAGGCTGGATGTGTGGCTGAACGTCGTGTGATCGTGTATCCACCCTCGGAGACGGGCGGTCGACGGGTGCGTGTGGACGGGGCCGTCCTCGGCACCGCGTATTCGCTCCAGGAGCTGGCGTTCTTCTTGCAGAACCAGGGCATCATGGATCAGGACGAGCAGTCCGTCAGGACATGTGACCTGATCGAGTGGCGCGGTGGTGGGCCGGACGTGTGGGAGCACTGAGCGCACCCGCGGGTCGGCGATGGAGGCTCACCTCCCACGCCGAGGTGGCCGAGGCGGGGTCTCCTGGCCGGCCTCTCCTTCGATGAGGACGAGCTCGAGCGGGCGCTCCGCGAAGCATCGGCACATGGGTCTACTACTGGGCACTGCCCGCCTGCCGGTTGGCGCCTCGGGCATCGGACGGCAGCCCGTGTTCAAGGTGCTCGACATGAGGCGCGCGGCTAGGGTCGAAAAGCACCTCAAACAGCCGTGCAGGCCATCCGTACCAGACGCTGCGGCCGTCCACTTCGGCCCCGCACCGATGGGTGGCCTCTTCCTGAAGGAGCGTGGTCGGCGTGGCCCGGAATCGCCGTCTGATCCTGAGCTCGCCGTCCGAGGTCTGGAGCCTGCTCTCCGACGGTCACCGGTACAGCGAATGGGTAACGGGAAACCAGCAGGTCCTCGCGGCCGACCCGCACTGGCCGGATGTGGGTGCACATCTGCAACTCCGGGTCGGTGTCGGCCCCCTGGCTCTTGAGGACACCTGTGTCGTCCGGGTCTCCGTACCGGAACAACGTCTGGAGCTGGAAGCCAAGGCAGGCCCCTTCGGTGCGGCCCGCATCGCCATGAACCTGATCCCCTGGGGCGAGAACACCCTCCTGATCCTTGACTGGCACCCCCTGCGGGGGCCGGGCACCAGGATGCACGGGGTCCCCGTGGACTACATCATGGCAATCCGCAACGGCATGATGCTGACGAAGCTCGCTCGGATCGCGGTGCGCGAGCATGGCAAGAGGGACAGCGGTACCCCGGTGAAGCTGTGACGGGCATTCGAGCCGACAGCCCGGCGTATCCTGCCGTCCTCAACGTGCTTGGCGGCCCTCTACGTGCTTACAGCGCCCCCTGCGCGAGCAAGCAACGCCGCCCAGCGCAAGCACCCCGTGGCGCGAGTAGGGCGTCCGCCGGGGCGGACGCCCTACTCGCTACAGCCCGGTCACGTGAAACCCGGCGGGGAACATCCGCCCGACATACCACAGGCAATGCGGTACCGCACTCCGGGACGCGATGGGTCGGCCGGGAGCGGCGACGGCATCGAGGTCGTCGGCGCATGATCCAGGGTCATGCCGACCCGGCGCCGACCCCGGGCTGCCACGAAGCCGGCGGCAGCTGTCACAGCAAGGATCTCGGAAGCCCAAGGGCATCGAAGACGCAAGCCACGACCGCACTTCTCCGCTGCGACGGGCGCCCACTGACGACGTCCTGAGCTACCGCTGTGGCGGGTTGTCCCGACCTCGTTCGCCGAACTGGCCCCTCATCTTGTCCTGGGCCGTGTCGACCTGGCTCTGGTACTTGTTCTGTGTCCTCTCATCGACGTAGTCCCCCGCCTTGTCGATGGCCTGGTCCGATTGAGCCTCGTGGCCCCGCAGCATCTGCTTGAGCTTGTCCATCACGGACATCGTGGTCCTCCTCGAAGCAGTGGTTCCGCGACCACTCCAGGATCACCCTCCATGGCGTGAGCTGCATCTGCTGCGTTCTTACCCCTGCGCCTTTCAAGGCCGGGATACTGATCAGACCGGCATGACGGGCTCTCCGGAACGCCTCACGGTGTCGTAGCCGACCGCAGTCGCCCCGGACTCCTCGCCGCCGTTCATGGCAGGCGAACCTGCTGAAGACGGCGTATGAGAGCGTATGAGACCTCCGGCGAGCACGATCCCAGGAGTCCGACAGACGGCCCGCGGAGTTCCCTGACGGCGGCCTTGCCGGCAGATCAATGCTTCTGTGTCGCCACTCCGGCGAACAGGACGGTCGCCGCACCGAGGAGGAGCAGGTGAACGGACCCGGCGACCCAGAGCCGCAGGGCCA
>Ga0102590_1003786_pt1 | contig 14247 bp, 14 predicted proteins | sample AraplaMF_Col_mMF_FD_76859 | JGI IMG/M metagenome (GOLD analysis project Ga0102590, IMG submission 76859) | Arabidopsis root microbial communities from the University of North Carolina, USA - plate scrape MF_Col_mMF | ecosystem: Host-associated > Plants > Roots > Endosphere | place: USA...
CGCCGGGACATCACACAACAGGACGTCATCGACGGCATCCGGATCGCCGGCGCACAGGTGTTCGTCCAAGAGGCGCTGGCGGACGACGCCCAGGCACTCGTCTACTGAGGCGTGCCCGGCGAGGGCGCAGACCTCAGTGCCGCTTCTTGCCGTCCAGCTCGTCCCACCACTCGTCGGACTTGGGGTCCCCGGACGGATCGTCCCACCACCGGTCCTCGGGACCCCGCCGGTTCGCCACCATGGCCGCCAGCGGCGGGATCACCATCGCGAGCAGGCACATCCCGACGGCCGCGGGGACCGACCAGATACGCACGACCCCCCAGGCAAGGACGAACAGACCGATGCAGGTCCCCATCATGGCGAAGTAGACGTGCCGCCGTCGCGCGTACATACCTCCAGGCTATGCCCGGACACGCCGAAGGGCCGCACCCCTGCAGACAGGTGTCCTGCCCCGGGATGCGGCCCTTCAGCCGTGCACGTACGGCCCCTCGGACCGTCGTGGAGTGATCGTCAGACGGCGATCGCGACCTCCGCGAGGCCGCCCGTCTGCGCGACGACCGTGCGGTCCGCGGTGGCGCCCGGCACCAGGGCCCGGACGGTCCAGGTCCCCTCGGCCGCGTAGAAGCGGAACTGTCCGGTCGCCGAGGTCGGGACCTCGGCGGTGAACTCACCGGTCGCGTCGAGCAGGCGCACGTAGCCCACCACGGGCTCGCCGTCGCGGGTCACCTGACCCTGGATCGTGGTCTCACCGGGCTTGATCGTCGAGGCGTCGGGACCGCCGGCCTTCGCTCCACACATGGCTCTTCCTTAGGGGTAGGTCCGGGGATCCGGGGTTACTTGGCGGCGCCGAGCTCGATCGGGACGCCGACGAGGGAGCCGTACTCGGTCCAGGAGCCGTCGTAGTTCTTGACGTTCGGGACCTCGAGCAGCTCGTGCAGGACGAACCAGGTCAGCGCGGAGCGCTCACCGATGCGGCAGTACGCGATGGTGTCCTTGGCCAGGTCGACGCTCTCCTCGGCGTAGAGCGCCTTGAGCTCGTCGTCCGACTTGAAGGTGCCGTCGTCGTTGGCGTTCTTCGACCAGGGGATGTTGCGGGCGCTCGGCACGTGGCCGGGACGCTGCGACTGCTCCTGGGGCAGGTGCGCGGGGGCGAGCAGCTTGCCGGAGAACTCGTCGGGCGAACGGACGTCGACCAGGTTCTGCACGCCGATCGCGTCGACCACGTCGTCGCGGAAGGCGCGGATGGCCGTGTTCTGCTCCTTCGCCCTGTACTCGGTGGCGGCCCGCTCGGGGACCTCCGTGCCGTCGACCAGCTCGCGCGCGTCCAGCTCCCACTTCTTGCGGCCGCCGTCGAGAAGCTTGACGTTCTCGTGGCCGTACAGCTTGAAGTACCAGTAGGCGTAGGAGGCGAACCAGTTGTTGTTGCCGCCGTACAGGACCACCGTGTGGTCGTTGGCGATGCCCTTCTCCGACAGGAGCTTCTCGAAGCCGGCCTGGTCGATGAAGTCACGGCGGACCGGGTCCTGGAGGTCCTTGGTCCAGTCGATCCGGATGGCGTTCTTGATGTGGTTCTTGTCGTAGGCGGAGGTGTCCTCGTCGACCTCGACGATGGCGATCGTCGAGTCGTCCAGGTGCTCCTGCAGCCAGTCGGCGTCTACCAGGACGTCGCTGCGGCTCATGCTCTATCTCCTCCGGGGCAGTTGCGGCGGGGTCTGCGAGTCGGGGTGGGGTGCGGGTGCGCGGCTTCAGGCCGGCGTACACGGCGCACGGGTGGCCCTGCGTCAGGATCAGGGCCGGCGATACGGGAGTCGGGGCTCCCGCTCAGGAAGTGCGACAGAGCATGGCGGCGACGCGGCACAGGTCTACTGCCCGCCGCTTCGTGAGATCCGCCTGTCGCTGCATGGGGTCGATCGTAGGGACGGACCGCCGGGCATGTCACCGGGGTGTCGAATGGTGAGATACGATCGTCCACATTTTGAGAAACATGGGGCGTCGAGCCCGCCGGTGCAGGGCCCCCGGCTCTCCGGGGGCCCTGTCACAGCTGCGGTACGGACCGGACGTCTCGTCTTTCGGACGCCCGGTGCTCAGGACTCGTCCTACCCGGCCAGCCTGACGTCCGAACCCTTCACCGTGATCTCCACGCCCTTCTGGGCCGCCCGCACCGAGTCGATCCGGATGCCACCGGGCAGTTGGTCGACGGCCTGCTGGAAGTCGGTGACGGCCCGCACCCGGCCCTCGGCCGGCCGGACGCCCCCGAACCTCGGCAGCGTGTCGGCGTGCACCTTCACGGTCTTGCCCTGCACCGTCACCGAGCTGAGCACGGTGACCGGGTCCGGCAGGGTCTTGCCGAGGACCGTCGCCTCGACCGCGACCTTGATCTTGCCGTTGCCGCCGTCCGAGAGGCCGACGACCCGGGCGGTGACACCGGGCGCCACCTGGGTGGGCTCGGCCTTGGCGGTCCTGAGCAGTTCCTCGTAGGAGATGAGCGCCGTTCCGGTGGCGGTGGCCGCGGTCGCGGAGCTGTAGTCGCCGGTGAACCTCACGCCCTTCATGTCGGCGTTCAGGTCGTCTATGCGGATCTTCTCGCCGCCGTCCCCGCTGGGGGCCTCGTAGTTCCTGATCCCGACCTCGATGTCGTCCAGCTCCCCGCCGGCCACCTGGGTGAGGAAGGGGAAGCCCTTGATGGACACGTCCGGGGTGTCGGTCAGCCCCTCGGAGGTCTTCAGCTTGTCGGCCGCCTCGCTCTCCGCGAAGTGGACCGCGACACGGTCCACCACGACGAAGAGGACGCCCAGGACCAGGACGACGATCAGCAGTCTCCGCAGTGCGCGCATGCTCGGTGTTTCCCCCACCTAGGCGGTCGATGACGGACCGGGTGACCGTCGAGCGCGACTGTAACCCCGTGCGGACGGAGGTCCTCCGAATTGTCGATCACCTGTGACACTGGCTAGCCGATGGCACGCCCGAGCAGATAGATCACCGGCGCCGCCGCGGTCAGCGGCAGGGCCACGCCCGCCGTGAAGTGGACGAAGCGGGAGGGGTAGTCGTAGGAGGCGACCCGGTGGCCGACCAGCGCGCAGACGCCCGCACCCAGACCGAGGAAGGCGCCCGACGTGCCGGCGCCGGTGGCGTTCCCCATGGCGATGCCCGCACCGGTCGCCGCCAGCAGGGCCACGACGACCGAGGCCGCGGTCGGCAGCGGCAGCGCCCGCGCAAGGACCGCCACGGCGACGGCGACGGCTCCGACGGTGACGGCGTCCGCCTCGGCCGCGAGGTGCCCCGCAGCGATGATCGACAGCGAGGCCGAGGCGACGGTCGCCATCAGGCCGTGCATCCGGGTGTCCGGGTCGGCGTGCGACCGCAGCTGCAGGACGAGGGAGAGCAGGACCCAGACGCCGAGGGCGCCGAGGATCGCGGCGGGCGCGTGTTCGCGGCCGGCCACGAGCACCGCGACGTCCGCGGCGACGGCGCCCAGGAACGCCAGCGCGATGCCCTGCCGGGCGGGCCACATGCCGTTCAGCCGGAACCATCCCGCGGCCGTCACAGCCTGGAGGATCACCAGCGGCACCACCAGGGCGTACGGTCCGAGGGCCGCGCCACCGGCGAGCAGCGCCCCGAGCAGCGCGGTGAGCGCGGCGGGCTGGAGCCCCGGCTCGATGATGGGCGAACGCCCTTCGAGCCGGGCCCGCTGATTCGCGGGGAGTCGGGAGATGTCGACGGGAGGTGCCGCGGGCGCGGTCGTGGTCTGCGTGCCGCCACCGCCGCGGGCCGCCGGCCCGCCGGGGCCGGTGGGATGGGCGCGGCCGCCCACGCCGTGCGCGGCGTAACCGTGGGGGTCGTACGCCTGGGACTCCGGCGGCAGCGGCTGGGCGGGGCCGTACGCCTGTCCGTCCCAGTGCTGCGGGTAGGCCGAGGGCTGCTGCGGATACCCGGCGCTCGGGTCGTACCACTCCTGCTGTTGCGGCTGCTGCGGATAGGAGTGCTGCTGATGGGGGTCGAAGCCCGGGTCGTAGCCCTCGTACGGCTGGTTGCTCATCGCTGTGCTCATCCTCCTGCGAACGGTGGGAGCACCTCGACCGTGCCGCCCTCGGCCAGCCGTACCGTCTCGTGCTCACGGGTCCCGACGGGGTCACCGTCGACAAGGAAGGAGCATCGCCGCAGGACGCGGACGAGTTCGCCCGGGTGCCGGCCGCGGGCCGCGTCGAGCGCCTCCGCGAGCGTGGTGGCGTCGTACGGTTCCTCGGCGGTCCCGGCCGCGGCCTTTGCGGCGGCCCAGTAGCGCACTGTGCCCTGTGCCATCTGCTTCCTCAACTCGGTCTTGGTGAACACCGTCAGGCTAGCCCGCGTGGGAGACCGCCCACGCCCCGATCCGCGCCACGAGTTCGTCGTCGCTGGCGTGCTCGGCGTGGCCCATGCCGGGCTCCAGCCACAGTTCGGCGTGCCCCGGTGCCGCGTCGGCCAGCATCCGGGGGTGGTCGACGGGGAAATAGCCGTCCTGGTCGCCGTGCACGATCAGCAGCGGGGTCGGTGCGATCAGGGGGACGGACTCCACCGGCGAGGTGGGGACCGGGTCCCAGTCGCGGTGGTGGATACGGGTGCGCAGACCGTAGCGGCCCAGCAGACGCCCCTCCGGCCGGGTCACCAGCCAGTGCAGCCGGCGCATGGGGGCCGTGCCCCGGTAGTACCAGCGGGCGGGGGCGCTGACCGCCACCACGGCGTCCGTACCGGCGTCCCCGAGGTGCAGCGCCGCGTGCCGCAGCACCACGGACCCGCCCATGGAGAATCCGACGGTCACCACCCGTGTGTGCCCGAGGGCGCGCGCCCACTCCACCGCGGCCGCCAGGTCGTACACCTCGCGGTCGCCGACCGTCGAGCGTCCCCCCGACGCACCGTGGCCCCGGAAGGAGAACGTGACCACCGCGCCGTGTCGGGCGAGGACGTCGGCCACCCGGCGTACATGGGGCCGTTCCAGGTCTCCCGTGAAACCGTGGGCGACCACGATCGCAAGATCCTCGAGATGACCGGAAGGTGCATGCCCGATGTCCGTCGCGGCGGCGCCGGGATCGTATGCGGCGTCGATCCGGACCCCGTCGACCGTGTGCAGCAGCGTCCGCAGCGGGCCCCGTCGGGCCGTCTCAGAGTTCGGACGAAGCGTGGATCGTGCCGTATGACCTGCCGGACCAGAGCTCATGTGGGCTATTCTGCTGGGGAGAGGACTCGGGCAGCGTAGCCCCCGGGTCCTTTTGTGCTTTCGGAAGCGTTGTATACGAAGCGGGAAACCGCAGGTGTACGGGCCGCCGAACGTGAAGGCGGGTCCCCGGCGCGGGATCCGTACCGTACGAAGCTGTGCCGAAGGCTCCCCCACCGCCCGGAGGGCGTGGGAGGTACCCCCACTCGCAGGGACCGAGGAGGAACCAGACGCTATGGGCGAGCGAACCGTGCACGAACGTATGACGACCGGGGCGGGTGGGGTGCGATGAGTTCTCTGCTGCTCCTGACCAATGCCCTTCAGCCGTCGACGGAGGTGCTTCCCGCTCTCGGCCTGCTCCTGCACAACGTGCGAGTGGCACCGGCGGAAGGCCCCGCTCTCGTCGACACCCCGGGCGCCGACGTCATCCTGATCGACGGCCGGCGCGACCTTCCGCAGGTGCGCAGTCTGTGCCAGCTGCTGCGGTCCACCGGGCCCGGCTGTCCCCTCGTCCTCGTGGTCACCGAGGGCGGCCTCGCGGCGGTGACCGCCGACTGGGGCATCGACGACGTCCTGCTGGACTCCGCGGGACCCGCCGAGGTGGAGGCCCGCCTCCGCCTGGCCATGGGCCGCCAGCAGATCGTCAACGACGACTCCCCGATGGAGATCCGCAACGGCGACCTGTCCGTGGACGAGGCGACCTACAGCGCCAAGCTCAAGGGCCGCGTCCTCGACCTCACCTTCAAGGAGTTCGAGCTCCTGAAGTACCTCGCCCAGCACCCGGGCCGCGTCTTCACCCGCGCCCAGCTGCTCCAGGAGGTCTGGGGCTACGACTACTTCGGCGGTACGCGCACGGTCGACGTGCACGTACGGCGGCTGCGCGCCAAGCTCGGACCCGAGCACGAGTCGCTGATCGGCACCGTCCGCAACGTCGGCTACCGCTTCGTCACCCCGGAGAAGGCGGACCGCGCCTCCGGCGGCGCCTCCCGTCAGGGCGAGGCCGAGAACGGTGGGGGGACGAGCGCGAAGGCCGCCCGGGCAAAGCCGGAGGATGCGGGCGAGATGGCCGCCCTGTCCTCGACCGAGGTCACGGCTGAGGCATAGAAAGGCGTATGCCCTGCCCAGGGCGGGTCCATCCGCGTAGACTCCGCGCGTGGCCAAGGTGACTCGGGACGATGTGGCGCGGCTGGCGGGTACTTCCACCGCCGTCGTCAGCTATGTCATCAACAACGGACCCCGGCCGGTCGCCCCGGCCACGCGCGAGCGCGTGCTCGCCGCCATCAAGGAGCTGGGGTACCGGCCCGACCGGGTCGCCCAGGCCATGGCCTCCCGGCGCACGGACCTCATAGGCATGATCGTGCCCGACGCGCGTCAGCCCTTCTTCGGGGAGATGACGCACGCGGTCGAGCAGGCCGCCGCCGAGCGCGGAAAGATGGTCCTCGTCGGCAACACCGACTATGTGGCCGAGCGCGAGGTCCACTATCTGCGGGCCTTCCTCGGTATGCGCGTCTCGGGTCTGATCCTGGTCAGCCACGCGCTCAACGACCACGCCGCCGCCGAGATCGACGCATGGGACGCCCGGGTGGTGCTGCTGCACGAGCGGCCCGAGGCGATCGACGACGTCGCGGTCGTCACGGACGACCTCGGCGGTGCCCAGCTCGCCGTGCGTCACCTCCTGGAGCACGGATACGAGTACGTCGCCTGTGTGGGCGGCACCGCGGAGACCCCGGCGGTCGGCGACCCGGTCTCCGACCACGTCGCGGGCTGGCGCCGGGCGATGCAGGAGGCCGGGATCCCCACGGAGGGCCGGCTCTTCGAGGCGCCGTACAACCGCTACGACGCCTACCAGGTGGGACTGGAGCTGCTGTCCGGCCCCGACCGTCCGCCGGCCATCTTCTGCTCCACCGACGACCAGGCGATCGGCATGCTGCGCGCGGCACGCGAGCTGCGCATCGACGTGCCGGGGGAGCTCGCGGTGGCGGGCTTCGACGACGTCAAGGAGGCGGCGCTGACCGATCCCCCGCTGACGACCGTGGCCTCGGACCGCTCGGGGATGGCCCGGGCCGCCGTCGACCTGGTGCTGGACGACGGTCTGCGGGTCGCGGGATCGCGCCGGGAGCGGCTGAAGCTGTTCCCGTCCAGGCTGGTCGTACGGCGCTCCTGCGGCTGCACGGGCTGAGCCGACCGGAGTCCGGTCCCGGCCGTCGCCCCGCAGGCGCCGTGCAGCGACCCGCGGGCGCCGAGCGGCGCGCCCTGCCCGGGCAAACCCGCGCAGTCATGCGGCGCCACCGCCACCGGAAGCCCCCTGCCACCGGACACCCCGCACGCAAACGGCCCGCCGGTGAACCGGCGGGCCGTCGGTGCGCTCGGCTGATCAGAACAGCAGGTTGTACTTGTTGTAGCCGGTGCCCAGCTTGATCCGGGCGCCGAAGAGGCCGGTGCTGGCCTTGTTCGTGCCGCGGTAGAGCCAGAGCGTGCCGCCGGAGTCGCGGGCCATGACATCGGCGATGCCGTCGCCCGTCACATCGCCGTTCGCCACGTACGAGGTGAACTTCCAGCCCGTACGCGCCTTGATCCGCGTGGACCACGGGGTGTGCTCCTGCTGGGTGCCCCGGTAGAGCCACAGGGTGCCGTCGCCGGAGCGGACCAGCAGGTCCGCCTTGCCGTCGCCGGACAGGTCGCCGTGGCCGAAGATCTTCACGCCCTTCCAGGCCTTGTTGACGACCTTGACCTTGCCGTAGAACTGCCCGTTGCCCTTGCCCGGGTACAGGTACACGGAGCCGTCCGCGTCCACCGCCACCAGGTCGGGGCGGGCGTCACCCGTCATGTCGCCCGGGATGGCGTACGACTTGTAGCCGCCCCACACCGTGCTGATCTGCATCCAGGCGAAGTCCTGGGTGGAGTGGTTGAAGTAGCTGCGGTACAGCTTGCCGTCGTGCTTGTCCCGGATGATCAGGTCCTGGAAGTAGTCCCGGTCCAGATCGGCCTGCAGGGCCCAGCTCATGTCCTGCCAGCCGGCGCTCTGGTAGCCGGGCCGCCCCAGCGTGGTGCCCTTGCTGTTCTGCTGGAAGAGGCCGCCCGAGGGCGTGCGCAGCAGCAGGTCGGCGCGGCCGTCGTACGACAGGTCGGCGTCGTCGATGCGCGGCTGGGCCCCCACGGTATAGGTGGAGACCTTGGTGAAGACCGGGTAGGCGCCCTTGGCCGTGCAGCCCTCCACGCCCCACGACACAATGCCGACGATCTTGCCGCTGACCACCAGCGGGCCACCGGAGTCGCCGTTGCAGGTGCTCTTGGTGCCCTCGTCGGAGCCCGTGGCCGGAGTGCCCGCGCAGATCATCGAGCCCTCGCGGAAGTAGTCCCCGCCGAGGACCGACCGCATGGCGGTGTTGCAGGTGGAGTCGGCGACCAGCGGAAGGGTGGCCTTGCGCAGGGTGGCGGACAGCTCCGAACCGCCGCCGGCGGTCAGACCCCAGCCGTACACGGTGGCATTGGTGCCCGCCCGGTACAGGGTGCTGTCGTTCGAGGCCGCGAGGCGCAGCCAGGGCTGCTCAAGCGGGCGGTCGAGGGTGAGGACGGCGATGTCGTTCTGGATGGTGTCGGGGTTGTAGTGCTGGTGGCTCCACTGACGCAGGACACCGGCGACGGTTCCGCCGCTGTAGTCGTCGAGTGCGGTGGCACCGGCCAGCACCGTGCCGTTCTTCGCCCAGTTCAGACCCGCGACACAGTGCGCGGCGGTGAGGACCTTGTTGGGGGCGACCAGGGTGCCGCCGCAGAAATAGCCCTTGTCGGTGGCGGGGTCGTAGTAGCCGAGCTGGACCATCCAGGGCGCGGAGGCGATCGTCGTCTGGGTGCCGCCGATGATGAACGGGGACACCTTGCCCGACCCGGTGGCGGCGGCAGGCGCCTCGGTGGCCGCCTCCCGCTTCTGTTCCTTGTTCTCGACCGCCTGCGTCCTGGCGGCGTCGAGCAGTCGGTCGCGCAGTTCCTTGTTGGAGGCGGTGGGCTTCGGGGCGGCGGTCCGCTGCTGGAGGACTCCGGGTTTCGGCAGTCCGCCCGCGGCGGCGGCCGGCTGGGCCGCCAGGGCGCCTGCGCCGCTCAGGGCCAGCGCGAGGGCGGTCGCCGAGAGCGTCGTCGCAGTGCGTCTCCAACGGCCGCGCGGGGCACGTATCACTCAGGACTCCTGGGGTGACGTCGTAGGAAGGGCCCGAGAAGGGCGTACGACACACCAGCCCGACGCGGCGCGCACAAAACTGCGCGGCGCAGTCGGGCGAAACCGCGGAGCCCCCCTCCGGTCGCCGTGATCTTAGGCCTCAGCGGCCCCTGCGCACACGTCCCACACAGGTCTCAGACAGATGTTCGCCTGACGCTCCACGCACGCTCACCCGCCGGACATCCCGCGTTTCCTTGGTCGACGGAGGCCGGGGGCGGACCACGGACCCGCGGATTCCGCCCCGGAAGACCCTCCGAGGCGTCTTTATATCGGGCATACGAGGTTCTGTCGGGCTTCTCAGGGACGACTCAGCTGGCTCTCATGATCCCGGGACAACCTCTATTACATGACCGAGAGCTTCCGCCGCAGCGGCGAGTACGAGCACCCCGAGGGTGACGGGCACCAGTTCGCACACCCGGGGCAGCACGCCTCCTCCCCCGTAAACCCCGAGTGGCCGCCCCCGCCGGCGTACCGTCCGGCCCATCCGGTGGCCGTCGAGCCGGGGACCACGGTCTGGCCCGGACAGCAGCCCGCGTACCCGGCCACCACGGCCGCGGCGGGGCACGGCGGCACGGGCGACGGCGGTGGCACGGTTCCCCCGGCGGCGGTCCCCGCCGAGCCCGGGACGCCGAAGAAGCGCTCCACGGGTCCGCTCGCCCTCCTCGCCGCCGTGGCGATCGTCGCCGCGGCCATAGGCGGCGGCACGGCCTACGGCATCCAGGAGCTGACCGGCAAGAACACGGTCTCCTCCAGCTCCACCAGCACCGCCGTGGTGCCCTCGAGCAAGAGGGGCACGGTGTCCGGTGTGGCCGCCGCGGTCAGCCCGAGCATCGTGGAGATCAACGCCGCCTCGAACGCCGGCGAGTCGACCGGCTCCGGCGTGGTCATCACCGGCAACGGCGAGATCATCACCAACAACCACGTGGTCTCGGGCGCCACCTCGATCAAGGTGACGACGAGCAGCGGCAAGTCGTACACGGCGCGGATCGTCGGCACCGACAGCAAGAAGGACCTGGCGCTGCTCGCACTGGAGGGCGCCTCCGGTCTGAAGACCGCCACGCTCGGCAACTCCGACGGCATCCGGGTCGGCGACCAGGTCGTGGCGATCGGCTCCCCCGAGGGCCTGACCGGCACGGTCACCAGCGGCATCGTCTCCGCCCTCGACCGCGACGTGACCGTCTCGACCGAGGAGAACCAGGGGCAAGGGCAGGGCCAGGGCAACGACCAGTGGCCCTTCGAGTTCGGCGGCCGGCACTTCAACGGCGACACGGGCTCGTCCACCACCACGTACAAGGCGATCCAGACGGACGCGTCCCTGAACCCGGGCAACTCCGGCGGCGCCCTGATCGACATGAACGGCAACGTCATCGGCATCAACTCGGCGATGTACTCGGACGCTTCGGACTCGACCTCGTCGAACGCCGGCAGTGTCGGCCTGGGCTTCGCCATCCCGATCAACACCGTCAAGTCCGACCTGGCGAAGCTGCGCTCAGGCTCTCAGAGCTGAGCGGACCTCCCGCCACCGCGATCGGTAAGGAGCACGACATGATCAAGAAGGTTCTGCACGAGGCCACTGCCCCCATCGCCCCCGCCGGCATCTCCCTCGCCCTCGCCGTGGCCCACGAACTGCACGCACCGTCGATCAGGCGGGTGCCGAAGCCCCACGAGGCGCCCGCACGCGAGTTCCGCCTCCCGGAAGTGGCGGTCCCGCAGCTCATGGGCCTGCGCACCAGCGCCGCACGCCCCCACCGCCGCAAGGTGCCGCTCAACCGGCTGACCGCGGTGCTCGGCTGAGCCGTGTGCCGTACGGCTCGGCGATACCCGGCGAAAAAGCCCGAGCCGCCCTTTCCGTCCCAGCCGGGAAACGTGCGAGGCTGAATGCGTCCAGCCCCGCCCACCGCACCTTGAGGACACCGCACCCCGATGAGTCCCGCCGAAGGCGACCGTGAACCCCAGCGCATCCTGATCGTCGACGACGAGCCCGCGGTGCGCGAAGCACTCCAGCGCAGCCTCGCCTTCGAGGGCTACGAGACCGAGGTCGCCGTGGACGGCGCGGACGCGCTGGACAAGGCGACCGCGTACCAGCCGGACCTGGTCGTCCTGGACATCCAGATGCCGCGCATGGACGGTCTCACCGCCGCCCGCAGGATGCGCGGCGCGGGCACCACCACACCCATCCTGATGCTCACGGCCCGCGACACGGTCGGCGACCGCGTCACCGGCCTCGACGCAGGGGCCGACGACTACCTGGTCAAGCCGTTCGAGCTGGACGAGCTGTTCGCCCGCATCCGCGCCCTGCTGCGGCGCAGCTCCTACGCCGCCGTGGCGGTCGGCGCTCAGGAGGACGAGGCGCTGACGTTCGCCGACCTCCGCATGGACCTCGCGACACGTGAGGTCACCCGGGGCGGGCGGCCTGTGGAGCTGACCCGGACGGAGTTCACGCTCCTGGAGATGTTCATGGCCCATCCGCGCCAGGTGCTGACCCGTGAGCAGATCCTGAAAGCGGTGTGGGGCTTCGACTTCGAGCCGTCGTCGAACTCCCTCGACGTCTACGTGATGTACCTGCGCCGCAAGACGGAGGCAGGCGGTGAACCGCGACTCGTGCACACCGTCCGCGGTGTGGGCTACGTCCTGCGGCAGGGCGGCGCCGAGTGATCAAGCGGTTCCGGTCCCTTCCGCTCCGTTCCCGGCTGGCCCTGCTGGTGGCGGCGGCCGTGGCGTTCGGGGTGGCGGCGGTATCGGTGAGCTGCTGGTTCGTCGTGCAGGGCAAGCTGTACGAGCAGGTGGACAACGACCTGCAGAAGTCGGCGGCCAAACCGCAGGGGTACGCCGACGTACTGGGCACACTGGCCTCCTGTCCGCAGAGCCCGGGGACGGACAGCGACGACTTCCGGGTCCGCGACAACCTCTACGTCCAGCTGGTCAAGGCCGACGGGACACCCTGCCTCTCCTCCCACTCCGCCGGCATGGTCAAGGTCACCGACGCCGACAAGGACGTGATCGAGAACGCCAGCAGCAACAAGGGGATCCTTCGCAACGGCACGGACACGGAAGGCACCGACGTACGGGTGCTGACCCTGCCCCTGGTGGTCAGCACGGGTGGCATCGGCAGCCAGCCCCGGCTGTTCCCGGACACCGCTCTCCTCATCGCCGTGCCGCTCAAGAGCACCCAGAACACCCTCAACGACCTGGCCCTGCTGCTGCTCCTCGTCTCCGGCGTGGGAGTGGTGGGCGCCGGGGCGGTCGGGCTGGCCGTGGCGCGCGCGGGCCTGCGTCCCGTCGACAAGCTGACCGAGGCGGTCGAGCACGTCGCCCGTACCGAGGATCTGACCATCCGCATCCCCGTGGACGCGCACGGTGAGGACGAGATCGCCCGGCTCTCCCGCTCCTTCAACTCGATGACCTCGGCCCTGGCCAACTCCCGCGAACTGCAGCAGCAGCTGATCGCGGACGCCGGACATGAACTGCGGACGCCGCTCACGTCGCTGCGCACCAACATCGAACTCCTCACCCGCAGTGAGGAGACGGGCCGCCCGATCCCGCCGGAGGACCGCAAGGCGCTGCTCGCCTCGGTGAAGGCGCAGATGACCGAACTGGCCTCGCTCATCGGCGATCTGCAGGAACTGTCGCGGCCGGAGCAGGGCCAGCACACGGGCAGGACGCAGACCGTGGAGTGGCAGGACATCGTCGAGACCGCGCTGGAACGGGCGCGGCTGCGCGGCCCGGAGCTGACGATCATGGCGAACCTCCAGCCGTGGTACGTACGGGCGGAGCCGTCCACGCTGGAGCGTGCCATGGTGAACGTCCTGGACAACGCGGTGAAGTTCAGCCCCGAGGGCGGCACGATCGAGGTCGTGCTGGCGGACGGTGTGCTGACGGTCCGCGACCACGGACCCGGCATCGCCGCGGAGGAACTCCCGCACGTGTTCGACCGCTTCTGGCGTTCCCCGAGCGCCCGGGCGCTGCCCGGCTCGGGCCTCGGCCTGTCGATCGTGGCCCGTACGGTCCAGCAGGTGGGCGGCGAGGTGTCCCTGACACCGGCGGAGGGCGGTGGCACGGTGGCGACGGTACGGCTGCCGGGCACGGCGACGCCGCAGTTGCAGACCGGCAGACACGAACTCGCGTGATGCGCATGCGGCCGTCCGGACCGGAAAGGCCCGCCCCCGTCGAGGGACGGTGACGGGCCTTCGATCATTGCGTCCCGGTCACCGCACGAGGGTGATCCGCTGGGCCGCCGGCACCGGATACGGCGCCGAGGCCGAGGAGTTGGCCGTGAGGTATCCCTCGAACGCGGCCAGGTCGTCCCCGCCGACAAGCACGTTCGCGCCCTTGCCGAGCTCCGCGAAGCCGTCACCGCCGCCCGCGAGGAAGGAGTTCATCGCGACGCGGTAGGTGGCCGCAGGGTCGATCGCCGTGCCGCCCAGCCTGACGGAGTCCACGACCACACGCGCGGCGCCCGACTTCGTCAGGTCGAGGGTGTAGGTCAGGCCGTTCGACACCTGAAGGATCTTCGGCGAGGCCTCGTTGGCGCCGCTGACCTGCTGCTGCAGCGCGGTGATCACCTGGGCGCCGGTCAGGTCGACCAGGTTCACCGTGTTGGAGAACGGCTGGACCGTGTACGCCTCGCCGTACGTCACGACACCGTCGCCCTCGCCGCCGCTGGAGGCGTAGGTGAGCGACGCGCGGATGCCGCCGGGGTTCATCAGGGCGAGATCGGCTTCCGGGTCGAGGGACTTGGCGTACGCCAGCTGCGCATCCGCGATCAGGTCGCCCATCGGGGACTCGGTACCGCTGTTGCCGATCTCACCCGCGATGTAGCCGATGGGACGGGAGGAGATGGGCGCGGCGA
>Ga0102590_1003788_pt1 | contig 14241 bp, 11 predicted proteins | sample AraplaMF_Col_mMF_FD_76859 | JGI IMG/M metagenome (GOLD analysis project Ga0102590, IMG submission 76859) | Arabidopsis root microbial communities from the University of North Carolina, USA - plate scrape MF_Col_mMF | ecosystem: Host-associated > Plants > Roots > Endosphere | place: USA...
CAGGCCGACACCGAGCACACCGCCGAAGAGCGAGATCACAAGGGACTCCAGCCGGACCATCCGCTTGATGCCCCTGCGGTCCAGTCCGATCGCACGGAGCATGCCGATCTCCTGCGAGCGCTCGAAGACCGACATGGCGAGGGTGTTGATGACGCCGAGCACGGCGACGATCACGGCCATGGCCAGCAGGCCGTAGAGCATGTTCAGCATCAGCGTGAACATCTGGCCGATCCTGTTGGAGATGTCCTTCTTGTCCATGATCCTGATGGCCGGGTTGTCGCCGAGCGCCTTCACCAGCGCGTCCTTGGCCGAGGCGGTGGCCCCGCCGGACGTCTTGACCAGGACCTGCATGTCGGACGGCTCGCTCTGGTGCGGAGCGAGCGTCGCGGTGTCCAGCATGATGCCGCGCATCATCTCGGTGCTCCGGTAGACACCGGCGACCGTCAACTGCTGCCTCTTGCCGTCCTCGTAGGACACCGTGAACCGGGAGCCGGCCGTCCAGTGGTGGGACGTGGCGGTGTCGTGGTCGACGACGACCCGGGTGCCGCCGACCTCGAAGGTGCCGGCGTCGACCGTCAGCGCGGTCAGCTTGCCGATGGTGGCGCCGTCGACGCCGGTCAGGAACTCGGTCTCGCCGTTGATGCGCGAGGGCGCGTTGCGCAGCGGGCTGGTCGCGATGACGCCGTCCGCCGACTTCAGTCTCTTCTCCACGTCGGGCGAGAGGTCATTGCCGTTCGCCATCGTCACCGCGTAGTCCGCCTTGAGGGCGGAGGACGCCATCTTGTCGATCGCGGTCTGCAGGCTTCCCGCCATCACCGTCAGAGCGGTGATCAGGGTCAGGCCGATCATCAGGGCCGAGGCGGTGGCGGCGGTGCGCCGCGGGTTGCGCACCGAGTTCTGCCGGGCCAGCTTCCCCGCGACCCCGAAGACACGCAGCACAGGGGCCGCGGCCGCGATCAGCGGGCGGGACAGCAGGGGGGTGAGGACGAAGACGCCGATGACGAGGATCGCCGCGCCGAGCCCCATCGGGCCCTGGGCGTCCGAGGCGTTCAGTGTGGTGCTGTAGAGGATGACGGCGACGCCGGCCGAGGCCAGCAGGGCGCCGATCGTGTTCCGGAGCAGCAGGGACTTGGCGGTGGCCTTCGCGTGCAGGCTGCCCATGGCGGCGACCGGCGGGATCTTCGCGGCGCGCCGGCCGGGCAGCCAGGCGGCGAGCATCGTGATCAGGATGCCCACGACGAGGGCCGTGGCGACGGTTCCCGGGCTGACGATGAGCGGACCGTCCGGGATCGTGCCGCCGAACCGGCTCACCAGGGTGCGCAGTCCGGCGCCGATGCCGATGCCGGCCACCAGACCGGTGACGGCTGCGACCGCGCCGACCACGAACGCCTCGATGAGCACGGACCGGGTGACCTGGCGGCGGGACGCGCCGACCGCGCGCAGCAGGGCCAGTTCCTTGGTGCGCTGAGCGACCAGCATGGTGAAGGTGTTGGCGATGATGAAGGTGCCGACGAACAGCGCGATGCCCGCGAAGACCAGCAGGCCCGTGCGCAGGTCGCGCGTCGCCGCGGCGATCTGCTGCGCCTGGTCGTCGGCGAGTTGCTTGCCGGTGGTGGTGGAGGCGACATCCTTCGGCAGGATCTCGTCGAGGGCGTTGCGCAGCGCGATCTGGCTCGTCCCGGAGGCGGCCTTCACATCGATCTCGTCGTACGAGCCGTCCTTGTGGAACAGGCGCTGGGCGGTGGCCGTGTCGAAGAGGGCGAGGCTGCCGCCCGCGGCCACGTTGCCGTCGTCGGTGGTGAAGACGCCGGCGACCTTCGGCGTCAGCACGGGGCCGTCGATGGAGAGCCGTACCGTGTCACCGACCTTGTACCCGGCGCGCTTCGCGGTCTCGGAGTCGATGAGGACCTCGTCCTGCCCCTGCGGCGCGTGTCCGTCGACGATCGGATACCGGGGGTCCTCGGTCCCCCAGTAGTTCCCGCCCTGGGACTGGAAGTCACCGCCGATGAGCTTGCCGTCCTTGTCGGCGATGGCGGTGAAGCCGCTGACGACCCCGATGGCGGTGCCGGCGCCCGGTGCCTTGGCGGCCTTGTCCAGGAGCGCCGGTGTCAGCCGGGGTTGCTTGGCGATCGTGTCGCCGTGGGACGCCCGGCCCTCCGGCCGGATCGCCACGTCGACCTGGTCGAGGCCCTTGGCGGAACTCTTCTGGTAGGCCTCGGAGATGGTGTTGGTGAACACCAGGGTGCCCGACACGAAGGCCACGCCGAGCATCACGGCGAGCACGGTCATGAGCAGCCTGGCCTTGTGCGCGAGCACGTTGCGCAGGGCGGTACGGAACATTTCTCTGTCCAGGGCTGGGGGTGCGGTGGATGGGTGGCCCCGAGGGGCGGGCGGGGGCGGGCCCCGAGGGGATGTGCGCCCGGCGTCAGCTCGTGCGGCCCTTGGCGTCGAACCGCTTCATCCGGTCCAGCACCGCCTCCGAGCTCGGCTCGTGCAGTTCGTCCACGATCCGCCCGTCCGCCAGGAAGATCACCCGGTCCGCGTACGCCGCCGCCACCGGGTCGTGGGTGACCATCACCACCGTCTGCCCCAACTCCCGTACGGAGTTGCGCAGGAAGCCCAGAACCTCCGCGCCGGAGCGCGAGTCGAGGTTCCCGGTGGGCTCGTCGCCGAAGATGATCTCCGGCCTGGACGCGAGTGCGCGCGCCACCGCGACGCGCTGCTGCTGACCGCCCGACAGCTGCGAGGGCCGGTGGCTCAGCCGCCCCGACAGCCCGACCATCTGGATCACGGTGTCCAGCCAGGCCTTGTCGGGCTTGCGGCCCGCGATGTCCATGGGCAGCGTGATGTTCTCCAGGGCCGTCAGCGTGGGCAGCAGGTTGAACGCCTGGAAGATGAAGCCGATCCGGTCCCGGCGCAACTTGGTGAGCTGCTTGTCCTTGAGGGAGCCGAGTTCGACGTCGCCGATACGGACGGAACCGGAGGAGAAGGAGTCGAGCCCGGCGACGCAGTGCATCAGCGTCGACTTGCCCGAGCCCGAGGGCCCCATGATCGCCGTGAACTGCGCCTGCTGGAAGTCGACGGTGACCCGGTCGAGGGCGACCACCTGGGTCTCGCCCTGTCCGTAGACCTTCGACAGATCCGTGGCGCGGGCGGCCACGGTGGTGGTCCGGTCGACGAGGGGAGTGCTGGTCACGGGAGGGTGCTCCTGTCGGGACGGCGACGGTGATGAAGACGTGTTCCATCGTCGCGGCCGATCGGCGGCGTGTAGTCACCCGCTGTTCCGGTTCCCGGGGCAGTCTCGAGTCGGACCGGCCCGCGTGCCGTCATACCTGGGTATGACGGGCTCCCCCGAGAAGGCGCCCGGGGAAAGCGGTTGCTCATGTGCTGTGGGGGCCCGTTCCACGGCCATCCATCGGGACGGTGAAATTCCGTCATTCCCCGTGCAGCGGCCCCGGCGGCCCGCGAGGCTATTGGCAAGTGCGGATGGCCCGTACCGAGTGCTGATGCACCCTCAGACATCAATAAAATAAGACAACATCGCGTCGCCCGCCCGCTGTTCGGGGGAGGCGCCCCCGATAGGCTCGGAACGCTCGATGCGGCGCTCATGGCCTGCCCGGATGGTGGAATGCAGACACGGCGAGCTTAAACCTCGCTGCCCCTCGCGGGCGTACCGGTTCGAGTCCGGTTCCGGGCACCACCGCGTACTCGCGTGCTGACCTGGAGTGACGACCGGTCGGCGGTTCACTCTGCCGGCTCCACGGGAACGTCCGGCCCCCGCCCTTCGGGGAACCCCTCCCTCGTACGGGAGTTCCGGCGTCGCCGCCCTCGCCCGCCGGACCTGCCGAAACGGTTCCAGGAGCCGTCCGGTCGACCTTGTCCGCGTCGTGCAGATCGCATCCCGGCCGCCGACGGGCCGGTCCACCGCCGATGTCGTCGAGCGGCCACGTCCTCACGGCTGGGCGGTGGCTGCGGCACTCCGGGTTCCTTTCATGCATCCACGATCGCGGTCGTGTGCTCCGGCGTCCCGCCCGAACGCAGCCGGGCGACGACCACCTCGACCGCCTCGGTGACGTCGGGGTCCGCACCCGGCCGCCGGCTTCGAGGCGGAACGGCGGCCGGCGTTCGACCCGGGCACGGCACGGCTCCCTGGTCCTGTCATCCGGTCACGACACCGTGCAGGAGCAGGTCGATGAGTCTGGTGGCCAGGTCGCGTTGCTGCTCGCCGGCGGCCATGAGGCTGATTCCGCCGAGCGCCATCAGTACGTCCTGTGCGTCGACACCGGGCCGGGTCACCGAGGTGCCGGTTCCGGGGGCGAGGAGGTGGGCGATGGCGTTGGCGAGCAGGGCTCGGGTGTGCAGCTTCTCGTTGTCGTCGGTCAGCACCACGGCCAGTGCGTCGGCCATGCCCTGCTTGGCGGTCATGAAGTCGATGAAGTGTTCCATCCAGGTCCGCAGCGCGTCCCCGGGCGGCAGCGTGGCCGTCAGATGCGGCGCCGCCTCGCACAGGCGTTGCACTTCCTGCCGGTAGACGGCCTCGATGAGCAGTTCCTTGGAGGGGAAGCGGCGGTAGAGGGTGCCGACACCGACGCCGGCTGCGCGGGCGATGTCCTTGACCGAGGCGCCCGCCCCCTCACGGGCGAAGGCGGTGGCCGCTGCTTCCAGCAGTTTGTCCTCGTTGCGCTGCGCGTCGGCGCGCAGGGGCCGGCGGTGCCGTGCCGTGTCCCCCTCGTGGTCGGTCACTGCCGATGTCCTTCCTGCCGCCACCTGCAACCGGAACCCGTTCCGGATATGAGGGTACGTCGGCGCCCTCCGTGCCGCCAGGCGCCCCACGGCCCCACCTCCACCGCCGGGTGCCGCTCAGCCGTGCGGCGGAAGCAGGGGGTGGCCCGGCCGTCGCGAAGGGGCGCTCAGGCCCGCGAGGAGCCTCATGCGCTCCTCGGAGGGGGAGCCGGGCTCGGCGGTGTAGATGCCGAGGGTCTGTTCGGGGTCGTCGGTGGCGGTGAAGGCCTCGTAGCCGAGGACGAGGTCGCCGACGAGGACATGGTGGTAGCGCTTGACGCCGTGGCTGCGCTGGAGGACGTCGTGATCGGCCCACCAGCGGCGGAAGTCCGGATCGCGCAGGGAGAGTTCCGCGACGAGTTCGTCCAGGGCGGGGTCGTCGGGGTGGCGCCCTGCGTACAGGCGCAGAGAGGCGACCGTGCCGCGGGCGCCTTCCGCCCAGTCCGTGTGCAGCGCGCGCACCCGTTCGTCGAGGAAGAGGAGCCAGGCCATGTTGCGGTGGCGCAGGGGCAGCGCGTCGAAGTCGGTGTAGAGGGCCCGGGCGAGGTGGTTGGCGGCCAGCACGTCCAGGCGCCGCCCCAGCACCAGGACCGGAACCTCGGTGAGCGTGTCGAGCAGCAGCCGCAGGCCCGGGCGGACCCGCTGCGGCGCCGACGGGCGGTGCCGGGCAGGGGTGGGCCGTGCGATCCGGAACAGGTGGGCGCGTTCCACTTCGCTGAGTCGAAGGGCGCGGGCGAGTGCCTCCAGGACCGCTTCCGAGACTCCTGCCTGGTGCCCGCGTTCGAGACGGATGTAGTAGTCCATGCTGACGCCGGCGAGCTGGGCGACCTCCTCGCGCCGCAGGCCGGGCACTCGCCGCGTACCGGGATGCGGCGGCAGCCCGGCCTCCTCGGGAGTGATCTTCGCGCGACGTGAGCGCAGGAACTCGCGCAGCGCCACATTCGGCTCACGACCCATGCGACCAGGGTAGTTGCGGCGGCCCCGATGCGGATCGGCGAAGGGGGCACTGCTGGACCCCCTGTTCGATCAGGCCTCTCACCTCCCTCGTCCGCCGTGCTTGGCTCGAACGCGGACACAACCACGAACACCAGGAGGTGATCTGCGATGAAGCGCAGGATTCTCGGCGGTACCGGCATGTCGGTGAGCGAGTACGCGCTCGGGGCGATGATGTTCGGAGCGATGGGCAACACCGATCACGACGAGAGCATCCGCATGATCCATACGGCCCTCGATGCGGGTGTCAATCTGATCGACACCGCGGATGTCTACTCCGCCGGGGAGTCGGAGGTGATCGTGGGCAAGGCTCTGAAGGGCCGCCGCGACGAGGTCGTGCTGGCCACCAAGTTCGGGCTCCCGATGGGGGAGGACGCCAACCACCGCGGCGGCTCGGCCCGCTGGATCCGTCGCGCGATCGAGGACAGCCTGCGGCGTCTGGACACCGATCACATCGACCTCTACCAGATGCACCGGCCGGATCCGGGCACCGATGTGGACGAGACCCTCGCCGCACTGTCGGACCTGGTCCGCGCCGGGAAGGTCCGCGCCGTCGGCGGTTCCTTCTTCGCGCCCGAGGAGACCGTGGAGGCCCAGTGGACCGCCGAGCGCCGCGGTCACCACCGCCTGCGTACCGAGCAGTCGCCGTACTCGGTCCTCACCCGGGGTGTGGAGAGCCGTGTGCTGCCCACGGCCCAGCGGTACGGCATGGGTGTGCTGACCTTCGGCCCGCTGAACTCCGGCTGGCTCTCCGGCCGCACCGACCCCACCGCGGGGCACCGCAACGCGGGGCTCGGCGCGAAGATGTTCGATCTGTCCCGGCCCGGCGTCCGGGCCAAGGCCGAGGCCGTGCAGAAGCTCGGTGCCCTGGCGGCCGAGGCCGGGCTGCCGCTCGCCCACCTCGCCGTCGCCTTCGTACGTGCCCACCCGGCCGTCACCGCCGTGCTGATCGGCCCCCGCCGCCCCGAGCAACTCGACGATCTCCTCGCCGGCGCCGATGTGGAACTCGACGGCGACATCCTCGACCGCATCGACGCCATCGTGCCGCCCGGCGTCGACGTCAACCCCGACGACTTCTACATCGACCCCACCCCGCCCATCACCGACAAGCGCCTGCGCCGCCGTTGACGCACCGCGACCGCAACGGCATCGGAGCCGAGTCGGAGGGTTCCGCCTCCGCGCCGATGTGCCGTCCGCCCTCCTCGCCCGACTCGGCCGCCTCGGGAGGCGGACCGGCCCCCGCCGGGGCCTGCCGGCCCATGGCGGCGAGACCCGGCTGACGACGGTTCAGCCGCCGTGACGCGGCCTGCCCGGGGTCGGGCCGATGGTGCGTCCCTCGCGCCCGACGCGGCGTCCGGGGCACCTCCGGGCCGTCCGTCGTCCACGGCACACGTTCCGGACGCAGGGTGCGGGTCGTGGCCGCGGCCTGCCGGATCCTGCGCCTCCGCCCCCGGGGTGAGCTTCGAACACACCGGGGACGGGGGCGAACGGATGCTGCGGTCCACGCCGAGGGGCGCGGTCTCACCGCCCGGAGCCGTGGGGCCGGAAGAACAACTCCCGTACGGTTCCTGCACATGGGGTGCCAGGGCGGCCAGCGCGCTCGGGTCCGCCGGTTGTGCGGGGCGGCACCGTTGACAGCGGGTCCCCGCGGCCGGACACTCGGTCCAGGTGAAATTAAGTTCACTGGACGAACGAGCGTGAGCGCAAAGGGGCGTCGGGATGCGCACGACGGTCGGCATCATCGGAGCGGGGCCCGCGGGGCTGCTGCTGGCGCGGCTTCTGCACCGGGCGGGCGTCGAATCGGTCGTACTGGAGAGCCGGGACCGGGACTACGTCGAGCACCGGCAGCGCGCCGGGATCCTGGAGCAGGGCACCGTCGACGTGCTGCGGGCCGCCGGGGCCGGCGACCGCATGGACCGCGAAGGGCTGCCCCACGACGGGATCGAACTGCGCTTCGCGCGCCGCCGCCACCGTGTCGACTTCCCCGCCCTCACCGGCGGCAGGTCCGTGATGGTCTACGCGCAGACCGAGGTCTGCAAGGACCTCATCGCGCTCCAGTTGGAGGAGGGCGGCCCGCTGCTGTTCGGGGCGGAGGCGCTCGCCGTCGAGGACGCGGACACGGAGCGGCCCCGGATCCGCTTTCGCCACGAGGGCCGCGAGGACGTCCTGGAGTGCGAGTACGTCGTCGGATGCGACGGCTTCTGGGGTGTGTCCCGCACGGCGGTGCCGTCCGGGGTCTCCCGTGTGTTCGAGCGCACGTATCCCTTCAGCTGGCTCGGCATACTGGCGGATGTCGCGCCGTCGCACGACGAGCTGGTGTACGCGCGCCACGAGCGCGGCTTCGCCCTGCTGAGCATGCGCTCCCCGTCCGTCTCCCGCCTCTATCTCCAGGTGCCGGCCGGCACGGACGCCGGGGATTGGTCCGACGACCGGATCTGGGAGGAGCTGGAGCGGCGCTTCGAGACCGCCGACGACTGGGCGCTCGCCCGCGGGCCGATCACCTCCAAGTCCGTGACCCCGATGCGCAGTTACGTCCACGAGCCCATGCGCCACGGACGGCTGTTCCTGGCCGGGGACGCCGCCCACATCGTGCCGCCCACCGGTGCCAAGGGGCTCAACCTGGCCGTGGGCGACGTGGTCACCTTCGCGCGCGCCCTGACGCACCAGCGGGAGACGGGGTCGCGGGAGCGGCTCGACGCGTACTCCGAGACATGTCTGCGGCGGGTGTGGCAGGCCGAGCGGTTCTCCTACGAGATGACCTCGATGCTGCACCGTGCCCCGGATGCCACACCGTTCGACGAGCGGATACAGCTGGCCCGCCTGGCACGGCTCACCGCCTCGCGCGCCGCCGAGACGGACCTCGCGCACGGTTACACGGGGTTTCCGCTCGAGTGATCGTCCGCGTCGGCGGCGGCGCCCCGAGATCACCCGGACGGCCGATGGCGCCGCGCCGGGCCGGCCGGGTCCCGCGCCCGCGGGATCAGCGGCCGGTCTCGACTCTGTCCCAGGTTGGTCATGGGTCGAGGGGGGTCCTCCCGGGGAATCAAGGACCCGCGTAGCGTGTTGGGCGCAAGGACGAGGGAAAGATCCTCCCCAAGCATTAGGGTCAATCCTTTGCCTACCTATTACTCTTGAGCCAAGGCCACGCAGGGTGGCCATGGAGGAGTGAAATGAGGAGCAGCAACCCGGTCTTCTCGCGACGGGGGTTCAGCCGCGACAACGGCTACGCGGGCTTGAACACCGCGCCGCAGGCCGGGGGAGCCGCCGTCGGCACGCAGGGCAACCCCTACGCGCAAGGCAGCCCTTACGCGCAGAACCCCTACGCGCAGAATCCCTACGCCCAGCAGCAGTACGGGGCCCCGCCGCAGGCCCCGGCCACCACCGGCCGGATGACGATGGACGACGTCGTCATGCGTTCGGCCATGACGCTCGGCACGGTCGCGGTGGGTGCGGTCCTCGCCTGGGCCCTGCTGCCGGTCTCGTCCACCAGCTACTTTCTGGCGATCGGCTCGGCGCTCATCGCGTTCGTCCTGGCGATGGTGCAGTCCTTCAAGCGCACCGCCTCGCCCGCGCTGATCCTCGCGTACGCCGCCTTCGAGGGCGTCTTCCTGGGCGTCATCAGCGAGATGTACAACGCGCAGTGGAACGGCGCGCCCTTCCAGGCGGTGCTCGGCACGATGGCCGTCTCCGGCGCGACCCTGCTCGTGTACAAGGCGGGCTGGGTCCGGGTCACCGCCCGGTACGCCCGGATCGGTCTCGCCATCGCCGTGGCCTTCGTCCTGGTCATGGCGGTCAACCTCCTGCTGGTCGCCTTCGGGGTCGCCCCCGACGGCGGTCTGCGCAGCATGGGCCCGCTGGGCGCGATCGTCGGCATCATCGCGATCCTGCTCGGCGCGTTCTTCCTCACCCTCGACTTCAAGCAGATCGAGGACGGCATCGCCTACGGCGCGCCGCGCGAGGAGGCCTGGCTGGCCGCGTTCGGCCTGACCATGACCCTCGTGTGGATCTACGTGGAGATGCTGCGGCTGGTCGCCATCTTCAGCAGCAACGACTGACCGCGCCCGCGCCCTTTCGGGGCGCGGGCGCCCGAGGCCACGAAGGGCCCGTGAACCCCTCTACGGGGTGCACGGGCCCTTCGTCGTGGTGATGCCTGATCGCGGACGGAACCGGTGGTGCGCGCTCAGAGCAGTTTGCGTGCGGCCCTTCTCAGGTCGTACTCATGGATGATCGCCTTGGCGTGGCCGTACGCGAGATTGTGCTCGTGCCGGAGCCAGGTGACCTTCTCCTCGAAGCCGAGAGCGGGTCCTTCGTCGACGGTACGAAGCCAGTCGGACACTTCACGACCGGTGCAGTGGGGGATGCGGGCGAGCAGATTGCGATGGGTCTCCTCGGAGAAGACTTGGGACATCGGCGCCTCCGGACGCACTCGATGAAGCCGGTCCTTCAGGTCACCGTGCCTGAGCGTTCGCCTGTTGGCAACAGTCCTGCCCCAACGCGTACTCTCGCGGCGTGCTCGATACGACGCCTTTGACCCAGGCAGTGGATCACTTCGCCGACCGCTTGCGGGCCGCTCCGCAGAGTCGGCTGCAACGCGGCGCCGCGGCCGAGGCACTGGCTCTGGCCAGGGAGTTGGCGCGCCGTGCGCAACTCCTCGAGGAGCCTTCGGCCGAGCCCCGGGAGATGCCCGACGCGGGCATGTTCGCGGCGGCCGACCAGATCACGGTGGCCGGACACGACCTGGCGGTCGTCCTGGAGGACGCGGCGCAACTCGCCGAGGCCGTGGCGCTCGTGGGGGAGGCACAGAAACGCGCCGGAGTGTGACGTCCGGCGTCCGGAACCGATACGACGGCCTTACCGCGACGCGATGACCCGGTCCGCCAGGATGTAGACGGTCTCCTCGCCGCAGGCGAACGTCAGTGTGTACGCGCCCGAGACGCCCGAGCCGCCCAGCAGGACCGGGGTGTGGCCGTCGTCGAGAGCGTCGGCGAGCCGCTCGGCGGTCTCGCGGTGGCCCGGTGTCATGCACAGCGTCGTGCCGTCCGCGAAGACATAGACGTCGAGGGTGCCCAGCGGGCCCGGGCGGACGTCGGTCAGCTCGGTCCGCGAGGCGGCCAGTTCCTCGAGGCAGGCGACCGTGCGCTCGTGGTCGTTCACGACCGGGGACGGGGCCGGTACGAAGTCCGGGTGCGAGGGGTGGCGGCGGCGGGCGGCGGCCAGTTCCGGGGACTCCCCGCCGAGGACTCCCTCCGCGCTGGTGCCGCCGGCGAACTCGCTGTCGTCGGATACGGGCTCGATCACCGGCTCCAGGCTGTCGTGCTCCAGGCCCGCGAAGTCCGACTGGCGGGGTAGGAAGAGGTCGTTGTCGAGCCCGAACAGGGAGGGCGCGTCGGCGATGTCACGGGCCTCCTGGGCGGCCCAGAAGGCGCGCGCCTCGGCAAGCTCGCGCTCCCGCTCGTCGGCCAGTGCCTCGGCCACCGCGGCGCGAATCTCCTCCGCGTCGGCGGTGGAGCGGGCAGCGGGCACGACACCGCGTGGCTGCGTGGCGCGGCTCTCGGCGAGTTCGGCCTGCAGGGCCGCGAACTGCCGCCGCAGCGCCCGCACGCTGCACAGGACGGCGACGCCCACGCCCGCGGCTGCGGACGTGGTGAGCAGCAGAGCTATCGGCATGGCGCTCACTGACGTACTCCCGGTTCAAAGTCGACCCTCGACTTCCTACATCAGCTTGAAGGGTGGACTATCCGGTTGTCAGTGCGTAACGTCACGAAACGGACAGGAACCCGGGGGTGGGGTTTATTCATGAAACTGCCGTGACCTGCGTAAACCCCCTTCAGGGGGAGATAGGTCACATCCTGGGGGAGATTGGATCACAAAACGGCCCGAAGCCCTGAGGGAAGAGGGCTCCGGGCCGTCGTGCGGGGTGCTGCGGTCAGCTGAGGCGCTCGATGACCATGGCCATGCCCTGGCCGCCGCCGACGCACATCGTCTCCAGGCCGAACTGCTTGTCGTGCCACTGGAGGGAATTGATCAGCGTGCCGGTGATCCGGGCGCCGGTCATGCCGAAGGGGTGGCCGACGGCGATTGCGCCGCCGTTGACGTTCAGCTTGTCCAGCGGAATGCCGAGGTCGCGGTAGGAGGGGATCACCTGGGCGGCGAAGGCCTCGTTGATCTCGACGAGGTCGATGTCGTCGATGGTGAGGCCGGCGCGCCTGAGGGCCTGGTTGCTGGCCTCCACCGGGCCGTAGCCCATGATCTCGGGGGACAGGCCGGAGACACCGGTGGAGACGATCCGTGCCAGCGGCGTCAGCCCCAGCTCACGGGCCTTGGTGTCGCTCATGATGATCACGGCCGCGGCCCCGTCGTTCAGGGGGCAGCAGTTTCCGGCCGTGACACGGCCGTCGGGGCGGAAGACCGGCTTCAGCCCGGCCACGCCCTCCAGGGTGACGCCGGCGCGCGGACCGTCGTCCTTGCTGACGACCGTGCCGTCCGGGAGGGTCACCGGGGTGATCTCACGCTCCCAGAAGCCCTTGGCGATGGCCTGCTCGGCGAGGTTCTGGGAGCGGACGCCGAACTCGTCCATCTCCTCGCGGGTGACGCCCTTCAGCCGGGCGAGGTTCTCGGCGGTCTGGCCCATCGCGATGTACGGGTCGGGAAGGAGGCCGTCCTCGCGCGGGTCGTGCCAGTCGGCTCCCTCGGACGCGGCGACGGCGGCGGTGCGGGCCTCGGCGTCGGCGAAGAGGGGGTTGTGGGTGTCGGGGAGGCCGTCGGAGGTGCCCTTGACGCTGCGGCTGACCATCTCGACGCCGGCGGAGATGAACACATCGCCCTCGCCGGCCTTGATGGCGTGCAGTGCCATGCGGGAGGTCTGCAGGGAGGAGGAGCAGTACCGGGTGACGGTGCACCCCGGGAGGTGGTCCATGCCCATCTGCACGGCGACGATGCGGCCGAGGTTGTGGCCCTGCTCGCCGCCGGGGAGGCCGCAGCCGAGCATCAGATCGTCGATGTCCTCGGGGTCCAGCCCGGGGACCTTGGCCAGGGCGGCCTGGATGACGGTGGCGGAGAGGTCGTCCGGACGCAGGTCCTTCAGGGAGCCCTTGAAGGCACGGCCGATGGGCGAACGGGCGGTCGACACGATGACGGCTTCGGGCATCACGGCTCCATTGCACGAGGGAGGCAGGGCTGTGGGGGAAGTTACCCGTACGTACGGAAGAGGTCACGGGAAGTGGGGTGTGACTCGGACCGCACTTTTCTAAGCGCTTGCTTTCTTCGTTCGGGGCGGCGGCGGCAGGAGGCATCCGGCCTCGGGCCGCCGACCGGCCCGCGAGCGTCGGCCGCGTCGCCCCGGTGGGGCCGCGGACGGCGGCTCGCCCCCTCCGGGGGAGGGGGCGAGATCCCCGACCCGGTGCGGGAGCGCGTGGGTCAGGGGGTCGGCTCCGCGGCCGGGGCAGGGGTCGCGTCCGGGGTGGGCAGGCGCCGCCGCCGGCGCCGTTTGAGGAGGGCCCAGGGGCCCCGGGGGCCTGTCGGCATCGCGGCCGTGACCTCCGTGCCTGCCTCCGAGGCGGCCTCGGCCGCGGCGCGGGCCACCGGCAGGAAGCCCTCGCGGCGGGAGGCGTCCGGGCGCTCCTCCTCCGCGGGCCACAGGCCGAGAGTCGCGCAGACGGTCGGCAGGACCGCCATCGCCGCCGTGGCGTAGCCCTCCGCCGAGGGGTGGTAGTTGTCGGGACCGAAGAGCTCACGCGGGTTCTCCGCGAACTCGGGTCCGAGCAGGTCGCCCAGCGACACCGTACGGCCCCCCTGCTCGACGACCCCGATCGTCTGGGCCGCGGCCAGTTGGCGGGAGGCCCTGCGGGCGAGCCAGCGCAGGGGCTGCTGGACCGGCTCGATCGTGCCGAGGTCGGGGCAGGTGCCCACCACCACCTCCGCACCCGCCGTGCGCAGCCGGCGTACCGCCGACGACAGATGGCGCACCGAGCGTGTCGCGGGCATGCGGTGGGTGACGTCGTTCGCGCCGATCATGATCACGCAGACGTCGGGCACCTGGTCCGGATCCTCCAGTGCCAGTCCCACCTGGCGGTCCAGATCGTCGGACTGCGCTCCAGGGAGCGCCACGATGCTCAGTTCCACCGGGCGCTCCGCCACCGCCGCCAGACCCGAGGCCAACAGCGCTCCCGGCGTCTGCCGGGAGCGGTGCACCCCCTGTCCCGCCGCCGTGGAGTCGCCGAGCATCATCAGCCTCAGCGCCGACCCCTCGTACCCCCGGCCGTACAGCCCGTTCGCGCTCGGCGGGAACGGGCTGTGACCGTTGCCCACATGGCGCTTGGCCATCTGCACCTCGGCGACCAGCAACCCGACGGCGGCCGCACCGACCAGACCGATACCACCGCCGCCGTACGCTGCGCCCGCCGCGATGCGCCGGGCCACCCTCGCCCTCGACATGCTCGACATGCGTCGCCGCCACCTCCTAGTAGC
>Ga0102590_1003795_pt1 | contig 14220 bp, 12 predicted proteins | sample AraplaMF_Col_mMF_FD_76859 | JGI IMG/M metagenome (GOLD analysis project Ga0102590, IMG submission 76859) | Arabidopsis root microbial communities from the University of North Carolina, USA - plate scrape MF_Col_mMF | ecosystem: Host-associated > Plants > Roots > Endosphere | place: USA...
TGGCCCTGAGCACGGCGGCGATCTTCATCAACTGGTCGATCTACGTGTTCGCGGTCACCGCCGGCCACGTGATCGAGGCCAGCCTGGGCTACTACATCAACCCGCTGATGAACATGGCGGCCGGCGCCCTGCTGTTCCGCGAGCGGATCAGCCGCGAGGGGGCGATCGCCATCGGCCTGGCGGTGATCGGCGTGGCGATCCAGACGGCCGCGCTGGGCCACCTGCCGATCATCTCGCTGGGGGTGGCGTTGAGCTTCTGCCTCTACGCCATCCTGCGCAAACAGGTGAGGGCCGACGCCCAGACCGGCCTGTTCATCGAATGCGTCTACCTAGCCGCGCCGGGCCTGGTCTATGTGCTGCACCTGCAGGCGACGGAGGCCGGCCACTTCGCGACCGGCGCGGGGGTCACCACCCTGCTGCTGCTGGCCGGACCGGCCACGGTCGTGCCTCTGGCCCTGTTCGCCTGGTCGGCGCGCCGCATGCCGCTCAGCGCCATGGGCTTCCTGCAGTTCATCGCCCCGACCCTGCAGTTCCTGATCGGGGTGGCGCTGGGCGAGGCCTTCACCCCGATGCGGGCCCTGTCGTTCGTGTTCATCTGGCTGAGCGTGGCGGTGTTCGCCTACGGGGCGTGGAAGCGGACACGGGGGGTCGCCGGGGTCTAGTCTTCGGGACAGGTGGCGCGAGGCGGAGGCGCGTCGTAGCCTCCGCCCCATGACCGGACCGGTGCATCCCCCGTGCGACGAAGGCGCCATCCGCGCGCGCGCCGCCGCCGACCCGCCCACCAAACGCAAGCGCCTGGCGCTGGCCGCCACGGTGCTGGGCTCGAGCATGGCGTTCATCGACGGCTCGGTGGTCAATGTCGCCCTGCCGGCCATGCGGACCGCGCTGAAGGCCGACGCGGCCCAGGTGCAGTGGATCGTCAACGCCTACCTGCTGCTGCTGGGCGCCCTGGTGCTGATCGGCGGCTCGGCCGGCGACCGCTATGGGCGGCGGCGGATCTTCGTGCTCGGCGTGGCGCTGTTCGCGGCCGCCTCGTTGGGCTGCGCGCTGGCCCCGGACGCCGGCTGGCTGATCGCCGCCCGCGCCCTCCAGGGGGTCGCCGCGGCCCTGCTGGTCCCGGCCAGCCTGGCCATCCTCGGTTCGACCTTCGACGACAAGGAGCGCGGCGCGGCGATCGGCGCCTGGGCCGGGTTCGGGGCGGTGACCACGGCCGTCGGCCCGGTGCTGGGCGGCTGGCTGGTCGACCACGTCTCGTGGCGGGCCATCTTCCTGATCAACCTGCCCCTGGCTGCCGCCACGGTCTGGCTGGCCCTGGCGGCCGTGCGCGAGAGCCGCGATCCCGAGGTCGAGCAGCTGGACTGGCGCGGCGCGGCCCTGGCCGCCGCCGGCCTGGGCGCCCTGACCTGGGGCCTGACCGCCGTGGGCCAGCGGGGCTGGGCCAGCGGCGCGGTCTGGGCCGCTTTGGCGACCGGCGCGGCCCTGCTGGCGGGCTTCGTGGTCAGCCAGGCCCGCGAGAAACACCCGATGATGCCGCTGGCCCTCTATCGCTCCCGGACCTTCAGCGGCGCCAACCTGCTGACTCTGGCGCTGTATTTCGGCCTGACCGGCGCCCTGTTCTTCCTGCCGTTCGAACTGATCGCCCGGCACGGCTATTCCGCCGCCGGGGCCGGGGCCACGCTGCTGCCGTTCTCGGTGATCATGGGCGGCCTGTCGGGAACGGCGGGCCGGCTGGCCGACCGGTTCGGAGCCCGGCCGATGCTGACGGCCGGTCCGATCCTGGCCGGCGTCGGCTTCGGCCTGCTGGGCGCGCCCTGGATCGGCGCGGGCTACTGGACCGGCGTGCTGCCCGGCCTCCTGGTTGTCGCCCTGGGCATGACCATCGCGGTTGCGCCCCTGACCAACACGGTGATGAGCGCGGTGGCCGCCAGCCACGCCGGCGTCGCCTCGGGGATCAACAATGCGGTGGCCCGGGTGGCCGGCCTGCTGGCGGTGGCGGTCCTGGGCCTGGTCTATTTCGCGCCGGGTCCCCAGGGCTATCCGTGGGTGATGGGGATCAGCGCCGTCGCGGCGGTCGCGGCGGGGGTCGTGGGGTGGCTGATGATCGAGAAGAAGCCGACGCGGAAGGCCTAACCCCTACTTCCGCTCGATGAGCGGAGTTATGAAGCCCTAGAACCGCTTGGCCACACCCACCGCCAGTTCCAAGTCGGGCGTGTCGCGGTTCAGCCCGACATAGGCCGAGGCGTCCAGTTGCAGGTCCTTGACCGAGGCCGGGGTCCAGGCCGCCGTCAGGTCGAAGCTGGCCGAGGTGACATGGCCCGACGGATCCTCGTCGCGATCGGCCCACAGCTCCACGCCCAGGGCCACCGGGCCGAACGCCCGCCCGATCCCGACCGCGCCACCGAACCCGGCGTGACGGCCCGAGCCGTCGGCGTCGGCCCGCACATCCACCTCCGGCGACAGGGCCAGGGACCAGTCGGCGTTCAGCGGCAGCGAGATCGGCGCGATCACCCCGCCCTGCCAGGCGTCGCCGCCGATCCCTTCGGCCCCCGTCGGCGCGGTGACGAAGGGCTGCAGGGCGACGGAGACGCCGTCGCCGGCCGGGTTCCTCAGCGACCAGCGCAGGGCGAAACCCACATCGCCGACCCCATCGACGGTCGAGGTCGCGCCCGAGGCCCGGTCCTTCTGGCGGATCCGTTCGTGCGCCGTCCAGCTGACCTGACCTTCGAGCGTCGGGGTCAGGCCCAGCCGCAGCTCGACCGCCCCGAAGGCCAGGTCGTCGGTAGAGACGCCGCCGCCCCGGCTCCAGGCGCCGTCGGCCACGCCCAGCTCGGCCTGGAAGCGGCCGGCGTCCAGCACGCAGGGCGGCGAACCCTTGCCCGGCCGGTCGGCGCAGAAGTCGCGGGCGGCGTCCTGGGCGCGGGCCGCGGAAACCCAGGCCAGGGCGGCCAGGCCCACGATGGTCGAGATCCCGTTCGCCTTCATGTGCCCGTCTCCCCGATCGTCCCTAGAGCGCCGAATAGGCCGCCTGGACCAGCCGCACCGCGCGGGGGTCGCCGATCAGCTCGGCCCCCTGCTTGTTCATCACATAGGCCCCCGACACCCCGCGCGACGGATCGGCGAAGGCGCAGGAACCGCCCCAGCCGCTGTGGCCGAAGGCGTCGGCCGTCGGACCATAGAAGAAGTTGGGCGTGTTGCGCATGAAGCCCGCGCCCCAGCTGATCAGGTAGGGCAGGACCAGGTCCTGGCCGACGATCCGCTCGGCGCTGGCCTGGGCGATCACGGCGGGCGACAGCACCGGGACGCCGTCCAGCTCGCCGCCCGAGGCCAGGGCTCCCATCAGCCGCGCCAGGGCCGGGGCGGTGGCGTGGCCGTTGGCCGAGGGGATCTCGGCCCGCCGCCAGTCGGCCGTGCCCCGGCCGCCCGGCGCGGCCCATTTGGTCATGAAGGCGGCCTTCACGGCTTCGTTCATCGCCCCGAACTTGGGCAGGGCGGTCGGCCGCATCAGCTCGGCGCAGCGGGCGTGCTCGCTGTCCGGCAGGCCGATCCAGAGATCCAGGCCCAGGGGCCCGGCCAGGTCCTCGCGCAGGGCCGCGCCCATGGTCCGGCCGTCGACCCGGCGGAAAATCTCGCCGGCCGTGAAGCCGAAGGTGATGGGATGGTAGCCGCTGGCCGAGCCGACCGGCCACAGGGGCGCCATGGCCGCCAGCTTGGCGGTCGTGGCCTCCCAGTCGAACCAGATCGACGGGTCGGTCTCGTCGGGAAAGCCCGACAGGCCGTCCTGGTGCGACATCAGCTGGCCGACCGTGACGTCCTGCTTGCCGTTCTGGGCGAATTCCGGCCAGACCGACGCGACGCGCGTGTCGTAGGTCAGCCGGCCCTGGTCCACGAGCCGGGCGATCAGCAGGGCCGCGACGACCTTGGTGGTCGAGAACAGCGGCGTCAGGGTGTCAGGCCCGAAGGCGACCTCGCGCCTGCGGTCGGCGAACCCGCCCATCAGGTCGACGACGATCTCGCCATGGATCGCCAGCGAGAACCGCGCGCCGAGCTCGCCGCCGTCCTCGAAGTTGGCGGCGAACGCGTCGCGGACGGCGGAGAAGCGGTCGGGGCAGAAGCCGGTGATGTCGACGGTCATGGGCTAGGATCTAGCCCGAAGGCCCAAACCTGTCATCCCGGAGACGCGTCCTACGCCAGCCGCTCGATCCGCACGCTGGGCGAGGTCTGCTTGATCCGCGCCGCCATGGCCACGATCGGCAGCTCCGGCGCGTTCCAGATGTTGGCGGCCGTCACCGTCTCGGCCACGCCGCCGACGGCGCGGGCCAGGCCGTAGGAGAGGGTCTGGCCTTCCAGGATCGAGGCGGCGAAGAGCGCGGTCAGCAGGTCGCCGGCGCCGTTGGGCGCGCGCTCGGCCCTGGCGTGCGCCGCCAGCCAGGCTTCCTTGCGGTCGACATAGACCACGCCGATCTCGCCGCCCCTTTGCACGGACGACACCAGGGTCGGCTTGTTCAGCAGTCGGCCGGCGCGCACCGCCGCCTGCGGGTCGCGGGAGTCCGCGCCGGTCAGGCGCTGAAGCTCCCAGGCGTTGCAGGCCACGATATCGGCGCGCGGGATCAGGTCGCTGGCGATGGCCTCGGCCACCTCGGCGGGCACGTACAGCCCCTTGCCGGCGTCGCCCATGGTCGGGTCGACGATCACGGTCGGCTCTCGCGCGAAGGCTTTGGTGGGCGGACTTCCGCGCGGCGCGGCGCGCACGGCGTCGATGGCCCGGGCCGCGGCGCGCACCTGGGCGGCGCTGGCGAAATAGCCGGTGATGACCATGTCGGTCAGGCTCAGCAGGCCGTTGGCCTCTATGCCGTCCAGCATGCCTTCCATCATCTCGATGGGCGCCGCCGCCCCGCCGGGGACGCCCCATCCGGGATGACGGCCATAGAGCACGGTCGGCACGACCATCGAGTCGATGCGGAACTGCACCAGGGCGGCGGCCTGGGCCGAACCGCCGACCTGGCTGCCCGCGACGTGACTGGAGATGATCAGGGCGAGTGGCATGACCAGCGGCTTAGCCGAGCATTGGGGACTTGAATAGGGCGGCGCACCCGACATCGAGACGACGCCGGTTGACGCATCGATGGCGGGCATGGACAGCATGGGACGATGCTCGACCATGCAGCGACAACCTCTCGACGATCGGGACCTGAACAGCATTGCCGGACATGCGGATTCCGCTCCCGGTCGGCCGCCAGCTTCCGCCAGGAAACCGGCGGCCTGCTCGGAAGGGAGGGTCCTGTGTGCTTCGGCTGCGCGGCCTATCGCCCCACGGCGTACGAACAGCGGCTGTTGGGCTGGTGGCTCGGGCGGCAGGCCTTCTGGGCCCTGATCGCGTTCTGGGTCAGCGGGGACATGGGATGGCGCTTCGCCGCCGTCGCCTGGACGACGCTGGTGCTGGCCGACCCGCTCGACACGCTGATCCACGAGGCCGGCCACGCCCTCGCGGTTCGGCTGGCCGGATTCGATCTCCTGTCCGTCCGGATCGGCCGGGGCCCCGAGGTCCTAGCTCGTCGCCTCGGATCCATGCGGTTCAGCCTGCGCCGCTACGCCATGCTGGGCGGCGACACCCAGTTCATCGCGCCGGACGGCGTGGCGGCCTGGCGGCGGGCCCTGGCCTTGCTGGGCGGACCGTTGGCGAGCCTCGCCACCGTCGCCGCCCTGGTCGCCCTGGTTCTGGCGCGCGACGACTCGCAAGGCCGGATGCTCGGCGCGGTCGCCACTGGCCTGGTGATCCTCGGCGCGCGGACCGCCATCAACACGCTCTGGCCTTGGACGTCGAGCGAAGGCCAGCCCACGGACGGCGCCCAGCTGCTGGCGCTTCTTCGCCGCGCCGCGCCAACCACAACCGATCCACGCCTGCCGCTGATGCTCGCGACCCAACGCCTGACCATGACGGGACGCCATGCGCAGGCGGCCGACATCTTCGCCGACCAGCTGCGCGCATGGCCCAACGATCCCTACCTGCTCGGCATGGTCATCCACAGCACCTCGCGGGCCGCCGGCGATCCCGCGGCGCTGGCGCGCTACCACGCCTTGGTCGCGGCCGCGCCGGACGGGCCGCCGCGTCCTTTCGACCGGCATGGGACCATGGTCGGCTGGCTGGCTGCCAACATCGCCTGGTCGACCATCAAGTCCGCGCCGGCCGGCGACCTGGCGATCGCCGAGGCGGAACTCCGGGTCGCGCTCGAGCGCCTGCCCGACGCACCGGAGATCAAGGCCACCCTGGGCGCGCTGCAAGTGGAGCGGGGCGACTCCCAGGCGGGCGAGCGCTTGTTGATCGACGCCCTGCGCGTGGTCGAGGACCCGCTCGACCGCGCCGACTTCTGCCGCTACGTCGCCAAGGCCCGTCGCGATCAGGGCGACAAGGACGGCGCGGCCGAGGCCGATCGTCTGCGCGACCATATCCTGGCCCGGGCGCTCGTCGCGACGGGCTAGACGCGAAAAGGCCCGCCGCGTTTCCGCGGCGGGCCCTTCGGTTCGCCTGGAGCGAAGCCTAGTAGCGGTAGTGGTCCGGCTTGAACGGACCCTTTTCCGGCACGCCGATGTAGTCGGCCTGGTCCTTGCGCAGGGTCGACAGCTTGGCGCCCAGCTTCTCCAGGTGGAGGAAGGCGACCTTTTCGTCCAGGTGCTTGGGCAGGGTGTAGACCTGGTTCTGGTAGGCGGCCTTGTTGGTCCACAGCTCGATCTGGGCCAGGGTCTGGTTGGTGAAGCTGGCCGACATCACGAAGCTGGGGTGACCGGTGGCGTTGCCCAGGTTCACCAGGCGGCCTTCCGACAGCACGATGATCTTCTTGCCGTCCGGGAACTCCACGTGGTGGACCTGCGGCTTGATCTCGTCCCACTTGAAGTTGCGCAGGCCGGCGATCTGGATCTCGGAATCGAAGTGGCCGATGTTGCAGACGATGGCGTTGTTCTTCATCCGGCGCATGTCGTCGACCGTGATGACGTCCTTGTTGCCCGTCGCCGTGACGAAGATGTCGGCCTTGTCGGCGACATCCTGCAAGGTCTGGACCTCATAGCCTTCCATCGCCGCCTGCAGGGCGCAGATCGGGTCGATCTCGGTGACGATCACCCGGGCGCCGCCCTGGCGCAGCGAGGCGGCCGAGCCCTTGCCCACGTCGCCGTAGCCACAGACCACCGCCACCTTGCCCGACAGCATCACGTCGGTGCCGCGGCGGATGGCGTCGACCAGCGATTCCCGGCAGCCGTACAGGTTGTCGAACTTGCTCTTGGTGACGCTGTCGTTGACGTTGATGGCGGGGAACGGCAGCTCGCCCTTCTGGGCCATCTGGTACAGGCGGTGCACGCCCGTGGTGGTCTCTTCCGACACGCCGCCGATGGCGTCGCGGATCGCCGAGTAGAAGCCCGGCTTTTCGGCCAGGTAGCGCTTCATCACGGTGTAGAGCGCCTCTTCTTCCTCGTTGGTCGGGTTGTTGAGGATCGAGGGATCCTTCTCGGCCTTCGGGCCCAGCACGCAGAGCAGGGTCGCGTCGCCGCCGTCGTCGAGGATCAGGTTCGGATAGCCGCCGTCGCCCCATTCGAAGATCTTGTGGGCGTATTCCCAGTACTCGACCAGGTTCTCGCCCTTGAAGGCGAACACCGGCACGCCCGAGGCGGCGATGGCGGCGGCGGCGTGGTCCTGGGTCGAGAAGATGTTGCACGAGGCCCAGCGGACTTCGGCGCCCAGCGCCGTCAGGGTCTCGATCAGCACGGCGGTCTGGATGGTCATGTGCAGGCTGCCGGCGATGCGGGCGCCCTTCAGGACCTGGGCCGGGCCGTATTCGGCGCGGGTGGCCATCAGGCCGGGCATTTCGGTCTCGGCGATGGCGATTTCCTTGCGGCCGAAATCGGCGAGCGAGATGTCCTTGACGATGTAGTCGGCCACGGTCGGCTCCTGCGGTCGGGGGATGGTCTTGCGCGGTCTATACCGCGCCCGGCCCCTTCTCGCAATTAAGGCATAAGGATTTCTTTATATGCCCAGCTAGCGAACCTCGGCGCGGAACACGACGGGCCAGTCATAGCCGTAGCCGCGGCAGACCGGCATGACAGCGGCCTGGGACAGGGCGAAGGCGTCGCCGGTCCATACCCATTCGCTGGATTCCCCGCAGTCGCCGATCCCCCGCCCCTTGCCGTAGGCCGTCAGGATCCGGGCCTTGGGATCGTAGTCGGCGTTTGTGGCCAGGCCGTCGCCGGCGCCCTCCAGCGGGGCCAGGACGGCGCGGCCGGCCTTGTCGACCACCACGAACAGCCCGCTGAAATTATAGGCCCCGCCGCCGCAGGGAATTCGCCACAGCGTCTTGTCGGCCGACAGGCGCCAGGCCTGGGGCTCGCCTTGCGACCCTGGCTCGGCATCGCATTCCGCCTTGCGGCTCAGGGCGAGGGCCGCCGCCGGCAGCTTGGACGGCAGTCCGGCCTGGGCGATGGCCGGCGCGGCGTGAAGCACCGGCGCGGCCGGCGGAGCGGGAACGCGGGTGGCCGGCGCCGCGCCCTTGGCGACCATGGCCGTCACCGTGCCGGCTCGCTTCTGCTGGTCGTCGGCGTAGCGCAGGGCCGCGACCATGCCGGCCAGCGACACCCGACCCACGTCCTTTTCGCCGGCGCGGATCGTCAGCAGCGTCCCGTTCCGCGCCGCGCCCAGCAGCGGTCCGACCTGGACGTCGTCGAGCACGACGGTGAAGCCGCCGGCCTCGCTCAACCGCTTGGCGCGGGCGGTCATCACCACCCGGTCGTCGACCAGCAGGGTTGGCGGCTTGCCGCCGAGGTCGACCTCGCTGTCCGTCAGGTCGATCTCCACTCTGGCCGCCGCGCCCGCCGCGCCTTCGCGGCTCAGGCGCAGCACCGCTGGAAGCTCGCTGTCGTCGGACGAAAAGCCGGCGACCAGGCAGGTCCGCAGGTTGTCGCAGACCACGGTCCAGTCCTTGAAGCTGTTGACGTCGGCGACGGCCGGGACGGGCGCCAGGACGACGGCGGTCGCCAGCGCCAGAATCGAGATCTCGGTTTTCATGTCGCGCCCCTCCGGAAAGGGGACGTTACCAGAACCGCCGGGCTTCGGCGAAGGTGACATAGGCGCCCTGGGCCTCGGCCAGCAGCTCGGCTTCATGGTCGGCCCCGCCGGCGGTCAGGCGGCCGGCGGCGAAGGCGGCCTCGGGGTCCTCGCAGGACGTCGCCACCTCCCGGGCCAGGGCCTCGCGCCCGGCCTGGTCGTTGAGCAGGCCCAGGGCTTCCTGCAGGTCCCTGGTCGCCGCGACGAAGCGCGTCCGGCGCTTGGGATGGTCCGGGAACAGCCCGCCCAGGTCCTCGACGGCGTAGCGTAGCTTCTTGCCGCGGATGCGGAGGCGGTGGCGATCCTCGGGGCTGAGAGCGGCCAGGTCGCGGCCGTCCTTGCGGATGCGGCGGCGAGCCTTGTCCAGCGCCTCGGCGGCGAAGTCGGCGGCGGGCCTGGCGCGGATCTTGGCCAGGCCCTTGTCGGTGGTCCAGCCGCCGGCCTCCAGCCAGGCGGCGGCGTCGATGGCCAGGGCGCGGAAGCGGGCGCTGTCCACCGCCTCGCCGGCCGTGGCGTAGGCGTCGGTCTGGGCGGCCAGCAGGGCCCTGCCGAACGTCGCCAGGGCCCGGGCCTCGTCCTGGGCGGCCGCGTCGAGCGGATCCGGCGCGGCCTGGTCCTGCGCCGGCCGGCCTTCGACCGCCGGCCGCCAGACATCGGCGATGAACACGTCCAGGTTCCGCGCCGCGCCCAGGGCGTCGGCCAGCCACTTCAGCTCAGCCTTGACGTGGCGGGCGGCGGGATCGGCGGCCAGGATCTTGAAGGTCGACAGCAGGGCGCGGAACCGCCGGGCCGCGACCCGCAGCTTGTGCACGCGCTCAGGGCCGGGACGGGCTCGCAGGGCCTCGGCGGCGGCGCACAATCGGTCCAGGGCGGCGCGGCCCAGGGCCTGCAGCGCCTCGCCGGTGGCGGCGTCGGGCGTCAGGACCGCCTCGGCCCTCGGCCCCTCCGCCTCGCCCAGGGCCAGGGCGTAGCCGCGCTCGGCCTTGCTGACCAGGGACAGGCGCAGCGGCGCATGGGCGGCCAGGTCGCGGGCCAGGTCGAACAGCACGCGCGGCTCGCCCGCCTTCAGCTCCAGCTCCAGCTCGCTGACCCCCGCGCGGCGGCCGTCGGCCAGCAACTCGCCCTGGTCGAGCGCCGCCTCGATGGTCGCGCCGTCGCGCTCGATCAGCCGGGTCACGCGCCTGACGCTGGTGGCGAACACCGGAACCAGAGTGTCGCCGTTGACCGCCTTGGCGGCCGGCGTGGCGGCCAGCAGCGCGCGGTCGGGCTCGGGCCCCTCGACCGCGCTCTCCCATTCGCCGCGGGCGAAGACGCCGCCGGAGGAGGCCGACTTCAGGGTCTGCTTGCGGCCGTTCTCGCCGTCGCGGATGCGCAGGCCGAAGCCCGCCCTGCGCAGGGCGTGGTCGACCGTGTCGAAATAGGTCGCGTCCAGCTGTCGAACCGCTTCCCGCCCCTCGAGCCGGGCCAGGATCACGTTCGAAGCCTCCGGGGCGATCAGGAACTTCAGCTCGATTTCGTGATCCATGCGGCGACTATAACCGGGCGGGCCGGTTTTGGCTCCATGGGCTGTTGCGGGCGGACGCACGCGGGACGTGCTTGCCAATCAAACTGGCGGAGTCCAAACCTGCGCGCCATGAGCCAGATCAACCTCGCCCACCCCCGCCACGACTGGACCCTCGACGAGGTCGAGGCCCTGTTCGACCTGCCGTTCATGGAGCTGGTGTTCCAGGCCGCCACCGTGCACCGGGCCGGGTTCGATCCCAGCGAGGTGCAGCTGTCGCAGCTGCTGTCGGTCAAGACCGGCGGCTGCGCCGAGAACTGCGGCTATTGCAGCCAGAGCGCCCACTTCAAGACCGGGCTGAAGGCCGAGAAGCTGATGGACGCCGAGGCGGTGATCGCCAGGGCCCGCCAGGCCCGCGACGGCGGGGCCCAGCGCTTCTGCATGGGCGCGGCCTGGCGCGAGCTGAAGGACCGCGACCTGCCGAAACTGGCGGCGATGATCGGCGGGGTGAAGGCCCTGGGCCTGGAGACCTGCGCCACCCTGGGCATGCTGACCCCCGACCAGGCCAGGCAGCTGAAGGACGCCGGCCTGGACTACTACAACCACAACCTCGACACCGGCCCCGACTATTACAAGGACGTGGTCACCACCCGCACCTACCAGGAGCGGCTGGACACCCTGGCCCATGTCCGCGACGCCGGCATGAGCACCTGCTGCGGCGGCATCGTCGGCATGGGCGAGCAGCGCCGCGACCGCGCCGGCCTGCTGCACCAGCTGGCCACCCTGCCGGCCCATCCCGACAGCCTGCCGATCAACGGCCTGGTCCCCGTCAGCGGCACGCCCCTGGGCGACAAGGTGCTGGCCGACGGGACCACGGCCATCGACGCGATCGAGTTCGTGCGCACCATCGCCGTGGCCCGCATCGTCTGCCCCCGGTCGATGGTCCGCCTGTCGGCCGGCCGCGACACCATGAGCCGCGAGCTGCAGGCCCTGTGCTTCCTGGCCGGCGCCAATTCGATCTTCGTCGGCGGCAAGCTCCTGACCACCCCCCTGCCCGGCCAGGACGAGGACAGCGCCCTGTTCCAGGCCCTGGACCTGCGGCCGATGGGCGTGAAGGCCGTGGCGCCGGAAGCGGTGGCGGCGGAGTAGGCGTTTCCATAGACCCTGCCCCACAGGGGGAGGACCGAGCCGGCCTACCGCTCCTCGTCGAACCGGTTCGAGACCAACTCGGTCAGCGCCTCGACCGCGGCGTCGGCCTCCGGCCCCTCGGCGGCGATGTCGATGGTCGAGCCGATGCCCGCGGCCAGCATCATCAGGCCCATGATCGAGCGGGCGTCGACGCTGGTCCCTTCGCGGGCGACCGTCACCTCGGCGTCGAAGCCCGAGGCCAGCTTGACGAACTTGGCCGACGCGCGGGCGTGCAGCCCCCGCTCGTTGACGATCTCGACCGTTCGCGCCGCCATGCGACTCATTTTTCTCCCGCCAGCACGTAGGAGGCCACGGAGATATATTTGCGTCCAGCCTCCTGGGCGTGGGCGACGCAGGCCTGCAGGTTTTCGCGCTGGCGCACGCTGGCCAGCTTGATCAGCATCGGCAGGTTCAGGCCGGCGATCACCTCGGCCTTGGTCTGCTCCATCACCGAGATGGCCAGGTTCGAGGGCGTGCCGCCGAACATGTCGGTCAGCAGGATCACGCCGTCGCCGTCCTGGTCGACCGCGGCGCACGCCTTCAGGATATCGGACCGGCGACGCTCCATGTCGTCCTCCGGACCGATGCAGATGGCCTTCACCGCGCCCTGCGGTCCGACCACGTGCTCCATGGCGGAGACGAACTCCTCGGCCAGCCGCCCGTGCGTGACTATCACGAGCCCGATCATGCCTGATCTCTCAAACGGGATCCCCATAACCCGTGGCGACCAGGGAGGGCCGCGCGGGCCGCCTTGATACGCTTGTTAGTCGGCGACTCCAAGATGCTCAAACACCCGTCTGATTTTCCCCGGCGCGCCGGGTTCCAGAGGCCACAGGTCCAGCACGCGCGTCGAAACGCCTTCGATGGCCTGGAACATGGGGTCCGGCAACCGTTCGATCGCCTGCGGCCGATCCACGCAGCGTACCAGAAGATCGATTCGGCAGAACGGGAGATGCGGTCGCGGCAGCACGCCCACGCCGCGGACCTCGACCAACCCCGTCAAGGCGTCCGGCGCCCGGCCATAGAGCCGGCCGCCGGAGACGAACACCAGGGTGCGGTCGTCGGCGACCAGCACGAAGCCCTGGTCGAGGGCCCGCAGCGTCAGGTCGCTCTTGCCGACGCCGGACGGGCCCTCGATCAGGGCGCCGCGCCAGGTCCCGGCCACCCGGCGGGCGATCAGCCCCGCGTGGCGGATCATTCGCGCGCGCTCCCGTCGCGTTGGCCGCCGTGATGGTGGTGGCCGTTGTGGGCGCCGGCCTCGGGCAGGTCGACCACGAACCGCGCGCCGGCCACCTTGCCCTCGGCGTCCTTGCGGTTCTCGGCCCGCATGGTCCCGCCGTGCGCCTCGACGATCTGGCGGGCGATCGATAGGCCCAGGCCCGAATTGCCGCCGAACGCCTTGCCCTTGGGCCGTGAGGTGTAGAACCGCTCGAAGATCGTCTCCAGATTGTCTGGCGGGATGCCGGGACCGTCGTCGTCGACCGTGACGATCAGGCGATTGTGATGATCACGCAGGCCCGGATCGCGCTTGAGCGTGACGCGAACCTCGCCGTCGACGGCGCTGAACGAGCGGGCGTTGTCGATCAGGTTGCGGAACACCTGGCCCACCGGGGTCTCGCGCGCCACGATCCGGGCGTGCTGCGGCGCGCCCTTGGCGTCGAAGGTCACGCGCACGCTGCCCGGGGCGTCGCCCGGGCGCAGCTGGGCCTCGTAGAGATGGATGACCTCGGTCAGCAGGCCGTTCAGCTCGAAGGCCCGCGGCGCCTCGCGCGACAGCTCGGCGTCCAGCCTGGACGCATTGGAGATGTCGGTGACCAGCCGGTCCAGGCGCGTGACGTCCTGCTGCAGGATGCCCAGCAGCCGGGCCCGGGCGGCGGGGTCGGTCACCAGGTCCAGGGTCTCGATCGCCGAGCGGATCGAGGTCAGGGGGTTCTTGATCTCGTGGGCGACGTCGGCGGCGAAGCGTTCGATGGCGTCCATCCGCTCCGACATCGAGTCGGTCATCTCCTCCAGGGCCCGCGACAGGTCGCCCAGCTCGTCCTTTCGGTCGGAAATGTCGGGCAGGGAGATGGCCCGGGCGCCGTCCAGCCGCACGCGGTCGGCGGCACTGGCCATGCGCAGCACCGGCTGGGCGATCAGGCGGTTGAGCAGGAACGACGAGATCAGGGTGGTGGCGATGGCGATCAGGGCGAACGGCAGCAGGGCCTTGCGCTCGGCGGCGATGATCTGGTCGACGTCGCCCGCTTCCAGGGTCAGGACGCCGAGCACCGCCCGCACGTGCTGGATGGGGATCGACACCGACACCACCCGCTCGCCCATCTCGTCGATGCGGGTGCCGGCCACGGGCTCGCCCAGCTTGGCCTGGGCGATCTCGGCGGCCAGGGCCTCGCGCGCCGCCTGGGCGACCTTGGGCTTGGTGTCGGGACTATGGGTCGGCAGGCCGAAG
>Ga0102590_1003798_pt1 | contig 14211 bp, 12 predicted proteins | sample AraplaMF_Col_mMF_FD_76859 | JGI IMG/M metagenome (GOLD analysis project Ga0102590, IMG submission 76859) | Arabidopsis root microbial communities from the University of North Carolina, USA - plate scrape MF_Col_mMF | ecosystem: Host-associated > Plants > Roots > Endosphere | place: USA...
TGCTGCCCTACATGGAGGCCGAGAAGGCCGCCAATGGCGGCGGCGGCGAGCGGCGCAGCGCCGGCAAGATCCTGATGGCGACCGTCAAGGGCGACGTGCACGACATCGGCAAGAACATCGTCGGCGTCGTTCTGGCCTGCAACAACTACGAGATCATCGATCTCGGCGTCATGGTGCCGGCCACCAAGATCCTGGAGACGGCGAAGGCCGAGAAGGTCGACATCATCGGCCTGTCCGGCCTGATCACCCCGTCGCTGGACGAGATGGTGCATGTGGCGGCGGAGATGGAGCGCGACGGCTTCGACATCCCGCTGCTGATCGGCGGCGCCACCACCAGCCGGGTGCACACGGCGGTGAAGATCCATCCGCGCTACGCCCGCGGCCAGACCGTCTATGTCAACGACGCCAGCCGTGCCGTCGGCGTGGTCTCGAGCCTGCTGTCGCCCGAGGCGAAGCGCGGCTATGTCGAGGGCGTGCGCGACGAGTACCGCAAGGTCGCCGACAGCCATGCGCGGGCGGAGGCGGAGAAGCAGCGCCTGCCGCTGGCCGCCGCGCGGGCCACGCCCTTCGCCATCGACTGGGCCGGCTACCAGCCGCCGCAGCCGTCCTTCCTGGGCACCCGGGTGTTCGAGGACTGGGACCTGGCGGAGCTGGCGCGCTACATCGACTGGACGCCGTTCTTCCAGACCTGGGAGCTGAAGGGTCGCTACCCGGCGATCCTGCAGGACGAGAAGCAGGGCGAGGCCGCCCGGCAGTTGTTCCAGGACGCCCAGGCGATGCTGGCCCGCATCGTCGAGGAGCGCTGGTTCAAGCCCAAGGCGGTGATCGGCTTCTGGCCGGCCGGCGCGATGGGCGACGACATCCGCCTGTTCACCGGCGAGGACCGGCGGCAGGAGCTGGCGACCTTCTTCACCCTGCGGCAGCAGCTGTCCAAGCGCGACGGCCGGCCGCGGGTGGCGATGTCCGACTTCGTCGCGCCCGCCGACAGCGGCAAGGCCGACTATGTCGGCGGCTTCGTCGTCACCGCCGGGATCGAGGAGGAGGCGATCGCCAATCGCTTCGCCCGGGCCAATGACGACTATTCCTCGATCCTGGTGAAGGCGCTGGCCGACCGCTTCGCCGAGGCCTTCGCCGAGGCCATGCACCAGCGCGTGCGCCGCGAGTTCTGGGGCTATGCCCCGGACGAGGCCTTCGCGCCGGACGAGCTGATCGGCGAGCCCTATCGCGGCATCCGCCCGGCCCCGGGCTATCCGGCCCAGCCGGACCACACCGAGAAGGTCACCCTGTTCCGGCTGCTCGACGCCGAGCGCCGGATCGGCGTGCGCCTGACCGAGAGCTACGCCATGTGGCCCGGCTCATCGGTCTCCGGCCTCTACCTGGCGCATCCGGACTCCTACTATTTCGGAGTCGCCAAGGTGGAGCGCGACCAGGTCGAGGACTATGCCCGCCGCAAGGGCATGCCGATCACCGAGGTCGAGCGCTGGCTCGGCCCGATCCTGAACTACACCCCCGCCCCGCTGGTCGAGGCGGCGGAATAGGCCCCCTTTCCGCCGTCCCGTCTCGTCATTCCCACGAAAGCGGGGATCTCCTCGCAGCAAGACCGGAAAGAGATTCCCGCTTTCGCGGGAATGACGTCCGAGGGATGGGAGAGGATGGCGCTCTCCGTCTATCCCACCCCGCCTTCCTGATACTCCGCCAAGCGCTGCAGCAGCGCGCCGACAGCGATCAGCTGGGCGCGCTCCTCCGCACTCAGGCAACCGGCGACAGCCTCGGCTAGCCAGGCCTCGCGGCGGCTGCGGTTTTCCAGCACCGTCTGGGTGCCGGCATCGGTGATCACCACATGCAGCCGGCGGCGGTCGCCGGCATCGGCCTCGCGCCGCACCAACCCGTCCTTCTCCAGCCCGCGCAGCAGCGCCGCGACGTTGGACGAGCGCAACCCCTCGACCGTACCGAGCTCGGTCGGGCTTGCCGTGCCGCCTAGGCGCAGCAGCGCGGCCAGCAGCATCAGCTGCGACAGCGGGGTATCCCCGCCGTCGGATTCGCGCCGCAGCCGCCGCAGCAGCGCCATCAGCTGCAGCCGGAAAGCGCTGAGCTGCTCGCGCTCGATCGGGAGGGTCTGGTCCGGGTCGATCATTTTGCTATTCTGTTATAGCTAAATCGCCATAGCTATTCGCAACGGCTGGTTCCAGGATCATGCCATGGACGGCGGCGCCAAGGGTGCCCGCCGCGAAAGCGAGGTCTCGTGTCTCTGCCCGACGGCCTGCCCCTGCCCCGCCGCAGATGGGCCTTCGCCACCGTGGTGCTCGGCATCATGCTCGCCGTGCTCGACGGCTCCGTCGCCAATGTGGCGCTGCCGACGATCGCGGCCGAGTTCCAGGCCAGCCCGTCGATGTCGATCTGGATCGTCAACGCCTACCAGCTGGCGGTGGTGGTCTCGCTGCTGCCCCTTGCCGGGCTGGGCGAGATCATCGGCTACCGCCGGATCTATATCGGCGGCCTCGCCCTGTTCACCGTCGCCTCGCTGGCCTGCGCCCTATCGGACTCGCTGCTGGCGCTGACCCTCTCCCGCGTCGCCCAGGGCTTCGGCGCCGCCGGGATCATGAGCGTGAACACCGCGCTGATCCGCTACATCTTCCCGCGCGCGCGCCTGGGCCATGTGCTGGGCGTCAACGCCATGATCGCGGCCAGCGCCTCGACCATCGGGCCCAGCTTCGCCGGCGCCCTGCTGTCGATCTCCTCCTGGCCGTGGCTGTTCGCCGTCAACCTGCCGCTCGGCATCGCCGCCCTGATCATCGGCAGCCGCAACCTGCCGGAAAGCGACCTTGCCGACCGCCGCTTCGACCTGCTGAGCGCGCTGCTCTCCGCCGCCACCTTCGGTTTGCTGATCACCGGCATCGACAGCGTCGCCCATGCGCTCGACTGGCCGCTGATCGCATTGCAGTTCGGCTTGTGCCTTGTCGCCGCGGTGTGGCTGGTGCGGCGGCAGTTGGCCCGGGCGACGCCGCTGCTGCCGCTGGATCTGCTGCGCATTCCGGTGGTCGGGCTGTCGGTCGCCACCTCGATCAGCTCGTTCATGGCGCAGATGGCGGCCTTCGTGGCGCTGCCCTTCCTGCTGCAGACCGGCTACGGCTTCTCCCCGGCCCAGGTCGGCCTGCTGATGATGCCCTGGCCGCTGGCGGTGGCGGTGACCGCGCCCTTCGCCGGCCGCCTGTCCGACCGGCACCCGCCCGGCCTGCTCGGCGGCATCGGCCTCGCCCTCCTCGCCATCGGCCTGGTGCTGATGGCGACCCTGCCGGCGGATCCCGCCCCCTTCGACATCGTCTGGCGCATGGCGCTGTGCGGCGCCGGATTCGGCCTGTTCCAGGCTCCCAACAACCGGGTGATGATCGGATCGGCCCCGCGCGCCCGCAGCGGTGCCGCCAGCGGCATGCTGGGCACCGCCCGCCTGCTCGGCCAGGCCACCGGCGCCGCGCTGGTGGCGCTGCTGTTCGCCCATTTCCCCGACCATGGCGCCCAGGCGGCCCTGCTGACCGCGGCCGGGCTGGCAACCGCAGCCACGGTGGTCAGCTGCCTGCGCCTGGCCACCCCGGCCTACGCCGCCGACGACCCGGCGCCGGAGCCGCGGGACGCCGCCGCGAGCCGGTAAGCGGCACTCCGCGCGCGGGAGCGTTGCGTCCGCCGCCCTTGCGTCGCGGGCGGGAATGGCGTTCTTTCTGGGTGTTTCCAACGGGCGTCGCGGTTCTTTTCTGACTGCCGAGGCCGCCCGTCCGATCAGAAAGTGACCCGAGCAGCGGACCCCGAGCAATGCCAGCCTATCGTTCCCGCACCACCACCCACGGCCGCAACATGGCCGGAGCCCGCGGGCTCTGGCGGGCGACCGGCATGACGGATGCGGATTTCGGCAAGCCGATCATCGCCGTCGTCAACTCCTTCACCCAGTTCGTGCCCGGCCATGTCCACCTCAAGGACCTCGGCCAGCTGGTGGCGCGGGAGATCGAGGCCGCCGGCGGGGTCGCCAAGGAGTTCAACACCATCGCCGTCGACGACGGCATCGCCATGGGCCATGACGGCATGCTGTACAGCCTGCCCTCGCGAGAGATCATCGCCGACAGCGTCGAGTACATGGTCAACGCGCATTGCGCCGACGCCATGGTCTGCATCTCGAACTGCGACAAGATCACGCCCGGCATGCTGATGGCCGCGATGCGGCTGAACATCCCGGTGGTGTTCGTGTCCGGCGGGCCGATGGAAGCCGGCAAGGTCAAGGTCGGCGGCGAGACCAAGGCGTTGGACCTGATCGACGCTATGGTCGCGGCCGCCGACAGCCGGATCAGCGACGAGGACGTCAAGGTGATCGAGCGGTCGGCCTGCCCGACCTGCGGCTCCTGCTCCGGCATGTTCACCGCCAATTCGATGAACTGCCTGACCGAGGCGCTGGGCCTGGCCTTGCCGGGCAACGGCTCGACCCTGGCCACCCATGCCGACCGCCGGCGCCTGTTCGTCGAGGCCGGGCACCTGATCGTCGACCTGGCGAAGCGCCACTACGAGCAGGACGACGAATCCGTCCTGCCGCGCAGCATCGCCAGCTTCGCCGCCTTCGAGAACGCGATGACCCTCGACATCGCCATGGGCGGGTCGACCAACACCGTGCTGCACCTGCTGGCGGCGGCTCAGGAGGGCGAGGTCGACTTCACCATGGCCGACATCGACCGGCTGTCGCGCCGGGTGCCGGTGCTGTGCAAGGTCGCGCCGGCGCTGTCGACCGTGCATATGGAGGACGTCCACCGCGCCGGCGGCATCATGGCCATCCTGGGCGAGCTGGACCGGGCCGGCCTGCTGAACCGCGACACCCACACGGTCCATGCCGAGAGCCTGTCAGCGGCGCTGGACCAGTGGGACATCAAGCGCACCGACAGCGAATCCGTGCACAAATTCTACGCCGCGGCGCCGGGCGGCATCCCGACCCAGGTTGCCTTCAGCCAGGACGCGCGCTACCCCAGCGTCGACGCCGACCGCAAGCGCGGGGTCATCCGCGACCTGGAGCACGCCTTCAGCCCCGATGGCGGCCTGGCGGTGCTGTACGGCAACATCGCCGAGGATGGCTGCGTCGTGAAGACCGCCGGCGTCGATGCCAGCATCCTGACCTTCTCCGGCCCCGCCCGGATCTTCGAGAGCCAGGACGCGGCGGTCGAGGCCATCCTGGGCGACACCATCAAGCCCGGCGACGTGGTGCTGATCCGCTACGAGGGCCCGAAGGGCGGCCCCGGCATGCAGGAGATGCTGTACCCGACCAGCTACCTGAAGTCGAAGAGCCTGGGCAAGGTCTGCGCCCTGGTCACCGACGGCCGCTTCTCCGGCGGCTCCTCCGGCCTGTCGATCGGCCATGTCTCGCCCGAGGCGGCCGAGGGCGGCGCCATCGCCCTGGTGCAGGAGGGCGACACCATCGAGATCGATATCCCGCACCGCAAGATCCACCTCGCCGTGTCGGATGAGGAGCTGGCACATCGCCGGGCGGCGATGAACGCCCGCGCCGATGGCGGCTGGGAGCCCTCGGCGCCGCGGGCCCGCAAGGTCTCGCAGGCGCTGCAGGCCTACGCGGCCTTGACCACCAGCGCCGCCCGCGGCGCCGTGCGCGACGTCAGCCAGCTGAAGCCGCGGAAGTCGTAAGGACGCAGCGGGCGGGAGGTTTTCCCCGCCCGCGGCCTTTACCTGACCGCCGATCCGTCCTACATCCCCGGTTCGCATCGCAGGCCGCCGCGTGGCCCGCGATCCCGTGGACGGACCGAATTCGAGAGGAGCGCACGGCATGCGCGCCGAGACCGAAGCCAAGGCCCAAGAGATCAAGCAGTCGCTCGCGCTGCTGAGGAGGTCTCTTTGACTGGGATAACGCACTCAGACGACTGGACGAGCTGAACGCCCTCGCCGAGGATCCGAAGCTCTGGGACAGCCCGGAGAAGGCGCAGACCCTGCTGCGCGAGCGCACCCATCTCGATGACGCCATCGGCGGCTACAAGGCCCTGGCCGGCGAGTTCGACGACACCATCGGCCTGATCGAGCTGGCCGAGGCCGAGGACGATGCCGAGGTGCTGGCCGACGCCGAAGCCCAGTTGCACCAGCTGGGCGAGAAGGTGGCGAAGAAGCAGCTGGAGAGCCTGCTGTCGGGCGAGGCGGACGGCAACGACTGCTATCTCGAGGTCAATGCCGGCGCCGGCGGGACCGAGGCCCAGGACTGGGGCCAGATGCTGCTGCGCATGTATGTCCGCTGGGCCGAGCAGCACGGCTTCAAGGTCGAGTGGCTGGAGGAGAGCCCGGGCGAAGAGGCCGGGATCAAGTCGGCCACGGTGCTGATCAAGGGCCACAACGCCTATGGCTGGCTGAAGACCGAATCGGGCGTGCACCGCCTGGTCCGGATCAGCCCCTATGACAGCGCGGCGCGGCGGCACACCAGCTTCGCCTCGGCCTCGGTGTCGCCGGTGGTCGATGATACGATCGAGATCACGATCCTGGACAAGGATCTGAAGGTCGACACCTACCGGGCCTCCGGCGCCGGCGGCCAGCATGTGAACAAGACGGATTCGGCGATCCGCATCACCCACATCCCGACCGGCGTCATCGTCGCCTGCCAGAACGACCGGTCGCAGCACCGCAACCGGGCCATGGCGATGGACATGCTGCGCGCCCGCCTCTACGAGCGCGAGCTGAAGATCCGCGAGGCCCAGGCCGACGCGCTGAACGCCGAGAAGACCGATATCGGCTGGGGCCACCAGATCCGCAGCTATGTGCTGCAGCCCTACCAGATGGTGAAGGACCTGCGCACCGGCGTGGAGACCAGCGCCTCCTCGGCGGTGCTGGACGGCGACATCGACCAGTTCCTTGAGGCCTCGCTGGCGGCGAAGCTGAAGGGCCAGGGCGAGGACCTGCAGACGGCGTGAGCCCGGGCGGCGCTGGTGGCGCCGCCCCTGATCGGAATGGGACGAACAGACTCGATGACCGACAGCATTCCGATTCTCGACGGCATCGCCGCGATCCGCGACCGCTATGACGCCTTCATCGTCGACCTGTGGGGCGTGGTGCATGACGGGGTCACGCCCTATCCTGGCGTGGTCGACTGCCTGCAGCGGCTGCGCGGCGAGGGCAAGCAGGTGTGCCTGCTGTCGAACGCGCCGCGGCGGGTCGGGTCGGTGGTGCAGCGCCTGGCCCAGATCGGCGTGCCGGAGGAGTGCTGGGACGCCATCCTGTCCTCGGGCGAGGCGGCGCATCTGGCGCTGGCGGCGCGCGACGACGACTTCCACCAGGCGCTGGGCGAGCGCTTCCTGCATCTCGGCCCCGGCCGCGACGCCGACGTCTATGAGGGCATCGACGACGTCGTCCGGGTCGACGATGTGGCCGATGCCGAGTTCGTCCTGAACACCGGCATCGACGATCCGGAGGAGCGGGCCGAGGATCATGCGCCGCTGCTGGAGGCCGCGGCGGCGCGCCGGCTGCCGATGATCTGCGCCAACCCGGACATCGTCGTCATCGTCGGCGGCCGCATGCAGATCTGCGCCGGCGCCCTGGCCCAGCACTACGAGACGCTGGGCGGCGAGGTGTTCTACCACGGCAAGCCGCACCCGCCGGTCTACCGCCGCTGCTTCGAGTTGCTGGGCCGGCCCGACCCGGGGCGGGTGCTGGCGGTCGGCGACAGCTTCCACACCGACATGGCCGGCGCGGCGGCGGCCGGGATCGACGGGCTGTTCGTGATCGGCGGCATCCATGGCGCCGAGCTGCGTGACGGCGCCACCGGCCGGCCGGATGCGCACAAGCTGGCCGCCGCCGCCGAACGGCACCGGCTGCGGCCTGTGGCCGCGGTGGAGCGGCTGAACTGGGACGGCCTCGCCTAGAGCCCGGCCGCCCGGCTGGCTCCTAGGCGCGGGCCCCGATCACGCCTTCCAGCGCCGCGACCAGCAGCGCCGGCGGGGTCTGGACCGAGGCATGGACCGGCGGCTGCACCGGCGCCGGCCGGCGCGTCAGCTCTCGGAAATAGCACAGGACGAAGACCCGCAGCGCCCCGGTCAGGCCGCTGCCCTTGCGGGCGGCGTCGATGCGGGTACAGATCTCGTTCAGACCGATCTGCTCGCGCGCGCAGATCTCCATCAGCCCGTCCCAGAACACGACCTCCATGCGGACGCTGGTGCGTCGTCCGGCAACCGTCACGTTGCGGCAGATCGACATCGGGTCCGCGTCGCGGGCGAGAGCTCCATTATGCCCCATCGTCACCTTTCCGGGCCCGCCGCCCGGGACATCCGGGCCATGGGCGACATCAAATGCACAGGTATTATGTCGAATAATTACCGCTTCCCGGCAAAAAGGTGAACTGTCGATTGCGTTTTTCCGTCGCGATGGGTTTCGCTTAATGTCGCGGGGCGGTTTCGGCGTCGGCGCAGACCTCGAATTCGGCCTGCACCGTGGCGTGGCCGACGCCGAAGCGATCGCGCAGCAGCCGGGTCACCGCGCCGATCGCCTGGTCGGAATCGGCGCCCTCGCGCAGCCGGGCGTGCAAGGTCACCAGCGGCCGGTCCGGGGTCAGGGTCCAGGCGTGGATGTGGTGGACGTCAATCACCGCCGGCACGCTTTCCAAAATCGCCGACCTCAGCGCCGCCTCGTCGATCCCGCCGGGCGACCCTTCCACCAGCACATGGCCGGATTCGCGCAGGATCGCCCAGGCGCTGCGCAGCACCAGCAGCGACACCGCGACCGACAGGATCGGGTCGATCGGCGTCCAGCCGGTCAAGAGGATCACGGCGCCGGCGGCCAGCGCGCCGACCGAGCCGAGCAGGTCGCCCATCACATGCAGCGCGGCGCCGCGGAGGTTCAGATTGCCGCGGTCGCCGCCCTGCAGCACCCTGAAGGCGACGATGTTGGCGACCAGCCCGGCCGCGGCGACGCCGATCATCAGCCCGCCCTCGACCGGCGCCGGCGCGGCCAGCCGACCGGCGGCCTCGACCACGATGGCGACGACCACGGCCAGCAGCACGATGCCGTTGGCGAAGGCGGCCAGCACCTGCACCCGACCGTAGCCGTAGCTGCGCCGGGCGTCGCGCGGCCGCCGCGCCATCCGCGCCGCCAGCCAGGCCAGCGCCAGCGCCGCGGCATCGGTCAGCATGTGGCCGGCATCGGCCAGGAGGGCCAGGGAATTGGCGATCCAGCCGCCCGCCGCCTCGACCAGCATGAAGCCGGCGGTGATGGCCAGCGCGATCAGCAGTCGCCGCTCGCCATCCGCCCCTTCCGGCATGCCGTGATGGTGGGCATGGCCCGGCCCATGATCATGCGCCGCATGGTCATGGCCGGATTCGGGCCCGTGCTGATGCGGCGCCTCGCCGGGCGCAGGGTCATGCGGCATTCCGACCTCGTGTGGATGCGAATCGCTCGCGCCAGTCTACATCCGGCCCTGCGGCATGAAAAACCCGCCTCCATGCCGGTTGCACACCCCCTACCGCTATGTTAGATGACGGCGCGCCGAGCGTAAGGGGTGGGCCTCGGACAGCCCTCTAGTTGTGCGATAGAGCCCCCCGAACTTTCGGTGGTCGTGGCCTCCTGCCACGATCGACAACAACGATCGAGGGACGATCGGTGGCAGCCACAGGCTCAGGGATTTCCGGCCTCGCATCCAGCTACGCGACGGCGCTCTACGCACTCGCCGACGAGGGCAAGGTGCTCGACCAGACCGCGGACGACCTGCGCGGCCTGAAGGCCGCCCTGGCGGAGAGCGAGGATCTGCGCCGTCTGGTCCGCAGTCCGCTCCTGTCGCGCGACGCGCAGGGCAAGGCGATGGCCGCGGTGCTGGAGCGGGCCGGCGTGTCCGACCTGGTGCGCCGCTTCATCGGCCTGGTGGCGCGCAATCGCCGCCTGTTCGCCCTCGACGCCATGATCGACGGCTTCCTGGCCGAGCTGGCCCGCCGCCGCGGCGAGGTCACCGCCGATGTCACCGCCGCCTCGGCGCTGACCGACCGCCAGACCGAGGCGCTGGTCGACCAGCTCAAGAAGGCCATGGGCGCCAAGGTCCAGGTCAATGTCAAAATCGATCCCGCGCTGCTCGGCGGGATGATCGTCAAAGTCGGCTCGCGCATGGTCGACAGCTCCCTGCGCACGAAACTGGCCAAGCTGCAGCTCGCGATGAAGGGAACCGTCTGATGGACATCCGTGCCGCCGAAATCTCTGCGATCATCAAGGACCAGATCGCCAATTTCGGGACCGAGGCCGACGTTGCCGAGGTCGGCCAGGTCCTGTCGGTCGGTGACGGCGTCGCCCGCGTCTACGGGCTGGACAACGTCCAGGCCGGCGAGATGGTCGAGTTCCCGGGCGGCATCAAGGGCATGGCGCTGAATCTCGAGACCGACAATGTCGGTATCGTGATCTTCGGCGAGGACCGCGACATCAAGGAAGGCGACACGGTCAAGCGCACTGGCGCCATCGTCGAGGTCCCAGTCGGCCGCGGCCTGCTGGGCCGCGTGGTCGACGCGCTGGGCAACCCGATCGACGGCAAGGGCCCGATCACCGACGCCAAGATGAGCCGCGTCGAGGTCAAGGCCCCGGGCATCATCCCGCGCAAGTCGGTGCACGAGCCGATGCAGACCGGCCTGAAGTCGATCGACGCGCTGACCCCGGTCGGCCGCGGCCAGCGCGAGCTGATCATCGGCGACCGCCAGACCGGCAAGACCGCCGTCGCCATCGACACCATCCTGAACCAGCGCGAGATCAACAAGAGCGGCGACGAGAGCCAGAAGCTCTACTGCATCTACGTCGCGGTCGGCCAGAAGCGCTCGACGGTCGCCCAGATCGTCAAGACGCTCGAGGAATACGGCGCGCTGGAATACACCATCGTCGTCGCCGCCACGGCGTCGGAGCCGGCGCCGCTGCAGTTCCTGGCGCCCTACACCGGCGCCGCGATGGGCGAGTTCTTCCGCGACAACGGCATGCACGGGCTGATCATCTATGACGATCTGTCCAAGCAGGCCGTGGCCTACCGCCAGATGTCGCTGCTGCTGCGCCGCCCGCCGGGCCGCGAGGCCTATCCGGGCGACGTGTTCTACCTGCACAGCCGCCTGCTGGAGCGCGCGGCCAAGATGAACGATGAGCACGGCAACGGCTCGCTGACCGCGCTGCCGGTCATCGAGACCCAGGCCGGCGACGTGTCGGCCTACATCCCGACCAACGTGATCTCGATCACCGACGGCCAGATCTTCCTCGAGACCGGCCTGTTCTATAAGGGCGTCCGCCCGGCCATCAATGTCGGCCTGTCGGTCAGCCGCGTCGGTTCCGCCGCCCAGATCAAGGCGATGAAGCAGGTCGCCGGCCGCATCAAGCTCGAGCTCGCGCAGTACCGCGAGATGGAGTCCTTCGCCCAGTTCGCGGCCGATCTCGACGCCTCGACCCAGAAGCTGCTGGCCCGCGGCGCCCGCCTGACCGAGCTCTTGAAGCAGCCGCAGTTCAGCCCGCTGCCGATCGAGGAGCAGGTGGCGGCGATCTTCGCCGGCGTCCGCGGCCATCTCGACACCGTCCCGACCAACCGGGTGCAGGATTTCGAGACGGGCCTGCTCGACGCGCTGCGCAATGACGGCAAGGCCATCCTCGAGGGCATCCGCAACGAGAAGCAGATCTCGCCGGAGAACGAGGAGAAGCTGACCAGCTTCATCGTCAACTACGCCAAGACCTTCGTCTGATCGGCGGTCGTTCCCACCACATCGATTGAAGGCGGGGCGCCATGCCGTCGTTGAAGGACCTCAGGAACCGGATCGCCAGCGTCAAGTCGACGCAGAAGATCACCGCGGCCATGAAGATGGTCGCGGCGTCGAAGCTGCGCCGCGCCCAGGAGCAGGCCGAGGCCAGCCGGCCCTATGCCGACCGGATGGAGCGGATGCTGACCGGCCTGGCCGCCGTCGCCAAGACGGCCGGCCAGGGCCCGAAGCTGATCACAGGCACCGGCAAGACCGACGTGCACCTGCTGCTCGTCGTCACCTCCGACCGCGGCCTGGCCGGCGCGTTCAACGCCACGGTGCTGCGCGAGACGCGCAAGCAGATCCGCGAGCTGCAGGGCAAGGGCAAGTCGGTCAAGCTGTTCACCATCGGCCGCAAGGCCCGGGACAGCCTGCGCCGCGACCATGCCAACCTGATCGCCGAGAGCGTGACCGACATCGCCCGACCGAAGCTCGGCTTCACCAAGGCCGACGCGATCGCGACCCAGATCTTGGCGATGTTCGAGGCCGGCGATTTCGATGTCTGCTCGGTCGTCTACAACAAGTTCAAGTCGGCGATCGCCCAGATCATCACGGTGCAGCAGCTGGTGCCCGTGGCGCTGCCGGCCGTGGCCGAGGACACGGCGACGAACATCGTCTACGAGTTCGAGCCGAGCGAGGAGCAGATCCTGGCGGAGCTGCTGCCGCGCAACCTGGCGATCCAGATCTACAAGGCGCTGCTCGAATCCGCCGCCTCCGAAGAGGGCGCGCGGATGACCGCCATGGACAACGCCACGCGCAACGCGGGCGACATGATCAAGCGGCTGACGCTGGTCTACAACCGGACCCGCCAGGCCTACATCACCAAGGAGCTGATCGAGATCATCTCCGGCGCCGAAGCCGTCTAAGGCGCCGCTGGTCCACCGATCGCTTGAAGACAGTTCGAGGAGCGTGAACACCATGGTCGAGACCCAGACCGGAAGCAACGTCATCGGCCGCATCAGCCAGGTTCTGGGCGCCGTGGTGGACGTCCAGTTCGATGGCGAGCTGCCCGCCATTCTGAACGCCCTGACCACCGAGATCGGCGATCGCAAGCTGGTGCTCGAGGTGGCGCAGCATCTCGGCGAGAACACCGTGCGCTGCATCGCCATGGACTCGACCGACGGCCTGGTCCGCGGCGGCAAGGTGCAGGACAGCGGCAACGCCATCTCGGTGCCGGTCGGTCCGGAGACGCTCGGCCGCATCATGAATGTGATCGGCGAGCCGATCGACGAGCGCGGCCCGATCAACGCCAAGCAGTATTTCCCGATCCACCGCCCGGCGCCGGCCTTCGTCGACCAGGCGACCGAGGCGGAGATGCTGGTCACCGGCATCAAGGTCATCGACCTGATCAGCCCCTACGCCAAGGGCGGCAAGATCGGCCTGTTCGGCGGCGCCGGCGTCGGCAAGACCGTGACCATCCAGGAGCTGATCAACAACATCGCCAAGGCGCATGGCGGCGTGTCGGTCTTCGCCGGCGTGGGCGAACGGACCCGCGAAGGCAACGACCTCTACCATGAGATGATCGACTCGAAGGTCATCAACTTCGACGGCGAATCGAAGGTGGCGCTGGTCTACGGCCAGATGAACGAGCCGCCGGGCGCCCGTGCCCGCGTCGGCCTGTCGGGCCTGACCGTGGCCGAGTACTTCCGTGACGTCGAAGGCCAGGACGTGCTGTTCTTCGTCGACAACATCTTCCGCTTCACCCAGGCGGGCGCCGAGGTGTCGGCGCTGCTCGGCCGCATCCCGTCGGCGGTGGGCTATCAGCCGACGCTGTCGACCGACATGGGCACGCTGCAGGAGCGCATCACCTCGACCAACAAGGGCTCGATCACCTCGGTGCAGGCCATCTACGTGCCTGCCGACGATCTGACCGACCCGGCGCCGGCGACCTCGTTCTCGCATCTCGACGCGACCACGGTGCTGAGCCGCGCGATCTCCGAGCTCGGCATCTACCCGGCCGTGGACCCGCTCGACTCGACCTCGCGCATCCTCGACCCGCGCGTGGTCGGCCAGGAGCATTACGAGGTGGCCCGCGCCGTGCAGCGCACGCTGCAGGAGTACAAGGCGCTGCAGGACATCATCGCCATCCTGGGCATGGACGAGCTGACCGAGGAGCAGAAGCTGACCGTGGCCCGCGCCCGGAAGATCCAGCGCTTCTTCAGCCAGCCCTTCAGCGTCGCCGAGGTGTTCACCGGCACGCCGGGCGAGCTGGTCCCCGTCGAGGAGACGGTCCGCGGCTTCAAGGGCATCGTCGCCGGCGACTACGACCACCTGCCGGAGGCGGCGTTCTACATGGTCGGCAACATCGACCAGGCCATCGCCAAGGCGAAGAAGCTCGCCGAAGCCGCCTGATCTGACGCATTGTTTTTGCGAGCAGGTTCACGCGATGAGGTGAAGTCACCTCATCGCTGTCTGCTCCAGCCTGCCGGGGACATCCATGGCCGAGAAATTCGCCTTC
>Ga0102590_1003799_pt1 | contig 14202 bp, 11 predicted proteins | sample AraplaMF_Col_mMF_FD_76859 | JGI IMG/M metagenome (GOLD analysis project Ga0102590, IMG submission 76859) | Arabidopsis root microbial communities from the University of North Carolina, USA - plate scrape MF_Col_mMF | ecosystem: Host-associated > Plants > Roots > Endosphere | place: USA...
CGGCTACTCCTGGCGCAGGCTGAGATCAATACGAGGAGCCTGCTTGCCAAGGCCGGTATCGATGCCAAAGAACGCGAGGCATCCGACAAGCTGCAGAAGCTGATCCTCGAAGAGCTGCACCACCGCATCAAGAACACGCTGGCGACCGTCAGCGCCATCGCGTCGCAGAGTTTTCGCGGCGCCGCCACCGTCGACCATGGATTGCGGGCGATGGAGGGCCGCCTGGCCGCGCTCGGCCGCGCCCATGACCTGTTGCTGCAGGTGCATTGGTCCAGCGCCAGCCTGACGCATACGCTGAGCGGAGCAACCGATCCCTTCGACAGCCGCGCAGGCCGGCGCTTTCACTTCAATGGACCCGACATCAGGATCACGTCCGCCGCCGTCCTCGCGCTGGCGATGTCGTTCAACGAACTCTGCACCAACACCACGAAGTTCGGCGCACTCTCCATTCCCGATGGCCGGGTCGAAGTGACCTGGTCGATTTATGGCGGCGACATGCAACGGCTGCGGCTGAACTGGACGGAAAGCGGCGGTCCGCCGGTTCGGCCTCCGACCCGGCGCAGCTTCGGCACCCGCATGATGGAGTCGCTCGGCCAGCAACTCGATGGACAGGCCGAGCTGGCTTACGAGCCATCCGGGCTGCGTTACTCGCTCGACGTGCCGCTGGCTTCGGTCATGGCGCCGGGCTGAAGCATCGGCGCCAGCTATCTCGGCTCAGCCTGACCGTTGCGCTGCCATGGCTTGCGGCGAGGGCAGGGGGCATCCTCGTCAATAGACCGCCGCGAACATCACGGCTTCGGAGGTGGCCTCGCGCGGCGAGAGCTCTTCGACGATGCGCCCCTGCCGGGAAATCAGGATGCGGTCCGACAGGCTGAGGATTTCCGGCAAGTAGGAGGATATCACCACCACGGCGAGACCTTCGTCCGCCAGGGTGCCGATCAGGTGGTGGATTTCGGCGATCGCGCCGACGTCGACGCCGCGGGTCGGTTCGTCGAAGATGATCAGCCTGGGTTTCTGCACCAGCGCCTTGGCGATCACCACCTTTTGCTGGTTGCCGCCGGACAGCTCGATGACCCGGGAATCGCCGTCCAGCGCCTTGATGTTGAGCTTCTTCGTCCAGTCCGCGGCAAGCGCGCGCGCCTCGCTCATGCTGGCCACCAGGCCGCGCGAGTCGCGGCTGGACATCCGCCCGACATGGATGTTGTCCGCGATCGACATCGTCTCGAAGAAACCGTCGCCCTTGCGGTCTTCGGTGACATAGACGACACCGTCGCCGACCGCCTTGCGCGGCGTCCGGTAGCGCACCGATCTGCCTTCGAAACGCACGTCGCCGCCATGAAAGAAGTCGCGCTTGGCGACGCCGGCGATGATCCGCGCGGTTTCCGTGCGGCCCGAGCCGACCAGCCCGAACACCCCCGCGACCTGTCCGGCGAAGATCGAGAACGAGGTGTTCCGAACCACGTTCTGCATCGACAGGTTCTGCACGCTCAGCACCTTTTCGCCGGCGCGCCGCGGCTCGCGCCCGTCGGCGGCGCGGCCATAGAGCTCGTCGGTCAACGAGCGGCCGACCATGTGGCGGATGATGGTTTCGCGGGAAAACGTCTTGGCGTCGGCCGTGATGATATGGGCGCCGTCCCGCAGGATGGTGATGCGGTCGGAGATGTCGAGTGCCTCTTCCAGCGCGTGGCTGATGAAGATGATCGAAACCTGGTCGGCGCGCAGCCGGGCGATCAGGGCGAACAGATGATGCTTCTCCTCCGGCGTCAGCGTCGCGGTCGGCTCGTCGAATATGATCACTTTCGCCTTGAGGCGGACCGCCCGCGCGATTTCGACCATCTGCCGCTTGGCGGTGCCGAGCGACAGCACCGTCGCCGTCGGGTCGACGGGGAAGTTCAGCGACTGCAGAAACTGCTGCGCCTCGATATAGATGCCGCGCAGGCGGTTGTAGAACCTCTCGTCGCCGAGATAGAGGTTTTGCGCCACCGTCATCGTCGGCACGAGGCTGGTCTCCTGATAGACCATCGCGATGCCGTGGCGTCGCGCCAGTGCCGGGCTGGCGATCTGTATCGGCTGGCCGTCGAGGCGAATCTCGCCCGCGGTCGGGGTGACCGCGCCGGAGAGAATCTTGACCAGCGTCGACTTGCCGGCGCCGTTTTCGCCCAGGATGGCGTGCACCTCTCCAGGCCGCAGATCGAAGTCGATGTCTTTCAGCGCGGCGACGCCGCGATAGTCCTTGCCGACCTTGCGCATCTCCAGCAGCGGCGGTTTGGCGGGATCCTGCAGCGTCATGGCGTCGGTCCCTGGTCGGCGCATGCGGCGACGATTCCATCGCCCTTGGCGGAGAAATACAGCCGTCCCTCGAACGACAGGCAGGAGGTGACGCCATGGCGGCGCCCGTTGGCGCGGCTGTGCAGGCTCGCCGTCGGGCGCCAGGCGCCGTCGAGGCGGGCAATGAGCCCGTAGGACCGGTTGGGCGACCACGGCTTCACCACGCCGAGCTGCTTGACGCCGCCCTGTTGCGTCGGCTCGAGCGGCGAGCGGCCAGCGCGCAGGCAGGGCGCCACCCAGTGATCGGCGTCGATGTCGCTGATCATGCGCCGGCGATAGCGATCCTCGCTCAGGATGAATTCGACGAGCTGGCTGCGCGGCGCGAACAGCGCCAGCCAGATCGCATCGTCGGCGCCGCGCCACAGACGGCCGGGATAGGCCGGCAGGCTTTCCAGCACCGGCGCGGGGCGGCCGCCGGTGCCCGGCGAGATTCGCGTCAGCGCGCTGCGCCAGCTCTCCGAAACCACGATCGAGCCGCCGTCATCGACGAGGCCGTTGGGGTAGGCGAGCTTGCCCGCGAGCTGCGTGGCGGCGCCGCTTGCGGGGTCGAGCCGCCACACCGTGCCGGAGGCGTTCTTCTGCATCAGGTCGCGTTTCCATTCGGCCGGGGCGTTGCTCGCCGAACCATTGGCGACCAGCAGCGTCCCGTCGCCGGCGGGCGCCAGCGCGGTGATGCATTGGAGCTGCGGCCTGGCCGCGATCGTCTTGCCGCCGTAGCGGCCGCCGACGAACAGGATGCGCCCGTCGGTCAGCCCGGCCGCCGCGCCGCCGTCCGGCAGTCCGGCGAGCGCGCTGATCTCGGCGTCGAAGGACGCGACCGGCGCGCCGCCGGCCTTGTCGACGCGCAACAGCGAGCGGCCGGACGAGACGATCAGGCCCTGCGCGGTGATCGCCAGGCTGTCGGGCGCCGGCGTCTGGAGCACCGCCGGCGCCGCGTCGAGGCTGTCGTTGGGACGAAACGCGCCGTCCATCGGCGGCATCGTGATCGATGCTTCGCCGCGTCCGAGCCACCGGTCCAGCGCCTGTCGAAACGGGATCATCGCGGCTCTCCCCAATAGGACGCCTGTGCGGTCCAGTGCGGATCGGCGTCGGCCAGCCTGATGCGCCCGATCCGGTTGTTGGTGACGCCGCCGAGATAGAGGAAGCCGCGATGCTCGCGCATCGAGGTGATCGCCGGATGATTGTCGCCGTTGCGGTCCCAGAGCGATTCCAGGACGCGGCCGCTCGCGTCGAAATGCACGACGCAGCCGGCGTTGACGTTGGGAAACAGCCATTCGTCGCCAGCCACCCGGCGCGCCATGCGCCGTCGGAACGCCGGCATGGTCATCGCCAGATCGTAGCTCGGCGTCCGCGTCCCCGCCAAGGCCACCCAGTAGGTGCCGCGCGATCCGCGGTTGATGTTGTCGGGATAGCCCGGAAGATCGGCAATGACGGTCTCGGTCGTTCCGGCTTTCGGTCCCTCGAGCCAGTAGCGGCTGACACGGCAGCCCCAGGTTTCCGCGTACAGCACCGACTTGTTGTCGTGGGCGACGCACATGCCGTTGGCGAACAGAAGATTGCGCAGGATGGTCCGCGTGGTGCCCGCGGCGGGATCGTAGCGAATGATCCGGCCGTTGCCGCGCCCTTCCAGCGCATCGACCACCCATTCCTCGAAACCATAGCGGATCGTCGCCTCGCTGAAATAGACCGTGCCGTCCGGCCCGATATCGAGATCGTCGGCGAGCCGCATCCGGGAATCGTCGATGATCGACAGCGGCGAGCGATTGGTCTCGGCGGTCATCTTGTGGACCTTGCGCTGCTTGTCGACACGGTAGAGCCCCATGCCGGCGATGCACACGACGAGGCTGCCGTCCTTGTCGAAGGCCATGCCGAGCGGCCGGCCGCCGACATGGGCATAGACTTCCCTGCGGACATGATCGGGCGCCAGGAAGCGGACGATCTCGCCCTGGCGCACGCTGCAATAGAGGTTGTCGTCGGCGTCGAGAATGACGTCCTCGGGACCGTCGATCTCGCCGCGGCCGATGATCTCGACGTCGGCAAGGCGGTCGTTCATCGCATAGGGCGACGCCGCGTCGGTCATGAAGGCCGGCGCGGGCGGCAGCGCCAGATAGGCCGGCGATACATAGACCTTGGCGCGCAGGTTGTGGCGCCAGCGGACCCAGCGCACGTCGATGGCGATCGCCAGCAGCAGCACCGCGCCGACCACCATCGACGACGCGCCGTTTTCGAGACCGAGCCTGACGAGGCCGTTGGTCAGCAGCGAGACGATGCTCGCGCCCATCAGCGCCTTGCCGACCGAACCGCGTCCGCCGCCGACGCTGTTGCCGCCGAGCAGCGCCGCGGTCACGACGGTGAGCTCGAGGCCGATGCCGGTGTCCGGGCCGGCGCCCGAAAGCCGCGCGGCATAGAGCGTTCCGGCGAGACCGGTGAAGACGCCGGAGACGACATAGGACAGGCAGACCGTGCTTCGCACCGGGATGCCGGCGTTGTAGGCGGCGCGGCGCGATCCGCCGACCGCCATGATGCGCCAGCCGATGCGCAGCCGCGTCAGGACCACTTGCGCGACGATCGCCGTGACGGCGAGAACCGCGACGCTGAGCGGCACGCCGATGATCGATCCGGCGCCGATGAAGTCGAAGGCCGCGGACTCGACGTCGCTCGAGGCGATCTGCACCGAATAGCGCTGCAGCAGGAGCTCGACGACCGCCCGCAGCAGGGTCAGCATCACCAGCGTGGTCAGGAACGCGCGCAGCCGCAGGAAGCCGATCAGGAGGCCGTTGATCAGGCCGACCGCGGCGCTGACGCCGACCGCCGCCGCGATGGCCGTCTCGACCGGCCACCGCGCGACGTTGATCAGCGCCAGGGCCGTCAGGTTGGCGAGCGCGAAGTTCGAGCCGACGCTGAGATCGATGCCGCCGGCCAGCATGACGACCGTCATGCCGATCACGATCAATCCGAATTCGCCGATCTGCCGCGAAATGTCGGAGAGATTGCCGGTTGAGACGAAATTCGGAATCGCCGCCACCAGATAGATCGCCAGGGCGGCGAGCAACGCGACCGGGATCGCGTTGTCCATCCACCTCCTGCCGAGCACTTCGCCGACGATATGGTCGGGCACATAGCGGTAGCGCAGCCTGGCGGCCCATTCGCCGATCATCATCACGTTGTTCCGTCGCGACTCGAAGACACTGTGGGCCGTCGGGCGGCTTGCCCCATTTTCCGCGGCATCACCGGGTCGAGCCCGGTGATGACGCAGGAAACGCAGCGACTGCCACGGCCAATGACGCGGGAGGACCTCGCGACCGCTATTTCTTGAGGTCCTTGGCGCTCCAGCACAGGCCGGGCCGCAGGGTGTCCTTGGAGATGACGAGCTGCGGGCTGTAGATCACCGCCTTCAGCTTGCCGGCCGGCAGCCCGGATTGCAGCACGGTGACGATCATGTCGTTCAGGTCGCGCCCCTGGTCCATCACCTGATAGGCGATTTCCTTCTCGAAGACGCCTTTCTCGACGTTGTCGCAGGCCATCTGCTCGCCGCCGCCGGACGTCACCAGCGCGATCGGCTTGCCGGATTCCTTGATCGCGGCGGCCGCGCCGAGGTCCATGACGTCCCAGAACCCGACCACGCCGCAGAGATCGGGGTGTTGCTGGATCACGGTCGATATGATCGAACGCGCCTTGGTCGCGTCCCATTGCCCAGCCTGGTTGGCGACCATCTTGATTTCGGGATGCTTGGTGAAGACGTTCTCGACGCCCTTCATCATTCCGCTGTCCGAGCCCGAGGTCGGCTGTCCCTGCAGGACGGCCACCTTGCCGCTGGTGCCGGCGCCGCATTTGTCAACGATCGCCTGCGCCTCGGCTTCGCCGATGCCGATCCAGTCGGCACCGACATAGACATCCGAATTGTAGTTCGAGCGCATGTTGATCTGAACGACGTGGATGCCGGCGTCTTCGGCGCGCTTGAGCAGCTTGGCGTAGGATTGGACATCCGGATTGTGGACCACCAGAACGTCCGGCTTCTCGGCGATCAGCGAGGTGATCGCCTGCGCGCCCTTGTCGGCGCTGAACTGCGGATCGCGGATCACGAACTTCATGCCGAGGCGGTCGGCCTGCTGCTTCATGACCGACGCCCAGCCTTCGGTGAGGTCGATGCCCATCGTCACCGGCACGAAGGCGACGGTCTTGCCCTTGAAGGTGTTGAAGTAGTCGTTGCGCCTGGGGTCGTCGATGCCGTCGGCCATGGCATGGACCGCCATGCCGGCCAGCAAAGCCAGCCCGAACGGCGCCGCAAGATGTCTCTTTCGCATGTTTCTTCTCCCTTGTCTGCCCAACGAAGTTCTAGATGTCGCCCTGTTGCGCGGTCTGCTCGTCGCGCGGGTTGATGATGCTGTCGAGCACGATGGCGATCAGCAGGATCAGGCTGAGGATCACGTTCTGCATCGTGTATTGAATGTCCATGATGGTCATCCCATCGAGCAGGATGCCGATCAGCAGCGTGCCGACGATCACGTTGCGGATGCCCCCGCGGCCGCCCGAGAGCCCGATGCCGCCGAGCACGACGACCAGGATGACGTCGTAGATCATCGAGGACGTCGCGATGGCGGTGTTCATGCTGGCGACCGCGGTCGCGGTGATCATGCCGGCGACGTAGGCGACCGTCGCGCTGAGCGCGTATTGCAGGACGATGACCGGACGCACCGGCGCGCCCGAAATCCGCGCCGCCGCGAAGTTGTCGCCGATCGCGTAGATGAACCGCCCCTGCCTGGTGAAGCGGAGGAACAGGAAACCGAGCAGGGCGATGACGGCAAAGAACAGGATCGGCGTCGGTACGCCGAGGACGAAGCCGCCGCCGATCCAGGCGATGCCGGAGGCGCTGGCGGGCATGTACACCACGTAGAGCGGGACGAGGGCGTAGCGCGCGAAGCCGTAGACCAGCGAGGCCATGCCCAGTGTGGCAAACAGCGCGGGAATCTCGACATAGGCGATCAGCACGCCGTTGAGCACGCCCGCCGCCAGCGCCAGCAGGAATCCCAGCAGCATGGCGAGCGGTATCGAAACGCCGCCATTGGCGAGGTGCAGCGTCCAGGCGGCGGACATGGCGTAGATCGCGACGATGGTCAGATCGATGCCGCGGCCGATCACGACCAGCGCCATCCCGACGCCGAGGATGCCTAGGGTAGCGACGCTGCGCAGCAGCGCCAGAAGATTGCCCGAACTCAGAAACCCGTTGAGGGAGAAGGAGAAAGTGCAAAACAACGCGACCGCGATCAAGAGCACGATCTTCTCTTGACTGACGGCGATGCCTTTCATCCACCCGAGCATCGTTTCCCCAGATTGCACTTTCCCAACCACCGAAACGCCGGCATTTGGGCTCGCTTATTGTCGTTTCCCTGTCGTACTATCTCAGAGCGGCCACGGGTCCGCTTGCGCGAGCGTGCACAATTGTTGCTCTGCAGTGCACAGCCGCCCCGGGGCGACCGGGCGGCCGGGAAGGGCAATTTTGGAGGAAGCCATGCAGGTCGTGTTCGACAGCAAGACGCTGCCCGCCGCCAAACGCCGCCAGGCCTGGCGGGACGCCATCTGCGACATCTATCTGCAGGTGGATTGCGCGGCCGAACAGAGCCCGGACTACGAAGGCTTCGTGCGCGAGGCCCGCTTCGGCGGGGTCACCCTGACCGATACGCTGATCTCGCCGCAGTCGGTGCATCGCCAGAACCTGCACATTTCCCACTCCAACAAGGATTTCTACTACATCGGAATCGAGCACATCGGGCGCGTCAATATCCTGCAGGACGGTTCGTCCTTCATCCTGCGCCCGGGAGTGGCCGGCATCTACTATGCCAACCGGCCCTACGAGCTGCGCTGCGACGTCAAATCGCGGCAGTACTGGATCGAACTTCCGCGCCAGGCCTTCGACAGCCGCTTCGAGTCCGGCCGCGCGCCGCTGTTGGCGCATTTCGATATCGGCCGTGGCCTCGGCCACATCGCGATGGAATTTTGCGCCGCGCTGGCCGCGGAGGGCGGCGGCCTCGAGGCCGGGCCGCGAGCCAGGCTCGGCGAGCAGTTCATGGACCTGCTCGCCATGGCGCTCAGCGGCACCCCCGGCCGGCAGCCGGCGGACGAGGGCACCGTGCAGCGGGCGCGGCTGCGATCGGTGCAGGCCTATATCGATGCCCATCTGGGCGACCCGGCGCTGTCGCTGACGGAGATCGCCAGGAAGAACGGCATCTCGCTGCGCTATCTTCATCAGTTGTTTCGGCAGACGGACATGTCGGCTTCCGAATGGGTGCGGCTGCGGCGGCTGCAGCGATGCTACGATCAGCTGATGTCGCCGGGGCGTGGTGGGATGCAATCGATCACCGAGATCGCCTATGCGATGGGATTCTCGAGTTCGTCGCATTTCAGCAACCTGTTTCGCGCGCAGTTCGGCGTGCGGCCGTCCGATCTCAGGGGCGCGCGCGGCGCCGCCGGCGTCTCCGGAAGGACCTCGCTGCTGACCGATGACGCGGCGCCGGCGAACGCCGTCGAGTTGAACAGCCGGGATCGCAGAACCTGACGCGTGGTGCGCGGGCTGCACGGCGCATCCCGCAATCGTCGCAAGTCGTTGTGGCCAAGAACGAAGAACAACAACCATGCCCCTGCTGCAGATCCTGCGTCCCACGCTTCCGATCCTGATCGGCGCCTCGCTGATGCTGACGCTGAGCATGGGGCTGCGGCAAAGCCTCGGCATCTTCCTGCAGCCCTTGACCCACGACATCAAAATCTCGGTCTCCGACTTCACCCTGGCGCTCGCCGTACAGAACCTCGCCTGGGGCTTTCTGCAGCCGATCGCCGGCGCGCTGACGGTGGCTTTCGGCTTTCGCGTCATCATGGTGGTTGGCGCGCTGATGTATGTCGCGGGTCTCACCCTGATGGCGACCGCCCATGGCCTCTTGAGCGTCATGATCGGCGGCGGCGTGCTGATCGGCACGTCGCTGGCCTGTACCGCGGCGGCGATGGCGATGTCGGTGGCCGCGCAGGCTGTGCCGGCGAGTGTGCGCTCGACGGTGCTCGGCATCGTGTCGGCGGCGGGATCGCTCGGCGCCTTGCTGTCGGCGCCATTAGGACAATTGCTCAACGAAGCCTACGGCTGGCGGATCGGCATGGCCGGCTTCGTCGTGCTGTCGCTGGCGCTGATCCCCGCCGCCTGGTTCGCCGGCGGCGTCGACAAGGTGCCGCTGCCGAAGACCGCCCCCGACGAGATCGGCAACACCTCGGCCGCCACCGCCGCGAAAATCGCGTTCGGCCATGCCTCGTTCGTGGTGATGACCTGCGCCTATTTCGTCTGCGGCATGCAGCTGGTCTTCCTCACCACCCACCTGCCGTCATATCTTTTGATCTGCGGCCTCGATCCGATGCTGAGCGCGCAGACGCTGGGGATGATCGGCGGCTTCAACGTGCTCGGCAGTCTATTTTTCGGCTGGGCCGGCGGCCGCTGGAACAAGCTGGCGCTGCTCGGCGCCATCTACATCTTCCGCTCGCTGGCGCTGGCCTGGTATTTCACGCTGACGCCGTCGCCCGCCACCACGCTGCTGTTCGGCGCCATCATGGGATTTCTGTGGATGGGCGTCGGGCCGCTGGTCGCCGGTGCGGTCGCCGAGATGTTCGGCTTGAAATGGCAAGCCATGATCCAGGGCCTCGCCTTCATGAGCCACCAGCTCGGCAGCTTCCTCGGCGCCTATGGCGGTGGACTGATCTACGATTCGCTCGGCAGCTACACCATGGCATGGCGGATCGGCGTGGTGATCGGGCTGACGGCGGGCATCGTGCAGGTGGTGTTCGCGCTGCTGCGGCCGAGCGAACCGCCGCTGCCGCAGGCGGCCTGAACAGAGGCGGGCGCGGAATCGCAAATCGATCGTGCCGTGAGTTCGTCATGCCGGGGAGGGACGCGACATGGTGCTTCGCGCTTGAGTCCGGGCATGCCGCAGCCGTTTTGGATGGCGCCGCGCTATCCGCAATGAAACGTTTGCGCCTTCACGACATCCAGCGCGCTCCGGTGGGCGTCTTCGGCCACGCCCGGGCCGCCGCAGCATGGACATTGCAGCCCGGGCCTGTTCCGGCCGGCGCGCTGTTGTGCCTTCGCCAGAAAAAGCGCCGCATTGCACCGCGGACAGGGATAGTCGTTCCGGGCGGCGCCCCTGGCTTCCGAGAACCACAAAAATCCGGTCGATCCGCACGACCAGCCCGCCGACTCGAAGGTGCAGCGCCCGCGAGGCGCTGACCCGTCCGGCCGGCGCGGACCGGCCTCGTTGTCTTCAAATTCCATGATACCTCAGCACATAGATGCCGTGGTTCTTGTCGGTGACGAAGATGTTGCCGCGACGGTCGACGAGCACGTCCTCGGACTGGGTGACCAGTCCCGTCGCCGGCAGCAGTCCGCGGCGCTCCAAGGGATCCGGGGCGATGAAAAAGCCGACCTCGCGCGGCGTCCTGGCGTCCGAGATGTCGTAGATGCGCAGGCCGGCGTTGAAATAGGTCAGGAACACCAGGTTCTCATTCTGGTAGAGGACGTCCTGGAACTGCGGCTGATGCTGGTTGTGCGGGCCGAATCGTCCGGGCCGCTCGTAGAAATTGCGCACCGGCATGCCCTGCGGCGGGGTCGGTTGTGGAAACAGCGAGATCAGCCGCGGCTTGCTCTCGTCGGAGATGTCGACGATCCCGGCATAGCCGAGCGGTTCGTTGCCCTGTTCCTCGATCGCTTCGGAGTTCACCACGACCAGCGGACGGCCGTTCAGGGGCACGGCGGAGTGAACGGCGATGAAGGCCTGGAACGGCGGCGAAAACGGCAGGTCGCCGACGAGCTTCGGATGCCTGACGTCGGAGATGTCCAGGATCACGAACCCGCCGGCACTGTAAGGCAGATAGGCCCGATCGCCCCTCACATAGGCGCCGCCGTGCAGCAGGGTGCCGTAAGGGACGCCCGGCTCGCCGCCGGCGATCCATTGGCCGTGACGCCACCATCTGGAAACCTCGACCGGTGTCGCGGGATCGCTGATGTCGACGATCTGGTAGATGTGGCCTTCATAGCCCTCGGGCAGGGCGGTCGCATGAACGTAGCGGCCGCCGGAATAGAAGTTCCGATGGGTGCCGCTGCCGCCGGTGAGGTATTTGCCGAGCTGCTTCGGCGCTTCGGGGTCCGCCAGGTCCCAGATGACGAAGCCTTCCCCAAAGGGGGCGCCGGGCTGCTCGCCCCAGCCGTCGGGGATCCGCTCCTGCGAGGTGATCATCAGGCCGTCGGCAATCTGGACCTGCAGGGTCCAGGTGTTCGGCGGCCCCGGCACATGGCGGACGAAACGCGGTTTCGCCGGCTCCGTGATGTCGATGATAGAAAAGCCACTGTGCCAGAGGTGCGCCGTGTAGAGGTACCAGCGTTCGGCAGACCTGTGGATGGCCATCTTGAAGCCGGGCCGCGCGTCCAGATCGATGTAGGCGATCGCCTCGACGTTGCTGGACCATGCCTCACCCGCCGGAAACAGATCAATCACCGCACGTTCTCCTGGCTGCCGGGATGCTGTAGCGTTTTCGAGCGAAGTGGATACCGGTTCGCGTGAAGAAAACGCGTCAAAACAACAATCTGGAGCCCGGTTCTGATTCAATCAGAACCGGGCTCTAGATCGCGCTGACGCCGCCGTCGGCGAACACGGTGGATGCGGTGACGAACGCCGCCAGATCGCTGGCGCAGAACAGCACGGCCCGCGCCACGTCGTCCGGTTGGCCGAAGCGGTTCAGCGGGATGCTGCCGCGGATGCGTGCCTGCATCTCCTGGAAACTGTCGCCCTTGGCGTCACCGTCCTGCGACACCTTGCGCTGCTCGTCGAGACCCGGGGTTTCGGTCATGCAAGGCGAGACGGCGACGACACGGACGCCCTGCGGACCCAGTTCGACCGCAAGCGACTTGGTCAGGCCGGCGACGCCGTGCTTGGCCGCGGCGTAGTGTCCCACCGATGCGCGGCCGCGATAGGCCGAGACCGACGTGATGTTGATGATCACGCCATGGCCCGCGCGCACCATCCGCTTGCCGGCCTCGCGACAGCCGAAGAACGTGCCGCGCAGGTTGATGTCGTGAACCTGGTCCCATTGCTGGTCCGTGGTTTCGATCAGGACCGTGGGCGGAAACACGCCGGCGTTGTTGACCCAGATGTCGAGCCGCCCGAAAGTCTGCTCCGCCAGTGCCGCCAGCGCGGCCACGGACTGCGAATCGACGACATCGAGACGCGCGGCGACGGCTTTGACCTGAAACCGCCGGCGCATGTCCTCGGCGACCTCGCCGGCGCTGCCCTCGTTGAGGTCGCCGATGACGAGATCGGCCCCGGCCTCCGCCAGCCGTCGTGCGATCGCCGCGCCGATACCGCGGCCGCCGCCGGTGATCACGGCCACCTTGCCGCGCAGCGAGATCAATTCCGCCAGCGATTGCGACGCGAGTTGTTCTGGATTCATCTGCAGCCTGCTCTTTTCCTTGGCGCTTTCGCGCCCGTTCTATTTCACGGCCGGGCCGCGGGCACCAATGCCGTTTCGGTATGAGGATTTCCGGCTCACGCGTTGCCGCCGAACAGTTTTTCGAGCGACTGCATCCCGCGCTTGGCGACGAAACGCGGGTCGGCGGCACGATAGCGGGCGTTGAAGACCTCGAGCGAGATCAGGCCGTCATAGCCGGTGGCCAGCACCCGGTCCATGAAATCGCGGACCGGCCGCACGCCCTCTCCGGGAAACAGGCGGTAGTTGCGCAGCAATTCGCGCTTGTCGAACGTGGTGCCCGGGAAATCATTGACCTCGACCATGAAGATCTTCTCCCGGGGGATCTTCTCGATTGGAGCCAGCGGCGTTTCCGGCAGGAAGATATGCGCCGCGTCGAGGACCAGGCCGACATGGCTGTGGTCGACGTCGCGCACCAGCTCCCATCCCTTGATGTAGGTGTTGATCCAGGGCCCGTAGCAGATCGGTTCGAACGCGAGCTTGATATCGCGCGCCTTGGCGAGTTCGCCGATTTCGCGGATGTCGCTGACCGCCTGCGTCCAGTTCTGGTCGATCTCGCCGTTGACGTTCGAGCACAACACCAGCATGTCGCAGCCGACCAGTTTCATCTGGTCCATGAATTGGCGGGCAAGCTCGATCTTGCGCGCCTTGACCGCCGGGGGCGATCCCTCCAGGTCGCGCACGCATTGATACGCGGAAACCCCCACCGTGCTGGCCTTGATCAGGGCAATGGTTGCCTCGGGATCCTCGAAATGAACGAAGAGATCGGCGGGCCATAGCGTCGTCGAGGCAAAGCCGGCTTCCTCCAGCGCCGCCAGCTTGTCGGCGAACGGCCCCGTGAGGTTGCCGGTGTTGAACGAGAACTTGTGACGGTCCATGAATGTCCCCTGTGGCGGCAACGCGGTTGCCGGGTGCGTCAGTCGCTAGATCGAGGTGAAGCCGCCATCGACGGTGAGGGCGGTGCCGGTGATGAAGGATGCCGCATCGGAAGCCAGGAAGACCACGGCATTGGAAATTTCCTCGGGCGCCGCCATGCGGCCCATCGGCGTATGCCTCAGCAGATCGTCCATCCATGGCTGCGGCAGGGTGCGGTTGCGCGGCGTGTCGACCACGCCCGGGATGACCGAATTGATCCGGATATTTTCCTTGGCATACTCGACCGCCGCGCCCTTGCTCAGCATCAGCACGCCACCCTTGGCGCTGCCGTAGGCGGTGCTGCCGCGGCCCGACGACACCACCGCATAGCAGGACGACGTGTTGACCACCGCACCGCCGCCGGCGCGGCGAAAGGCGGGAACGCAGGCCTTCATGCCGAGCCACGAACCTTTCAGGTCGACGTCGATGGTATGGGACCATCCTTCCTCG
>Ga0102590_1003800_pt1 | contig 14196 bp, 11 predicted proteins | sample AraplaMF_Col_mMF_FD_76859 | JGI IMG/M metagenome (GOLD analysis project Ga0102590, IMG submission 76859) | Arabidopsis root microbial communities from the University of North Carolina, USA - plate scrape MF_Col_mMF | ecosystem: Host-associated > Plants > Roots > Endosphere | place: USA...
TCAGGGCCGGTTCGCCTCCGGTCACGCTCGATGCGCGGCTCACCGCGGCGGCGCGGGCGCACACCGCCGACATGGCCGCCCGCGGCGCACTCGCCGCCGAGAGCGCGGACGGCACCTCCCTGCACCAGCGGATCACCGCGAGCGGCTACGCCTGTCTGACGGTCGGCGAGCATCTCGTGTCCGGACCCCGCAGCCCGGCCGAGTTCGTGGAGTACTGCCTCGGCGACGAGCGGTCGCGCCGAACCCTGTGCGCACCAGGGTTCACCGACGCCGGTGTGGCCTGGGTCGCCGGACGGCGCTCGAACGACATGTACTGGACGGCGCTGTGGGCCAGCCCCCTCACAGCCGCCGGACTGGCCCGTACGACCGACGAGGTGCTCGCACTGACCAATGCCGAGCGGGCCGCCGCGGGACTGCCCCCACTGGCCGCCGATCGCCGGCTCACGGCCGCGGCCCAGGCGCACAGCGCCGACATGGTGGCCCGCGACTTCTACGCGCACACCTCGCCCGAGGGCCGCGGGCCCTTGGACCGGGCCGCCGCGGCGGGCTCCCGGCACCGCGCGGTGGGCGAGAACATCGCCTGCGGACAGCGTTCCCCCACCGAGGTCGTCATCGGATGGATGAACAGCCCGGGGCACCGCGCGAACATCCTCAAGCCGGCCTTCACCCACCTGGGCGTCGGTTTTGCGGGCGGCGGCCGGGCGGGGACGTACTGGACGCAGCTCTTCGGCGGCTGACGTCGTCGTCCACTCCTTCGCCAGGACCACGTACGCCGTGCCGCCGCATCCCGCGGTCCCACACGTTGTCTGCCCCGAGGGACGGGAACACGCCCCCGCCCGTGCGTTCCCCGTCCCCGCGGGTCTTCAAGTCCTCGGCCGGCACCGCTACATGCTGAGGTAACCGAGCGGATTGTGAGGCGGTACGGTGTCGGACTTCTCCAGCAGGACGGGCGCGGCGCTCGTGGCGGGCGGAACGGGAGGCATCGGTGCGGTACTGGTCGGTCTCCTGGCCGAGCGGGGCAGCGAGGTGGCGTTCACCTGTCGCACCCACGACGAGCGGGCGGCGGTTCTCGTCGACGAGGTCGAGAAGCGCGGGCGGCGCTGCCTGGCCGTCCGAGTGGACCTGACCGAGGAAACGCCAACGGCACGGGCGGTGAACGAGGTCGCGGACGCTTTCGGCGGCATCCACACGCTGGTGTACGCGGCGGGCCCGCATGTGCCGATGGTCCATCTGAGCCGGGTCACGCCTGCCCGGTACCGGGCACAACTGGAAGCGGACGCCATGGCGTTCTTCCATCTGGTCCATCCCGCGCTGCCGAGGCTGCGGGAGAGCAGGGGCAGCATCGTCGCGGTCACCACGGTGGCCACCCGCCGGTTCCCGGTGCGCGACGGTCTGTCGTCCGGTACGAAAGGCGCGGTCGAGGCGGTCGCACGGGCACTGGCCGCCGAGGAGGGCCGGTACGGCGTGCGCGTCAACTGTGTGGCGCCCGGCATGCTGACGGACGGGAACGCGGCGCGGCTGATCGCGGACGGCGAACTCGACGAGGCAGCGCTCGACATCGCCCGGCGCAACATTCCGATGCGCCGCTTCGGCTCCGCCCTCGATGTCGCGGAAGCCGTCGCGTTCCTCGCCTCGGACCGGGCCGGGTTCATCACCGGGCAGGCGCTGGGGGTCGACGGCGGGTACAGCGTCTGATCCGGTGCGGCGGCGTGCACCGGCCGGGCCGCGGGTCGGGAGCCCCGGTTCAGGCCGACGGCAGCGGCGGCAGCATTCGCGACCGCCGTACCGGCGAACAACGCGACCGCGACGGCGCAGCAACGCGCCTGAAGCCGGCCGAACAACGCCGACTGCCCGACGAACACCCCGGTCCGATGTCTGATCCTGTGCATGCACCTGGAGCCGTGGGCCCGGCGCCGGCGGTTGCCCGATGCGGCCTCCTGCGTCACGAGCGGCCGCTCACCCTGCTGTCGTCCCGGCCCGGTGGGCGTGCCCCTCCACACCCTCAGTTCTGTGCGGCGGTCGCCCCGTTGGGCCGCCGGTGCAGCGGCTGTTCCGGTGCGGGGCGAGGGGTGAGGCGAGGGACGTCGCGGGTGTGCGGCTTGTCCGCGTCCACCGTGAGCGGTTGGCCGTGGTGGTGGATCTCCAGCGGCTCCCCCTCGACCAGGGTGTACGTGGCCTCCCTGCTGCGGATGTCCACCCGCACCCGGCGCCCCCGCAGCTCCAGTGTGAAGGCGAGACGACCGAACCGCTCCGGCAGACGTGGCGCGAACTCGATCCTCTCTCCGTGGTGGCGCATGCCTCCGAAGCCCGCGACGAGCGCCATCCAGGTGCCGGCCAGGGACGCGATGTGCAGACCGTCCCGGGTGTTGTGCTCCAGGTCCTGCAGATCCATCAGTGCGGCTTCGTGCAGATAGTCGTAGGCCAGGGACAGATGACCCGCCTCGGCCGCGACGACCGCCTGGCAGCAGGCGGACAGAGACGAGTCCCGCACGGTGAGGGGCTCGTAGTAGGCGAAGTTGCGCGCCTTGTGCTCGGCGTCGAAATACGGGCTGCAGGTGTACATCGCCAGCACCAGGTCGGCCTGCTTGACCACCTGCTTGCGGTACAGGTCGAAGTACGGGAAGTTCAGCAGGAGCGGGTACTGGTCGGGGCGGGTCGCGGCGAAGTCCCACCGCTGGTATCGGGTGAATCCGGCGTGCTGTTCGTGCACGCCCAGTTCGTGGTTGTACGGCACGTGCATCGCCTCGGCCGCGTCGCGCCAGGCCGCGCTCTCCTCCTCGTCGACGGCCAGTTCCTCGGCCCGGCGGGGGTGGCGCTCCACGGCGTCGGCCGCCGCCAGCAGGTTCGCTCGGGCCATCAGGTTCGTGTACGTGTTGTCGTCGGCGACCGCGCTGTACTCGTCCGGGCCGGTCACGCCGTCGATGTGGAACGTGCCGTGATGGTCGTGGTGTCCGAGGGAGCGCCACAACCGGGCTGTCTCCACGAGCAGTTCGACCCCGGTGTCGCGCGCGAACCGTTCGTCGCCGGTGGCTGCGACATAGCGGACGACGGCATCCGCTATGTCGGCGTTCACATGGAACGCGGCCGTGCCAGCCGGCCAGTACGCCGAACCCTCCGAGCCCGCGATGGTCCGCCAGGGGAACGCCGCACCGCGCAGCCCCAGTTGCACGGCGCGCTCCCGGGCGGCAGGCAGTGTGTTCTGCCGCCATCGCAGGGCCTCGGCGACCGCGTCGGGCGAGGTGTACGTGAGCAACGGCAGCACGAACATCTCGGTGTCCCAGAACGCGTGGCCGTCGTAGCCGGAGCCGGTCAGCCCCTTGGCGGGTATCGCGCGCTGTTCGGCCCGGGCCCCGGCCTGCAGGACGTGGAACAGGCCGAAGCGGACCGCCTGCTGGATCTGCTCGTCACCGTCGACCTCGACGTCCGAGCGCGCCCAGAAGTCGTCGAGGTAGAGGCGTTGTTCGTCGAGCAGACCGGACCAGCCGACGCTCATGGCGGCGGCCAGCGCCGCGTCCACCTGATCGCTGATCGCGGGCAGCGAGCGCGTACCGGACCAGCCGTACGAGACGAACTTCTCCAGGCACAGCCGCTCGCCCTCCCGCAGCGGGGAGGCGACGGTGAGTCGGGCCAGGTCACCGGTCGCCTCGCTCTGGGTCGTGGTCGGCTCGGGACCTCTGACGACATGGTCGGCCGCGGCGCCGATCCTGAGGCCGCTCCTGCGCGTACGGTGCACCAGCCGCAGCCTGCCGTCCTCGGCGAAGTGCTCCTCCGTCTCCAGCGGGGAGTCCAGGACCACGGCGGCGCGCGGATCGCCTTCACGCACGGGCAGTTGCTCATTGGCGACGAGTTCGGACTGCACGACGATCCGGGCCGGACCGCCGACGGCCTCCACCTCGTAGGCGACCGCGGCGATCGCGCGCTGAGTGAAGGAGACGAGCCGGGTGGAGCGCACCCGGACCGTCGTGCCGGCCGGTGAGGTCCACTCGCAGGTACGGGTGAGCGTCCCGGCCCGCAGATCGAGCACTCGCTCGTGGGAGCGCAGCAGCCCGTAGCGCAGGTCGAAGGGCTCGTCGTCCACCAGCAGACGGATGATCTTGCCGTTGGTGACGTTGATGACCGTCTGCCCGGACTCGGGATAGCCGTATCCCGCCTCCGCGTACGGCAGCGGATGCAGTTCGTGGACGCCGTTGAGGTAGGAGCCGGGCAGCCCGTGCGGCTCGCCCTCGTCGAGGTTGCCGCGCCAGCCCACATGCCCGTTGGACAGTGCGAACACGGACTCGCTCTGTGGCAGGACCTCCAGGTGGAGTCCCCGTTCGCGCAGTGTCCAGGGGTCGACGGCGTAGGACGCGTGCGTGATCACGAGCGCTCCCCCAGTTCCGCGAGGTCCGTGACGACGACGTCGGCGCCGTGGGCGCGCAGCGCTTCCGCCTGGCCGACCCGGTCCACTCCTACGACGTACCCGAAGCGGCCCGAGCGCCCGGCGTCCATGCCCGCGAGCGCGTCCTCGAAGACGGCGGCGGCCTTGGCCTCGACGCCGAGATCCCGGGCGGCGGCGAGGAAGGTGTCCGGATGCGGTTTGCCCGGCAGCTGCCGCTCGGCGGCGACGACTCCGTCGATGCGCACGTCGAAGAGCTGCTCGGCGCCGATCGACCGCAGAATGTCCCGGCAGTTGGTGCTGGAGGAGACCACGGCCGTGCGCAGACCGGCGGCGCGCACCGCTTCGACGTACCTGATCGTGCCGTCGTAGGCGTCGACGCCGCGTGTCCGGATCAGCTCGAGGACCAACTCGTTCTTGCGGTTGCCGAGACCCTGGACGGTCTCCCTCTCGGGCGGGTCACCGGAGTCGCCCTCGGGCAGGTGGATGTCCCGGGATTCCAGGAAGGTGCGCACCCCGTCGGCGCGGGGGCGCCCGTCGACGTACTCGTCGTAGTCGGCGACCTCGTCGAAGGGCCGGAAGGAGTCCCCGTCCCGCCGGTGCAGAAAGTCGTCGAACGTCTGCTTCCACGCGGCCGCGTGGACGGCGGCGGTCTTGGTGATGACCCCGTCGAGATCGAAGAGGCAGGCCTGGATGCCGTCCGGAAGACCGAGCTCTGTCATAAGGGCCAGCTTCCCCGAAGAAGGCCGGACAGTGGGTGGCGAGCGCCACATTTCGACGCTCGCGCACCACGGACGGGCCACGGCGGTGGCTGGAACACCTCGCCGCCGGGGCGTCTCACGAACGTCTGACCCGTTTGCCGCCCAGGACGCGGCCCAGCTCGTGCAGGTGCTCCAGGGCGTCCATGACCACCGTGCGGTCGTACCAGACCAGCCACTCCCCTGCCTCGCGGCCCACCAGGTCGAGAATCCGGGACTGGGCCGCCGTCAGCTCCGGGACGCGGTGCTCGAGATGGGCCGATGCCATCCCCACGCACGCCCCGGACACCGTCGTCAACGGCACGCTGTGGCAGGCGCGGCTGCCGGCCCGCAGGATCGCCTCGCGCGCGGGTTCGGTGAACACCGGGTCCGTCTCGACGTCCTCGACGGTGATCTGTGCGACTTTGCGGGCGGCCATGGCGCAGGACGTCCCCTCCTCTCCGACATGGCCGAAGAAGTCGACGAAGTCGGCGGAGAGTCCGGTGTGCTTCTCCATCCGCAGACCGCCTTCCGTGCGGTCGACCGTCTGGACGTTGCCCATGCCCGCGTCCGTCACGGCGAGGGTCTGGCTGAGCACGGCACTCAGCATCGCGCCCCGGTTCCCGCCCCTGGCCCGGTGGGCGGTGTCGAAGGTGAGCCGGGGCTCGGGCCGCCGGACCCTCCGGGGAAACCACAGCGCCTGCCGCGGGTCCGGGCGCGGGGCGAGCACCAAGGCTTCCGCAAGGACCCGCAGCTTGACGTTGTACTGCTGGGAGGCGCGCTGGAGCACGGCGAATCCGCTTTCCGCGTCGGGCAGCGCATAGCGTTCGCGCAGCAGCCCCTGGGCCTCGGAGATCAGCGGGTGGGCCCGCAACCGGGCCCGCAGATGCCGGACCTCGGCCCGCAGACGTTCCAGCTCCGTGTCCTCGTCGTCCTGATGTGATCGCAAGTCGCTCATCCGACGCCCCGGTCTCCTTCTCATGTCCTCTCGAGCCGCCGAGCCCACTCGGGCAGGCATACGGAGCGCGCCTTCCCCGTACGCCCACTCGTACGCCGGCGAATCCCGGACCGCGTGGCCGGGACATGCCGTTCTCGCCATCCGCCGCCGCCTCTGGTCCAATGACGAGGACCAACTCCCCGGCAGCGAGCGGCACACCCAGATGAACTTCGACGACCTGCTGAAGCGGGCCGCGTCCCTGGTGGGACCCGGCCCTCGTGCGATCCTCGGCATCACCGGCAGCCCGGGGGCGGGCAAGAGCACGCTCGCCCGGCGGGTGGTGCGGGAGCTGAACGGCGACGGGCCGCCGTGGGTGGCGTACGGGCCCATGGACGGCTTCCACCTGGCCGACGTGGAACTCGACCGCCTGGGCCGTCGCGACCGCAAGGGCGCGCCCGACACCTTCGACGCCGCCGGGTACGCGGCGCTGCTCGATCGGCTGCGGACCGGGGACGAGGAGACCGTGTACGCACCGGGTTTCGAGCGCGTGCTGGAACAGCCGATCGCAGGCGCGGTCCCGGTGCTCCCGGCGGTCCGGCTGGTCGTCACGGAGGGCAACTACCTGCTGCTGGACAGCGGTGCCTGGGGCCGGGTCCGCCCACGGCTGGACGAGGTGTGGTTCTGCGAGATCGACGAGGAGGAGCGCATCCGGCGGTTGGTGGCCCGCCACGAGGAGTTCGGCAAGGACCACGGAACGGCGGTGGCGTGGGTGCTGGGCACCGACCAGCGCAACGCGGTCCTGGTGGCGACGACCAGGGACCGTGCGGACCTCATCGTTCCGGGCACGGCGCTGCCCGCGCCCTGCGCTCCGAGCGGTGGCCCCCAACCGCTCCGTTGATCCTCCGGACGGGCTCTCACCCGTGCAGCGTCAGTTCCGGAACCCCGTGGGCATCGCCGTCGATCCCGCCGATCAGCGCGGTGAACGCCTCGGTCCGTACGGTCAGACCCTGTGCGCCCGACTCGAAGGCGGGCGTGAACGGGCCTTGCGTGCCGTACCGCACGGCGAAGACGTGCAGGTCCTGCGGTGCACCGGCCGCGGGGCCGGCCTCGAGCGCCGAGGAGGACACCAGATGGCGCCAGCCCTCGTCGGGGTCGCCGTAGCCCCGCGGGTCGGCGGCCAGCGCGAAGGCCGCCTGCTCCTGAGTGGTCTCCGTGCGGGCGTCGAAGTGGTCCGGTGCCTGTCCCCGCGGGTGGGTCAGGCGCAGGTCGCCCGCGGAGGCCACCTCCGCCTCGGCCGTCCTGCGCACCCGGTCGCCGTCGTCGGTCGCGTACGGCAGCCCCGCGAGCAGGTAGGGCTCCGCGCCGAGCCGTTCGACGGCGACCGTGACCCACAGGGTCGTGCCGTCGGTGACGTACAGGGACCGCACATGGCGCAGGACATGCTCGCGGTCGACGACCGGCTTCGTGACCAGTTTGGCCGCCAGGCCCGCGGTACGGACGTCCCGCACCCGGACCTCGCCCATCGGCCGGCACAGCAGGAATCCGTCGACGACCGGTCCGAAGCCGTGCTGCCGGTCCACCGCGCCCGCCAGGCAGTATGTGCCCGCCGCCTCGATCAGCGCCGGGGTCATACGGTCGTCGAAGGCGACCGACACGGAGCCGGCGCGCAACTGGTGGCGGGCGACCGTGCTGGAGGGTGTGCGGTGCCAGCGGGTCGGGTCCTGGATCTGCCAGACGAGCATGAAGGCGAAGTGGCCGTCCATGCCGCCGTCCGGATGGACGGCGTGCCGTCCCCATCGGGTGTCGCCCCGGTAGCGGCCCGGATCGGAGGCGATGCGCCGGCTGAAGTAGCGCAGCCCCAGCACGGATTCGAAACCGGAGTGCTGTTCGCTGTAGCGCGGGCCGCCGAGGTCGAAACCGCCGTTCGTCAGGCGTGCGTCGATGTAGCGGGCCAGCGCCTCTCCGTCCCGGGCGAAGACCTCCTCGCCGCTGATCCGGTGCGCCTGGGCGAGGAAGGAAAGGGAGATCGGGCCGTAGTTGTTGTCGTACGCGCCACCGTGCTACGGCGGCAGCAGCGCGCCCCGGTCCCGTACCCGGCGGGCCCGGATCTCGTCCGCGTACAGGGCCAGCGCCCGTGCGCGGACCGGCTCGCCCTCGGCCGGCGGGAGGTGCCGGGCGAGCATCAGTCCGCCCACGACGCATCCGATCGCCTGGTTGCCCCCATGCTGCGGGTTGAAGAAGGTCGCCTCGGTCAGCCAGCGCCAGTAGCCGTGTGCCACGACGAGGAGATCGTCGCGCTGCGGACCGTCCAGGAGCCCGTCCGCCGCGTCGAGGACGTTGACCGCCTGGAGCAGCGCCCACACCGTGCTCGGCCAGTCGCCGATGGGGTGGGCTCCCGCTTCGAGGACGTAACGGGCGTACGGGAGATACGAGTTCCGGACCCTCAGGTTCGGGTAGCCGGGGTTGTCCTGTGTGTAGACCCGCTCGCGCAGATGGAAGGCCAGGCTGCGGCGCACCGCTTCGGGCACCCGCGGGTCCTGTGTGCGCTGCCATGCGAGCGCGAGCAGCGCGGTGATGCCGAGCGAGGTGTCGCCGATGTCGAGCACGGCACCGGGGTGTTCGAGGTTTCCCTCCGGTGTGATGCGTTCCAGAGCCTCCTCGGTGACCTCGGCGAGGACGGTGTCGTACGCCACCGGGGTGTCCGCCAGGTCGTGCAACGGACCGCGCTGGTAAGGGAGATGCACGTCGGTGAACCCTTCATCCCGGAGGTCGCAAGGCCTTCCACCAGCTTCGGCCGGAGGGCCGGGGAGCAGATGAGCGTCGGGAGGAGGGCGAGCGTCGGCACGGCGAACATCGCGCCCCGGGAGCTTCCCTTCCGCCGCTCATGTCGGCGCGTGCGGCGGCCCGCTTGATCGGGCGCCGACGGGACGGGCCGTCGGCGCTTCACCGCGGCACGGGAGGTTGCGGTGCGAGTGCGCCGGTGACGGCGTGGATGCCGCGGGCCACGGCGAGGCGGGCGGCCCCGGCTACCGTGCCGCTCTCTCCGACCGCGCAGCCGGCCACCTCGGTGGGCAGTCCCAGGCGGTCGAGTTCGGCCCGCACGCCGGGCAGCAACTGCGGGTTGGCGCCGATACCGCCACCGAGGACGATCAGACCGGGGTCCAGTACGGCCGTGACCGCGGCGGCGAGTCGGCCCACCTCGCGGGCGTGCTCCTCGACGAAGGAACGGGCCTTGGCGTGTCCCCCGGAAGCAAGCGCGAAGAGTTCCACGGCGTCGTGCGGGGCCGGGCCGTCGGCGGCGGTCCAGGCGGTGGTGACGCGCCGGACGAGGGAGCCGGCTCCGGCGTACTCCTCCAGGCCCTCCGGGACCGGCTCGTGTCCCGGGCCCCACGGATAGGGAAGACGGGCGATCTCCCCGGCCGCGCCGGAGGCCCCGCGCAGCACCCGGCCCCCGGCCACGATGCCGAGCCCGATGCCGTGGCCGACCTGGAGATAGCAGAAGATGTCGCGGCCGCGGGCCGCACCCTCGTGGAGTTCGGCGAGGGCGGCGCAGTTGACGTTGTTCTCGATCCGGACGGGGAGATCGGCCGGCAGGCCGAGCGTGTCCACGGCGGTGGCGACGGCCGGGGTCGCGGGGCGTGCACCCGAGCCGCCGGCATCCCCGGCGATGTCCGGGACGGCCACCACCGCGGCCCGCAGCGGCCCCGTCGACAGTTCGCCGAGGACTGCGCGCACGGTGTCCGCGGGCCGCGGGTCACCGTAGGTGGTACGGGCGGCGAGAACGGTGCCGTCGAGTGCGCAACCGCGGACGGCGGTGTGGGTGGAACCGAGATCGACGGCGAGAACGGTGCCAGCGGCCGGGCCGAGGCGGTAGACGGCGGCCGAGCGGCCGGTCGCACCGTGCGCGGTGCCGGACCGTGCGGCGAGACGGGTGCCCTCGAGTTCCGCGACCGCGGAGGACACCGTCGGCTTGGACAGGCCGGCCAGGTGGGCCAGTTGGGGACGGGTCGCACTTCCTGCCCCGGCCAGCACGGCGAACACCGCGCCCGCCGTACTCGGACGAGGACCTGCCGCAACGTCGTGCTCCACGATTCCCTCGCAGGTCGCGGCCGCGCTCCCGGGGACGCTGGTCCGCGGAAGGACGGCGACGGATCTCGGGTCCGGTGCGTCCGGACCGCGGCCGCTCCGGTGTCGGGAGTACGCGGCCCGTCTTGACGCACCCTAGTTGGTTAGTTAATTTCCTAACGAAATCAGGGTACTCATCTGCCGTGTTCCGCCGGAAGCCCGTACCGGTGCACTCGATGTCCCCGACTCCCGTTCGCCCGGGCACGGTTCACCCACCGCCCGTACCACGGCGCGACGATGGAAAGAGGATCCGTGCAGGACTCCACACCCCTTGTGGTCGGCATCGACGTGGGCGGCACCAAGACGCATCTGCGCGCCCTGACGGGGAGTGGAACGGTCGCCGATCACGTCCGCCCGAGCAGTGGCTGGCGGCCGCACGAGCCGGCGGCGGCAGCCGACTGGCTGACCGCGCTGATCAATGAGGCCCTGCCGCACGGCGCCTCTCCCTCGGCGATCGCCGTCGGCGGGCACGCCTGCGAGACTCCGCGGCAGTGCGAGCACATACGCGCCGCCCTCCACCGGCGCCTGGGCGTGCCCGTGTCGGTGGTCGGCGATGCCGAACTCCTCGTGCCCGCGGCAGGTCTCGACAAGGGCGTCGGCCTTGTCGCGGGCACCGGTTCGGTGGCCGTGGGCCGGCTCTGCGACGGCACGGCCGTCCAGGTCGGGGGCTGGGGCGCGGTGCTCGGGGACGAGGGCGGTTCGGCGGGTCTGGTGCGGGAGGCCGCACGGGCCGTCTGGGCGGCGCACGACCGCGGTGAGGCACCGGACGAGCTGGCGCTGCGGCTGATCGGCGAGTTCGAGGTGAGCGAGGTACCCGCGCTCGGCGCGGCGTTGGAGGGTGCGGCGGACGTCTCCGCGGAGTGGGGTCGGCATGCGCCCGCCGTGTTCGCGGCCGCCGAGGCCGGTTCGCACCTCGCCCGCGAGGTGATCGCCGAGGGCGGCAGATCGCTCGCCGCGCTCGTCGTGCGGCTCGCCGAACGCGGGGTGCCGGTCGACGACGTCGTGGTCGCGGGCAGCACCGTACTGGCCCAGCCCGTCCTGTACGGCGCCCTCACCACCTCGCTCCGGACCCTGCTTCCCGGGGCCCGGCCAAGGCCCCTGGACGCCGCTCCCGTCGAGGGCGCGGTGGCACTGGCCCGTTCGCTCCTGTGACCGGGACGCCGCCGCGCGCCTCACGTCGAGGCCGCAGTCCTCATCCCGGGAGGACAGGCGTGTCGCGCCGGGGGAAACGCGACACGCCGTCCCCCGGAGGGCACGGAGCCGTACGGCTCAGGGTGAGCGGCCGCCGTACGCGCACCGTGCCCACTGCCGCACCCGCTACAGCGTGGTGCGGGACTCGAGGTCGCGCCGGGTGTCGTTGCCGTACACCCCCGTCTCGTCGCCGCGAATGCCGTACCAGAGCTGGAAACGGGCGACGGCAGCGGTGAGCGTGGCGTCGTAGCGGCCGTCGATCGTGCCGTGGGCGTAGACGTCGGGGATCCGTGACAGGCGCTTCTGCAGTTCGGTCACCTCCGGTCCGCTGTCGCCCTCGCGCAGCGTGCCGGGTCCGTCGGGGTCGGTGCCCTGCTGCCGGTTCGAGGCGGTGGCGGGCACACTCGGCGGCACCGCCGCCTGGTGCCGCGCCGCACCTTCGTCCTGCGGGCCCGGGAGGAGCAGCGCGGCCCCGAAGCCGATGAGGGCGGCCGCGGTCACACCGGCCACGACCGCCGCGCGGCGCAGGGTGAGTCCGTCGTCGGACGGAACCCGACCGGCGACGGGCGGCACGGGCGGCAGCTCCTGCGTGGCGTCCTCGGTGATGGGTGGTGCGACATGGACGACGACGGTTTCGTGGACCGGTTCCTGAGCGCGGGACTCGCGTTCCCGTAACTCCCGCACCAGTTCGGCGAGCGCTTCGGTGCGACGGCGGCGCACGACGTGGGTGGGTTCGAGCACCGGGCGCTTCGGCGGCTGCCCCGGCTCGGTCGGTGTCGCCACACTGCTCTCCTTCCGTGCGCTGTCTCCCGCCGTCCCCGAAGAGTGATACGTGTCCGCCCGCCGCCCGGTTCACCGGGAACGCCCGGTCGCGGTGGGGGTCGGTCGCGGGGTTCCGGTTCCTCGCCCGCCATCGATACCCCCCAGGGGTACAGTTCGACGCGATGTGACGGTGTGAAGCGGACGCGGAACCGGACGGTCGGCGAGAAGGGCATCCCTCATGTGGCATGCGATCGGGCACGCGTTGTCCATCACCGGCTCGATGACCTGGGAGATCACCTGGGCGCTGATCCTCGGATTCACCCTGTCCGCCGTGGTGCAGGCGGTGGTGCGCCGGTCGACGATCGTCCGGCTGCTGGGAGACGACCGGCCGCGGACGCTCGCCCTGGCCTCGGGCCTCGGTGTGGCCTCCTCCTCCTGCTCGTACGCGGCGGTGGCCCTCGCGCGCTCGCTGTTCCGCAAAGGGGCGAACTTCACGGCGGCGATGGCGTTCGAGATCGCCTCGACCAATCTGGTGATCGAACTCGGCGTGATCCTCGCCCTGCTGATGGGATGGCAGTTCACCCTCGCGGAGTTCGTCGGCGGGCCTTTGATGATCGTGATCCTCGCCGTCCTGTTCCGCGTTCTGCTGCGCGAGCGGCTGCTGCGCGAGGCCCGCGAGCAGGCCGAGCGGGGGCGGGCGGGGTCGATGGAGGGGCACGCGGCGATGGACATGTCGGTGGGGGGCGAGGGCGGCTTCCTACGGCGGCTGCTGACCGGCAAGGGCTTCACGTCGGTGGCGCACATCTTCGTCATGGAGTGGGCCGCGATCATGCGGGACCTGGTGGTCGGCCTGCTGATCGCGGGCGCGATCGCCGCCTGGGTGCCGGACGGCTTCTGGCGCACGTTCTTCCTGTCCGACCACCCGCTCGCGGCCAGGCTGGTCGGGCCGCTCGTCGGGCCGCTGGTGGCGATCGCCGCCTTCGTCTGCTCCATCGGGAACGTGCCGCTGGCGGTGGTGCTGTGGAAGGGCGGCATCAGCTTCGGCGGCGTGATCGCCTTCGTCTACGCGGATCTGCTGATCCTGCCGATCCTCAACATCTACCGGAAGTACTACGGCATGCGCATGGCCGGGTTCCTCCTGGCCACCTTCTATGTCGCGATGACGATCGCCGGATACGTGGTGGAGTTCGCCTTCGGCGGACTCGGACTGATCCCCGACCGGTCCGACGCCAGGATCCCCCACGAGGGCCCCACCTGGAACTACACGACCTTGCTCAACATCGTGTTCCTGCTGCTGACCGCGGCGCTGATCGTACGCTTCCTGCGCACCGGGGGCCCCGCCATGCTTCGGATGATGGGCGGCACACCCGACGGCGGCGGACACCAGGGGCACGACTCGAGCCGAAGCGGCGGTCACCACTGAACGGCACGGCACCGCAGGGCCGTCGCGGGGTGATCGCGACGTGGACGCACGGAAAGATCACCTCCCGCCTTTCCCCCGCGTGACCGAACCTCGATGATGGGGCGATGAGACGACGGGCACACCCGGACGAGAACTGGGCCACACAGCCTGACCCCCTTCTGGCCCTCGCCCGGAAGGACTTGGCGTTCTACGACCGGCAGCGTGATCGCGCGAGGCGGGAGCACTACGCCACGGAGATCGGAGCCCTCGCGGCCACGTCGTCCACGGTCGTCGCGGCGGGACTGCACGCACCGGCGTGGCTGACCGCCCTCATCGCCGGCAGCGCGGTCTTCTTCACCGGTATGCGCCAGCTGTTCAACCCCGCTCCGCGCTGGGTGCTGGCGTCGCAGTCCGGTCAGACTCTGCGCAGGTCCGTCGATCGTTATCTGCTGCTCCCCGAGGCGGAGCGCGATACGGCGGCTCGGGCGGCGCTGCGGACGGCGATCGAGGAGGTTGGCGAGAACGAGTTGCGCGAGTGGGCCGAGTCGCAGCGTGGTTCGGCGCCGCCCGCCCCGACCGTCGGAGCCTGATCGGCGCTTGCGCGCCCCCTGTTTGACGACTCGTCAACCCTGCACCATGCACGGCCGCTTGTTGTCGAAGGTCCAGT
>Ga0102590_1003803_pt1 | contig 14180 bp, 14 predicted proteins | sample AraplaMF_Col_mMF_FD_76859 | JGI IMG/M metagenome (GOLD analysis project Ga0102590, IMG submission 76859) | Arabidopsis root microbial communities from the University of North Carolina, USA - plate scrape MF_Col_mMF | ecosystem: Host-associated > Plants > Roots > Endosphere | place: USA...
CCGGAGGGCATCAGTAGTGCCGGGGGCTGTTCGGCCCTCAGTGAGCCTTTCGTCAGCATCCCTTCCTGGCGAAGGTTCACGTTGCCTCCCCAAGTCGTCACCGTGGTACGGGGATTGGTACGAGCCCCGCTGTTAAGATCATCTGGCTTTCAGTAGGCTGACGTCGCGTCATGCACGTGTCACGGGGGATAGCTTTTGCCTACTGCGAAGGAGTAGCCGTTGGTCCGCGAGTGAGCCCGCAGCGCGGCGTGAGGTCCGCGACTTCGGCCACTGCCGCGCGGTCCTGCACTACCCCCCGCGATGCGACGTGAAGAGAGCCTGATGACCTCATTGATGAAGGATCCACTGTTGTGGATCTTGCTAGGAGTACTGATCGCTGCGGTCCTCGCAGTGATGCTCGCCCGGAGAACCAATCTGGCGCTCCGGAAGCAGAACGCCGATCTGCATGCAAGCCAGGGCCGTCTCGAAGCAGAGCGCCAACGGCTTGCCAACGAGAGCGCCACCCTGCGTTCCGAGCACGATCGCGATCTGGCGCAGGTCCGCAGCGACGCCGAAGAGGAAACCAAGGCCGCTCTCCGTACATGGATGCGTAGCCTGCAGGTCCTCGCTGATGAGCAGCAGGGCGTCATCAGCGATCTGGCCCGAGTGAAGTACGGCAACGACAGCGAGATCCTTGCCGACTTCATGACGATCGACCACACCAACAGCCAGTTCGGCCGGCGCGCTCAGGGCATCGCGGCTCTGTGCGGCGGCTGGCTCGGTCGACGTGACCGCGCAGCCCCTGTCCTCGACGTGGCGCGCAGCGCGCAGGGCCGCATCAAGCTCTTTGACCGGGTGAGGATCCACAGCCAGGTCAACGTCGCAGTCGCCAGCACCGCCGTGGAACCGGTGGCGGTCGTCTTGGCCGAGCTCCTGGACAATGCCACGAACTACTCGGCGCCCGGCACGCCCGTCGAGATCAACATCCAGGCCGTTCCGACCGGTGTGTGCCTGATCGTCGACGACGCCGGCCTTGGTATCAACGCAGAGGAGAAGGACCGCGCCTCCGCCCTGCTGAACACGCAGGGCCCTGTGTCGATCACCAGCCTGGGCAGCCCGCCGCGCGTCGGCTTCGCTGTCGCAGGTGTGCTCGCTGCAAGGTATGGCTTCAAAGTTTCCGTCGATTCCGTCTCGCCGTACGGCGGCGTCCGCGCGGTCATCCTCCTTCCGGAGAGCCTCTTGACCCACGATGTCCCCGCGCCTGAAGCCGAGAACAGCCCCACCACTGCGAGTGAAGGGTCGCCGAGCAGCCCGGTCACGGCGCCGGTGGCAATCGTTGGGACGACGGCAGGCGGTCTGCCCAGGCGTCGCCGTGCGGTCGCAGTGGTACCGCCTGCACCATCGCTGGCAGCCGAGCCGGACCCGGTGCCGGTGCCGGAGCACAGTGAGGTGACCGCCACCGCGACACGCCTCACTGCCTTCGCACGCGGAACCGTCCGCGGGCGGGACACGACCACCACGGAAGGATCTGAGAACCAGTGAAGCCCGACCTGTCCTGGGTGCTGGACGACGTAATCAGCGTCCGTGGTGCCCGGCATGCGATCCTCGTCTCCGCTGACGGCCTGCTCCTGGAGCGCTCCAGCGAAATCCCCCGAGACGAGGCCGAGACCAACGCCGCGGCGATGAGCTCGATGCAGTCCCTCAGCCGCGCCGTCGCCGGGTTCGTGGCAGGCGGTAAGGGCATCTGGAAGCAGACCCTGCTGGAGTACGACGGCGGCTGGATCTTCCTGATCGCGGCAGGCAGCGGAGCCTACATGGCTGTTTCCGCGGCCTTGGACGTCGACATGGAGGTCATGTCGATGCGTATGCAGCAGCAGGTGGCTGCTCTGGGTCGGGCACTGAGCACCCAACCTCGTCAGAGCGCTGGTGCTGAGGCATGAGCGCCCCCGGCGAGGAAGCTCCGGTCTCCAGCGAACTCGTCCGCTCCTACGTCATCACAGGCGGCCGGCGCCTGCCTTCCGCCGACGACCTCTCCCTGCACATGCTCGTCACCTTGGCGCCCGACCGGGAACTGCCGCTCGGTGCCAGCCCGGAAGTACGCGCCATCTGGGAGCTCTGTGCGGGGGGCTACCTGGCCGTGGCGGAAGTGGCCGCGCACTTGGGCCTGCCGGTCGGGGTTGCCCGTCTGCTGTTGACGGACTTAGCGGACCAAGGCCATCTGCTGCGCCGCTCTGCGCCGCCGCCCGCCAAGTCGGAATCGAGACTCGTCATCGAGAAGGTGCTGCATGGACTCCAAAGCCTCTATGCCTGAGCCGAGTTACGTCTCGGGCTCGGTGACGACAGCTGCAAAGATCCTCGTGGTGGGGCACTTCGCCGTGGGCAAGACCACCTTCATCGGCTCGCTGTCCGAGATTCCCCCGCTGCGCACCGAGGAGCGGATGACTCAGGCTTCGGCTCACGTGGACGACCTGGCGGGTGCACCGGACAAGGTGACGACCACGGTCGCCCTGGACTTCGGGCGGCTCACCCTGGGTGACGAAGTGGTGTTGTACCTCTTCGGTACGCCCGGTCAGCAGCGGTTCGTCCAGCTGTGGGAGGACATGGCCCGCGGGGCGCTTGGAGCGCTGATCCTGGTCGACCCCGTGCGGCTGGCCGACTCCTTCCCGGTGATCGAGTTGGTCGAGAAGTACGGCCTGGAGTACTCCATTGCGGTCAACTCCTTCACCGATGTCCTGTACGGCGAGGCCGAGATCCGTGAGGCCCTCGACTTGCTGCCCGACACCCCTGTCTCGTACTGCGATGCCCGCGACCGTGCGTCGTCAGCAAGGTCGCTGATCACGCTCGTGAAGCATCTCCTTGTGCGCACGGCCTGATCCGCCGCTCGCCCCCTGCTCCTCCACTCGCCCGGACCGCAAAGACGCCGGGCCCACAAAGGATCCGATCCCATGGACAGTCAGCAACCAACCGTGCCGGGCGCCCCCGCACGGTGCCCGATGCACACGTCGGAGTTCGCCGCCGATCCGCATGCTGCCTACGACAAGATGCGCGCCGAGGGGCCGGCGGCGCCGGTCGAGCTCGCCCCCGGGGTGGATGCCACACTCGTCGTCGATTACCAGACGGCGCGAAGCGTGCTGCAGAACACGACCGATTTCAGCAAGGACGCCCGGCACTGGAAGGCCCTCATGGAGGGCCGTATAGCTCTGGACAGTCCGGTGGTGCCCATGATGGCGTTCCGTCCCAACGCCATGTTCACCGACGGAGCTGTCCATCTCCGGCTGCGCAAGGCCGTCACGGACAGCCTCGACCGACTCAACATCGGCCGGATCCGCCGGGACGCCGAGCCCATTGCCGCCTTCCTGATCGACCAGTTCAGCGAACGCGGCCGCGCCGATCTCCTGAACGACTACGCGAAGTTGTTGCCGCTGCTGCTCTTCAATCGGCTTTTCGGCTGCCCGGCCGGGATCGGCGATCGCCTTACCACCTCCATGTCGGCGATGTTCGACGGCAGGGACGCCCTGAAGGCCAGCGAGAACATCACTGCCTGCCTCATGGAGCTGATCGCCCTCAAGCGGCGCGAGCCCGGCGACGATGTCACCTCCTGGCTCATCCAGCACCCCGCCGGCCTGAACGACGAGGAACTCAAAGACCAGCTCGTCATGATGATGGGCGCCGGCGTGGAGCCCGAGCGGAACCTGATCGGCAACGCACTGCTCCTGCTGCTGTCCGGCTCCTCGAGCCGAGGGGCGGGCATGCTGCCCGAAGAGGCCATCGACCACGTCCTGTGGAACAACTCGCCCATCGCAAACTACGCCACGCACTACCCCCTGCGTGACGTCGACCTCGGCGGCGTCCGAGTGGAGGCCGGCACGCCTCTCATGATCAGTTTCGGGGGCGCCAACTCCGACCCCGCACTTGGCGCAGCCCGTGAGTCCCTCAGCAAGGGGGCTCACCTCGCCTGGGGCGCCGGGCCGCACGCCTGCCCGGCAAAGTCCCCGGCGACGGTGATTTCCCTGACCGCGATCGAGGCCGTACTCAACGCGCTGCCCGACCTGGCGCTCGATGTCTCGGTCGAGGAGCTGCAGTGGCGGCCCGGCCCCTTCCACCGGGCCCTGGCGACGCTGCCGGTGCGCTTCACACCGACCCCCGGAACCCGGGTGGCCGCACTCCACACCCCCGCACAAACCACCCCGCAGACCACGACTGCCCCGTCCCACACTCCCGTGACGCCCTCACTCCACCCTGAGGCCAAAAGGGTGAGGAAGGGATTCTGGAGCACCTTCCTCGACATCTTCCGCGTGTAGAGGTCGGCCAGCAACGGGAACCGCTCCCTGCAGCGCAGACCCAGTGGATCGGGAGGGTAGGTCCTGGCGGTAGCAGTGCCGCCCGGAAGCTCTACGCGCCATGGGCGACGTCGCCGGCGCCCTCTGGGGCGGATACTTAGTCCCCCAACTACGAGGCCTGCAGCCAGGTCCTGCCCCGCAGGACCTGGCTCGTGCCCGTCATCAACTCGGCGATGAAGACAACCCGCGCCAGGCCACGTTCAAGGGCCCCTCGACGGTCACCACGCGGAGACTTTGGGTATCTTCCACGTTCTTCGAACAGCCAATCGTGTTGATCATCACGCTGAGCGGAGCAATCAACTCCGCTCCTTTCAAGTACTTTCAAGCCGTGACTGCCACTCCACTCCCCCGGCCTCGGGGTATATCGGCGGACCTTGCCCGTATCCTCTTCGGGCCTCATGCAGAGCAGATCCACGAGCCCTGGAAGTCCCTGTTCAGCGATCCGCGGTTCAGCTTCCAGGAGGGCCTGAGCCCGCATGAACGGACCGCGCTGTCCTACGAGCGACTGCGCCTGGTCAACGAATTTGTGGCTGACCCGATCGGACTCGCCTCCGACATCGAATCCCTCACCGCGATGCACGAGTGGGCCGGCGTCGTGGACGCCGGCATGGCCACCATCGCGAGCATCCACTGGAACCTCCACATCGGCAGTCTGGTGGACCATGACACGGATGGATGGGACCTGTCCGCGTACGCCCGCATGGACCGCATCGGCACGTTCCTCTGCACCGAATTGGACCATGGCAACGACGCCGCATCGCTGGAGACAACGGCGACGTTCGATCGCGAGACGAGCGGATTCGTCCTTGACACACCGACGCCCGGCGCCTGCAAGTGGATGCCCAACACCTCGTCAACGGGCGGCGCCAAGAACGCCGTCGTGGCGGCCCGCTTGGTGGTCGACCATATCGATCACGGCGTGTTCCTCTTCCTGACTCCTCTGACTGACAGCGCGGGCCACCACTATCCCGGCGTGGAGGTACGACCCCTCCCGCAGACGGCGAGTGCGCCCGTCGACCACTGCGCCACGCACTTCCATCAGGTGCGGTTGCCGTTCGAAGCCCTGTTGCAGGGCGAGCACGGCCGCCTGTCGCGCGACGGCACGTTCACTAGCTCTCTGGGCAACCCGCGCAAACGGTTCCTTCAGTCGGTACGCCGCGTCCATACAGGCAAGCTGTGCATGACCGCGTACAGCCTCGGTGTGACCCGGCACGCCCTGGCCGTCACGATGCAGCACTCCCATCGCCGGCTCACCTCGGGCATGACGACGGGTCGCAAGGTCTCGCTGATCGAGCACCGCAGTCACCACGCCCCCCTCATGGCGGCCGTCGCCACCACTTACGCCGCGACGCTGCTGCACCGCGACGTCGTGCGGCAGTGGACAGGCGGGGCGGGGGCCGAGCAGGAGGAGACCGAGCGCCTGGCGGCCGTGGCCAAGGCGTGGATCACCTGGCAGGCCCGTTCGGTGATGACGGAGTGCCGGGAGCGGTGCGGCGCACAGGGCCTGCTGCTCTCGAACGGCATCGCCTTCCAACTGGCCGCGAACGAAGGGACGATCACTGCAGAGGGCGACAACCGCGTCATCTGGGTCAAGGCCGCGGGCGAGATGCTCCTGGGCGGATTCACCCCGGCACCGCCCTCCGAGACACCGCCGGCCGGTCGCACTCTGGACGACTCCGCCTATCTCCAGGACCTGCTGACGGATATCGAACGGATCTGGCACAGCCGGGCCCGAAGCCGACTGCGCGGCGGTCGCCGCGGCGATCCCCTCGCCCGCTGGAACGGAGCCGTCACACCCGCGTTGAACCTGGTCGAGGCGCACGTGCACCGCCGTGCGGCACAGGCCCTCCTCACCGCCGCCGGACGGCCGTCCGATCCGCAGGCCCGCGCGGTTCTCCGGTGCTTGCACGCCCTGTTCGCGCTGCGCCAGGTGAAGGCACACAGCGGGGACCTGCTTGCCGCCGGCCGCCTCACAGCCGACCACGTGCAGCAGCTACCGGACGTGGAAGAAGCGGCGGTCGAGGCACTCGTGCCGTACAGCCTGCAGTTGACCGAAGCCTTCGCTGCCCTGGAAGGATTCATGGGCGAGCATCCAATGTTGCGCGCCCCGTCGCCTGCGGTCGCGTTGGCGCCCGCCTAGCCTGGGCGGGCTGCCCTCCCGGTGGGCGTGCTGGGGCGGATGTGCCGGGCCGTGAGCAACCGCGGTGGCTTTGGGTCCCCCGGCACCGCGGGTCCGCCCCGGCCACGGTGATATCCCGGACTGCGCTCGATGCCGTCCTCAACGCGCTGCCCGACCTGACGCTCGATGTCCCAGTCGAGGAGCCGCAGTGGCGGCCCTCCCTCCCATCGAGCTCCGGCTCTCCGTCCCCTTCGCGTCGGGACCGGGAACCTGGGTTGGCGCAGTCCGTGCTCCCGCACAGTCCCGGCAGACCACGCCTGACAAGTTCCACGCACCCGTGGCAATCACTCCGTGCCGGGGGAGCCGACAGGTCAACAAGGGCATTCCGGAGCTCCGTCGGCATCTTCTGCGTGCAGAGGACGGCATGTGACAGAAGCAACCCTCCGCTCCGCATGACCAGAGGGGGAGGAAGGGTAGATTCCGCCGGTAACGGTAGCGCTCTGCCCACTCGAAGGAGCTCCGCGTGACCGCAGTGGATGACATAGGCGGCATAACCACCGACCGTCGCGCCGTCATCTCAGTTCTCCGTCGCCTACGTTCTCCCGAGGGACAAACCAACCCCCTGCCCCTCTGGGAAGAACTCCGCGGCATGGGGGACGTCGTCCCCGCCCCCTGGGGCGGGTACTTCGTCACCTCCTACGAAGCCTGCAGCCAGGTCCTGCGCGGCAGGACCTGGCTGGTACCCGACATCAACTGGCAGGAACGCCAACCGGATCTCGAACGCTGGCACGCCCCCGCCACCCAGGAGATGAGCCACGCCCTCTCGCGGCTCAACGCCCCCACCCATACGTGCCAGCGGCGCAGCCTCGGCAACCTTTTCGACCGTCGGACCCTCGAGGAGATGCAGCCCGACATCGACGACCACGTGAGGCAACTCCTGGACGCCCTGGAGGAGCACCTCGACACCAGCGGCGAGACCGACCTGGTCACAACCGTCAGCGAGCAGCTGCCCATCCGCACGGTCGGACACTGGCTCAACATCCCTGACGAACACTACGGCCACATCCTGGACTTCACCCATCGGCAGGTCTTCGCTCAGGAGCTGCTCCCCACCAAGAGCGAGCTCGAGATCTCCGCTCGCGCCACGCTGGAGATGAGGGCCTTCTTCACCGACCTCATCCGCCAGCGCCGGGCCCGCCCTGGCAACGATGTCCTCTCCGACTGGATCCGCTACTGGGACGCCCTGCTGCACGACGACCCTGCCGGCGCGGACCGCACCCTCTACCACCTGGTCATGTTCATCTGCATTGCCTCGCTGGAGACCACCGCGACGTTGCTGTCCGTCGCCGTCTGGCTTCTCCTGCAGGACCCGGCACGGTGGGACTGGCTGCGCCGCCACCCCGAGCACATCGACGACGCCATCGACGAAGCCCTGCGCTACGACCCGCCCATCCATCTCAACTCGCGGATCGCGGGCGACGACACCACCTTGGCCGGCGTACCGATCGCCAAAGACACGATGGTCCACGTCCTGTACGGGGTTGCCGCCCACGACCCCCGCCGCAACCCGGACCCGCACACCTACGACATTCTCCGCAAGGGCAGCCACATCACTTTCGGTGGCGGTGCCCACTACTGCCTCGGCGCAGCCCTGGCACGTCTCGAAGCCCGAACCCTCCTCACGCACCTGCTGAAACGCTTTCCGACATTGAAACTCGCCAGCGGCCCCACCTACGCCTCTCGCATGGTCTTCCGGCGCATGACCTCGCTGAGAGTGAGGACATGAGACGCCGTTGTCCTTTTGATCTTGAGCGGTGGCGATCGACCGCCGATTCCGGCTAGGTAGTCCTGCCGTGTCAAGGGCATGAAGACGGGCCTCCTGACCAGCTCATGGGTGTCGAGTCCATAGAGGACCAGGAGGCCCCGATGCTGACTCCGCACCGGGACTCGTCAAACGTGGGGCGTTGGTCTTCTATCAGTCCTGTACGGATGGCTCCGATCTACTCGGGAACCGCCGGCGACACCGCCGGTAAGGGGCCCCGGCGGCTCTCAGGGCCGCGCTCGCCAACGCTGGCAGATCCGCTCGCATGCGATCCCAGGAGGAGAACCGAATGGCTACAGACGACGCGCAGCAGGACGCCGCGAGCCTTGGGCGCCCCGCCGGCGCGTACGGCGTCTGCCCTAGCTGCGAAAACGTCGTTTTCCCGGAAGGGATGACCCAGGAAGAGCTTCTAAAGCTGTCGTGGTGCCCGGAGGGATGCGCCTCCTTCCTGGAGTGGGTCCCGTACCGCTCGAATGCGCAGACCGGTCTCATCCTCATTGCACATGCCGTCAACGAAAACTTTGAACATGAGTGGACCGAATCGCCTGATGTGCTCCGCGGTGGCAGATGGGACAGAAGTCGAACCGGCGGGCGTGGAGTGTCCGTACGGTGCGGACAGCGTGGTCGAGGCCCGATCTGTGTCGTGCCCAGGAGCTGTCAAAGAGGGAAACGATCTTGGAGAAACCCTCCGGATACCCTTGCCCGTCGCGGAAATACGCCACCGGATCGGACTGTTCCTGCGTCCACCACACCTCACGCCGACGCACCATCTGCGCTGGTCATGGTGGAGACGACTCAGCCAGACACGCGCTCGGCTCAGCCGTTACAAAGCTCGAGGCCAGACCCTATAACTGTGATTGCAGTACTAGGTCGTGGCACGTTCCGCGCGACTGCTCAGCCCCCGCTTTCCCCGGCTCCCCTACCGTCCGCCGTCGACCCACACACCGTGGAGCGGGCGTGGTTCCCGGCGTCCAGGTGGAGCGCGCCACTGTACGAATGCGGGCTGCGCCTACCCCGGCACAGCCGCACCGGCGGCTGTCACGTCGAGGTGACAGCGCTCGGCGGCCCCCGCTACGGGTGACGGGGCTCGCCTCCCGCCTCAGATCCGCCCGCCGGTCAGACGTGTGATCGGACCGTGCGTGCGGCGCCCCGCACGGCGACCCGCCAGGTAGGACGTGGCACCCAACGCCGACAAGCCCGCGCCCACGCCGGCGGCGAGGATCTTTCGATGGGCGATCAACGTCCATCCCGTCTTGGCAAGGACCACGGCCTGACCCGAGGCAGCGATGACCGCCTGGCGGCCGGCTTGGACACGCTCGGCCGCGCTGTGCACGACTGCGGCGCCCGTCCCGGCCGTACGCTCGGCCGCGTCCACGGCTGTTGACGCCGCGTCACCGGACTTCTCGGCCGCCTTGTCCGCCGCCTGCGAAGCCGGAGCAGTCGCCTTCGCCGTGGCCCGCCGGGCCTTGGCGGATGCGCTCCGCTTGGATACCGAATCTTGATTCGTGCCGCTGTTTGATTGACTCATGGACTCCGCGTTGCCGCTGGCGCCAAAGGCAAACACTCTCCGCCGGGACGGTGCTCGCCGATACACCTCCGGCACGACTGCTCTTCGTCCCGAACTGGCCTTACCGGACGCCTGACCTGTGGTCCGCTTTTCTCACGAATGTTGAGACGTTCCATCGATGATGTCATGGAGGTACCGCACGGCGAGCTTTTCGGCGTGAGAATGTCGTTCGATCGTCGCTCCTGTGTCATCCAGCCACCGCCGGTAGAGCTCGATGGCGGCAAGGAGTGCCTGACCGGCGCCATGTCGGTCGTAACCGCACAGAGTTGTCCGAAGGTCGCGTGCCTCATCCGGTGCGACGGTTTCAAGGTGGCGCAGGCCACGGGGCGTTGTCCCCGCTCGGAGGGTCGCCAGGGGGCCCAGCACCGCTTCTCGCAGATAGTTGAGAAAGCCGATGACCTCGAACAGTTCACCGCGGCCGAGTTTCGTCGCACCGTAATGCACCCAGATCCAGAAGCGGTCCTCGATCCACTGAAGGTCGAACGACGAGGTCTGCGGCGGATGTTCCGCGAGCGAGTCGGCCAGGCCTCCGTCTCGGTCCCACAGGATGTCCGGGTCCTCGACACGCTTGGCGAAGTCGGAGGCTTTCACGAACTTGAAGTCGACATGGAGGAGGGGCGGCCCGACGAGCGTGATGATCAGGCGGGGTTCACCGACGTGCTCCCCGGTGAATCCGGCCACCAGAGTGGCCCATGCGCCGATCAGGGCAAGCCGCTCCTTCATGACCGAGTCGAACGCCTCGTCGTCGATGACCACGATCAGGTCGACATCGGAGTAGATGTCGGGGTTTCCACCGGCGATCGACCCCGCGACGGCAACACCGGTCACTCGCGGATCCTGCTGAATCCGAGGAAGCACATTGCCGAGGAACCGGCTGTGCAGGGAGGGGATGTCCATGGCATTCCTTCCGAATGGAACAAAGTTTTGCAACGTACCACGCCACCGGGCCGGACCCCCAAGGAAATAACGGCACGGCAAACCGTGGTGAAGCAGGAACCCTCCCGTCCGCACCGCCGGACTCGGGCGGCCGTACACGCGCCGTCCCACGTCCCGGCCTCGGGCCTTGGCGTCCTCCGGCCCACTGTCGTCCGTCCGCCGCGCGGCCTTGCCGAATATGCAGGCCGCTGGCCCAGGAACCGCCCGAGTGACAACATTCGGCGCGTGCCCAGTCAGCCCCGACGAAGGAAATTGCGGGAACCGCGATGAGTTCCGCGGTATCCGGCGGTCGTACTGTCGAACCCCTTGCCGAGGAGGACTTCTGATGCGCGGCGTGACCTATTCGATGAATGTCTCACTCGACGGCTACATCGCCGGTCCGGACGGCGGCATCAACTGGACGCCGCCCGACGAGGAGGTCTTCCGCTCCTGGATCGACGAGATTCGAGAGGTCGGCGTCCACCTGCTGGGACGGCGGCTGTACGAGACGATGCTGTACTGGGAGACCGCCGACCAGGATCCATCGCTCGACGACTCGAGGCTCGAGTGGGCCGCGATCTGGAAGCGGCTCCCGAAAGTGGTGTTCTCCACCACGCTCTCCGCGGTGCAGGGCAACGCCCGCCTGGTTTCCGGCGGCCTGGCGGAGGAGATCGAGCGCTTGCGGGCCGAGCCGGGGAAGGGCGACATCGCGATCGGCGGCGCGACTCTCGCCGCGGGGGCGGCGGAGTTGGGCCTGATCGACGAGTACCGGGCCAGGGTCTACCCGGTGCTGGTCGGCGGTGGCATTCCGTTCTTTCCCCGGCTCGAGCGCCAGGTGGATCTCGAACTCGTCGAGACCCGCACCTTCAACTCAGGAGTCGTCTACTCCCGCTATCGCGTGGGGCGCCAGGCAGAGCCTGAAGGCGAGAGCTGAGCTGGGCGGACACTCGGCCTCCTGTCCCCGACCCCACTCTGCCGAGCCAACTCATGTTCCGCTTACGGACGTTCAGTTCTCGCACTCCTTTGTCCTCGGCCCCTTGTCGGGCCGTACGGACTTCACCCTGACCCTGAACTGCTTCGAACGGGAGGGCCGGCTCCCGGAGCTCGTCGAGGAGATCCCTCGGGCCACCGTCCAGTGCGTCGCCCACTTGGTGAAGGCGAATGATCTTCCAGCATTAGGCTCGTTCCGCAACACGACGCGAAGGGGAGATCGGTGGCGCGGGTTGCGGTGATCGGTGGGGGTATCAGCGGACTGGGGACGGCGCTCATGCTTGGCCGACGGGGCCACATGGTCACGTTGTTCGAGCAGGACGCGCGGCACGCCGGAGAGGACCTGAACCGGGACTTCTTCCGATGGGACAGACCCCGAGTCCCGCAGGCCACCCATCCCCATTCTTTCCTCGCGCCAGTCCGCACCGTACTGCGCACCGAGACCCCTGATGTCTACACCGACCTGCTGAGACGCGGAGCACGGGAATACCACGACTTCGACTGGTTCGGCGAGCATCCACCGCATCGAGACGGCGATGAGGACTTGGTGACCCTGCGCACCCGCCGCATCGTGTTGGAGGCCGCCCTGACCGCGGCCGTGCGGCGGGAAGCCACCGTTGAAGTCCGGCAAGGCTGCCGGGTGCGCGCCCTCACCTTCGGAAACGGCCGCCCTGCCCGGGTCACCGGCGTGCAGGTGGGTGCGGAAACACACAAGGCGGACCTCGTCATCGACGCGTCCGGTCGCCGCTCGCCGGTCCCCGACTGGCTGACCGCGGCCGGCTGCCGCCCGCCCGTGGTCGACAGCCACCGCACCAGGATCGCCTATCTGTGCCGCTGGTACCGCCTGCGTCCCGACGGCCCGCGTGACCCCGGGCGGGTGAAGACCGGCTCGGCCGCACCGTTCGCGCTCGCCGGAGTCTTCCCATCCGACAACGACACCTTCGCGGTGAGCCTGGTGCTCTCCACGAGTGATCCGAGCCGCGGCGCGCTCACCGACCCCGCTGTGTTCGAGGCCGTCGCGCGCCGCTTTCCCGCCACCGCCGCCTGGCTCGACCTGGCCCCCGAGGCGCAGACGGCCGTCCTGGCGATGGCCGGCCTGGACAACCGCTGGACCTCCCTCGTCGACGATGACGGACCTGTCGTCACGGGCCTGGTCAACGCCGGGGACAGCCTCGTCCACACCAACCCCACCCTGGGCCATGGCGTGGCCCTCGGCCTGCGTGCTGCCCAGTACCTCGCCGCCCACGCCGACCAGGCCGCCGCGGACCCCATCGGCTACCACACCTGGACGGCACAGGTCCTCCGCCCGTGGTTCGACGCACAGGTGGCGGCCGATCGCGGCAACGAACAACGCCTCACCGAGAGTTCACCGTCCTCGGATCTGCGCACTGCTGCCCTGGCCGCTTGCGCCTTTGACGATCCCGTCGTCATGCGAGCCCGTGCCCAGGTACGCCATCTCCTGCAACCGGCCGGCGAGGCTTACGGCACCGATGAAGTGGACCGAGCTGTAACCGACTGGCTGGCCGACCATCCGGACTTCTCGCCGGCGTACGACGGCCCGACTCGCGATCAGTGGGACGCCCTCATTCCGGGCTGAGCGCTTGGCCGCGGACTGGAATGCCCCTCTCTTGCTGCGACGGTGCGCGGAGCGTCCGTTGCCATTGTTCGCACGAACCGAGAGACCCCGGGTGTATGGCCGAGAACGGAGCAGAGGTGGGCGCGGTGCCGATGGAATAGCAGTTGCCCTGGCGGTCACAGACCGCCAGGATCGCGTCCCGTGCCTCGCTTGCTCCCTGACCTCGCCCCCTGGCGGTCTTCCCGTGATTTCCGGCTGATGTGGTGTTCGGGGCTGATCACGAACTTCGGCAGCGCCCTGACCCTGGTGGCCTTGCCCGTCCAGCTGAAGGAGCTGACCGACTCGCCCCTGGCAGTCGGCGCAGTCGGCGCGGTCGAGCTGATACCGCTCATCCTCTTCGGGCTGTACGGTGGCGCGCTCGCGGACGCCCTCGACCGCCGCAAGCTGATCGTGTACACGGAGGCCGCACTCGGTCTGCTGATGGTCGCCCTCCTGGCCAACGCGCTGCTTCCGCACCCCCTGGTCTGGCCGCTGTACGTCGTCGCGGCGCTGAGCAGCGCTCTCGGCGGCCTGCAGCGCCCGGCGCTGGACGCGATGGTGCCCCGCGTCGTCCGGCACGACCAGCTCACCGCTGCCGGCGCCCTCAACGCCCTGCGTTGGCAGATCGGTTCGATCGCGGGTCCGTCCCTTGCGGGCCTCCTCGTCGCCCTCGCCGGTCTTCAGTGGGCCTACGTCATCGACGTCGCCACCTTCGCGGTCTCGGTCGCCCTCAGCCTGCGCCTGCGGCCGTCCCCGGCCCGGCGTGGCACCGGGAAGCCGTCGCTGCGCTCGATCGCGGACGGCGCACGCTACGCGTGGAGGCGCAAGGAGTT
>Ga0102590_1003805_pt1 | contig 14170 bp, 10 predicted proteins | sample AraplaMF_Col_mMF_FD_76859 | JGI IMG/M metagenome (GOLD analysis project Ga0102590, IMG submission 76859) | Arabidopsis root microbial communities from the University of North Carolina, USA - plate scrape MF_Col_mMF | ecosystem: Host-associated > Plants > Roots > Endosphere | place: USA...
AAGACAGCGGCTACATGACCCGCGCCGCCTTCCTGATGGACAAGATCATGGGCGGGGCGGGCCTGCACGGCCGGGCGTTCATCCCGCTGCTCAGCAGCTTCGCCTGCGCCATCCCCGGGATCATGTCGACGCGGGTGATCGACAACAAGCACGACCGGCTGACCACCATCCTGGTGGCCCCGCTGATGACCTGCTCGGCGCGGATCCCGGTCTACACCCTGATCATCGCCGCCTTCATTCCCCACACCCGGGTCTGGGGCCTGTCGCTGCCGGGCCTGGTGATGTTCGGCCTCTACGCCAGCGGCATCGTCAGCGCCCTGCTGGTGTCGTTCGTGATCCGCAAGATCTTTTGGCGCGGCACGGTCGAGCCGTTCATGATGGAGCTGCCGACCTATCGCTGGCCCGAGCCGCGCAACGTGCTGATGAACCTGTGGACCCGGGCCCGGATCTTCATCGAGCGGGCCGGCCGCATCATCCTGCCGCTGATGGTGCTGGTCTGGGTGCTGTCGACCTTCCCCTATCCGCCGGAAGGGGCGACGGGGCCGGCCATCGACTACAGCTTCGCCGGCCGGATCGGGCATTTCATCGCCCCCGTCATGCAACCCATCGGGTTCAACTGGCAAATGACCGTGGCCCTGATCCCCGGCTTCGCGGCGCGCGAGGTGGCGGTGGCGGCCCTGGGCACGGTCTACGCGGTGGGCGGCGACGACGAGGCCGGCACCAACCTGGGCGTCCTGCTGTCGCACCAGTGGTCGCTGGCCACGGCCCTGTCGTTCCTGGCCTGGTACGTCTTCGCCCCGCAGTGCGCGGCGACCCTGGGCGTGGTCAAGCGCGAGACCAACGGCTGGCTGTGGCCGACCGTGATGTTCCTCTACATGACCGGCCTGGCCTACCTGGCCTCGTTCGTCACCTACCACGTCGCCGTGGCGATGGGGGCGGGGTAGGGAAGGCGAGCTCTGCCCATCAGCCCGATCAGTTCCCCGCCTGGGCCAGCTGCAGCGCCGCCTGGTACTCGGCGGCGGTAATCGGCTTGGTCTTCAGGGTGAAGCGGTTGTCGGCCGTCCCCAGCAGGGCGCGGGTGGGGATCACGTGGCGGTCGATGCCGCCCTCCAGGGTCAGCACCGCGTCGCGCCAGAAGGCGTCCTGCTTGAAATAGAAGCAGTGGGCCGTGGCCGGGTTGACCCGTTCGGCGAGGCTCAGGTCCAAGCTGTTGAACAGGGCGCTGCAGTCGACGTCGCAGAACGAGGCGGGCGCGTCGGCCGGCAGGCCCACCCGGCCGGCCCGCGGCGTCGGCTCGCCGTTCTTGAGGTCCGAGATCTTCAGCACGCTGTCGAAGCGGTTCGAATAGAGGGTGGTGCGGCCGGCGTACTTGTTGAACCAGCGGCCGCCATCCTGGTCGGCCGACAGGCTGCCCTGCGAGACGTCGCCGGCCACCAGGATCAGCTGCGAGATCGACCAGGCCTTGGCGTTGGTCTTGACGTCCTGATAGGCCCAGCTGAAGGCCTGGCGCACCACGAAGGCCCCCATCGAGTGGGCCATGAGGCTGACCCGGATCTGGCAGTCGGGCACCAGGGCGCCGACGAACATCGTCAGGGCCGAGTCGATCAGGCCGTTGGCGCTGGCCCGGGCGTTGCTGCGGTCGGCGTAGTAGCCCAGGGTCTCGCCCAGCGACGGCCAGTCGTAGCTGACATAGACGCCGGTCCAGCCGTGGGCGGCCAGCTTGGCGCGGTTGTCGGCGTCGCCCTTCAGGGCGTCCTTGAAGCTGGTGTTGAAGCCATGGACGTAGAACAGCAGGTCGCCCCGGGGCAGGCCCTGCGGGGTCTTCTCGGTGAAGCCGTCCAGCACCGCCTTGCGCCAGGCCGTCGGACTGAGCGTGGTCTGGGCGCCGTCGGCCTCGATGCGCAGGTAGCGGGCCGGACCGAGCTTGCTGTCGTCGGTCTTGGCGCGAAGCGAAATCATGAACGCGGCCATGTCGCCGTCTCCCGGTTGCCCTGCACGACCCTAGCGCGAAGGGGGCGGGGAGTCTCGGCGTCAGGCCGGGCAAGACCCGCGTCTCCGAGCAGGAGCTTTGTGTTACGCGGGTTGCGGATCGGGCGGCCTTCGACGGCGGCGAGCGCCGATTCAACGGCTCGCGCCGACGGCTTGGTTCTGGATATGTTCCATGCTAGGTTGCCGCCATGACGATCCAGGTCGACATCGACGCGTCGGGCGCGCGGGATCAGTTGCTCGCCCATCTCGAGGCGGGCGAGGAGGTCGCGTTGATCCGCGACGGCAACGTGCTGGCGGTTGCGACGCCGACCAAGCTTGCGGAGAAACGCGAGCGCCGGCTCGGCGTCTGGGATCATCTGAATCTCGACTTGCCCGAGGATCTCTTCATCGGGCCCGATTCCGAAACCGCGACGGCCGTCGACGGGCCGATCTTCCCGGCCGACGATGAAGCTGCTGCTTGATACCCACGCCCTGATCTGGGCTCTGGCCCAGTCGCATCGTTTGCCATCAAGGCTCGCCGCCTTGCTCCGGGACGGCGGAAACGATGTCCTGGTCAGCGTCGCTTGCGCCTACGAAATCGAGTTCAAGCGATCCCGCAGCGCGGAAATTCAACTGCTGCCGGCCGACATCGAGGACGCCGTGCGCCAGCTCGATTTTGCCTGGTTGCCCGTCGACGCGCGCCACGCCGTCGCGGCGGGGCGATTGCCTCGCCAGCATGGCGACCCGTTCGATCGGCTGATCGCCGCCCAAGGACTCGTCGAGAACGCCACGGTGATCACCCGCGACCCGCAGCTTGCCGCCTACGGCGTCCCGACCCTCTGGTAGCCCCTACCGCGTCGGGACCGGGTGCTCGCCGCGGTAGTCGTAGAAGCCGCGGCCGGCCTTCTTGCCCAGCCAGCCGGCCTCGACATACTTCACCAGCAGCGGGCAGGGGCGGTACTTGCTGTCGGCCAGGCCCTCGTGCAGCACGTTCATGATGCTCAGCACCGTGTCCAGGCCGATGAAGTCGCCCAGCTCCAGCGGGCCCATCGGATGGTTGGCGCCCAGCTTCATGGCGGTGTCGATGGCGTCGACCGTGCCCACGCCCTCGTACAGGGTGTAGATCGCCTCGTTGATCATCGGCACCAGCACGCGGTTGACGATGAAGGCCGGGAAGTCCTCGGCGTTGGAGGTGATCTTGCCCAGCGACTTGGCGAAGGCCACGGCACGCTCGTAGGTCGGCACGTCGGTGGCGATGCCGCGGATGATCTCGACCAGCTTCATCAGCGGGACCGGGTTCATGAAGTGCAGGCCGATGAAGCGCTCGGGGCGGTCGGTGGCGCTGGCCAGGCGGGTGATCGAGATCGACGAGGTGTTCGAGGCCAGCAGGGTGTTGGGGCCCAGGTGGGGCTGCAGGCCGCGGAAGATCGACTTCTTGACCTCCTCGTTCTCGGTCGCCGCCTCGATGGCCAGGTCGGTCGCGCCGACCAGGGCCAGGTCCTCGGCGGCGGAGATCCGCGCCAGGGCCGCGCTCATGGCCGCCTCGTCGATGATGCCGCGATGCACCTGGCGGGCCAGGTTCTTCTCGATCAGGGCCAGGCCGGCGTCGATGCGCTCGCGCGAGACGTCGTGCAGGCGCACGTCATAGCCGCCCAGGGCGACGACATGCGCGATCCCCGACCCCATCTGGCCGGCGCCGATCACGCCGACCGTCTTGATATCCGTCATTCAGACAAGCCTTGCTATTGGGCCTTGTTCGCGGCGAGGCCAGGCGTCGCGCGCCCGGCCCGGAGTTCATGCCCGCTTTTCTAGCACGAGCAACCCCACAGTCGCCAAGGCTTTGCTGCGACGCAGCGCAAACCGGTGCGCGGCTAGAGCATCGCGCGGAAAAGCGGACACCGGTTTTCCGCGAAAACGATGCGAAAACAAAAATCTGGAGCCCGTCGTGTGATTCTCATATCGCGCGACGGGCTCCAGGCTTCGGTCAGCCCCGGAACGGCTGTTCCAGGATCGCCGGCCCCGCCATGGCCGGGTCGCTGATCGAGTCGCCGCCCAGCTCCAGCCGCCCGGCCAGGCGGCGCAGGTAGCCGTCGGCCTGAATCGAGACGTCGTACCAGCCGCCGCTGGCCCGCACGGCCAGGTCCTTGCGGGTCTCGCGCCCCGGGGCCAGGGTCAGGCTCCAGGGGCGCAGGCGTTCCTTGTAGGCGTTGGGCGTCGCCGCCAGCCGGCGGGCCGCCGCGCCGGGGTTGCGCAGGCTCAGGCTCAGCACGCCGGCCCCGGCGGCGGCCAGGGCCCGCAGCATGGGATCGGAGCCCGGCGCCGCGCCGATGAAGTGGCGGTGAAAGCCGTTGGGGCCCAGCACCCACAGGTCGTAGGCGCCGGCCGCCCAGGCGTCGTCGGCGCGCTTGCCCGGCTCGACGGTGTAGCGGCGCGGCGGCAGGTCCAGCCGGGCCCGGTCATAGACGTGGAACACGGCCGCCGCCGCCCCGTCGTTGGCGAAGGTCAGGCGCAGGCGGCCGGCGTCGGCCCCCTCGTCGACCCGCAGGGCGTAGGGCAGGGCGCGCGACGGCCGCGGCCCGGCGGCCTGGACCGGCGCGGCCGGCGCGACGGGCGCGACGGGCGTCGGCGGCGTCGTGCGGCCCTTCAGGGCGGCGGCGCGGGCGGCCAGCGGCCCGGTGTCGGGCAGGGCCCTGGCGAACGGGGCGTCGTTGGGCGTCCGGAAGTCGAAGGCGCTGGTCAGGTCGCCGCACACCGCCCGCCGCCAGGGCGAGATGTTCGGCTCCATCACCCCGAACCGCTTCTCCAGGAAGCGGATCACCGAGGTGTGGTCGAAGACCTGGGAATTGACCCAGCCGCCCCGGCTCCAGGGCGACAGCACGTACAGCGGCACGCGCGGGCCCAGGCCGTAGGGGCGGCCCATGAATTCGTCGCGCTCGGCCTTGGCCTCGGTCGGGTTGCGCACCAGGTGGTGCTCGCCGGCCGTGTCGACCGTCGAGGCGCCCAGGACCTGGCCGTCGGGCCCGTGGGCGGGCGGGGCCGGCGGCGGCACGTGGTCGAAGAAGCCGTCGTTCTCGTCGAACATCACCAGCAGCACGGTGCGGGCCCAGACCTTGGGATCGGCGGTCAGGGCGTCGATCACCCGGGCGGTGTAGTCGGCCCCCTGGGCCGGGCTGGACGGGATGGGATGCTCGGAATCGGCGGCCGGGGCGACGATGTACGACACCTGGGGCAGGGTCCCGGCCAGCACGTCCTCGCGCAGGCCGTCCAGCTTGCGGGTCGACAGGCCCAGGGCGGCCAGGCGCGGGTCCGAGCCGGGCAGGCCGTCGTGGCTGTCGCGGAAGGTCTTGAACCCGGCCGTGGGGTTGTCGGTGAAGTTGTCGGCCATGTCCTGGTAGATACGCCAGCTGACCCCGGCCGCCTGCAACCGCTCGGCATAGGTGGTCCAGCGGTAGGAGTCGGCCGCCCCGCCCTGGGCCACGAACCGGTCGTGGGAGTTGGAGATCGACGGCCCGCCGAACCGGCCCGACGGGTCGTTGGTCCCGGTCCACAGGAACAGGCGGTTGGTGTTGGTGCCGGTCTGGACCGAGCAGTGGTAGGCGTCGCACAGCGTGAAGGCGTCGGCCAGGGCGTACTGGAAGGGGATGTCCTCCCGGCGGTAATAGCCCATGGCCCGCTCGGTCTTGGCGGCCGGCCAGCGGCTCATCCGGCCCAGGTCCCAGGCGGCCTGGGCGTCGAACCAGTTGTGCGGCGTGCCCTCCACCCGCATGTGGGCGAAGGTCTGGACGGTGTTCAGCGGGAACGGCGTCAGCTGGGCCGGGCCGCCCTTGGCCGTGTCATTGCCCTGGGTCCACACGGTCCTGTGCCCATCGCCCGGCAGCGGGATCGGGAAGCGGTCGGCGAAGCCGCGCACGCCGTTCATCGCCCCGAAATAGTGATCGAACGAGCGGTTCTCCTGCATGAAGATCACCACGTGCTCGACGTCGGCCAGCGTGCCGGAGCGGACGTCGGCGTCGATCGCGGCGGCCTTGGCCAGGGCCGGCGGCAGGGACAGGGCGGCGGCGGCGCTGAGCAGGAAACCGCGGCGGTCGAGGGAAGGCATGGCGCGATTCCGGAAACGGGAAGGGAACTGGCGATGCTCCTTAGCGGGAGCGTATGGCAGTCGAGCGACAGTCGCGGCCGACCGCAAGGGCGAGGGGCGGCCCTGGCGGTCCGCGCCGATCTTCGCCTAAGCTCGCGGCATGAACACCCGCCTCTCCCGCCGCCACGCCCTGGCCCTGGTCGCCTCGGCCGCCGCCGCCCCGGCCCTCGCCGCCGACCCCGCCCCTTCGGAAGACTGGAAGGCCCTGGCCGCCGACGTCCGGTCCGAGTTCCAGTGGGCCTGGCAAGGCTATGTCGCCAAGGCCTGGGGCAAGGACGAGATCAATCCGGTCAGCGGCACGTCGTCGTCGTTCTTCGTCGAGGGCCACGACCTGGGCCTGTCGCTGGTCGAGGCGCTGGACACCCTGTGGATCATGGGGCTGGACGCCGAGTTCCAGGCCGGGGTCGACTGGGTCAAGACCAGCCTCGACTTCGACGTCGACGGCAACGCCCAGGTGTTCGAGACCAATATCCGCCTGGTCGGCGGCCTGCTGTCGGCCCACCTGGCCTGCGGCGACCCGGTGCTGCTGGCCAAGGCCCGCGACCTGGCCGACCGCCTGGCCAAGGCCTTCGACGCCTCGCTCCACGGCCTGCCCTGGCGCTATGTGAACCTGCGCACCGGGGCGGTCAGCGATCCGGAGACCAACCTGGCCGAGATCGGCACCTACCTGTCGGAATTCGGCGTGCTGAGCCAGCTGACCGGCGAGCGCAAGTATTTCGACATGGCCAAGCGGGCCATGCGCCACGCCCTGGATCGTCGCTCGAAGATCGGCCTGATGGCCGCCAACCTCCACGCCACGACCGGCGAGTTCACCAGCCGCAACGCCAGTATCGACGTCTATGCCGACAGCTTCTACGAGTACCTGTGGGACGCCTGGGAGCTGTTCGGCGACGAAGACTGCAAGCGCTGGGCGGTCGAGTGCGTCGACGCCCAGCTGGCCCACCAGGCCAGGCGCTACGACGGCCGGCTGTGGTTCCCGATGGTCGACTTCGAGACCGGGGCGGTGACCTCCACGGCCCAGAGCGAGCTGGCCGCCTACTATGCCGGCCTGCTGGGCCAGGTCGGCCGCAAGGCCCAGGGCGACGACTACCTGGCCTCGTTCACCGACCTGCAGGCCAGGTTCGGCGTGATCCCGGAGTCCATCGACGTGACCACGGCCCAGCCGCGCCGCAAGGCCACGGGCCTGCGCCCGGAATATCCCGACGCCTGCCTGAACCTGTGGCTGGGGGACCGCGACGCGCGCTACCGCAGGCTGGCGGCCATCCACTATCGCGAGATGAAGGCCACCAGCCGCGCGGCCTTCGGCTACACGGCCCTGAAGGACATCACCACCCGGCCGATGACCCAGGGCGACAACTGTCCCGGCTACTGGTGGTCCGAGCAGATGAAGTACTACTACCTGCTGTTCTCCGACACGCCGCGCATCGACTACGCGCGGCTGCAGCTGAGCACCGAGGCCAATGTGCTGCGGGGGTTCCGCAAGGCCTGACCTTGGTCCGGGTCGCGATGGTCCTCCTGGCCGCCAGGCCCGCGCCGTCAGGCGTCCCGGACGACCACGGGCTGGAGATCCGGAATGGGCGCGTCGGCCATGTCGCCCTGCCGATGGCGGCCCAGCAGGGCGCGCGCCATGAAGATGACGAAGGCGACCACGCCCACCGTGAACACCAGGTCACCCGGCACGCGCATCCAGACCAGGGCTTCCATCAGCGGGCTGTGGATGACCTCCGCGCTGCGCGCGTAGGCGTAGTCGCGGGTGAAGCTCTGGTAGGTCTGCAGCAGGCCCTGCGGGAAGAGCGAGAGGAAGACCATCATCGCCAGGCCGATGTTGAGGCACCAGAACGCCGTCCCCAGCAGCCTGTTGCTCCAGCGGGCCGGGTCCGAGAGGCCGCGCATGCAGAACAGGGTCAGGCCGATGCCGAGCATGCCATAGACGCCGAACAGGGCGGCATGGGCATGGGTCGCGGTCGTGTTGAGCCCCTGCATGTAGTAGAGCGCCAGGGGCGGGTTGATGAAGAAGCCGAACAGCCCCGCGCCCACCAGGTTCCACACCAGCACGCTGGTGAAGAAGGCGAAGGGCCAGCGATAGACTTCCTGCCAGCCGTGCCGGTGCTCGAACTTGAGCCGGTTGTAGGCCTCGAACCCGACGACCATCAGCGGCACGACCTCGAGCGCCGAGAACACCGAGCCCAGGGCGATCACCGCGGTCGGCGTGCCGCTGAAATAGATGTGGTGGAACATGCCCAGCACGCCGCCGCCCAGGAAGATGATCGTCGCCAGCAGCACCGAGGTGGCGGCCACGGACATCCGCACCAGCCCCATCTTCACGAACAGGGCCGAGACGATGGCGGTCGCGAACACCTCGAAGATGCCCTCGACCCAGAGATGGACGACCCACCAGCGCCAATACTCCATCACCGATATGTGGGTGTGCTGGCCGTAGAAGAGCCCGGTCCCGAACAGCAGGCCGATCGAGACCGTGGCGATGGCGACCAGGAAGACCAGCGAACGGCCGGCCTTCTGCCGCAGCGCTGGCCAGATCCCGCGCAGCACCAGCACCACCCACAGCAGCAGGCCGACGAACAGGTAGATCTGCCAGAAGCGGCCGAGGTCGAGATATTCGTAGCCCTGGTGGCCGAACCAGAAATTGGCGGTCCCCGTCCCTAGACGGCGATTGATCGCCGCCCATTCGCCGGCGAAGGAGCCGACGACGATGATCAGCAGGCTGACGAACAGGAAGTTGACGCCGAGGCGCTGGAATTTCGGCTCGCGCCCCCCGAGCAGCGGAGCGACGTAGAGCCCGGTCGCCAGCCAGGCGGTGGCGATCCACAGGACCGCCAGCTGGGTGTGCCAGGTGCGGGTGACCGCATAGGGGAAGTACTCGGCCATCGGCAGGCCGTAGAGACCCTGCCCCTCGACGGCGTAGTGGGCGGTGACGATGCCGAGCAGCACCTGGGCGAAGACCATCGCGGTGACGACGAAGAAGTACTTGGCGGTGGCGCGCATCGACGGCGTGATGACGGCGGCGCCGAACAGGTCGGTGGTCGCGAAGCCTTCGACCGGCTCGGTGTCGCGACGCCAGACGTCGAACTCGCGCGCGTAGTACCAGACCAGGGCGCCGACGCCGGCCAGCAGCACGAAGATGGAGATGAAGGTCCACAGGAAGATCGCCCCTGTCGGCGTGTTGCCGACCAGCGGCTCATGCGGCCAGTTGCTGGTGTAGGTGATCGCCTTGCCCGGCCGCTCGGCCGCCGCCGCCCAGGACGTCCAGAAGAAGAAGGCGCCCAGTTCGTGGGCCTCGATCGCGGTCAGGGTCGCGTTCTGCGGCATCGCGTAGAGTTCACGCAGATGCTGGTCGGCGGCGGTGCGATTGGTGAACAGCCCCTCGAAGTGGGCCGCGGTCGTCGCGATGGCGGCCGTCCGCTGGTCGCTGACGGTGATCGCCCCGGTGCGAGGGTCATAGCCGCCGGTGCGCATCTCGCGCTTGAGCAGGGCGCCGATCCGCGCCTGATCGGGTTCGGCCAGCGCCTCGTAGCCCGCGTTCGCCAGCTGGCCGCGCAGCGCCAGCGCCTCGCGGTGCAGCCAATCGGCGCTCCAGTCGGGCGCCACATAGCCGCCGTGGCCCCAGATCGAGCCCTGCTGCATGCCGCCGGTCGATTGCCAGACCGCCTGGCCGCGCTGGATGTCCGCGCCCGTGTAGACGACCTGGCCGGAGGCCGATCGCACGGCGGACGGCATGGGCGGCTTGGTGTGGTAGATCTCGCCGCCGAACCAGAGCAGGGCGCCGAACATGATCGCCATGCTCGCGCCGAAGATGATCCACAGCCGGCGGACGGAGAATTCGGAGGCGTAGTCGGACATGGCCGTCCCTCGCCCGAAAACCGTGTCGGGTGGCGCGCCAGTCGGGGTGTATCGCCGCCGGTCTCGTCGCGGGCGGCCCAGACATCGTCCGGCCTGGCCGGACACCGGAGGACGAGCAGCCTCCGCCTCCCACCTAGGGTAGGGCCGCGACCGGGCGAATGACAGCGGTATTTTCCGGGTTCCAGCGCCGTGCGTCCTTCGAGGCTCGCCTGGGGCTCGCACCTCAGGATGAGGAATTCAGTGCAATAGAAGGTCCTCATCCTGAGGCGCCCGCTCCTGAGCGGGCCTCGAAGGACGCAACGCATGTCCGCAACCCTCCCGTCGCCGACCTTCCAGGCGTCCGCCGTCGGCGGACCGCGTCCCTACCCCTCCAGGAACGCCGCCAGGGCCGCGATCGTCTCCGCCCCGGGCGTCTCGATCGCGGGCACGTGGCCGCCGGGGCTGGACAGGAACGGCAGCGACTCGGCGGCGGCGAAGGCCTGCATCGGCGCGGCGTAGGGGTCCTGGTCGCCGTCCCACAGCAGCACCGGGAAGCCGCCGCCCAGCACCGCCTCGCGCGCGCCGTCCAGCTGGGCCAGGGCCTCGAAACAGGCGCGCATGGCCGGCTCGATCTCCGGCGTCACCCAGGCCACCAGGTCCGGGGCCGTGGCGCGGGCGAAGGCCCAGAACATATCGAAGGTCAGCGGTCCGTTCGGGGTGTTGGGAACCCCGTTCAGCAGGTCCCAGCCGCCGACCACCAGGCGCGAGACCTTTTCGGGATGATGCTTGGCCAGCCCCACCGCCATCCAGGCGCCCATCGAATAGCCGAGCACGGCGGCCCTTGGCTCGCCCAGGGCGTCGATCACCGCCGCCAGGTCGCCGGCCCGCTGGTCCTGGGCGTAGAGGGCCGGATCGGCGGGCTTGTCGCTGAGGCCATGGCCCAGGGAGTCGACGCAGGCGACGCGGTGGCGGCCGGCCAGGGCGTCGACCACGCCGTTGGCCCTCCAGCTGGACGCGTCCATGAACAGGCCGTGCTGCAGCACCACCAGCGGCCCCTCGCCTTCGACGGTGTAGTGGAGGCGCTGGCCGCGATGGGTGACGAAGGGCATCGGAGACTCCGCGAGATGCTCGAGCGCGACCGCTAGCCCAGGAACCCCGGCCGGGCCATCGCGAAATTCACGCCGCCTGCGCCTGCGAGACCAGGGCCGGGGCCAGGCCCACGTCCGCGAGATAGGCCTCCAGCCGCGCGCCGTCGGTAGCGGACAGGATCGCGCCGACATAGCCGTCCGGCCGGACCAGCACGAGCTCGCCGTCGGCCAGGCCGTAGGCCGCGCCCAGGGCGTCGTCGGGATCCTGGAACGCGCCGTCTTCGCCGACCGCGTGGAGGCGCAGCCCGCGGCGCGGCGCCGGCAGGCGCGCCGGGTCGACCGCCCGGGCGATCAGCGTCCAGTGCGGGCCGGCCAGCAGGTCGAACAGTCGGACGGGACGCCCACCCGCGCCGCGCAGCAGGCCGTCGGGGGCGCGGTCACCGGGGCGCATGGCGCCGTCCGGCCGGTCCGCGTCCAGGGCCAGCGACGAGAACCGGTAGCCCAGGTCCAGCTGGTGCACCTCGCGGCCGCGCTTCATGTCGCCTTGCCGGGCCTTGTCCAGCAGGTCCGTGGCCAGGCCCAGCATGCCGGCCGCGGTGGGACGGCGCTCCTCCTCGTAGGTGTCGAGCAGGGCGTCGGGCGCGCCGGCCAGCACCGCCGCCAGCTTCCAGCCCAGATTGTAGGCGTCCTGCAGGCTGGTGTTCAGGCCCTGGCCGCCGGTCGGCGGATGGATGTGGGCGGCGTCGCCCATCAGCAGCACCCGTCCCGCGCGGTAGCGGTCGGCCAGGCGGGCGTTCATGCCGTAGGCCGAGGCCCAGGCGACGCCGCGCACGGTCAGGCCGCTCCCTGGCCAACGCGCGTCGACGAAGGCCTGCAGGCCGGCGACGGACAGGTCGATATCGCCCTCGAGGGGGATGGGCGCCTGCAGCTGGAACAGGTCCGTGCCGGGCAGGGGGCAGAAGCCGATCTGCCGGGCCATGTCGCCCTCGCCGGCCCGATGCCAGGCGTCGCGCGACAGGCCGTCCAGCCCGATGTCGGCGACCATGGCCCGCACGCCCAGGGTCTGGCCGGGGAAGCCGATGTCCAGCGCGCGGCGCACGAACGAGCGGCCGCCGTCGCCGCCCACCAGGTAGCGGCAGCGGATCGTCTCGACCCCGTCCGGCCCGGCGACCGTTGCCGTGACGCCGTCGGCGTCCTGGTCGAAGCCGGTCAGCTCACGGCCGTACTCGACCGCGCCGCCCAGCTCGGCCAGCCGCTCGCGCAGCACCGCCTCGGTGCGGAACTGCGGGACCATCAGGGGCATGCGGTAGGGCTCCTCGACCGTCGGCGGGGCCAGGGCCACCTCCTGGGTGTCGACCTGGGTCCCGTCGGCGCGATGCAGCCGCTGCGGCGGGTAGAGGCCGCCGGCGGCGACCATGCGGTCGATGACGCCCAGGTCCTCCAGCACCTCCTGGGTGCGGGGCTGGATCCCCTTGCCGCGCGAGCCGGCGAACGGGGCCGGCAGCCTGTCGATCAGCCGCAGCGACACGCCGCGCCGGGCCAGGTCGATCGCCAGGGTCAGCCCGGCCGCGCCGGCGCCGCAGACCAGGACCTCGATGGGAGCTTGCGTGTTCATGGTCGCCTCGATATGCGTGTATAGTGCACACATATCGAGGCGAGGGGATCTGATGTCAACAAAAAATGTGCATGATACACATATCTTGCGGTCCCTGCCCGGGCTGCACCGGTCGCTGATCGACATCGCCAGCGCCCTGAACCGGCCCGAGAACGACGCCGCCATGCTGGAAAAGGCGGGACTGTCGCTGGAGCGCGCCCTGTTTCCGCTGCTGGTGCTGGTCGAGCGGCTGGGACCGATCGGCGTGGTCGACCTGGCCGGGCGGGTGGGGCGCGACCACACCACGGTCAGCCGCCAGGTCGCGCGGCTGGAGGAGCTGGGCCTGGTCGAGCGCCGGTCCGGCCAGGCCGATCGCCGGGTCCGCGAGGCGGTGATCACCCCGCCCGGCAAGGCGGCCACCGACGCGGTCGACGCGGCGCGCGGCCGCATGGCCCTGGCGCTGTTCCGCGACTGGAGCGAAGGCGAGTTCGACGACCTGGTCCGGCTGATGCGCAAGTTCGCCGACGGGATGGGCGAGGCGACGGAGAGCTAGGGCGGCGTTCCTCCCCCTGTGGGGGAGGTGTCGGCGAAGCCGACGGAGGGGGGAGTTATCGGAGGCGGTCACGGCCGGACCTTCGATCTCAATCCTCCCCCAACCGATCGCCGCGCGATCGCCTCCGCCACAGGGGGAGGGCCGTGTCCGCCCTACCCCCGCAACCCCGCCGTCTCGGCCAGGAACCAGTCGCGCAGCTTCAGGATCCGCGCCAGCTTCGGGCTGTCGGCGCGCCAGACGAAGTGGTTGCCGGTCTCGACCGCCACCTCGCCGGAGAAGGGGCGGACCAGGCGGCCCTCGCGCAGGTCGCGTTCGGCCAGGCCGCTGCGGGCCAGGGCCACGCCCACCCCGTGGGCGGCGGTGTCCAGCATCAGGGCGGTGTCCTCGAAGCCCAGGCCCTGCTGGCGCGGGGCCTCGTCGACCCCCATGGCCGTCAGCCACAGCGACCAGGGCAGGCCCACATGGCGCAGCAGCGGCACGTCCAGCAGGTCGCGCGGCTCCCGGATCGGATGGCGGACCAGGAAGTCGGGGCTGCACACCGGGAAGAGCCGCTCGATCATCAGGGTGGCGACCTCGACGCCCGGCCAGGCGCCCATGCCGAAGCGCAGGGCGATGTCGACGCCGTCGGTGGTCAGGTCGGCGACCCGGTCCTCGGCGCGGACGATCAGGTCGGGCTCGTCCACCTCCTGGGCCAGCCGGGCCAGGCGGGTGACCAGCCAGCCGCGCGCGAAGGCGGCGCTGGAGCTGATCACCAGCGGACCGTTCGCCGCCAGCCGGGCCTCGTCGACGCCGGCGCGCAGCGTGGCCAGGGCGTCGGTCACGTGGCCGGCCAGGCGCTGGCCGGTGGCGGTGGGGACCATGGCGTTGCCCTGGCGCACGAACAGCCTGGTCCCCAGCTCGTCCTCCAGCTTGCGGATCTGCTGGCTGACCGCGCCATGGGTGACGAACAGCTCGCGGGCCGCGCGGCTGTAGCTGCGGTGGCGGGCGGCGGC
>Ga0102590_1003807_pt1 | contig 14162 bp, 17 predicted proteins | sample AraplaMF_Col_mMF_FD_76859 | JGI IMG/M metagenome (GOLD analysis project Ga0102590, IMG submission 76859) | Arabidopsis root microbial communities from the University of North Carolina, USA - plate scrape MF_Col_mMF | ecosystem: Host-associated > Plants > Roots > Endosphere | place: USA...
GCGGTCCGCGTCGTCGTAAGTCGATTTCAACGATGCGGCACGCTTGCCCATCAGCACAGGAGCTTCCAATGCCCGCAATCAATACCAATACCGCCGCCAACGCCGCGGTCCGCTATCTCAACATCAACTCCGCGCAGGAGAGCAGCTCGCTCTCGAAGCTGTCGAGCGGTTCGCGCATCACCTCGGCATCCGACGACGCCGCCGGGCTTGCGATCTCCACCCGCATTTCCTCGGACGTGACCACGTTGCAGCAGGCCGCCACCAACGCCTCGCAGGCGACCGCGATCCTGCAGACCGCTGACGGCGGCGCCTCGAATATCTCGGACATTCTCGCGCGCATGAAGTCGCTGGCCTCCGAATCCGCCTCGGGCACCACGACCGATTCGAGCCGCGCCTACATCCAGTCGGAATTCTCGCAGCTCAACTCCGAAATCGACTCGATCGCGACCGGCACCCGCTATTCCAGCCAGAGCCTGCTCGACGGATCCAGCGTGTTCTCGTCCGGCGTGTCCGTGCTGGTGGGATCGGACGGCTCCGACACCATCGACATCAAGCTGACCAGCCTGACGGCATCGTCGCTCGCGGTCACCTCGCTCGACGTCAGCACCCAGTCCGGTGCGACCTCGGCGCTCGACGCCCTCGATACCGCGATCGACACGGTCTCCGCCGCGCGTGCCTCGATCGGTGCCCAGGAATCGCGGTTCAACTTCTCGTCGGACTCGATCTCGACCCAGACGCAGAATCTCCAGTCGGCGAACTCGGCGATCAAGGACGTGGATATCGCGGCCGAGCAGTCCAAGCTGTCTTCGGCCGAGGTGAAGACCCAGGCTGCCGTCTCGGCGTTGGCCGCCGCCAATCAGATGCCGCAGTACCTCCTCAAGCTCCTGGGCTGATGATCAACTGACCGGGCCGGCATGATGCCGGCCCGGTCCTCTCTGTCGGGGACAACCAAGCAAAGTGGCCAGCGTCAGCTCCAGCACCAGCAGCACAAGCACGACTTCCTCGGGCGTGTCGGTCACTACGAGCGGCACCACCAATTCGAGCAGCATCGATTGGACGGCGCTGATCCAGTCCGCCGTCGACGCGAAGACCGCGCAGGCGGACACGATCTCGACCACGATCACGAACAATGAAGCCAAGATATCGGCCTATCAGACGCTGCAAACCGATCTGAAGACGCTATCTTCGGGCCTGGCGTCGCTTTCCACCGCGGTGGTCAATTCGCTGTCCACCAGCGCATTTGCGACGCGCGCGGCGAGCATCAGTTCGACCGGCGACGTGAGCGCCTCGTCGGCGCTGTCCATGACGCTCAAGAGCGGGGCGGCGATCGGCGACCACACGCTGACGATCAGCCAGCTGGCCACCGCGCAAAAGGTTTCCGGCGCGTCGCAATCCAGTCAGACCGACGAACTCGGATACTCCGGCACGTTTTCCATCGGCCTGGAGGGCGGCAGCACGTCCGATGTCACCATCACCAGCACGATGTCGCTTCAGGACATCGTCGATACCATCAATGCCCAGACCTCGACGACCAATGTCCAGGCCTCGATCGTGCAGGTCTCCAGCACCTCGTTCCAGATGGTGCTGACGGGCACGGAGGATGCCGCCGACATCACCTATTCGAGCACGTCAGGGGACGATATTCTCAACAAGCTCGGTGTGACCGACAGTTCGGGGAGCTTCACCGACGAGCTCCAGGCGGCGCAGGCCGCCGAATTCACGCTCGACGGCATCGCGATGACCCGCGACACCAACGACATCACGGACGTCCTGAGCGGGGTCACCTTCAGCCTGCTCCAGGAGACGCCGGACGGAGCGACACTGAACATCAGCATCGAAACTGACACCAGCCAGATCCAGTCGACGCTGGAGACGTTCGTCACCAATTACAACGCCTTTCGCGACGAGGTGATCGCACAGCAGAAAACCGCAACCGACGGCACCGCGGATTCGAGCGCGGTGCTGTTCGGCGACGGAACCATGCGCAACATCATGGATGCTCTTCAGAATGCACTGAACTCGACTGTGGGCGGCCTGACCATGGCCGATCTCGGCCTGTCCTTCAACGAGAGCAATGAACTCGAACTGGATACCAGCACGCTGTCGGATATCCTGAGCACGAATCTGAGCGGCGTGACCAAGCTGTTGTCGGCGCAGACGACGACGTCGTCGAGCCAGCTCAGCGTCGTCAATACCGGAACGTCGCCGCAATCCTTCACCCTTGATCTGGCGGTCGATTCCGACGGCAACCTCACGTCGGCGTCGGTCGGCGGTGACTCGTCGCTGTTTACGGTCAGCGGCACTACGATCATCGGCGCTTCCGGCTCGATCTACGCTGGCATGGCCTTCACCTATAGCGGCTCGACCTCGCAGTCGATCGCGGTGACGTCGACTTCGGGCATTGCGACGCAGCTCTATCGGCTCGCAAAGGACTACTCGTCGTCGAGCGGCGTGCTGCAAACGCAGATTACCAGTCTGACGACCCGCGACGATGAGCTCCAGCAGAAGGTCGACGACATCAACAGCGCAGCGTCGACGCTGCAGTCGCAGCTTGAGACGCAATACGCGAAGTACCAGGCGGCGATCGAGAGCGCCAATAGCACGCTCAACTATCTCAAGGCCCTGCTCAATTCCAGCTCGAGTAACTGATGATGCATAATCCGATGGCGTACATGGCCAACCAGGCCTATCGGGGAGCGGCAACGAGCGTGCCGCCGCTCAAGGCGGTCTCGATGCTGCTTGGCGGCGCGATCACCTCCCTCCAGAAGTCGCTGAACGCCCAGGAGGGACGGCGCTTCGAGGAGGGACACGAGCACCTGATGAAGGCGACGGCGATCCTGCGCGGGCTGAGCCACAATCTCGATTTCGCCAAGGGGGGCGCGGTGGCGGAACGGGTGTTCCAGACCTACAACGTTCTGATTCTGGCGAGCCTCAAGGCCTACGGCCGGCCGCATGCCCGCGAGAGCTTTCGGCGGATCATCGCCGGGCTGACCGAGTTGCGGGAGGCGTGGGAGTCCGTTGATGCCACGTTGCGGGGCAGCAAGGCCGATTCGGCCCGGACGGGCTGAGGCGGCTTGTTGCTTCGCAAGGCGAGGAGCAGCGTCGGGACCGGTCGTTTTCGCCGATTTCCGTCGTGCCGCGGGCGCTTTTGGCGCCCGAATCCGCTGAAATCCGGTTTCCGCCTCGCCCGCAATGCTTTATGACGGCCAGATCGAGGCGGGATCGGCGGGGCGATGGACGTCACCGAGTTTGAGGAATTGATCAATCGGCTGGGAGAGGATGTCTCCCTCTGGCCCGACGGTCGGCGCTTGCCCGCAGAAGAGCTGCTTGCGCAATCGCCAGCAGCGCAGGCCGTGCTGGAAGAAGCGCGCGCCTTGCGACTTGCGCTTGCCGCACCTGCTGTGCGCGCGCCAGCGGGCCTCGCGGACCGCATCGTCGCAACGGCCATGAAGATGAAGAGCGATACGGCCGAGCCGCGCACCGAAGGCGAGACGGCAGAGAGCTGAGCGCTTTCCGAAGTCTCTTTTCACGACCCTGCGGTTGCGGCAAAAAATAGTTTGCTGAGCACGAGAGGTCGTCATGCCCGGGCTTGTCCCGGGCATCCACGTTCTCGCGGCAAGTCGTGGATGGCCGGGTCAAGCCCGGCCATGACGTTGTGGAAGCGTCAGCGCCCCAAACACTCATCTCACATGCAATTGTTTTGTCGCGATCGGAGAGAGCGGGCGAGGCTTCTTGGCAGCAAGCTAGCCTGACATCATCGCTCTTCCAACGCAAGCACGCGGCAGATTTTGCCGTGTCGAATGACGCTTTCGCGCGCGTGAATCCGCGCCTGAATCCACGCGGCCACCCGTTTCATCAGCACACAGATTTCAAGCGCCGCCGATCGACACGCAGTCGCCGGGAGCGCAGGAAAGCCGGAGCTTCTGATGACCGTTTCTGCAACGAGTTCTGCGTCGACCGCGACGACAACGACGACGTCGTCGTCGAGCACGTCGTCCAATTCGACGCTGACATCCAGCGATTTCCTGAGCCTGCTCGTCAGTGAGCTCCAGAACCAGAATCCGCTGGATGCGACCTCGACCACCGACCTCGTCAATCAGCTCACCTCCTACGCGAATTTTACCTCGCAGCAGTCGATCAACACCAACCTCAATTCGCTTGCGAGTTCGTTCTCGAGCCTGGTGACGCTGAATTCCGTGAACTACATCGGCCACACCGTCGAGGCGAAGACGGACACATCGACGTTGAGCAATGGCTCGGCGACGTTCGGTTACTCGCTGTCGTCGGCCGCCTCGGATGTCTCGATCAGCGTCAAGGACGCCTCCGGCAACACAGTGTGGACCGGGACCGGGACCGGGAATGCCGGATCGAACAGCTTTACCTGGGACGGCAAGGATTCCAGCGGCAATCAGCTCTCCGACGGCGGTCAGTACACGATCTCGGTGACCGCGACGAACTCCTCCGGAAATTCGGTCCTGAACTACACGACCGTCACCGGCACGGTAACCGGCATCGACACCTCGACCTCGACACCCTCGTTGACCGTGAACGGCGTTTCCGTCAGCGCCGCCAACATCATCGGCGTCACATCCTGATTTCCTCCGGAGTTTTATCATGAGTCTCAGCGGCGCATTATCCTCGGCGATCTCGGCGCTCAGTGCGCAGAGTCAGTCTCTGTCGATGATCAGCGACAACATCGCCAATTCCGACACGACCGCCTACAAGACGACGTCCGGAATGTTCGACGCGCTCGTCACGGCGTCGAGCAACACGACTTCCTATGCCTCGGGTGGCGTCACCGTCTCGGGCCGCGCCAACATCACCCAGCAGGGCCTGCTGGCTGCGACCTCCAACGCCACCGACGTCGCGATCCAGGGCTCCGGCTTTTTCGTGGTGACCAGCGCCACGTCGGGCGGCACCGTTGCCTACACCCGCAACGGTGCCTTCACGACCGACAATGCCGGCTATCTCCAGAACAACGGCTATTATCTCGAGGGATGGCGTACCGACGCCGATGGCAACGTCGTCGGCAGTGAGTCGGCGAGCAATCTCGAGGCGATCAACACCCAGGTCGCATCGACCAGCGGCAGTGCGACCACCAAGACCACGGTCGCGGCCAATTTGCCGTCGGATGCGGCGACCGGCGATGCCTATACCAGCTCGATGACGGTCTACGATTCGCTCGGTGCCGCCAACTCGATGCAGATCACCTGGACGAAAACCGGAACCAACACCTGGAACGCGAGCTTCGCCAACCCAACCTCGACCTCGGATACCACCACCGCGACGGGCACGGCCTCGGGCTCCATCGACATCACCTTCAACAGCGACGGCTCGCTCGCCAGCACCAGCCCCAGCCCGGCGACCGTCTCGATCACAGGCTGGACCGATGGCGCAGCCAGCAGCACCGTCACCATGGATCTCGGCACCGTCGGCAAGACCGATGGGCTGACCCAATATGCCTCCGGCGAGACCACGCCGTCCGTGAACGTCACCAGCATCGATTCCGACGGCCTGTCCTACGGCAAGCTGTCCAGCATCGCGATCGGCGATGACGGCCTGGTCAACGCCACCTATTCCAACGGCCAGACCATTGCGATCTACAAGATCGCGGTGGCGACATTCGCGGCTCCCAACGGGCTCTCTGCCTCCAGCGACGGTATCTATTCGGCGACGGTGACGTCGGGCAATGCCGCGTTGCAGGGATCCGGCGAGAACGGCGCGGGCACGATCTTCGGCAGCGAGCTGGAGTCCTCGACCACCGACACCAGCAGCCAGTTCTCCAGCATGATCTCGGCGCAGCAGGCCTATTCGGCTGCGTCCCAGGTCATCTCCACTGTCAACAAGATGTACGACACGCTGATCTCGGCGATGAGGTGAGCCATGCGGAGCGAACAGGCCAGGGAGGCCGGAGAAGTGCTGTTGCGCCGGTTGCGCCGGCTGGTGACGCGAGCCGGGACCGTCAAGGGGGGCGACCGCAAGCAGCTGCTTGCGCTGATCGACGACGTCGAAGCGACCCGGCGCGGCCTGTTGGAACAGCGTGGCGAAGTCGAGGACGAGATCAGGCAGGCCACCGTCAGAACAAACGCGATCGGCGCCTATTTGCGCAATGCGCAGTCCGGCCGCGGCAAACGGCATAATTAGAAGAAGGCGATGATCATGACAGTAGCTCAAGCCAAGAGCCAAGCCACCAGGACGAACAGCGCGAACGGCGACGTTCGGATCAAGTCTCTGATCACGTTGATCGACACGTTGACCGTGCTTGTCGCTGAGGAGAATGTGGAACTCGCCAAGGGCCTGCCGGCCTCGCGTCTGAAGCAGGTGGACGAGAAGAACCGCCTGGCCGAGGTGTTCGAGCGGACCGTTGCCGAATGCGCCGCGGGCACAACCAGCCTGCATGTCCCGGATCGTATCCTGCGCGAGCAGCTCTTGGAACGGATCCTGAAGCTGCGCGCGGCGATGGACGAAAATCTTGTGCGGCTGCGCGCGGCGATCGATGCCAGCAATCGCCGGATCGAGGCCGTCATGCAGGCGATCCGCGAGCAGATCGCGGCGGTGTCGCCCTATGGCGCCTCCGGCCGGATTGCCACGCGTTCCGTCTCCAGCGGCACCAGCCGCAGCGCCTGACGAGTCGAGGGTCCCGCCGTGTCACTCAATATCGCACGATCGATCGCTTTCAGCGGGCTGTCGGCGACGTCCGTGCAGATCAGCGTGACGTCGTCGAACATCTCGAATGCCGACACGACGGGCTACACCGCGAAGACCGCGAGCCAGTCGAGCAGTGTCACCAACGGTGTCGGCACCGGCGTCACCGTGAGCGGCATCACCTCGACGGTCGACAAGCTGCTGTTGAAGTCGCTGATCGGAGCGACCTCCGACCTCGGTTCGGCCGATACGACCAACACCTATCTGACTTCGCTTGAGAAGCTCTACGGCTCGACCAGCAGCACCGACGGGAGCTCCACGGGAACCTCGCTTGCAAACAGCATCGCCTCGCTGGAATCGGCGCTGTCGTCGCTGGCGAGTACGCCGAGCAGCGCCTCGTTGCAATCCAACGTCATCAGCGCGCTCGATGACGTCGCGAGCCAGTTGCGGGAGACGTCGAGCGGAATCCAGAAACTCCGCAGCGATGCCGACCAGGACATCTCGTCGTCGATCGACGACGTCAATTCGAACCTGCAAGAGATCGCTGATCTGAACGCGGCGATCAAGCAGACGGCGGCGGCCGGCCAGTCGACCGCAGACCTGGAGGACCAGCGCAATACGGCCCTCCAGGACATCGCCTCCAAGATGAACATCAGCTACTTCACGGCGTCGAACGGCGATCTCCAGATCTATACGACGTCCGGTCAGGCGCTGGTCGACAGTTCCGCGCACACGATAAGCTACACAGCCGCGGCCAGCGTAACGGCGTCGACGACCTATGCAGCCGGCTCCTCGTCGAGCGGCTTCAGTGCGATCGAGGTCAACGGGGTCGACATCACTTCGCAGGTATCAGGCGGCGACATCGGCGCGCTGGTGACGCTGCGCGACAAAACCCTGCCCGCGGCGCAGTCCCAGCTCGACCAGCTGGCGCAGCAGCTCGGCTCCGCGATGAACGGCATCTCGAACGGCGCCTCTGCGGTGCCGGCGCCGACGAGCCTGACGGGTACGACCGCTGTCACCAGCAGCACGGCGCTCTCCGCCACCGGCACGGTGCGCATCGCCGCCACCGACCAGAGCGGCAATCTGGTCTCCTACGGCGATCTCGATCTGTCGTCCTATGCCACGGTCGGCGACCTCGTCACCGCGATCAACGGCATCTCCGGACTTTCCGCATCGGTCGATTCGGACGGCCATCTCTCGATCACCGCTACCGGCTCCGGCAATGGCGTCGCCATCAACGAGATGACGAGCGCAGTGGGGAGCTCCGGCGATGGATTTTCGGACTATTTCGGTCTCAACGATCTGGTGACGGGGACGGGTGCGTCGGACATCGCGGTCAACAGCAAGATCCTGACCGGGACCAGCGAGCTTCAACTCGCGACCCTGGACTCCTCGTCGAGCCTGACGGTCGGCAGCACGGTGCTGTCGTCGGGGTCAGCCACGGTCGTCAACGCCTTCTACGACGCTCTGACGGAATCCCGGACGTTTTCCTCCACTGGCGGGCTCGCCGCTACGACTGGTTCTCTCGCCGACTACGCCTCGACCATCGTGTCCGATGTCGCGAGCAAATCGTCGCAGGCGTCGACGAACTACACCGCCAAGGAGACCGCGCAATCGACTTATGCGGACTCGCTGTCGTCGCAATCCGGCGTCAACCTCGACGAGGAATCGGCGAAGCTCAGTACGCTCCAGAACAAATATTCGGCGGCTTCCGCGCTGATCGAGGCCATCAACTCCATGTATTCGGCGCTGCTCTCCGCCGTGCAGTCGACATAAGAGGAGAGTGGGGCCATGGTGGCGATGCGGGTCGCGACCTTCGCGCAGTCGAACAAGATGATCGCGGACGCGCTGCGCGTGCAGTCGGTCATGGCCGAAAAGCAGACCCAGGAATCGTCGGGCCTGATCTCGACCGATTATGGCGGCTATGGCTCGGACGCGCAGCATGTCGTCAACCTCCAGGTCTCGGTGACGCGCGCGCAATCCTACATCGATGCCGCGACCCTCGCGGACAGCAAGGTCCAGGTGATGTATTCGGCTGTCGGCTCGATGACCGACATTCTCACCCAACTCCGTTCCCAGCTCAGCGCCGCTTCGACCGGAAGCTCGACCGAGACAAACTCGGTGATCAGCTCCGCCCAGCAGATGCTGGAGGAGATGGGCTCGCTCATGAACACGCAATATGACGGCCAATATGTCTTTGGCGGTGGCAAGACGGACACCGCGCCCGTTGACCTCTCGAGCTTTTCGTCGGGAGCGGGGTCCCTCACGACGGCGGACACCAGTTACTACGGGGGAGATGACGAGATAGCTTCGGTGCGTGTCGCAGCCGACCAGACCGTGTCCTATGGCGTCACGGCCGACAATTCGGCGTTCGAGGAGGTGATGCGCGTTCTGAAGTTTGTGGCCAACAGCACCTCGCTGTCGTCCTCGGACATCTCCAGCGCGCTCGATCTCGCCGGTACGGCTCTCGACGACACCGCGGCGGTCCAGGCCAAGCTCTCCAACGCGGCATCCTCGATCGAGACGGCGAGCGCCCGCCAAACCGACTACAAGAGCTATGCCGAGACGTTGTCGAGCGACCTCACCAGCGTCGACGTCGCCGCGATTACGGCGCAGCTCTCGACCTACGAGTCGCAACTGACCGCGTCCTATTCGGCGCTCGGCAAGATCCTGAGCATGAACCTGGCGAGCTACCTGAAATAGGCTGGGCTCATTCGGCTGCGATACGTTCCATGGCCATGGCACGAAGCCGGGCGCGCTGGATCTTGACGCCGTTGGCGCTGTCGGTGACCGGGAAGGTGTCGACGACATAGATGCGCGCCGGCACCTTGTAGCCGGCAAGCCGCTCGCGCAGGCGCGCGGTCAGCGCCGCCTGCTCCAGCAGCCCTTGGTGCGCAATGACGAAGGCGACGCAACGCGCCTGGCCCTTCAGATCGACCGCGACGACCTGCGCGTCAGCGACGCCGCTGCAGGATTTGAGCTCGTCCTCGATCTCGCCCGGCGCAACCAGGAAGCCGCCGAGCCGCATCGCATCGCCCGCACGGGTCTCGTAGACGAATGCGCCGTCGCCGCGCAGCCGGCCGATGTCCCCGGTGCGGAAGAAGCCGTCGGTGGTGATCGCCTCGCGCGTGGCCTCGGGGTTGTTGAAGTAGCCGAGAAAGCACGAGGGCGCGCTGATCTCGATCTCGCCGGAGACGCCGTGCACGGCAATCTCGCCAGTTTCCATGTTGCGCACGCGCACCTTCGCGTCGGACGACATCGGCCAGCCGCCGCCTTCGATGCGGTCGGCGAAAGCGTCACCGGGGCGGGCGATCGAGAACAGGGCCTGCACCTCGCTCGAACCGTAGAGGCCGTACAGCGGCATGCCGCGAGCCTCGGCCTCCGCGGCCAACTCGCGCCAGCCGGGCTGAAACGCGGCGTAGCCGCAGATTTCGAGATGCGGGAACGGGCGCGGCGCATCGGTGAGCGCGAGGATGCGTCGGAACATCTCGTCCGAACCGAATGAGTGCGTGATCTTGTGCTTGCTGAGGATTTGGAGCGCCGGCGCAGCTTCGAACGCATCGAGCACATGCACGGTCGCGCCGGCTGCGATGAAGCCGAGCAGGCTGGTCATGCCGAACGTGCCGCAGAACGGCAGCATCGCCAGCAGCGAATGGCGCTGCGGATCGAGCTTGAGTGCCTTGGCGACGGAGGCGGCGTGCATGGCCAGCGTCCGCTGCGAGTGGGCGACGAGTTTTGGTCCCTTGGTCGTGCCTGACGTGGTGTAGAGCAGCACCGGCAGGTCGACGTCGTTCTGCGCAAGCGGAGCAGGCGGATAGGTCTCGAAGGCATCGAAGCGGACGCACGGCCATTGCCCGGGGATCGCATCCGCGCCGACCACCGCGAGCCCTTGCAGCGCGGGCACCTCGTCCCTGGCGATATCGGCGAGAATGGCGGCAAAATCGATCGAGCGGAACGCGGCCTCGACCACCATCAGCCTGGCGCCGGAGACTTTGAGCAGATGCGCAACTTCGGCGCTGCGGTAGCGGGTGTTGATGGCGGCAACGACTGCGCCGAGGCGCGCGGCCGCGAACAGCAGCGCGATCCATTCGACCCGGTTGACCAGCCAGACCGCGACGACGTCGCCCCGGCCGACGCCCTGGGCCGCAAGCCAGGCCGCCGTCTGCTCGACCTTGGCAGAGAACTCCGCGCGCGAGACGGGCGCGCCGTCGAAGACGAAGGCGGGATCGGCGGCGGTCTCGGTGGCGATCAGCGATTGCAGTGAAAATTCATTGGCGCTCATGCCAACCGGAGTAACCCGATCGCGCAAACCTGTCTACTTGGTGCCGAACATCCGGTCGCCGGCATCGCCCAGGCCCGGCACGATGTAGCCGTGGTCGTTGAGCCGCTCGTCGATCGCGGCGGTCCAGACCGGCACGTCGGGATGCTCGCTCTGGAACTGCGCGATGCCTTCGGGCGCAGCCAGAAGGCAGACGAAGCGGATGTCGCGGGCGCCGCGCGCCTTGAGCAGGGTGGCACCGGCGCAGGCCGAGTTGCCGGTCGCCAGCATCGGGTCCATCAGGATCACGGTGCGGTCGGACAGATCCTGCGGCGCCTTGAAGTAATATTCCACGGCCTGCAATGTGTCGGGGTCGCGGTAGAGCCCGATATGGGCGATGCGCGCCGACGGCATCAGCGCCAGCATGCCGTCGAGAAAGCCGACGCCGGCGCGCAGGATCGGCGCCAGCGTGAGCTTCTTGCCGGCGATCTTCGGGGCCTGCATCGGCGCGATCGGCGTCTCGATCCCGACCAGCTCCAGCGGCAGGTCGCGCGTCACCTCGTAGCCCAGCAGCATCCCGATCTCGTTCAGGATCTCGCGAAAGCTCTTGGTCGAGCGGTCCTTCTCCCGCATCAGGGAAAGCTTGTGCTGGACCAGGGGGTGGGCGACGACGTTGACGCTGCTGATGCTCATGAAACCGATCTACACGGTTCCGCGAAATTTCGCCAGATCGGCCGGATTTTTTCAGAGGGAGATCATCGGCCTCAAGCGGGCATCGCGACCGCCCTGCGGGCCCGGCTGCTCGCCTCGTAGGCAGCCATCGTCAGCTCCCGCTCGATCGCAGCGCGCATGGCATCGATGGCGGGCTGGCGCAGGCGTTTCTTTGCAGTAGCGTGTGACGGCTTGTGAATGGCGCGAAAGCCCGCGATGATCTCGCCGAGCCTGCCTTCGATCGCCTCCGGCGCGACCAGGTGGTCGAGAAAGCCGGCGGTCAGTGCCTGCTCGGGCTCGTACATCTCGCCCAGCGTCGCAGTACGGCTGAGCCAGGCCGGGTGCACGCGGCTGCGCGCGAGCTCGATGGCGAAGCTCGGCGGCGCGATTCCGATCGCGACCTCGTTCAGTCCCATGCGATGCGGACCGCGCGCCCCCAGCCTGACGTCGCAGGCAAGCAGCAGGAATGTCCCCATCGGATAGGCATGCCCCTCCATCACGCCGATGGTCGGATGCGGAAACGACATCAACCGCAATGCCAGTTCAGCGCCGGCCCGCACCATGTCGAGGCTCTTGGCGGCATCGCCCGAAGCGAACACCTTCAGATCGAAGCCGGCGGAAAAGATGCCCGGCCGTGCCGAGCGCAGCACCACGATCTCGGCCTCGGTTTCGGCGCGGTCGAAGGCCGCGCCGATTGCGCCCAGCAGGGCCGTCGACATCACATTGACCTTGCCGTCGTCGAGCACGATCCGTGCGACGCCGTCCCTCAGCTCGTAAGTCACGCCATTGGACATCTTGCTCTCCCTTCCGTTGTCGTCACTTGACTGTCGGAGGCTGATGTAGACCAATCAATATAATTTTGGGCCAGAGGAGAACACCATGCCGGCCGTGCCGAAACACCGCCAGCCCATCATCAACGCCGCGGTGACGCTGTTCCGCCGCCAGGGATTTGCCCGCACCGGCCTGAACGACATCGTAGATGTCAGTGGCGCGCCCAAGGGCTCGCTCTACCATTACTTTCCGGACGGAAAGTCCTCGATCGCGGTGGCTGCGGTCGAAGAGGCCGGTCGCCGCGTCGCGGAAACCGTGGCTAAGCTCGCGGAGGACTGCAGCTCGGCCGGCGATCTGCTGCGCGCCCATGCGAGGCTGCTGGCGGGGTGGATGCAGGGCTCCGGCTTTCGCAACGGCTGCCCGATCACGACCGTGCTGTTGGAACTGGCGCCGCGCGAGCGCGCGGTGTCCGAGGCCGGCCGCAAGGCCTATGCGGTGCGAATATCGATCCTCCGTGAGAAGCTCATTGCTGATGGGTTTGCGCGCCCGCGGGCGGACTCGCTTGCCGTGCTCTGCACTTCCGCGCTGCAGGGAGCGCTGATCCAGGCCCGCGTCGAGCGCAGTCGCAGGCCGATCGAGGTCACGGCGACGGAACTGGCGCGGCTGATCGAGGCGGAAACTGAGAGGCGCTAAACCCCAAGCCCGCGTGCGAGGAGCGTGATCACGAGTGTCAGGATCGCGCCCCAGATCAGGCTCAGCGTCATGACCAGGATCGTCGTGGTGACAGCCTGCTCCAGATTCCCCTTGAGGAGCTGCATGCTATTTGTCCGAGGCCGCGGTGATGCGCATGCCGAGCAGCAATGCGGTCATCAATGCAACCAGGATGGCGATCTTGAGCTCGATCATGGCCGCCCTCTTGTGGTCATGCGTGCAAGGAGCCGCCTCGTTCCCTCTGCCAGCACGATCAGCGGATTGCCGCTGTTCTCGATGTCGAGCTCGAACGTCCCGGTTGGGAACACCAGGGCGCATCGCTCCGGCTTGCTCTGGCGGTTGGCGAAATCGATCGCAGAGCTCCTGAACAGGAATAGGCCGCCGACGCGCCCATTGGCTTCGCGCGCCACCCAGAGACCGGCGCGGTTGCGCCCGATGAAAAAGGCGGGAATGGCAGCGCTGACGACATCAGGGTCGATCGGCCCGAGCGGCGTCCCAATCGGCGCTTGCTGGGCCTCAGGCCGGCGACGCCCTGCCTGCAGGGCGATCGCGGCCATGGCGGCGTCTTCACACATCTGCAAGGTCATGATGGTCTCCCATGCCCTCAGGCGTGGAGGTGCCAGACATAAATGGCGGTCTTCAGTGCGATCAGCGCGGTGAGCACGCTGCCCATCGAGAGCAGGGCCAGCGCTTGAAGCCCGACGCGCTTGAGCTGGGCCTTGCGCGCCGCCGAAAACCGCGCCGGGCGCTCGGCTGCGTCGAAAGGTCGGTCAAAGCCATGTGTCAGGATCGATATTTTGGAGGTCCTCGTCAGCGGCGCGGCAAGACAGCCGCTCCAATCTGCCACCTATGATGTCCATCGTTACGTAGGATTGCGAGATGGGCGCCGCCGCGCCCTTATAGGAATGTCATAATGATGCGGACCGTCGTGCCGGCAGGCCTCTGAAGAGATCAGGGCGCCGCTTCGGCTGGGCCTGGGACGCCGCGGGATCGGGATGCGTCATCCCGATCGCTGCGGCAAAGGCCAGCCTCAGCCGCGGTTCCCCGATCTGCTTGCAGAAGCAGT
>Ga0102590_1003808_pt1 | contig 14160 bp, 9 predicted proteins | sample AraplaMF_Col_mMF_FD_76859 | JGI IMG/M metagenome (GOLD analysis project Ga0102590, IMG submission 76859) | Arabidopsis root microbial communities from the University of North Carolina, USA - plate scrape MF_Col_mMF | ecosystem: Host-associated > Plants > Roots > Endosphere | place: USA...
GGCCAGCAGCCGGAACAAACCGCCACGCCCAGCCAGCCGGCCGCACCCTTCTTCAAGGCTCGCATCCTGCTTGCGGATACAAGGCTGAATGCCTCGGACGTGCCGGTTCGGCTGCTGCCGGGCATGATCGTGTCGACGGAAATAAAGGTCGGGAACCGGACGGTGATCTCCTATTTCCTCTACCCGCTGCTGCGCGGACTGGACGATGCGATACGGGAGCCGAACTGAGGGGTCCGCCGGCGCGGTGTAGGCGAGGGGCCACCTGCATGCGCCATGGGATGGGGGCGGTGGCGCGGTTTGCGGTGCTGCCCCCAGACCTGTTTTTTTGGGGCGTCTGGTTTCCAGGCGCAACGTTGCGCGGAGAGGCAGGTGTCACCGTCAGATTCCCGTCATCTCAGTGGCAGGTCAGCAGCAGTCATGATGGGAGTTTCAGGTGGGAGTCGCTACCCAATTCGCTGGCAGCCATGGCCGCTTTCGGGCGCAAGCGGACATTGAAGATCATGCCGATGAATGATGGTTTCGTGCCTTCATGTCAGCCATTCTTGGTCATTGAAGATTGCACAGAAAACAGACATTCCGCATGACCACGGCCGGTACGAACTTTGCTGGCGTCGCGTAATATCTAAGCCTTTTCAAAATTCTCCATTACAGGGAGATTTATTGAAATGGTCCGCCGCTGCTTACCGAATAATCGAGTGCCTAAGGTTAGCTCTTGTCTCTGCGCGAAGGCGCGAGGTGAGCTTTAAGTGCCATTCGATCCACGTCATGTTCTCCAACCTCGTCAGCGCTTTTCACAACAAGCTCTCGCTTTAGTACGCGGAGGTCCGTCAGTATGTTAGGCGGACCAGACCCGTCCAAGATTGCAGGCGTCAGAAAGTATGCCTTGAACCGTCCAAATGACAGTAGAAATCGCTCTAGGTTCACATTGTTGTCGGGCTGCATTGTCATCATGCGTGCCGCCAAGATAACGGTATCCTGAGTATAGAAATCCTGCTTGTCGGATTTTGCCGTTATCATAGTCGTGTAGTGCGATGGTGGCTGCGCCGGCAGGTTTCTGATGATCGAAATTCGAATTAATTCATCTTTGTCTTCTTCACCAACACGTTCAATCCAGCGTTCAAAAATGCTCCTCGCAGCCTCCTGGTTCTCGAACATCAATGCCATGGCAGGCGGAACCCTCGGACCGAATTCCGCGTAAGCTACGCCCCTCCATCCCGCGGCATCCCAAGAGTGCACATCTATAACAGATTTGATCCCCATCTTGCGATGATCGTTAATTTCCGGACGATGTGGTGGGCCGCCCGTTTCCCCGGCCTCCTCTTCATCTGCCATCTCCGCGGCGTCATCATCAGGAAACTCAACACGTGTGAGCTGAGGTCTTTTGCGGATCTGATACGTTTGATAATCTTCTCCGTCCCAACCCTTTAGTGATCCAATGTATTCACGAAGGACACGGTGATAGCTGTTGGGACTCACTGCAATCATCGTTGCACGGTTGATCACAGCCTCGCCAACGAATAGCTGCTCGACCAATTTATTCGGCTTCCGGATCAAAAACGCCACAGCGAGAATTCTTGACGCTACGTCTACAAGAAGATCCTGAACTGCGCGCTGGTTGTCGAAACTTGTCAGCGAAAACTGCGACGGCCACAGAAGTTTGGCCTTCATCGTGGACGGGTCGATCGTGAAGGCAGGGAATTTTGCATCCTCAACAAACTGGATGGAAATATCCAATCTCTCGGTATGGGGTATGAGGTCGGCATCAAGTGTAGTCGCAAAAAATGCCTCCAACGAGCCAACAAGCGTCTGGGCAATCAGCGAACTCGCTTCGCTGCCCAGAGTCTCGACCTCTATGCGCATGCCCATGATGGAGGTCGATATAACTTCCACTGAATCATCGTTTAGGATCAGAGGGCCAGCGATGGATCGTGCGATGGGCTGGCTCATCAAGATCGACAACATCCGGTCAACATCTTCGTCGGTCTGTTCTGGAGGAAGGCTGCCGTCCGTGCGCAATAGTGCGCGATGTCCTAGCGAGTCTAGCAAAGCAGTTCTCGCAATCATAAGCTCCAATCCTTCTAACACGTCCGGGAGCATATTTAGTCTGAGCAATTGCGCTTCGTCCAAATTCAGAATTTGGCAGCCGAACGCATAGTCCAGCTCGCGAATTTCATTGTAGAGTTTCTCTTTTGATTCATCCGCAAGCGGCATCGTCCGTAGCGCGCCGTTCAACATGAGAATCGCGTTTAGAAAATCGGGGACGCATCTGAGTTCCAGCGCAATCCAAGCGAAAACCTTCATGGTAGGAATGAAGGCAACAGGAAGGTTGCTTTCTTCCTCTCCCTCTATCGCAATCGATGCGGCTACGAAGATGCAACTGGCGCGAGCTGCCCACAGTAAGCCCGCACTTCGATAGGCCATCGTCAGGAGATGAAGACCCTCGATCAAGCTGTCGACATATTCTCGTTTGGCTAGTTGAACGACAGCCTTGCCAACCAGCCGAATGATTTCAAAATGTTGGGACGTGCCCAGCCGTCGTGCGCGAGACAGGAGGATGAGGGCGCCTTCACCTTCACTCTTACGTTCGGAAACGAATGCAGCGAGATCTTCAACTAACTGCCCATACGAAGGGTCAGAGCCAGCAACCATGCCTGTGACGTCGACCAGCTTGATGAAGTTTTCGGCATCAAACTCGCCTAATCCCCGCGCGTCGACGAGAACCTCGGAAAATGACTTCCATATCTCGGGGAGCGCGGAGGGGTTCTGTTTCAACAGCTCAATGTTCATTTTGAGCATCAGAATGGATACTCGCGCTTCTATGCGGTTGTTCGGACGATCCCGATTTGCTGCCATCTCTTCAAGCGCTGCAATGAGAGCGCTCGTTCTCTCACCGAATTTGACTTCTTCCCGCGTCAGGTGGCCATGGAAGACGGCACTGGCGAACGCTTGCATCAGGTTGCAAAGGAATTCGAGATTCTTTGCAGAGTCAGATTTCAGCGCGAAGGCCGCAAGGTCGTCATACGATTCGTTGGCAAATGAAAGATCGTCAAACCACCAGATAGCAGTCCATATTTGTTCATACCGAGCTTCGAGCTGCTGCCTAAAAGTGCCTCCATCTTTAGCAAACCGGATCGCACGGAGAAATTGTCCGTCTATCTCTGTCCGCGGGCGCTCCAAACCACGTGACAGTTTCGCCGCGATCAATGCCTCCGATGCCCGCTGAACTGCAAGTCCAGCAAAAGCCTCAGGGTCTGATAGGGCGGCTTCGGCATCCGCGAGCTGTTGTGTTCTGGAATAGTCGGTCGGGCCTAGCCGCAGCCTGTCTGTGTTTTCCTGTCCGACACCAAGATAGTTATAAGCGATGTCCTTCCGGTCGCCGTCAATTATCTCCTTGGTAATCCAAGAGCGATCGTGGATTGTTACAGGGATTCCGTGAGCTGCGAGCAATTCGTCTTCCAGTTGCGCGCGCGTCTTTGATCGAGCTGGTCGGCTGGTAACGCAGACGATGCGATCATATTTTCGCCCAGTGCCGATTATGCCCTGGACATCTTTGCGCACCTTTTCGGCCCACGCCTTTTTGGCACTAAACGCAAACGCCCATCGCTCACGCGCGGCCTTCAAATCGCCGATGTAAGTCTGACTTATTTCATCGCTGACTGGATAGGTCTCGCTGTCGACCTTGCTGTCTCCGCCACCTTCCGGACCTGTCTGTGGCCGAAGATTTGGGCAAATGACACGCTCGCATAGCTTGCGGCAGAAGAGTTCAAAACTTTGAGTTTGGTTACGATCTGTGATCGTATCAAGTTGGAAGCTAAGCGTCGTACCATCAAGCAGATACGACGAGCGGTCGCTGGTGTCAGAATAATATTCCGGTCGGAGCCGCCGCATGAATTGCGAAGGGGGTATACCCAATCGCATTTCATCATCGGCATTCTCAGTCGGATTCGGCTTCTTTCCCATCCCCATAAGATAATCGGAAGCGCCTCGATTAACATCTTTCGCGGACGAAAATAGCCGCTTTCAATGTGGAAAAGTGTGAGGAGCAGATCAGAATGATGGCGTCCACACTTGTTGGCGAAAGCGTTTGGTGCACGGGAAAGCTGATGTAGGCAGCGATAGCCGTCTCGAAAGCCGACATTCGGCTCCGGCCTCAAATCGGTCGTCCCTTGATGCGGGGCTAACGACTGCAATTGGGGGAATTCCCGCCAAGGCTGCCGTCGTTGTCCACCAAATGCTGCCGCCTCGTCGCTTATCGAATTGGAGAGGCGCTTGATCCCTGTGACATCCCTCGTGCCAGCACGAGAAGGGGATGACGGGGGAGGGATGAGGGCGCGACCATCAATGCACCTAATCATCCCGCATAAGCGAAAAAAACCTTGCCGCGACCTGGATCAACGATCGTGATGCTGCCGCCCGTTCCGTGTGAGTAAAATGATCCGGTTGACTGGATCGCTTTGTCCGCTTCACCGTCGCGCCCGTCTTCAATCGAGATATAGAAGCCGTACTTTTCCAGGTATTCAGAGATCGTCGGTGGATGGCGCTCTGGACGCTCCACGGACATCATATCTGGATCGTCGTCGTAAGGATGCCACCTGCCCAAGGCTCTTTCGTCGCTACGGTCGTCGACCGGTGTTGCGTGCCAGGCTCCCTGTCCTCCTGAAAGCATGTCCTTCAGGTGGCTTCCCTGTTTCCGTGCCCAGTCTGCGCTCGCATCGGTCAGCCGATAGACAACGAACCCGGTCTCGTTGTCGCCGGGCATGAAACCGACGCCCCAGGATTTCTCCAGGCGATACTCGATCTCCGCTACTTCAAGTGGTTGGGGAACGCGCGCGAGAACAAAGTTTCGCTCCCAGATTTTCATCCCGACGAAGGGCGATACGATCGCGACCAGACCAAAAGCGACACTCAGACCTCTTCGGACGGACTGGTCGGGTCGCGTCCGTCGCCAGATACGGCGTAGCCAAAGAAAGAAAATTGCAATTGCGGCGACGAAAAACAGAATCAAAATGGCGAACACACACAGCATGAAAACGACGAAGTTCATACGGACCTATCGGAGATGAATGGAATTTTCCAAGCGCGCAGACATCAATATTTTGCATGCCTGGCGACGCTCTGCAATTGAGGGTTTTAAGCCTCGTCCGCGATCCATGCGAGCGAAGCTCCATGCGGGTCGGTCCAGGCGATAGGTGAGCGGTTCACAGACAGGAGGAAGCGCCCGGGCGGCCAGTTTGTTCCTGCGCGCGTGGCGATGGACGGGAATGCGCGGGGGAACTCGTTCGATACCCAATACGGAGCGAGACGCATCGCCTGCTCGGCGAAAGCCTCCCTGCAGCGGGCGAGGGGAGCGGAGGGCGCGATGCCCTGATGGATATCGCCATGGCCTATGTTGCCTTCGCGCAAAATCGCCCGTCGCTTTACGAGGCCATGTTCATCCTGCCCAGCCAATCTGCCATTGCCGACACAAACTCGACCTCGTCTTGCCAAACCAACGACGAGCAATGTACGCGGCAAGACGTCCCAATCACTGTTTAAAGACGATCATTTTCTCCGCCGTCATTTCATGGGCGGTATAAGGAATGCCGCCGACCCCGTAGCCGGATGTCTTTCGCCCGGCGAACGGCATCCAATCGGTGCGGAAGGCGCTGTGGTCGTTGACCATGACGGCCGAGGCGTCGAGACGTTCGGCTGCGTCGAGCGCGACGGCGAGATCGCGCGTGAAGATACTGCTCTGAAATGCGACCGGCAGCGAATTTGCCTCGCGGATGGCATCGTTGAGATCGGCAAAACCGAAAATGCAGGTGACCGGGCCAAAGACCTCCTCGCGCGAGACCTTCGATGTGCTGGGCGGATCGACGAGGATAGCAGGCGCCAGCGTCGTGTCGCTCAGCCGTCCACCTCCGATCAGGCGGGCACCCCCTGACGCGGCTTCCTCAACCCAGGTGGCGACCCGTTCGGCTTCAGCCGGTTGAATCAGGGGGCCGACCTCGGTCTCGGCAAGGCGGGGGTCACCGACGCGCAGGCGCCCGACGCGCTCGGCGAACCGTTCGACGAAGGCATCCTTCAGCGCTTCATGGACGTAGATCCGCTGGACCGAGACACATACCTGACCCGCATGATAGTAGCCGCCCTTCGCGAGCGGCTCGATGATCGCGTCGATATCTGCAGTTCGGTCGATGATCACCGGTGCCACGCCGCCATGCTCGAGCGCGCAGCGCGTTCCCGGCGCCAAATTGGCGCGCAGACGCCAGCCGACCGCGGCCGAGCCGATGAAGCTCAGGAAGGCCACGCGCGGATCGCTCGCAAAGGCGCCCGACAGATCGCGGCTCTCGGGGAGCAGGCTCTGAACCCAGCCCTCCGGCATTCCGGCTTCATGAACGAGCTTTACGAGTTCCAGGCAGGAAAGCGGTGTCGCGGCCGCAGGCTTGACGATGACCGGGCAGCCTGTGGCGATCGCCGGCGCGACCTGATGCACGATGAGGTTCAGGGGATGGTTGAACGCCGAGATCGCAGCGACCACGCCGATGGGCTCCAGGATCGTCCAGGCGCGCCGCCCCTCGCTGGCTGGGGTCAGCCCCATCGGGATTTCGGCACCGCCGCGGATGCGAAGCAGGTCGGCGGCGTTGCGTATCCCGTCGGTGGCGCGGTCGGTTTCAACCAGCGCATCGGTGTAGGGTTTTCCTCCTTCGCGTGCGATGCGCATCGCGAAGACCTCGCGCTGCTGAGCAACGAGATCCGCAAGCCGATGCAGCACGGCTATCCGTTGGTGCGGCTTCAGCCAGCCGCCCCGATCTTCAAAGCGTTTGCGGGCGACGGTCAGCTTGCGTTCGAGCGCAGCCGCATCGTCCGTCGGCAAATTCGCGATATGTTCGCGATCATAGGCTTGCACCACCTCAAGCATGGGGAATCCTCCGTACAGTCCTATTCTTCAAGCGCGACAGCTTCGAGAACGAGCTGTTTCATGGTTGTCCCGCGTTCGATGCCGTCAGAAGGTGACGACCGCTCGCCCGATGATTTTATTGTCCCGCAAGAGGTCGATATATTCATTGATATCGTTGAACGAGATCGTCTTGATCGTGTGCTGGATCTTGCCTTCTGCAGCGAGCGCCATGACCTCAATGAGATCGGCGTTGTTTCCCCAGAAAGAGCCGTGAAAAGTCTGCTCGCCGTGGACGCGTGGGAACAGAGGAACGTTGATCCGGTCGCCGATGAAGCCGACATCGGCATAGTGCCCGCCGATCGCGAGACGCGAGAAGGCGAGCTGCATCATCTCGGTCGCACCGGCGCAGTCGATGATCGCGTCGAACTTGTCCTGGCCGGTCGCCTTTTTAAGCTCCTTTCCGACCTCCTCGGAGGATTTGCCTTCGATCGCAATGAGGTGGTCGGCGCCATATTTCTTCGCGACCTGGAGTTTCTCCTCGTTTCTGGCGACAGCGACGACGGGACCGCCTGCGCCCAGCAGCTTGGCATATTGGACGGCGTAGGCGCCAAGGCCGCCGATGCCGAAGACGCCGATCACCCGGTCCGGGCCGAGCCCGCCGGCATCGCGGATCTTCTTGAGCCCTCGATAGGGGGTCAGACCGGCGTCGGTGAGCGGTGCAAGCTGCTCGAATTTGAGATGTTTGGCGACCTTGATCGCATAGCGGGCCGGCACCGGGATATATTCGGCAAAGCCGCCATAAGGACCAAAGCCCGGCCAGCGGACATTGGGGCAGATATGGGTGTTGCCGACCTGGCAATGCTTGCAAACGCCATCACCCCAGCCGGGTGACACCACAACATGGTCACCTTCCTGCAATCCTGCAGCCTTGGCCACGACTCCGCCGACCTTCTCGACCGTGCCCGTTATCTCATGACCGGGAATGACGGGCGGCGGAATATCGCCATAGCCCTGGAAGAAGCCATCGATCAGCAGCACGTCCGAGCGGCACATGCCGCAGGCGGCGACTTTTACGAGAACCTCGTCGGGCTGAATGTCCGGAACCTTGATGTCCTCGAGGACGAGGGGCTTCCTGTATTCAAGAATGCGCGCAGCTCTCATCACTGGCCTCCTTCAGGCTTTTGGATTTGTTGCCATCACGGCGGCCGCCGCCTCGGCGACCGCAATGTCCTGTTCGACCGAACCGGCGCTGGTGCCGACGGCACCGACGATCTGGTCGTCGATGGTGACGGGAAGACCGCCGCCAAAAATCACGACATGTCCGGCATTGCTCTGCTCAATTCCGAACAGGGGCGCTCCGGGCTGTGCCAGTGCAGCGAGATATTCGGTCGTCTTGTTGAACATCCGCGCGGTCTTCGCCTTGCCGATGGCGAGATCGATGCTTCCTTCGAGCGCGCCATCCTGACGCGCGAACGCGATCAACGCGCCGCCGACGTCGACCACAGCGATGTTGTAGGGAATGCCGAGATCGGCCGCCTTTGCTTCTGCCGCGTCAATCATCCGCTTGGCGTCCGACAATGTCAGTGTGCTTAGTGCGCGGGGCATAGCGGCCTCCTCGATCACTCCGGGTCCAGGGCGCGAGCAGCCATGGCCAACAACGACCACCCGAAGCTCGAACCTGCTGAATAAGGCAAACCTGCGCGAGCGCTTGGGATCTCTATCACTCGGTCAGCCCGCTACCTTGATATCACCGCGGCACCGGCATAGCTGGTTAAAAGAGGTAAATCTGCTGGTATAAGGCTATCGGGACGGGACCAACCCTGAAATCCATTCGATGGCCGCCGTCGTCCGGGAACTGCGAGGCACAGCGCTCGCAAAGTGCAGCCGCGAAAGGGGGGGAAATGGAACAGGCTGATATGATCGATGCCACGACATATTGCTTCGGCAACTGCCGTTTCACGCCCGCTCGCCAGTCGCTGCTCTGCGGCGATATCCCGATACGTCTTGGATCGCGCGCGATGGATCTGCTTCATGCGCTCGTGCGCCAGCCTGGGCAGGTCGTCAACAAAAGCGAACTTCTTAAAGCGGCGTGGCCCAACCTGTTCGTCGACGAAAGCAATCTCAAGGTCAACATCGCCGCTCTGCGCCGTGCGCTGCAGACAAGCGGCATCGACGTTCCCTGCATAGCGACAGTCCCGGGCCGCGGATATCGCTTCGTTGCATCGCTGACGGTCGTGAGGCCGAGGGAGGCGGCCTTTCCCGCATCGATCAAGGAGATTGACGGGGCGCTGCCGCCGTCAAAGCCGCTGGTCGGGCGCGCCGATGCGTTGGCGGCGATTGTCGAGGCGTTGCAGCAGACCCGATTGCTCACGGTCGTCGGACCTGCCGGCGTCGGAAAGACAAGCATCGCTGTCGCAGCCGCAAGAGCGATCGCCAACGGCAGGGACCAAGCCGTGTGCTTCGTTGATCTGGCCGCGATCGAGAAAGGACAATTCGTCGCCCTGGCCGTCAGTCGTGCGCTCGGCATCGTAGGCAACCCGGTCGATGACGTGGAAGGTCTCGTTGACGCGCTGCGCGGCCGCAACCAGCTTCTCGTCCTTGACAATTGCGAGCACGTCCTGGCGGCCGTCGCCGGCATAGCAGATCAACTGAACCATGCATTGCACGGATTGAATATCATCGCGACAAGCCGCGAGCCGTTAAGATGCAGGTTCGAAACTGTCCATCGGCTTCCGCCGCTTCAGTATCCGCCCGCAGATGCGATTCTCGATGCCGGGTCGGCAATGGCCTTTTCGGCGATCGAGTTGCTGGTTCGGCGCGCGGAGGCGCATGGCTATCGATTGGAGGATGCGGATGTCCCTTCGATTACGAGTTTGAGCCGGCGTCTCGACGGCATTGCGCTGGCGATCGAACTGGCGGCCCCGCAACTTCCGGCCAACGGTCCTGCGGGGCTGCTGCAAATGCTTGAACGTGACTTCGACGCACTGTCGTCGCGCGGAGACGGCATGGACCGTCACAAGACGCTGACGGCGACGCTGAACTGGAGTTATCGGCTGCTTTCAGAAAACGAGGCCTGGCTTCTGCGTCACCTTTCCGTTTTCGGCGGTACCTTTGCGCTTGACGACGTCATCGACGCCTTCGGGCATCTGGCGCATGAGCAAGACCTTACCGCGTGGCTGGAAGCCCTCGCGATCAAGTCCATGATGTCGGTCAACTACACGGGGAGGCGTCGCAGGTACCGGCTGCTCGACAGTACCCGAACCTTCGCCAACAAACGGCTCATAGGGCAGGGCGAGCAGCAGGCGGCCATGATCGCGTATGGCCGCTTCATTCTTGCGCTGTTCGAAAGGGCAGAAGAGGAATGGACGTGGCGGCCGCGTGAAGACTGGGTGGCGCTCTACGGCGGCTGGAGCGCGGATCTCCGCCGCATGATCGATTGGGCCTATGGTTCGGATGGGCAGGCCGAGCTTGGGGTACGGCTGACCGTTGCTGCTTTGCCGTTCTGGGTCGAATTCTCGACGATGGCAGAAAGCGGATCACGCGTCGAAAAGGCGCTGTCGGCGCTGGACACCCTATCTGGCGATCATCTTGTGCTCCGCATGAAGCTGGTGGCAGCCCACGGCTGGAATCTCTGTTATCGTTACCCTTTCGGCGACGAACTCGAAGCGACCTGGAAGAGGGGTTTCGAGCTCGCTTTGGAGGCCGGAAGCGTGGAACACTGTCTTCGAACGAAGATCGGCCTCGCAAATGTTCAATCCGCCATGGGCTTTCACCAGAGAGCGCTTGAGACCATTGCAGACCTTCGCCGCTTCATGGCGTCCGTGGACGATTATTCTGCCGCCCCCAATGCCGATCGGCAGTTCTATACCTGCGAGTTCTATCGGGGGAAGATTGAATCCGGGCACGCGGGTCTCGAGCGCCTTGCCCGCGAGCATGCGGTTTTCGGCAATCGCGGCCAGACATCGAGGTTTCAGATCGACAGGTTCGTCAATTTCCGGAACCATCTTTCGCTGGCGGCCTGGGTGGTCGGCCGCCATCAGCGTGCGCTGGATATTGCGGAGGAAGCACTGAACGCCGCACTGACCCTGGATCACGACCTGTCTTGCGCGCACTCGCTGGCACTCGCTGCCACGCCGGTCGCCCTGTTATGCGGACGGGTTGATTTGGCGCAGGAGCGGGCGACGATGCTGGTCGAGCGCCTGAAGTCGCGCCAGATCGATACCTGGCCGCCGTTCGCCTGCTTTCACCAGGCAGCGATTGATGCAGCGCGCGGAGACGCGGAGGCGGTCCAGCGGATGAAAAACGCAATCGGCGTCATTCGTGAATGCAATTTTCTTGTTCATTTGCCGCTTCGGTATGTGATGCTCGCTCATGCGGCACTTTCGCACGATCAAGTCGCGGTTGCTCGCCAGAGCATCGAGGAGGGCGTGGACTATTGCAGGCAGCGAGGAGACAGATGGTGCGACGGCGAATTCCTGCATCTTCGCGGGTTGATATTTTGGCGGGACGGCGATGTGGAGGAAGCGGCACGGCGTTTTCAGGAAGCGATAGACCTTGGTCGGAAGAGTGGCGCCCTCGGCTTTGCACTGCGCGCTGCAACGAGCCGCGTGAAGCTCGCAAAGCAGATCGGCTCTCCTGTTGCGTTACCGCTGGCCGAGCTGAAGGCGATCAGCGATCGCTGCGACAGCAGCGGCAGTCTCGATATTGTCGCCGCTCATGAAGCGTTGAGATCAGGTCATGCCCGGATCGCGTGACAATCCAGGCAATGCGGATGTTCAGCCTTCTGCCGCGGACGCCACCGATACCGTCGATGCCGACCGGGCGATCAAGGCCAGAGCCGACGCCACGGAAATAAACCCGACGACGACGATTGCGAATTGGAGTGCGTTATCCACTCCCTGCATTCGTCCGGCGATGACCGGCACGAGAGTTGGCCCAGCCGCTATTCCGATGATCGCCGAAATCGTGATCGAAAGCGCGACCGTGGTTGCCCGCATATTGCCGGGGACCCGCTCCTGCATGGTAATGCGGCCGACAACGGAACCGCTCACCGACCCCGCAACCCAAAAGGAAAATGCGATGCCTATCTGAAGACTTGAAGAACAGAGGCCCATCGAGATGCCGCCACACAGAGCAACCAGATAACTCCCCGCGATAAGCTTTGCACGTGTCGAGATACTGCAGCGCGGAGCGCTCCAATCGGACAGCATCCCGCCGCCGATCGAACCGATGATGCCAGCCAGCGCGGTCGCAATCCCGACAGTGGCGCCGGCCGCGATAGGCGTCGCAGCGTAATGCCGCATGAGGAGGGTGGGGAGCCATGCCGCCATACCGAAGTCGGCCAGGCTCATCACCCCCTTCGCAAAGCAGAGCCGCAGCACCAGGCCGCGCTCTGCCGACAGATTGCGCAACAAAAGTTGCAGAGGAGGCGGGGGAAGCCTGTTGCCGCGGGCCGGTTCTGGAATGAACAACAGCAGCGCGACAAAGAAGAAGCCGGGGATACCCATAACGATCATGAGCTGTCGCCAGGGCGTCAGCGAAGCGATGATCGGCAAGTCGGCCGCGGTGTCCGTCCCAAGATAACTCAGCACCGCGCCACCGACGATCAATGCGATGCCGCTCCCGCTTGTCGAGCCAAGCGAGAATATTCCGAGAGCGGTACCGCGGCGCGCTGCCGAAAAGCTGTCGATGAGCAGCGAGGACGCTGCTGGTATGAGGGCTGCCTCCCCAAATCCCAGGACGACCCGTGCGGCGAAAAAGCTCCAGAAACCGGTCGCAAGTCCGCATGCTATCGTGGCGAGGGACCACACAACCACGCCTGCGGCGATCAACCTCGGTCGGTTCACCCTGTCCGCCAGCCTGCCGGCCGGGAGGGCCGCCAGCGCGAATATAAGCGCAAAACCAGCGCCCTGAAGCAAACTGATTTCCAGGTCGCTAAGCCCCAGCTCGGCGCGTATAGGGTCTACGACCAGGTTGATCACGAAGCGATCAATGAACGACAGTATCAGGGTCAGGCATAAAACGGCGACCGTGTAGTTTCCGCGCGAAGGATGGGATTCTTCTCGGTTTGGTACCGATCGGTCGAGATCGTTCGGCCCGTTCCCCATCACCTCATCCGCCCCTCGTTCCAACAATGGTTGCCGCATAGTCAACTTACCAAAACTGTGGCCACGGATAAAATATTTATGAGTTTTGATAGTATGGATATCACCCGAAGGTCCAAACCCGAAGGCGGGCTGACCTGAAAAACTCCGACATCCTGATGAGAGCAGCCGAGGTTGCCGCGTACTTCGAGAGCCGAACTGAGGGGTCCGCAGGCGAGGTGTAGGCGAGGGGCCTCCTGCACGAGCCAGGGGATGGGGGGGTGGCGCCGCCGCTTACGGCGCTGCCCCCAGACCTGTTTTTGGGGGGGCAGGGGACGGGTGACGACCGTCCTTCGCCCCTCGGCGGGAAAGGCAAAATCTGCCGCACCACCTTCCAGGTCTCCAATGTCGCAGGAAGGAGCGAGGCGTCGCCCCACCCTCCGTCATCCCTGTGCCCTTGTGCTGGCACGAGAGCACAGGAATGACGGGAGTTTGAGGTTGGCGTCGGTGCCCAAAGTGAAGCTCGCTGGCAGCTGGCGCCGCTTTCGGGCGCAAGCGGACTTTTGCGTTGTCGAAGGACGGCTGCTTCGCGCCGTCACCTCGGTCATAGAGGCAGTCGTTGCTGCTGCCCGAAAGCGGCCATAGCTCGTGACGACATCCGTGCGGCAATACGGGTCATCGACTTCAATTCGGACGAAGCCGACGCGGAGCTGCACCCGCCAGACGGCGTTTTGGATGAGGCTCTGGTCGGCTTTTTGTTCCATTGGTGAGCCGAGTCGCAGTGTCAGCTAGAGCAATTCCAGCAAAAGTGGGAACCGGTTTTGCGTCCGGAATTGCGTCAAAACCAGGATATAGAGCATTTCAGGCGATTCCGTTTTCGCCGGAAATGCTCTAGGCTGAGACATTGGAATTCCACAACGAGAGGGTCAGTTGCTCCCATTCCCATTGATGACCTCAGAGCCGGCCATGACACAGATGCCTTACTTGCAGTCAGGACGATCGGCATATAAATTACCCCAATGCTTGATCGTTCATCCCAGTCTCCGACGCAAATTCCTACGGACGCACTAAGCGAAGTTCTACAGGACTTTCGCCTGAGTGGAGTCAACTACGGCCGCTGCGAGCTACGTCATCCATGGAGCATCGCCTTTCCGCAGCAACAGCTGCTTCGCTTTCATTTCGTCAGTGAGGGGCCGT
>Ga0102590_1003809_pt1 | contig 14158 bp, 13 predicted proteins | sample AraplaMF_Col_mMF_FD_76859 | JGI IMG/M metagenome (GOLD analysis project Ga0102590, IMG submission 76859) | Arabidopsis root microbial communities from the University of North Carolina, USA - plate scrape MF_Col_mMF | ecosystem: Host-associated > Plants > Roots > Endosphere | place: USA...
TGGCCCGGGTTTCGCTGTCTCTCTTCGGGGTTTCGGCGGAAGGCTTGCGGCTTTGGTCCGCATTGGCCGCCGCGGGCACGGTGGTCGTGGGCGGGCTGACCGCGCGGGAGTTCGGCGGAGCGCGGAGGGCTCAGTTGCTCGCGGCGATCGCGACGGGCACCATGCCCGTGCTGCTGGGCAGCGCTCACGTCGCCAACACAACGTCGTACGAGGTGCTGGCGTGGGCGGCGATCGCGTTCGTGGTCGTGCGGATCGGCCGCACGGGCGACACGCGGTGGTGGCTCGCCGTGGGAGCGCTGGTGGGCATCGGCGCGGAGTTCAACCATCTCGCGGCGATTTTCGGGGCCGTCCTGCTGGCGGCGACCGTGCTCGGCCCGGCTCGCCGGAGCGTGGTCGACCGGTGGTTGCTCGCGGGCGCGTTGATCGCAGCGGTCATTGTGCTTCCCGACCTGTGGTGGCAGTCGCAGCACGGTTGGGCGATGTTCGCGATGACTCAGGCGCTTAACGGGGAGCACGGAGGCGCAGGCAACATCTTCACCTGGATCGTGGGGCAGCTGGGCATGTCCTGCCTGGCGATGGTCGTGCTGTGGGTGGCGGGCCTCAAGTTCCTGTGGAGGTCCGGTCGGCCGCTGTGGCAGTGCCTGGTGATCGCGTACGCAGTGTTGTTCGTGCTGTTCGCCGTGACGACCGGAGCACAGGTGTACTACCTGGCCGGGTTGTATGTGTGCCTGCTGGCCGCCGGAGCCGTGGGACTCGACGGGTGGCTGCACTCACGCCCGGAACAGCTGCGGGGCCTGATGGTGGGGACCGCCGTCTCGGCCACGCTGTCCGCCGTGATCGTCCTGCCGCTGCTACCGCCGTCCGACGTGGGCTGGACGTACGGCATCAGCTCGAACTCGGGGGAGATGCTGGGTTGGCCCCAACTGGTCGGCACCGTGGGGCGGGTGTGGACCGGGCTCCCGGCGGGACAGCGCGCAAACGCGGTGATCTTCGCGGCGGACTACGGCGAGTCCGGCGCCATCAACGAACTGGGGCGCGGCGCCGGGCTGCCCACGGCCGTGGGCGCCCAGAACACCGACTGGTGGTGGGGTCCCGGCAAGACGCACGCCACGACCGTGGTGGCGATCGCCCCTGGCCCCGACTACGCCCCTGACTACGCCGCCCGACTGCGCCACTACTTCCGGCACGTCCGTGTCGCCGCCACACTCGCCGATCCCGATGGGGTGCACAACATCGAGTGGGGCGGCCATGTCTACGTATGCACCGACCCCCGACGCCCCTGGGGCGAGATGTGGCCCGAGCTGCGCACCTACGCATGACACTCCCTCCTGCGCGGAAAGTGACGTGCGGTGGTGCATGCCGTGTTGACCAGTCGGTGCCCTCGTGCTTGTACAGACCCTTGATGCCGTCCCCGAACCTTCGGCTTCAGCAACTGGGTCGCTGATGCGGTTACGCAGATCGGGCCAGGTGGCGATCTCGAAAGAAGAACGGCGCGACGGCCGTGGCGGGCGGTGCGGCGGCAGGCAGCGGCGACTTGGTTTGGCCGGCCTGGAAGAACACGCTGGCCGCGAGATTGCGGATAGTCGCCGTCGTGCGGGGTAGGCCACCGCTGCGGATCTGGGCGGCGATCGTCGCGCAACGCCCTTGTGCTCCGGACACTCCGGCCGGCGTGTTCGGCGCAGGGGGCTTGCACGTACACGAGTCCGAACCGAGACCGTACGGAACTCGACTCCACCTCCGGACGGACCGAACCTCTCGAAGTAAGCATCAGAGGGGGGGGTCGGAATGAAACGTGTGTGTGCGGCAGCGTGCCTGGCGTTGGGGCTCACCATGGTGAGCGGCTGCAGCCCCCCTGACCGGCCGCTCGTAGCAGTGCGAAACGGAAACGACGGGCAGCCGGTGGCCGAACTGCGGCCGTGCGAAGGGGGCGAGACCCTTTCGGGGATGCGTCTGGGGAGCTGGACCCTTGACGAGGGCGAAGCCGCAGTCGAGGAAGCATCACTTGGCTCGATCGGCCCTTCCTCGACCTCCCGACATGCCGCGACCGGCACCGATGATCCGGACGAAGACCAGGCCCTCGAGGAAGACAGCGGGTGGGAGGCATGGGGAGCGACGAACCACGGAGGTGTCGTCTTCCCGCTCTTCTCCCCACCACCGGAGTGGCGCGTCCAAACCTTCGGCAGACAGACCCTGCTGCCCGACCGGACCTACGCGCTGAGATTCCACGGGGCCGGTGGCTACATGGCCCACGTCTACTTCACGGCCGACGACCTCGCCTCCCTCCAGCCGGGCCAGGTCTGGGCCGACGACCGGGCCATGAGCGCGGGAGACTTCGGCGAACTCGTCGACGACAAGTGCTGAAGGCCATCAGGTCGCTTCGGGATCGAAAACTTCGGCGATTATCGAACCGGTCGTATCTGTTTGTTCAGTTCGCCGGTGGCCGACCGGCTTTCAGGATGCTTTCAGGTTGCGGCGGTCCTGGCCAATTGAATTGATCGCTCCTTATGGTTGGATATTTTTCGGAGGGTGCCAGCTCCTGCCGCGGGGAGCTGGCGCCCTGTCGGAAAATCAGACGGGAGTGATCGATGGTCAAGCGGTCGAGCATCATCGCCGACGGCGACGCGGCGGGCGCGAAGGCAACCTCAGGTACCGGTAAGTCGGTGATGAAGAAACTGCCCGAGGTCACTGTGGCCTTTTGGGTCATGAAGATCGCCGCGACGACACTGGGTGAGACGGCCGGTGACCTTTTCGCACAGACGCTGCAGATCGGCTATTTCCTCACCACGATCGTGCTCTTCCTGGTCTTCGTGGTCACGCTGGTGGTTCAGTTGCGGTCCGGTCATTACCAGCCGTTTTTCTACTGGACCGTGATCCTCTCGACCAGCATGGCCGGCACCACGATGTCCGATTTCATGAACCGGGACGCGAGTGCCGAGTACCTCTCCAGCGGGACGAGTTCGCTCGGCTGGGGGCCGCAGGGCCTCGGCATGGGCTACCCGACAGGAGCCGCGATCCTCGTCTCGATCCTCCTCGCGATTTTCTTCGTGTGGAAGCTGAGTGGCATGACTTTCCAGATCCGCGACATCGTCACGTTCCGAGGCGAGACTCTTTTCTGGGCGGCGATCCTTGTGTCCAACACGCTCGGAACGTCGATGGGTGACTTTCTGTCCGACAGTTCCGGCCTTGGCTACGGAGGCGGCGCACTATTGGTGGTGGGGGCACTGGCGGTGCTGGTGGCGTTGATGAAGGTTCCGGCGGTGCCGAACACCCTGCTGTTCTGGATTGCCTTCGTTCTCACCCGGCCGCTTGGCGCCACGGCGGGTGATTTCCTCACCAAGCCGGTCGCCAAGGGCGGCTTGAACCTCGGCACGATCGGCTCGTCGGTGGTTCTGCTTGCCGTCCTGTCGGCTCTGGTGGCTTACGGGTACATGCGAGAACGGAAGACGACCGACTGGCCGGCATCGGGGCAGGACTCGCCTGCTCGGCGGGCGAGTTGAGGGTGAAACAGGTGCAGCCGTGTTTCCTTTGGCGGCGGGGAAGAGGGGGGCACGTACCACCGCGAGTGGGCACGGTACGTCATCCGCGAATCCGTGGCACGGTTGTGTGTTGCGCATGGTGCCACTGCGCGTCATCAACCAATTCGTCGCTGTCGGATGCCGCGTTGACCAGGCTGATACAGCACAGAATCAGCAGCAGGGCGCCGGCTGCGAAGGGCAGGCGCCGGCGTGCCGGTGGGGGGCCCAACAGGGCGCGTACGCGCTGCGGTACTTCGCCGCCGGTCGCGGCCAGTGCGGCGGGGCGGGGTGCGCCGGCGGACGCGAGCGCGGCGCGACCGACGGCACGGGCGACCATCACACGATCGCCGGTCTGCGCGGCGGCCTCTTCGTCGGCCCAGCGTTCCAGGACGAAGGCGCCGGTGTGGGCCAGGGGACGCAGCAGCGGGTTCACGGCAGACGTAAGCCGCCAGATGGTCTTGAAGACATGGTGCTTTCCCCGCAGATGGGCCCGCTCGTGCGTCAGCAGCGCGTGGCGCTCGCCGTCGCCCAGGCACTTGAGCATGCCCCGGGACACCACGATCCTTCCCGGACTGCCCGGCAGGGCGAAGGCCAGGGGAGTGTCGTCGTCGAGTACGGCCAACTCCGTGTCGCCAGGCAGGCGAGTGCATTCCCGGCGGGCCCTGATGACGTGGCGAGTCTGGCTGAGGGCTGCGATCCCCAGGCATATCAGGCCGGCTGCCAGCACGAGCGCGCTGGCGGCAGCGACGCCGAGGTACACGGGATCGTCGTCCCGCAGGGCGGCCACCGACCAGTGACCCTCCGCCGCGACTTGGGGGATCTGTGCCACGCCGGTGAAGGCCAGCAACGCCAGTGAGCCCGTCCAGCCGCCCGCGGTGACGAGGGCGGCGCAGGCCAGGGCCCAGGCGGCCGGGCGTGGCGCGAGCCGGCGTGCCATGCGCGGCGCGAGCGCCGTGAGCACGGCGGTTACGGCGAAGGGAATGTACACACTGATCAACACGTCGTCACAACCTGGTGCCTCAGGGCCCGTCACCGTCGCTGGGGTCGTGTTCGGACAGCAGGTGATGCAGTAGTTCTTCGTCCTGCTCGGAGAGCTCCGAGACGAAGCGGGTCAGCACCGCCTCTCGATCCGAGCCGCTGTCCAGCAGTGTCCGCATGCGCTGCGCGGTGTGCGAAGCCTCGTCCGACGCCGGTGTGTACGCGTACCCGCGGCCCTCACGGTGCCGGAGGAGCACGCCCTTGTCGTAAAGGCGCGACAGGATCGTCAGCACGGTGGTGTAGGCGAGGTCGCCCCGCAGTCGCTCCCGAACCTGACCGGCGGTCAGTGGGCGGTCGGCAGCCCAAAGTGCGGCAAGTACATCGCTCTCCAGTTCGCCGCGCGCCCGCCTGCCGGATCCGCCGGGTGTCTCATCGCCGTTGGGGTCGCTCACCGTCCGCCTTCCCTCCTGCCGTGTCAGCACAGGCTACCCCGCATGTCTACTACTAGTTGTAGGAGGTATGCTCCGGGCTTCGAAGCGCGAACTACTACATCTTGTAGATTCTGCAGCCCCCGTCGGGCGGAGGAGCAGCTCATGCCTCACATCGGACGTACGCTTCCGCGCCCCGCGGCCGCGAGTCCTGCACCGGTCCCGGCCCCCTGGGCGCAGGCGACGCTCCCTGGGCGCGTCGCCATCATCTCTGCGAGCGTCGGCGCCGGCCACGACGGTGCCGCCGCCGAGCTGGCCCGGCGCCTCGAGGGCGGCGGACTCAGAGTGGACCGGTTCGACCTGCTGGATCTGTTGCCCGTGAGGCTCGGACAGGCTGTCCAGGAGATCTACCACCGGATGCTCGTCCGTGCGCCATGGGCTTACCAGCGGATCTACTCCAGCACCGAGCGCGCCGGAGGGGGTGGTCGGGTGGCACGGACGCTGCTCCGCTCTGCAGAGGAACGGGTCCTCCGCGCTCTGCCTCCGGATACCGGCGCGGTCGTCTCGACCTACCCCGGGGCCAGCCGTGTGCTGGGCAATCTGCGGCTGGGCGGACGGCTGACGGTCCCCGTCCTGACCTATCTGACCGACTTCTCCGTGCATCCGCTGTGGGTGGCGGACGGGGTGGACGTCCACCTGGCTGCTCATGCGGTGCCGGCTCGCCAGGCACGGGCAGCCGGGGCGCGGGACGTGCGAACGTGCGGACCGGTCACCGATCCGCGTTTCCGGCCGGGGGCCAGGGAGGATCGCGACCGGGGGCGCGCCGACTTCGGTCTACCGGAGAAGACGCCGCTGGCCTTGCTGGTCGCCGGCTCCTGGGGCGTGGGGCCGGTCCGGCAGGTCGCCAAGGAGCTGCGCGACTGCGGTGCCGCTGTGCCGGTTGTCGTCTGTGGGCGCAACGAGGCGCTCGCGGCGCGACTGCGTGCCGATGGGATCGAGCACGTCTTCGGCTGGGTCGACGACATGCCGGCCCTGATGCATGCCGCTGACGTCCTCGTGCAGAACGCGGGCGGCCTGACCTCTCTGGAAGCGTTCGCCGCAGGCCTGCCCGTCGCGAGCTACCGCTGCATACCCGGCCACGGCCTGACCAATGCCGCCGCGCTCGACGAAGCCGGTGCAGCCGTGTGGGTCCGCAACGCCGACGACCTCAAGAAGGTGCTCTGCGACCTCATCGACGGATCGCTCGGGCAGCACCAACGCGAAGTGGGTCTGGACCTGTTCGCGAGGGCCCCGGGTGAGGGTCCGGCAGCTGAGATCGCCCGCTTGAGCCTCTCGGGGACTTCCCCGCAAAGCTCCGCACCGCCCTCGCGCCCCCGCCGCCGGACTCTCGCACGTCGACGTCTCGCGCTGCGCCCACGCGTCACCACCACCGCGGCCCTCGCGGGCGCGGTATGGGCGTGCGCCGTGGGAGCCGGATTCGCGACGACGCACGACGCCCCCGGCCTCGTGCACACCATCGGCCACAGTCTCGACCTGGACGACCTCCCTCCCGGCCACCGATCTGAAGGACATCGCTCGTGACCGCCACCCGACTGATTCGCACCGCCGCACTGGCGGCCCTCCCCACTCTGGCCGTCGCCCACGCCGCCCCGGTGATCTCCACTTTCGGGCCGCTGCGCAGGCGGCTCATGCCCCGCCTCTCGGGTCGGGGCCGCCCGGATCACGTGGCCCTGACCTTCGACGACGGACCCGACCCCCTTTCCACCCCGTTCTTCCTGAAGGTGCTCGACGAGCGCAACATCCGTGCGACCTTCTTCATGCTGGGCAGGGCGGCGCGGCGGTCTCCCGGATTGGTCCAGGAGATCGTGGCCGCCGGTCACGAGATAGGAGTGCACGGCTGGCTGCACCGACCGCTGCTCCTGCGTGGCCCTGGAGCCGCGTACGACGACCTGGCCCGGGCCCGCGACACCCTCGCCGCGGTCACGGGCGAGCGACCCAGGCTCTTCCGTCCCCCCTACGGCGTCATGTCGACGTGCGCCCACCACGCCGCCCGGCGCCTGGAGCTCACTCCCGTGCTGTGGACGTGCTGGGGAGAGGACTGGACTGCCAGGGCGACGCCGCAGTCCGTCCACCGCACGGTCACGGCCGACCTGGACGGAGGCGGAACCATCCTGCTCCACGATTCCGACTGCACCTCCGCACCCGGGGCGTGGCGCTCTGCGCTGGGTGCGCTGCCGCGCATTCTCGACACATGTGAGCAGCGCCGCCACGAAGTCGGTCCTCTGCGTGAGCACGGGTGGTTGTGAGCGTCCGCGAAGACACGTCCTCGCCGGGAACGCATCACCGCCCTCGATCGTCTACAGTGCTGTAGACCGTCTACCTTGCTGTAGTCGATCATTGTGTGCCCGACTGCTCACCTCAAGGCCATAGGGAAAGGCTTTCGCTGAATGACCACACCGCTGCACCTGGCCTCGCAGCTCGCCGTGAACGTACTGGACGCCCAATCTCTGCTGACCGCCTTCGGCGTGGTGGGCGTGGGTGTGGTGCTGTTCGCGGAGACGGGTCTGCTCATCGGGTTCTTCCTGCCGGGAGACTCCTTGCTGTTCACGGCAGGGCTCCTGTGCACGGGGACGGCGGACCGGGCCGTGCAGCTGTCGCTGACACCGCTGCTCGTCTCGGCCGCCGTCGGTGCCCTGGCCGGCGCGCAGTGCGGCTATCTGATCGGCCGCCGGGCGGGGGGAGCGCTGGTCGCCCGCAGTCGTTCGCAGCGTTTGCACGACGGCATGAAGCGGGCCGAAGAGCTCTTGGAGCGCTACGGGTACGCCAAGGCGATCGTCCTGGCGAGATTCATCCCGGTTGTGCGGACCGTGCTCAACCCGATGGCGGGCGCGCTCGAAGTTCCCGTGCGGACCTTCACGCTGTGGCAGGCGATCGGTGGCCTCGTCTGGGCCGTCGGCGTCACGCTCGCAGGGTATGTGCTGGGGTCCTCGATCCCGAACGTCGACCACTACCTTTTGCCTCTGATCGCGTTGATCGTCGTGGTGTCGCTGATCCCGCTGCTCAGCGAAGTCCTGCGATCCCGGCAAAGCGCCAGGCCGAAGGCGAGGCACAAGTGATCCTCGCCTTCGACGGGTCGGCCATCGACGGTTCCCTCTACGCGGACGTCGTTGTCCGCGCGCATCACTCGGCCGACTGGCTCGACGACACGGTGTCGGTCTGGTCGACGTACGGACTCCTGGTGTTCGCCGTCCTGGCTGTCATCGGCTGGTGGCGCGCCCGGCGGGTCAGCCCGGCGGCCGCGGTCACGACGCTGGCCGTACCGGTCGTCGTGGTTGTCTCATACGGAGTGGACATGGTCCTGAAGGCGGTCGTACGGGAGAACCGCCCCTGCCAGAGCCTTCAGGTGACAACGCTGGATGCCTGCCCGGCACACGGCGACTGGTCGTTCCCCAGCAACCATGCGGCCATCGCCGCGGCCGCCGCCGTGGCTCTGCTGTTCGTCTCGCGCCTCCTCGGTGCGGTCGCGGGGGTCGCAGCCGTGGCGATGGCGGGCTCCCGGGTCTGGGTCGGCCTGCACTATCCCCATGACGTCCTGGCGGGCGTGCTCGTCGGCGGACTGGTGGCGTGGGCCGCGACGTTCGTCGTACGACGACAATCAGACAGTTTGGCCCGGCGGCTCGCCTCCAGACGTCTCGGCGAACTGCTGCTCGCCTCATGAGCCGCCGCGATGTCTCCGGCCCGGCCGGGTGGGCCGCCCTCGGCGCCGGGACCGCGTTCGCGATCCTCGCCGCTGCCGTCCACGCCGATGCGCCGCGCTGGCCGGACGACCGGTTCCTGTCGTGGTCGGTCGCACACCGCCCGCATCTCGCCGTGACTGTGGCACGCGGTGTGACCGCCACAGGAACCGGCGCCGTCCCCTATGTCCTTGCCGTCCTGGCAGGCCTCCTCGCAGGACGGTCACCGAAGCAGCGCGTGCTCACCACCGTGCTCTGTCTCGCTTGCCTCGCAGTGGGCCAAACCCTGCGATTCGAAGTGATGCAGCTCGTCCATCGTTCCCGGCCCCCCACAACGGACTGGGCGGCGCACGCAACGCGTTGGGCGTTCCCCTCGGGACACACCACGACGTCCGCCCTCGCCGCCGGAGTGCTGATCGCCGCCGCGTCGCTGTGGGCCCCGCGCGGCGCGACGCCGCTGCGGATCGTCATCGGCTGTTGGGCACTGCTCGTCGGCCTGACCCGCATCTACCTCGGAGTGCACTGGTTCACCGACGTCCTCGGCGGATGGCTGTTCGCGGTCGGCTGGCTGGGAGCCTGCCTGTGGGCCCTTGCCCGGTGGCTCCCGGACTCGTTCAGGCAAAGTGACACGGTGGGCCAAAGACCGGCGGAGGACCATGCACCCCAAAATCCTCACCGTTGAAGACGATCACGCCCTGCGCGATGTGCTGCGCCGATTTCTGTCCGACGAGGACCTCATCCCCATCGTCGCCGCCGACGGCGCGAGTGCCCTTCGACTTGCCACGGACGATATCGCGGCGGCCGTCCTGGACGTCGGGCTACCCGACGCGGACGGGCGGGACGTGTGCCAAGCGATGCGCGCAAACGGCTTTGTGGCCCCTGTCATCTTCCTGACCGCCCGCCATCAGATCACCGACCGTCTGTCCGGTTTCGCCGCCGGCGGCGACGACTACCTGGTCAAGCCGTTCCACCCGGCCGAACTCATCGCTCGGATCAAGGCCCTTCTCAAGCGAGCGGCCCCGCAGACCGCGATGTCGGCCGGCGATCTCGTCCTCGACGCGGTGAACCACAGCATGTCCGCACCGGGAGCCCGCATCGGCCTGTCCCCGACGGAATTCCGGCTACTGGCCACACTCACCGCCGCCGACGGCACCACCGTGCGCCGCAGAGACCTGGTCCGGGCCGCCTGGCCCGAAGGAGCGCACGTGAGTGACAACACCCTGGACCAGTACCTGAGCCGGCTACGACGAAAGCTGCGCGAGGCGGGCAGCGACCTGACCATCGGTACGGCCCGCGGAATCGGACACCGCCTGTCATGAAAGGACTCATGACACGCCTGGCGCCTCGAACCCTGCGGGGGCGCCTTTCCCTCGTGGCCCTGACGGCCGCATCGCTGCTGATGGCGGTCCTGACCGTCCTGTTCAACGTGACGATGGACCGGCACCTGCGGCACCAGGCGGACGACGAACTGCGCAACCGGGCAGCCGCAGTAGCCACCACCGTCGACACGAGCGGCTCCCACGTACGTGTACTGGAAACGGTCAACGACCGCCTCCTCGATACGAACGTATGGATCCTCGACGGTGGGCGTCTCCTGGAGAAGCCGCCGTCGGCTGCCTCCGCCGGGCCGCTGTCCCGAGCCGTCGACCGGTTGGCCGCACAGTCAGGGCGCGCCTGCACGACCGTGACCGCCCGCGGTGACCGGCCTGTGCGATTGTGTTCCGAGCCCTTGTCGGGTGGGAGCGGTGGTGCCGTGGTCGTGACCGCCCTGGACCTCGGCCCCTACCGCAGTTCGGCCGGCACGCTGCTCCTGGGCTCGCTGGTGCTGGATGCCGTGATGCTGCTGTGCACTTACATGCTCACACGTCTGTCTGTCGCCCGGGCCCTTCGTCCCGTACGGGTGATGACCGATCAGGCCACTCAGTGGAGTGCCGTGCACTCCGACGACCGCTTCGGTGCCAAGGATCACCCGGCGGAACTCACCCGGCTGGGCACCTCATTGGACGCGCTTCTGGATCGCATACGGACTGCGCTGCGATACGAACAGCAGCTGACCGCCGAGCTGTCCCACGAACTGCGCACCCCGCTCACCCGGATCGTCACCGAACTCGACTGGTGGAGACGCCGTCCGCGCTCCGCCGAGGAGACGCGCGCCATTCAAGCGGTGATTGCGGAGGCGGCTCAGGCCATGCGCCTGATCTGCGACACCCTCTTGAACGACGCCCGAGAGAGCGCGCGCAATCCGGCGACCGTGCCCGGAACCTCGGACGTCGTATCGGTGCTGGGCCGCATGATTCAACACGCAGGGACACCGGATCAGGTGCACGGGGTCGTAGAGGCCGAGTCCTCGGTGCTCGAGGTGGGAGTTCCGCCTGCCCTTCTCGAACGCATCGTCAGCCCATTGCTCACCAACGCTGTTCGCTATGCACGTTCAAGCGTGAAGGTCTCTGCGCGCGGCATCCCGGGCGCAGTGCGGATCGATGTCGTCGACGACGGCCCCGGTGTGCCGCAGACGTTCATCGCCGAGCTGTTCCAGCCAGGACGGCGTGCCGACGCCGACGACGGGCACGACGGCGCCGGCCTGGGGTTGCCGCTCGCGCGACGTCTCGCCCGGGCTGTGGGCGGTGAAGTGTCCTACGACTCCGCCCATGCACCTGGGGCCAAGTTCACCGTCAGTCTGCCGGCGGGCTGACCGGCATCCGCGCCTCGAACGGTGAGCGGAGGCCGTGATCCGGGCACAGGAGGGACGCATATCCGGCGCGGCGTCGGTGACGACCGGAGACCGGACGCGGGTGACGGTACCCGGCCGGGCAACCTCCGTGGGTTCGTAGAGCGACGGGGCACCCGTCGTGATCGGTGACGAGCGCCCCGGAGTCGGGTCGAGCGGCGACCTCTGCCGGATCTTCGGGACGCGGCATGGTCGCCTGCTGATCAACCGCTCAGGCCGCGGGCCGGTTGACCGGCTTGTGCTCCGTGACGTCCCTACGCGTCACTGCGAGATACACCACGAGGCCGAGGATGACCGCGAGGAACAGCACGCTGGTCACCACGCTACCGATCCCCAGGCCGCCGTCGGCGGTCGGCTGGGACAAGTAGTCGCCGATGGAGGCGCCGAGCGGACGGGTCAGGATGTAGGCGATCCAGAAGCTGCCGACCGCGTTCAGATCCAGCGTGAATCGCGCCAGGGCGACCGCGGCGATGCCGATGGCGAACAGTACGGCCGACAGCCAGTAGCCGAGGGACATGCGCTCGGAGACGAGGTCGCCGGCCGCAGTGCCCAGGGCGAAGGTGAACAGGACGGCGAGCCAGTAGAAGGACTCGCGGCCGGTGGAGTCGATGTGGTGAATCGACAGCGTGCGCTCGCGCCGGTACCAGACCAGGAACACGATCGCGAGGAGCAGGGCGAACACGATGGTGCTGGTCTCCAGCGGCACACCCATGTTGTCGGTGAGGTTGTCGCTGATCAGCGTGCCGACGACGCTGATGAGGGCCACGGCGAGCCAGTAGATCCCGGGGCGGTAGGCCCGCGTGCGGAACTGTACGACCAGCACAACGGCCAGCAGGGCACTCATCAGCACCGATACACCGGTCAAGCCCAGTCCTGCGTCGGAGTTGAGCAGATCGGCCGCGGTTTCGCCGACCGTGGTGCACAGAACCTTGATGATCCAGAAGTAGACGGTGACTTCGGGCACCTTGTTGAGGCGCGACACAGCGCGCTGCGGAGGGGCCGGTTCGTCGACCGCGGGAAGTGCGGTGTTTCCAGGGGTTTCATATGTCATGGTTCCCGACCGTGCCATCGGACACCTGAACGCATCCTGACTGCTGCGGGCCCCTGACCGTCCGGCCCGACCTGCACTACTCGGCCGTCGGCCCGCTGATCGGCTGACGAGGCCGGGACGCGGTGCCGGTGCGCTGGGGAGCGAGGAACACGGACATCACGGGGGCCAGGTACAGCGTCCAGATGATGATCTGGAGCACGGTGGGATCGGGCTGGAAGTTGAAGACACCCTTGAGGAGTGTGCCGTACCAGGAGTCCGGGGGGATGGTGGTGCCGATGTCGAAGGCGAGATCGTTGAGCCCGGGCAGGAAGCCGGCTTCCTGGAGGTCGTGAATGCCGTACGCGAGGACGCCGGCGGCAACGACGACCAGCATGGCTCCGGTCCACCGGAAGAACCTGGCCAGATTGATCCGCAGGGCGCCCTTGTAGAACAGCCATCCGAGCGCGGCGGAGGTGGCGAGCCCCAGCAGCGCGCCGATCAGCGGGCGGATGCCGTCACCCGTGGCTTGTACGGCGGTCCAGATGAAAAGGGACGTTTCCAGGCCCTCGCGCCCCACGGCGAAGAATGAGGTCACCACCAGCGCGCCGGTGCCGACGGCCAGGGCCGCGTCGAGCTTGCCTTGAAGCTCGCTCCTCAGATGGCGTGCGGTGCGCCGCATCCAGAAGACCATCCAGGTCACCAGGGCTACCGACAGGATGGACAGGGTGCCGCCGAGGGCTTCTTGAGCCTGGAAGGTGAGCGTCGAGGAACCGAATTGCAGGAGGGCGCCGAAGGCCAGGCTGAGGAACACGGCCAGCGCGACCCCCACCCACACGGGAAGCAGCTGCCGCCGGTTGCCGCTCTTGACCAGGTACGCGACGAGTATGCAGACGACGAGGCCGGCTTCCAGCCCCTCACGCAAGCCGATCAGGTAATTGGCGAACACGCCGAGTCCGTCCGTCGGTTGAAGTCATTGGTGTCTGGCGCGTCGTTGGGCGAAGAGCAGGCGTCCCTCACGCGACTGCGCGCTGCGAAGGGGACGGACGCGCCTTCCCGGTGAGATGTGTTGACCTCACGCCCGTGGTGTGCGGCGGCTCACTTCACGACGGCGGCTGCCAGCTTCGAGAACGGCTCGGCCAGCGCATTCACTCCGTCGGAGAGCTCCTTGCGCTGGGGCGCGGTGACTGTGTCGTAGGAGGAGTAGGTGTAGTCGCCGCCGCTGCGGAACTTCTCCAACAGCTGGGACAGCGCAACGAATTGACTGTCGAGTTCCCTGGTCAAACCGATGTCGTTGCTGGAGGCGATCGGCTTGAGAAGCTCGTAGGACTGTTGAGCGCCCTCGAGGTTGCCCTTGAAGTCCACCAGGTCGGTGTGGGAGTGACGCTCTTCTTCGCCGGTGACCTTGTTGCGAGCGACCTCGTCCAGCAAGCTCTTGGCGCCGTTCGCCATCGATGTCGGGGTGATCTCCGCGGCGCCGACCTTCTTCACCCACGTGTTCAGGTCGGTCATCAGCCGGTCGGCGAGCTCCTTCTCGTGGGCGCCGATCTTCCCTCCTTGCCAGAGCGCCTTCTCCAGGCGGTGCCAGCCGGTCCAGTCCGTGGCCGGATCCTGGCCTGCCTCGAGGCCGTCTTCGCGGACGTCGACCTTCGGATCGATGTCACCGAAGGACTCGGCGACCGGTTCGGTGCGTTCCCATCCGATCCGGGAGGGTGCGTAAAGATTCTTCGCCCTCGCGACATCCCCGG
>Ga0102590_1003814_pt1 | contig 14145 bp, 10 predicted proteins | sample AraplaMF_Col_mMF_FD_76859 | JGI IMG/M metagenome (GOLD analysis project Ga0102590, IMG submission 76859) | Arabidopsis root microbial communities from the University of North Carolina, USA - plate scrape MF_Col_mMF | ecosystem: Host-associated > Plants > Roots > Endosphere | place: USA...
TGGATATTATCAAAGCCAACAAAGGCGTGGATGTTGACATCCATTCCATCAAAACATTTACAGCAGATCCGCAGATCAAAAAGCAGCTGAGAACCGTGAACACCATCGGTTGCTTTTATATAGAATCACCTGCCATGCGGCAGCTGCTTAAGAAGCTGGAATGCGATGATTACCTCACCCTGGTAGCAGCCAGCTCTATCATCCGCCCCGGCGTAGCCCAATCAGGCATGATGCGGCAGTATGTAGAAAACTTCCGGAACCCCGATAAAGTAACTTACCTGCATCCCATCATTAAAGAAGTGCTGCACGAAACCTTCGGCATCATGGTGTACCAGGAAGATGTGATCAAGGTGATACACGAGTATGCTGATATGGACCTGGCCGATGCCGATATCCTGCGCCGCAGCATGGCGGGCAAATACCGCGGGCCAGGCGTATTCCTCCAATTGCAGGAACAATTCTTTTCTAACTGCCAGCGGCTGGGGCGCCCGGAAGCCGTCAGCCAGGAACTCTGGCGGCAGATCTCCAGTTTTACCAGCTTCTCCTTTTCCAAGGCGCACTCTGCCACCTATGCGGTGGAAAGCTACCAGAGCCTGTTCCTGAAAACCTATTTCCCGGCAGAATTTATGGTGGCGGTGATCAACAATTTCGGCGGCTTTTACAACCGCGAACTGTATTTCCGCGAACTGCAGAAAACCGGTGTTAAAGTTCGCCCTCCCTGTATTAATAACAGTCAATATCCCACCAGTATAAAAGGAGAAGAAGTATACACCGGCTTCATTCATGTAGAAGGCCTGGAAGAAGCCTGGATCAAACGTATGCTGGAAGAACGGCAGCAATACGGCCCCTATGCCAGCCTGGAAGATTTTACGGAACGCATGCTGCCTCCCCCTGAGCAGCTGGATGTCCTGATCCGGATAGGCGCCTTTAACTTTACCTGCCGCACTAAAAAAGAGCTCTTATGGCAAAGCAGCCTCCTGCTGAAAAGCAAGGATCCTCATGCGGACCATGTACTGCCCCTGTTCCGGGAACCCGCCCCGGATTGCCGGCTGCCCCAGCTGGCCTATCACGCCCACGAAGACGCTTTTGAAGAAATAGCCCTGATGGGATTCCCGGTAGCCTCCCCTTTTAGTGTGCTGGAACACGATCAAAATCAGTATCTTACAGTAAAGGAACTGGAACAGCAGGTGGGCCGGACCGTACGCTGCCTGGGTTACCTGGTTTGCACCAAGTATCTCCGCACTTCCCAGGGCGCGCCCATGTGCTTCGGCACCTTCCTGGACCGTGAAGGCGCCTTCCTGGATACCGTGCATTTCCCGGAAAGCTTCCGCCAGTATCCCCTTCAAAAAGAGGGATTTTATATACTGGAAGGAAAGGTATCGGAAGAGTACGGAGTGATTACCCTGGAAATCAGCTATATGAGGAAGATCGGATATTTTGAGGATAAGAATTTGGATACCGGACAAAAAGCCGTATATTTGTGACAAATGTCGTAAGTATGATTAAACCGCAAAAAGACAGGGGGTACCTCGGGCAGGAGCAGGCCTTACTGGTAGTACAAGACAGTGGTGGCGTTTCTTATGTAAGCGGCAGGGGGTACTTTGATTTTATTCAGCTTTCCAGAGATGGGATCATTAAGAAAGCGCTCATGAACCTGAGTCAGCAGCTTTCTTTTTCTCTGGCAGAGATAGCGCGTATACTGCATATATCAGAACGAACGCTTCAACGCTATGGAGACGATGAAAAGCTGTCGGCAGACACGTCCGAGAGAGCCATATTACTTTCACAGCTGTACCAACACGGCACGCAGGTATTTGGCGATCTGGAAAATTTTAAGGAATGGATGCGTACTCCGTTGCCTGCATTTAACTATCAACCACCTATTTCTTTATTGGATACCACCTTTGGTTTCCAACTCATCCAAGATGAACTTGGCAAAATTGCTCACGGCATTTTTGCATAGACCCACCCTATTTGAATGGAAGTTTACCGTATCAGCAAATGCATGTACATTACTGATCTGAATGGTGTTGGCGCCCGTTTATACGGCGGACGCTGGAACAGTAAGGGACATCCTGTTGTTTATACCGCCGGAAGCCGCGCCCTCTCTGCACTGGAAGTACTGGTGCACGTACCATTAAAGAACATCGTACAGGATTTTTGCATTGCTACTATCATGATCCCGGATTCCCTCCCGGTGAAAACCCTGCAGCGTAAAGAGCTGCCTTCAGGCTGGCAATCACTGGCCCCTTTTCCTGAACTGCAGAAAGTAGGCGACGCCTGGCTGGAAGAAGGGAAATATCCTGTGTTAAAATTGCCGTCTGTAGTAATTCCTGAGGAGTTCAACTACCTGATCAATCCACTGCACCCTGAGGCAGAGGGGATCACAGTACTCAGCCAGCATCCCTTTGTATTTGATCAAAGGCTGAAGGAATCGAAGAAATAATGGGTAGTATATACAGTCAAAAAAAGAGAATGCGCAGATAAGATCATCTGCGCATTCTCTTTATGTATGTTCGCTTATATACTATAAGTTGAACAGTCCTTTGTTCAGCAGCTGCAAGGTTTTCTCCTTGTACTGGCCACCTACGAGGATGGATATATTATGCCTGCTGCCTCCGTAAGAGATCATGCGCAGCGGTACTTCATTGAGTGATTCAAACAGTTTCTTCAGGATAGAAGGCGTAGCCGCCACTTCATTACCTACGATTGATACGATACTCTGATGGTGATCCAGCTCCACGGTACCGAAGGGATGCAGCTCTTTCAGGATCTGGTCTATGTTCTGCAGGTTGTCTATCGTTAATGACACGGCCACTTCAGAAGTAGTGATCATATCTATCGGTGTACGGTATTTTTCAAACACCTCGAAGATCTTGCGCAGGAAACCATAAGCCAGCAGCATGCGGCTGGATTTGATCTTGATAGCGATGATGCCGTCTTTAGCAGCGATCGCCTTCACACCATCGCCATTAGGCAGCTCTGTGATGATCGTACCTTTAGCTTCGGGCTGCATGGTGTTCAGCAATTTCACCGGTATGTTAAAATGCTGGGCAGGCCAGATAGATGCAGGATGCAGGATCTTGGCGCCGAAGTAGGCCAGCTCGGCCGCTTCGTCGAAAGACAGCTGCTCGATGGGGAAGGTTTTATCCACCACACGGGGATCGTTGTTATGCATGCCGTCGATGTCTGTCCAGATCTGTATTTCACTGGCCTGGATAGCAGCGCCGATCAGGGATGCAGAGTAATCGCTGCCCCCGCGTTTCAGGTTATCTACCTCGCCTTTGGCGTTGCGGCAGATATAGCCCTGGGTGATGAATATATGCTGTCCTTTATTTTTATCGATCAGGTTACCCAGTTTGATCTTGATCTTCGGGATCTCAGGCTCTTCAAACTCATCTATGCTCATGAAGTCGAGCGCGGGCAGTAATACGCCCTGCACCCCGGCTTCTTCCAGGTAAACGGTGAACAGCTTGGTGCTCAGCAGCTCGCCCTGGGCCAGTATATCCTTATTCAGCGCTTCATTGAAAGAGATCTTAAGAATGATATTCAGGAATTCAAAATGTTCATCTACGATAGCTTTAGCTTTGGCGCGGGGAGCCTCCTGCTTGACCAGCTCTTCACAAAAGGTACGGTAATGCTTCTCCAGCTTGTCTATCTGCTGTTTAGCCTGATCCTTTTTACCTTCTGCGAGCGATTGCCCGATCTCCACCAATGCGTTGGTAGTTCCGGACAGTGCAGATAACACCACTATCTTGGGATCGTTGTCTGCCGTTATCAGCCTGGCTACGGCATGCATACGTTCCGGCTTTCCCACTGAGGTGCCGCCAAATTTTAAAACTTTCATATCAGTTGTTAGTTGTGAATCTTTTATATAGGTGACTAAAAGCTTAATTTAAATTTGTTCGCTACTTCCTGCAGGTCTTTTACAACTGGCTCCAGTACCGGGATCCCCTCTTCTCTCCGCACTTTCTCCATTTCCCGTTCCGGATCTCCCGGTATCAGTACCTGTTCGCCGTCTATCGGACTGGCCTCCCTGAAGCGGCTGATCCATTTATCCATATTGGCCTTGAATTCATCCGCCGGTCTGAAAGCATCTACCCGCATAGCGCCAAAGAAATGGCCCAGGCCCTGCCCCACCGGATCAGGAGGCAGTGGTAAAAAGCTTACGAAAGGCGGCGCCCAGGGACCGTAATTGGCGCCTGAAAGGACGGCCGAAAATATGTCAACAATTGCTCCTAAACAATAGCCTTTATGACTACCATGCTCGCGGTCTCCTCCCAGCGGCAGTAAAGCGCCGCCGTTTCTGAGCTCATGAGGGTCGGTGCTGGAAGCGCCTGTTTTATCCTGGATCCAGCCGTAAGGCGCCTCCAGGTTCTTGCGCTGCAATATTTCCAGCTTACCATTGGCGGCTGTGGTAGTGGCAAAATCTGCCACAAAAGCAGGCTGCTGGTTGGCCGGGATGGCCACTGCAATGGGATTGGTACCCAGCATCCGCTCTTTGGCGAAGGTGGGCGCCACCAGCGGACTGGCATTGGTCATGGCGATACCGATCATATCCCTTTCAAGGGCCATCATGGCATGATAGCCGGCTATCCCGAAGTGGTTGGAATGCTTCACGCTCACCCATCCGCTGCCAACGGCTTCCGCCTTTTGCAGGGCCACTTCCATGGCAAAGGGCGCTACGATCAGTCCGAGACCGCCGTCGCCATCCACCACCGCCGTGCTGGGTGTTTCATGCACTATATGAATATCCGGTCTGGGATTGATACGGCCAGCTTCCCACAAACGTACATAGCCGCTGAGACGGGCCACGCCGTGAGAGTCTACGCCCCGCAGATCTGCAGACACAAGGACTTCGCTGGCTTTGTCCGCATGTTCCAGCGAACAGCCCATCCGGACAAATACCTCCTGTGTAAATTCCCTTAAATGCTGATAGGAAAATTGATGACTCATGCGCTTGTATCAGTAATATTTATCAGGCCTGGGCAGTGGGACCACCAAAATTCATGGGCAGTGATACGGGTTCCTGGTCCTGGATAGGGCCATGTACCGCCTCGTACTTCTTGATATTATCTACCAGCGCCTTCATGAAACGTTTAGCGTGCTGGGGGGTTAATATGATACGTGATTTAACCCTCGCCTTGGGCAGACCGGGCATTACGTTCACAAAATCCACCACAAATTCGGCGTTGGAATGCGTAATAATGGCCAGGTTGGCATACGTTCCCTCTGCTACTTCCTCACTCAGTTCAATATTCAACTGGGTCTGCTCTTCATGCTGCTGATTATCCATGTTTTTCTGGTTTGAGGTACAAAAGTAAAAAAGAGACCTTGGATTCAAGGTCTCTTTTTTTAGTGGTGGGGACTGCCGGCTATATATTAAAAAATCTTATTGCTGGATGATGAGATCTCGACGTAATAGGTACCGGTTCTCAGGTTGCCGATGTTGATTGTTCCTTCGGCGGCTCATCTATTTACGTTTGCCAAACAAATATCCCGCGGTGAGGCCGAAGTAACGGTTGTTATTAGTACTATACCTATGTTCAGAACCATCTGGTTCAACGCCATCTGAAGGTGAAATATTGGTAAGCCCAAGGCTATAATTAAGATTAATACACAGACCATTGTTGAATTCATAACCGGCGATAAAATTGAGCCCTGCATCAAGTGGCCTCAAATGCTCGTATTTACCTCTGTCTTCAGCGGAAGGAATGCTTACATTTTTGAATTTTATGTCGCGTTCGATGGTTTCGCTTCTACCGTCGGATCTAAATATGTAAGTTGCGCTGACTTTGCCGCCAAGTCCATAAGCGATGTAAGCACCTGTTCCAACGACGAGCTTGCCGGAACCCAAAGGGAGTTTATAGAGGACATTCACCGGAAGCTCCAGGTATAACAAACGGCGTTTAGAATAAGCATCAGACACCGAATAAATGCTGCTGTCAAGGTTATGTAATTCGGCTTTGCTACCTTTTGTGCTTATCAGCAACTGTGGTTGTAAATGAAATCTGCCGGCTACAGGAATGTCGGCAATTACTCCAACGCGCCATGACGGAAATAATTTCTTTTCCAGGGCATCACCGTCAGTGCTCGAGCGTATTGATGCATGACCGAGACCAGCTAAAATACCATAGGAGATTTGGGCATTGGCAGATGAAATACCCAGGCTTAACAAAACAAACAGTACAATTCTTTTCATGGGAGATGAGGGTTTAGACGCAATAATAATTTGAAAATTGAATTGATGAGGACGAGGTGAATCGAATTAACGAAATTTTAGACATTCCAGGGCACAAAAAAACCAGGTGGCCATACGAGACCACCTGGTTTTGTAATATACTAAAAGGCGTTATTTAGAATTTATCCCAGAACAATTTGGTTGTTACTTCATCACCGCCAATAGCAGAGGAAGCAGCATCATAATTGATCTTATTCAGGTTTTGTTCACTCACAGGGTAAGGGAAGCGTACCGGAATATCAGAAAGCGCTTCTGCCGGAGCTACCAGCTGCGGATAATCCAGTCTTCTCCATTCTGTCCAGGCTTCAAAACCACGGTTGTACAGTGCAAACCATTTCTGCACGCCTATCTTGCCTTTCCAGCCGCCGGTTGCAGTAGCGTAAGCTACGCGGGGATCAGCCAGGTAAGTAGCTGCCTGCGCAGGGGTACCACCCCAGGAAACGATAGAAGCAGTAACTGCGTTAGTATAGTGCACAGCAGCTGCACCAGCTACGGTGAAACCTCTTTCGATAGCTTCTGCACGCAGGAATTCCACTTCAGTATAGTCAATCCAAACGGAAGGGAAATCTTTTGCACGCAGCAGATCGCCTACCGGTGAGAAGGAGCTGTAGTCATTGCTGGCGCCATAAGTACCGCCTTTATAACCGCCACCCGGTGCCTGACCGAAGAAGAAAGGCCTTCTCGGATCGTTCAGCGCGTTCATGGTATCGATCAGCGTATTAGCGCCTACGAAGTCCAGACGGCCGCTCTGTACCAGGTCAACCCACAGCGGGTTGGTATTCGGCGGTATGGTAGAATAAGGGAAGATAGCGCTTTCTTCTGCAGCGGTAAAGGCATTGGGAGCTGCTTCTTCTACAGCTTTCTTAGCCCTTGCAGTGTTTGCATCGACCAGGATCATGCCCATTCTCAGTTTCAGGGAATTGGCAAATTTCTTCCAGGCAGCTACATCGCCCTTGTACAATACATCGCTGGCGCCAAAGCTTTCGGAAGCTACGTCCAGGGCTGCAATATCTGCATCCAGCCTGTCCAGCAGGTTCTCGTAAACCGTTTTTGCATCATCGTACTTGGGAGACAGATTATCTACGTTCAACGCATCTGTATAAGGTATATTACCGAAGGTATTTACCAGTACAGAATAAGTATAAACAGACACGATGTCTATCTGTGCCAGCTGGTTCTTTTTTACACCGGCGGCCAGGGTTGCATCTGCAGTCACGATCTTTTTACATTCTCCCAGGTCAGCCAGCACATCGCGGTAGAGCGCATGCCACCAGGACTGAGGAATATTACGTGTGCTCAGGTCGTACTGGCTTTCATCCGGGTAAGTGGTTTCTGTCCACTGTTGTGCCAGCAGCCTGAAAATATTCGTGTTTACGTTGGTGCTGGTCAGATTATCAGTGACGCCTACTTCTGCATTTGCAAACAGGGTGGCTGCCGCTACTGCCGCGGGCTTCTTTGGATTGCTGTTAAGATCGGTCAGCCCCTTGGTGCAGGACATGGCCATCAGCACAGTAGAAAGAATTATAGATGATAACTTTAGCTTCTTCATGGTTTGATACAATTTTAGAATCTCACTTTAGCGTTAAATCCAAAAGTTCTGGCAGTAGGATAGGCGCCTGTTTGGTAGCCTTGAACGTTACCAGAGCTCATACCTTCTTCAGGATCTGCGTAGGGCAGATTTTTATGGATGATCCACAGGTTCCTTCCGATCAGCGAGAAGTCGACGCCCTTGATGGGATGTATCTTTGAAACAACACCTCTGGGCAGGGAGTAGGTCAGAGAAACCTCTCTCAGTTTTACGTAGCTGGCGTCGTATACAAAGGCAGCTGCGGGGTTACGGCGATATCCGAACACACCGTAGTTCACAGCGCTCACCCTGATATCGTTAGGTTTGCCATCAGCTTGTTTAACGCCAGGCAGGATCACACCACCACCATCAGCGATAGGAGACCTTACCGGGTTGCCTTTGTCATTGTTACCTGCTGTTTCAGGCAGGATGCCGGTTGCAAGACCGTAGTACATATCCAGTGAGAACACATCACCACCCTGACGCGTATCTATCAGGAAGTTCAGCGCCAGGTCTTTATATTTCAGCGTATTGCTCACACCACCGATCCAGTCGGGGTTTACATTACCAATGATCTCATTGGAAGTAGCTGACTGTACATAGTAGCCATTAGCGCCGATCAGTTTTTCTCCTTTATCGTTGTACACGAAGTTGGAGCCTCTGATGGTGCCATAAGGCTCATTCAGCGCGGCATTAAGGGTAATACCACCCTGCATGTTAGCCGGGTTCAGCTGCAGGTTTTGAATACCTTCGGGCAGCGATTTTACTTTGTTCCTGTTCCTTGACCAGTTCAGGTTAACGGTCCAGGAGAAATCAGGCGTTTTAACCGGTGTAGCAAAAAGGGATACTTCCACACCTTTGTTCTGGATCTCACCAGCATTCACCACTTTGTAATCGTAACCGGTAGCCCTTGATACAGGCAGCGCTACGATCTGGTCCAGCGAACGGGTGTTATAGTAAGTCAGGTCAAAACCTACGCGGTTGTCCAGGAAGGAAGCCTCCAGACCGGTTTCCCAGCTCTTGGTGCGTTCGGGTTTCAGGTCAGGATTGTACTTGGTATTGTTAAGAGATGCCAGGGGCACACCGTCAATACCAGTAGGTACATCAAAGTAGTCTTTAGTGTATAATACAGGAGCAGGCGCACCTACTTCTGCATAGTTGACCCTTGCTTTAGCATGCGTCAGCCAGGGCGTGTTCTTTATCAGTTTGGAGAACATGAAACCAAGTGATGCGGATGGGTAGTAGTAAGAGTTATTGCCTTTAGGCAGTGTAGATGACTGGTCTCTTCTGGCTGTTACATCCAGGAAGAGGAGCTCTTTGTAAGCCAGGTTGGCAGCAGCAAAGATACCGTCTACTTCTTCCCTGGTGTCTATTTCCTCAGGAGCTTCCATCGGGTTGGCAGTGTTCAGCAGCGCATACAGACGGGGAATCAGCAGACCGCCGTTTGTAGTAGCCCTTACGGAAGAAACGCGGGTTCTTCTTACGTTGGTACCCAGTACACCACCCAGGTTAAAATCATTGCTGATCTTCTTATGGAAATTCGCCATCAGGTCATAGTTAAACTCGCTGAACTTGCGATCGAACCTGGAGTATTCAGATGGATCGATACTGCCGATGGCGATCCTTTCTTCCTGTAATTCATTGTAAGTATCCAAAGAGATACGTCCCATTACATCTACCCAGTCTGCTAATTTGTAGTTCAGGGCGATATTACCGAAGTAACGGGTTCTGCTATCGTTCTCAAAGTTTTCGTAGCGGGTCCAGTAAGGGTTATCCCAGTAGATGGGATTGGTAACCCCTACACCGGCCTGGTTCCAGGTGGCGTTAGTCTTGTTCCTGAAGTAGGCGTCTCTTTGCTCGTAGATATCTACGTTGGTTTCCCACCACTGCCTGAAGTTGGTCATCAGGTTCTTGGAATCGTAACCAGTACCATAACGGCCGTTACCTTTTAACAGGGTAGTATTGATAGAGCCGCTGGCTGTCAGCTTGGACGTAAGGTTGTAAGATGCACCAAAGTTGATCTGGTCTTTATTAATGCTACTGTTAGGCAGCAGGCCTTTATCGATGTTCTTGGTGTAGCCCAGTTTGAAATATCCCTGTTCGCCAGCACCATCTATCATTACACTGTTGATAGTTGAAACAGCAGTCTGGAAGAACTTGGTGGGATCATTTGCTGCTGCCACCCAAGGCCTTTTCTTTCCAAAGTAAGGGTTGCCTGGATCAAAAGAATACCAGCCATACACCTGGAAGTTCGGATCGAAGGGAGCACCGTGAGAAGCATCTTCTGTAGTAGGCACAACCGGATCAGGTATGCCATCGCCATCTACATCGCTTAATACGAAAAATCCGTCCTGGTTAGGACCGTAGTACTGACCGTAACCAGCGCCGTACTTATTCTGGTATTTAGCAAAAGTGCTGGGATCTACCTTACCGATGGTAACACCGGAATTAACAGTAACGCCTAAGCCCCTTCTGCCTTTCTTGGTAGTGATCATGATCACACCGTTGGCAGCGCGGGAACCGTACAATGCAGTAGCTGCAGCACCTTTCAGCACGTTCAGTGATTCGATATCATCAGGGTTGATGTCGGCAGCAGCATTACCGTAGTCATAACCCGCACGGCCGGAACGTTGATCCGCGCTGTTGTTATTGGAGTTATCGATGGGCACTCCGTCTACTACGAACAGCGCCTGGTTGTTACCTGAGAGGGATTTGTTACCACGTAAAACCACGTTGGTTGAACCACCCAAACTGTTGTTCCTGCGAACTTCCAGACCGGATACTTTACCGGAAAGGGCGTTGGAAAGGTTGGCTTCCCTCACTTTCACCACGTCTTCACCTACCACAGTCTGTGCAGAATATGGCAATTCGTTTTTCTTTCTCTGGATACCCAATGCTGTTACCACTACTTCCTGCAGGGCTTCGCTGCTAGATTCCAGTACAATGTTAGCTGTGTTGCCAGCGCCTACGGTCACATCTTTAGCTGTGAAACCTACGCTTCTTACAACAACAACCACATCGTTCCCGGTAACGTCTAATTTGAAAGCACCGTTTTGGCCTGTAGTAGTACCCTTGTTTGTCCCTTTAATTTGTACTGTTGCAAACGGTATAGGAGCTCCATCGCTTCCTGTTACCTTACCTGTAACCTGGCGTTGTTGTGCGAAGGCCAGGGTTACTATCACCATGAGCATGGTGAAAAAGAGTAACGTCTTCTTCATTTATTAACGATTTAGATTTTGGTTGACACGGGCCAATTTTTGGGTTGGCACGGCCCACAATTTAGAGAAAAATTTTGCTTCGATCCAAGAAAAAATTAACAAATCGTTAAGGATATTTTAATTCATAATTCATATTTAAGTTAAAAATCAGCTGTTTAACTAGAAAAGTTGGTGCTGTGTTAATTTTACACTTAACTATTTGCCCTGTTTGCTTTCTTGCTAAAGCAATAGTTGTATCTGCAACTGAACCGTAGTTTTTCCGGCCCCGTCTATTGCGTCCCATCCGCTGCCGATAGCAGCTACATTCCGGTATAAGATGCGGTTCCATCGCAGCCAGCATGACATACGTCTGTTAACCTTCCATTTAAGACTCATATTATACTGCCAGCCTTCTCCATTGAACTGCTGTACACTATACCCTGCTCCCATTCCACTTTCCATGGCATATACCGTACTACCGCTATCGCCTGTCCCAAACCAGGTAATACGGGCCGATACGTTGAAGGGATAGTCAGCAAAGCGATATTGCAACTCGTGATAACATAACCAGCCCTGCTGTTTCACTCCTGCTTTTGCATAGCGGTTCAATTCTAACCTGCTGCGCAGTTTCCATTGCAGGCCCAGCGGCATGGCCACCTGCCAGCGCCATCCGTGTTTGCTGATCAGGGCAAGCGGCGGTATATAAGTATTTGCAGACGACGTATTCTCCATACCGTTAGTGTACTTGTAACGAATAAAAACTTCCGTCTGCTTATCCGGTGTATAAGTAAGCGCCATCTGCAATTCCCTTCCTGCAGAAGGCGCATGCACCCTGTACTTCAGCCAGGGAAAGCTGAAGAGATCTGCATATCCTTCCCAGCGGATGCGCGGCGTTATACGCAGCGACAGTGCCGTATACCATCCGCTTTCATTTTGCGGACGCGCATTATTGCCAAAAGCATTGCCGTATAAAGAACGGTAAGCAGAACTGTAATGCCGGTATAGCAAAGCAACATCCACACGCGGCGCAACGCTGGCCAGTATTCCGTTCACAGTAGCTATGTTGCCATCTTCATCTGCTGCTATTTCTCCGAAACTATGCAGCTGTTTCCAGTTGCCGCTGTAATCCAGGCTTACATTCAAGAATTGATCTCCATCCAATGCAAACAACTGGTACGGCTTCTCTCCTTTCCTCAAAGGAGATGAAAAATGATGCTGTATAACGTTTAATCCTATACGCCAATTGCCATTATCAAATACCACATTACCGCCAACAGATGTCTGCCGCAGAACGCCTTTCTTTGCTGCTTCCGCAACAGAGCGATGATAGCCGCTTGTTACCAGTGCGCTCACATAGTCCAATGAATCTTCATTCCCCGTGCTGCCATCCAGCTGACGTAAAGATCCAAAACCTGTTAGCTGCCAACAGTCCTGCTGCAGCGTAATACCGGCGCCTCTAAAGAACAATGCTTCTCCTGCAGACACATATGGGCGCAACACCTCTCCTTCCCGCTTGAGCTGCATCACCATAGCGCTTTTACCGAAAGCAGGCGATTGCCACTGGATCAGGCCTTGTCCCATATTCACCGTAAAATCTCCCAGGGCCAATACTTTGATCTTCTTATAATCCCGCAGAAAAAAATGAACGCTGTAAAAATCAAAACCATGTTGCTGCGCTCCTTTAAAGAACTGCTCACCTGCATCTTTTTCCATCGTAATACCCCAGCTGGCATAGCGTGGAAAACTATAGCGGTAGCGCAACAGCAGCTGATCCGGCGTGCCTGCATAATGAGGTGGCAATGTATCTGTACGCTGATAACCACGTGCACGTTCCAACTGACGTTCGTAACGTAACAATAAAACATGTTCACCTTTACGCAGGTAATCATGCAACGTATACGATGCCTGTAATGCATTCCCAACGCTAACATAAGGCAGCAGGCGATAGATCAAAGCCGTATCAAAACCAGGCACCGCCTGCAATTCATAAATACTGGCCAATGCTCCTAACAGATCACGATAGGTGAGCAGGCTATTGATCTGCAATGGCGTTAACAATCCTAATGAACGCAATGCTGCTGCATCTGCCGTATTCAGCGAAAGCTTTCTGCGGGAATAAGTATTCAGCTGTTGCCAATGCGTATCATCTGCTGCTGCCTGAGTGTTATGCTCCAGCTGCTCTTCTGCAGCTGCAGAAAGGAATGATGAATCCTGCGCGCACAGCGGCATCCAGGCGGCCAGTAACAGGCCGCCTGTCAATATTACAAGACTATGTATCATGGCAATGTTTCGGGTTTCTTTAATTGCCAGACAATAGCCGCAGCCGGTGTGATACCCAGCTGCGGATGATAATGACCGTAAAGGTGGATGCGTAATCCTTCCCATGAAAAGCTGGCCCCTGCCCCGCTTAGTTGCGGATCTGTAGAAAGGCCTAACTGTAATGACAGCTGAGGCATCACCCGGTATTCACTCATCAGGCGTGTAGTGAAAGCGCGGGCGGTTTCCCTGATCACTTCCACGCTTAACAGGAAAGCGGACGATACCTCATATCCCGCGCCTGCCGTATATACTACGGGAATCTCTTCCTGGCCGGATTTATCCAGCTGACGTGCAGGTGGGTTAAACACATGAAAACCTGCATGCAGCTGTGGAGTGATGTGCAGCAGGCATCCAGCCTCAAAAGTAAGCGTGGCTGCGCTACCATATTGCTGCATGGAAACATTGAGATAATCAGCCTGCAGGCCGATGCTCACCTTATTACCCAGTGAGCGGCCATAGCCAAGGCCCAGCTTTTGCTGATAGAAAACGGGAGAACCGAAACGTACAAAGGTCAGCCCGAAAGCGCCTGGCGGAACAGGCACTGCCAACGCCATGGCATAAGTGCTGAGCGCCTTCATCATAAAACGGCGCTCTGTATAGGCGCCTGCCGTGAGTGCGGGTAACTGCGCCAGGGCAGCCAGGTTGTGCATGGCCGTAAAAACATGCTGGAACTGCGAGCTGTAGGCCCCACCTGAGGGCAAGGGGCCTGTGGGCAACCAAACAGGCTGGGCGTACAACATGGATGCAATAATGGCACAAACAAGGGTTGAAATGATCCTTATCATTTATAATGGTTGGTTGGTAACAATATGTCTTCGAGG
>Ga0102590_1003815_pt1 | contig 14144 bp, 11 predicted proteins | sample AraplaMF_Col_mMF_FD_76859 | JGI IMG/M metagenome (GOLD analysis project Ga0102590, IMG submission 76859) | Arabidopsis root microbial communities from the University of North Carolina, USA - plate scrape MF_Col_mMF | ecosystem: Host-associated > Plants > Roots > Endosphere | place: USA...
AACCGCCTGCAGGGCGATCAGGCGAAGCTCTCCGTCGTCGCCTAATCCAAAAGACTCCCTCCCAAGTGACCTCGTCTCTTCGAGACGGGGTCTTTTTTGTGCGCACGTTTCTCAGAAGTCTCGACGCGTGCGCACGACGTCGCTCTGCGGTATCGAGGATGTGACGATAGGATCCGGCGGAAGCTGTGCGAAGGTTGCCGGGCCTTCGGCAGGCATTCCGCGCGGCTCCATCTCGATCTTGGCAAGAATGAGCGGCGGGTCCGGTTCGCGCGCCGGCAAGAGGTTGCCCCGCGCCCACACCTTTGCGAGTTCGGCGCGGCTCATGGGCGCGACGTTGACATCGATATCCGTCAATGTGCCTGGAACGCGGTAAGGGCAGCGGCGCTTGCTGCAGTTCTGTCCCGACGAGAACTGCCACATCAGGTAGTTGTCCCAGTTTCCCATCGGGAACACGCCCTTCACATCGGGTTTGTATCGCGCATACCAGATCGGCAGCCGGGCCAGTACCGGATAGTCGTTGTGGTAGGCGGCGATGTAGCGAGCGGTGTTATGGTTGGTGTAGAGAACCGGGTAACGTCCGGTTCTTGCCCTGATGTGGCCCACGAATATCTGCGCGTCCTCCAGCGACATGAACTTCTGAGGATCGATGCCCTCGAGGTCGAGGATCATCATCTCGTCGTTCTTGGGATCGGCGTAATCGAGGTAATGGTTGGCCTGGTCGACCGGGTTGCCGGGGCGTGCGAGGTGATAGGAGCCCCATAGCAGACCGGCGGCCCGAGCAACGAGCCGCCGCGTCTGAAAGAGCTCGCGGCTCACCGCATATTTGCGCCACATGGTCTTGCAATGCGCGACCGTGTCTCCGGCATGATCGCCGGTGCATGAGAAGCTCTCGGGAAGTCCGTCGGAGGCCTTTGAGATGAAGGCGGCGATGCGTTTGTCGGAAAGCAATGAACCCCAATCGATGGTATTCAGTTCGTACGCGTCGACGACGAGGGCGTTATCGGGGTTCTTCCAGGGAAGGGTGTCAGCGGCCACAGCCTGAAACGGAGTCCCGACGACAAACGCCGGAACCAGCAAGCGAAGCAGAAGATTTCTCCAGGATTGCTTCATGGAGTGAGCGTGGTGAAAGGCGGTTAATGTCCAGTTAATCCGCGATCGCTTAAAAACGGAAAGTTGCAACAACGGCATGAAAACCGGTCATTGGAACGATTTCATAGCCTTGGCGTTATTATGCGCGCATATTCCAACCTGGGAATGGAGATTCCATGACTGGATTTTTTAAGAAGATAGCGATTGCCGCCGTTTCCTTCGTCACGCTGGCAAGTGGCTATGCGTCCTCGCAGGCGATGCAGATGCCAGCCTTGCCGCAGGTCGAAAAGTCTGGTGCCGTAGAGAACGTCCAGTATTGCCGTGGCCCGTATTGCCGCCCCGGTTATCGCCCTGGATACCGGTCGGGTTACTATCCCGGCAATCGGCCTGGTTATTATCCAGGGTATCGCCCAGCCTATCGTCCCGGCTGGTACGGTGGCTATCGCGGCTATCCCTACTATCGCAACGGTTACCGCTACTACAACGGATACTGGTTCCCGCTTGCTGCGTTTGGCGCCGGTGCGGTGATCGGTGGTGCAATCGCTTCGCAGCCGACCTATGTCGCACCGCCCGTGGCTCCGCTCGCGTCGGGTCACGTGGCATGGTGCCAAGCTCGTTACCGCTCCTATCGGGTCTACGACAATACCTTTCAGCCGTACAATGGCCCACGTCAGCAGTGCGTTTCACCCTACTATTGAGTGACGCAGGCGCTTACGTTTCAGGCCCGGCAGCAATGCCGGGTCTTCTGCATTCAAAGAATGCGAACGCGCCTCAATAGCCACCATGCCAGCAGGATAGAAGCGATGATGAGGGCCACGGCATATTCCGTGCCGCCGCTGCCTTCAGCAAAAGGCAGGTTGGTGGTGTTCATGCCGAAGAAGCCCGTTACCAAGGTCGGCGGCAGCAGGAAGGCTGTCATGATTGACAGGATGTAGAGGTGGCGGTTCGTCTCGGAAGACAGCTTCGAGTCGATCTCTTCATGCAGCAAGCGCGCTCGATCCTGTAGTGCGTAAATATCGTGATCGACGGTTTCGAGGCGGCTCGTCAATCGTGTCGCAACATCATCGAAGCCGAAGGGCATTTCGTCATCATGCGAGGCGGCAGCGCGACGCATCAGGGCCAGCACGGTTCTCAGGTGCCGGTGCAGCCTGACGACCGTGCGTCGCACCGGCGCCAGCCGCCGGCGTTCGTCGCGTGGCGAGTTGTCGTAAACGAAATCCTCGATAACGTTGAGCTCATCCGTCATTTCCATGACGATAGAGATCAGCGTGCGCTGGAATTCGATTACCAGGATCTCGAACAGGTCGACGGGTCGTTCGAATTTTGCCGGGTTCTTCTCCACAAGTGCGCGAGCGCGTTCGATGCTGCGGAGCGGCTGTAGCCGCGTCGTGATGATGAAGCGATCCGATATCGCAAAGTGCAGCCAGCCGAGATCGGCAGTCTCGTGATCGAACTCCCGCTGGCAATCGACAAGCGTGCCGTAGAGCATCTGTTCGTCGACGGTCATCACCGCATGCGTGTCACGGGTGATCAAGGCTGCCTTGGCATCGTCGTTCAAGCCCTCGATGCTGTCGAGCAGGCCGGGAACGCGGGCATCGGCAAGGTTCAGATGCAGCCAGTAGAAGCCGCCACCGTTGGTCAGCTCAGCCTGCGGCGCGCTGTTTGGGAGGCGTATTGCCTTGCCGCCCTCTGGCGGAAAGCGGTAGGCCCACACGAGTCCGGGAATGTTGGCGGGCAAAGTATCCATTGGTGCGCCGGTCCTCTTGCGATGGCGGTCAGTGTCCATAGAGATTCTCTATGACGGTTGTTTGTGCAAGTGCGCAATAATGCAAGGCATGCGTTACTGTCCGGTGCATTTTACGTCGGAAAGTTTGAAATTGACGTTTACGTAAAAATCAATTAGCTCTGCCCGTGGAGGTGCCGGAGGGCGTTATCGCTCGACGGCCTGCGATGCGAGGAGATCAGTTATGTACAAGGCGCCCGTCGAGGAGATTGTGTTCACCCTGAAGCATGTTGCCGGCTTGGGGAGTGCAATAGAGGCCGGCTTGTTGGGCGATCTCGGCGAGGATCTCGTCGATGCCATCCTTCATGAAGCGGGGCGATTTGCCACGGATGAAGTGGCGCCGCTTGCCGAGACTGGCGACCGTCAGGGTTCGCGCCTCGTTGATGGTAAGGTGGTGACGCCGGATGGTTGGCGGGATCTCTATCAGAACTGGATCGCTGGCGGCTGGAACGGCCTGACGGCACCAGAGGAGTTCGGCGGGCAGGGGCTGCCGTACATGCTGAACGTCGCGGCGCTCGAAATGTGGAACTCCGGATCGATGGCGTTCGCGCTCTGCCCGACGCTGACCATGGGGGCGATCGAAGCCATCAACAATCACGCCTCCGACCACCTCAAGAATACCTACCTCTCGAAGCTTGTCTCCGGTGAATGGACAGGTACGATGAACCTGACCGAGCCACACGCCGGCTCCGACCTCGGTGTGCTCAAGACGCGGGCCGAACGCCGGGATGACGGCAGCTACCGCATCTTCGGCCAGAAGATCTTCATCACCTGGGGCGAGCATGACGCCGCAGACAATATTGTGCACCTGGTTCTCGCCCGTCTGCCGGATGCGCCGGCCGGAACACGCGGCATCTCGCTGTTTCTCGTGCCGAAGTTTCTCGTCAATCCCGACGGATCGCTCGGCGCTCGCAACGATCTCTTTGCGCATTCGCTGGAGCACAAGCTCGGCATCCACGGCTCGCCGACCTGCACGATGATCTATGGCGACGGCAGGTTCGGCTCCGAGAAGGGCGCGATCGGCTGGCTGGTCGGCGAAGAGAACAAGGGCCTCGCCTGCATGTTCACGATGATGAACAATGCTCGCCTTGCCGTCGGTATGCAGGGCGTTGCCGTTGCCGAGGCGGCGACGCAGAAGGCGACCGCCTATGCGAAAGAGCGTACCCAGGGGAAGGCACCGGGCTGGACGGGCGGCGGCATGAGCCCGATCATCGAACACCCCGATGTTACTCGGATGCTCCTGACGATGAAGGCGCTGACTCAGGGGGCGCGCGCGATTTCCTACGCCTGCGCCCACGCCATCGACATGTCGCATCGTGCTTCGGACCGCAAACAGCATTGGCAGGAGCGCGCTGCCCTGCTGACTCCGATCGCCAAGTCCTTTTCCACCGATGTCGGCGTCGACGTTGCCTCGCTCGGCATTCAGGTCCATGGCGGCATGGGCTTCATCGAGGAGACGGGGGCCGCGCGCTACCTGCGCGATGCGCGCATTGCGCCGATCTACGAGGGCACGAATGGCATTCAGGCAATCGATCTCGTCACCCGCAAATTGACGCTCTCGAACGGCGAGCAGGTGCACGCCTTCATCGCCGAATTGAAGCAGATCGCCGATGAGGTTCGCCATTCCAACCTGGACGGCTTCGGCGCGACGGCAAATCGGCTCGATGCCGCCATAACGGACCTTGGTGAAGCGACGGATTGGCTGCTGGCGCAGGTTCGCGAGGGCAAGATGACAGAGGCGCTGGCCGGCGCGACGCCCTATCAACGGATGTTCGGCCTTGTTCTGACCGGTTGCTACCTGGCGAAGGGCGGGTTCGCTCAGGCGCCGGACGGTGGGGCCGAAGGGCGCATCGCGCTCTGCCGCTTTGCTGCAGAAAATCTTCTTTCGGAAGTAACGGCGCTGAAAGACTGCGTCGTCAACGGTGCTGCAAGCCTTGCGGCCGCAAAAGTCGTTCTCGCCTAAGGAACCATCATGACAGAGCAGGTCATCGTCGAGCAGAATGCCGCCCACCCCGGCATCCAGATCATCCGGTTCAACAGGCCGGAAAAGAAGAACGCCATCACCCGCGCGATGTATCGGAAAATGGCTGACGCCTTGATTGCCGCCAATGCCGATGCGGCGATCAAGGCGACGGCCTTTCTCGGCACTGAGGGCTGCTTCTCCGCCGGCAACGATCTCGGTGATTTCCTTGCTGCTGCGATGGGTGGCGCGATGCCTCGAGAGATCGTCGAATTCCTCTATGCCATGGTCCGCTGCGAAAAGCCGATCGTCTCGGGCGTCGACGGGCTGGCAATCGGTATCGGAACCACGATGCACATGCATTGCGATCTGACCATCGCCTCCGCACGCAGCCAGTTCCGCACTCCGTTCGTCGATCTCGCCCTCGTTCCGGAAGCGGCGTCCAGCCTCCTTGCGCCGCGTATCATGGGGCATCAGCGCGCCTTCGCGCTTCTGGCTCTTGGCGAGGGTTTCTCGGGCGAGGAAGCACGGGAAGCGGGACTTGTCTGGAAGGTCTCAGCACCCGATGCGGTCGAAGCCACGACGCTCGCAACCGCTGCCAAGCTCGCAGCCAAGCCGCCGGAAGCGCTCAAGATCGCTCGCAACCTGATCCGCGGCGACCGCGAGGAGATCATCGCCCGCATCGATGATGAGGCACGCCATTTCTTCGAGCGTCTCCACAGCGCCGAAGCAAGGGCCGCGTTCGAAGCTTTCATGCACCGCTGACGCCGGAAAGTTTGAACGTCAAGAGCCTGATCGGATGCCCGCTTGTCGCGGGCATTTCTGTTTACATGCGGCTACCGACTCCGCCACGCGGCGAACACGCTCGAATCATATTACTTTTAATCAAATCTTACGGATCTTGGTCTCTAGTGAGATCCAATGCATGACGCATGACGGATATCGTCCGTATTGTTTTCCGATATCACCAAGGCGAGTGGCGCCCAGGCGATCGATCCAGATCGGTTGGGCCTTGTCACTTTGGCCGCATGAGACCGCCCCATGTCCAAACTGAAGATAAAAACGCTCCTTCCACTTCTCTTCCTGTCTCTTGTTTTCATTGCCTTGGTACAGGGTGCGATCGCGGCCTTCTCGCTGACCAATCTGGAAGCCAACACCCGGCAGATCGGCGCGCAGAACATTCCGAACAGCGAGCGGCTTCATGCGATCGTCACGACGCTGAACGACGTTCGCCGCAGCTACGCCGACTATCTCCTGGCCACCGGCAAGACGGACTTCCGCAACGCCGAGACGACGCTGAAGGCCCGCCGCCAGCGTCTCGCCACCGCGATCGACGCGTTCGAAAAGCAGCCGAAGAGCGACTACATGAGCCAGAATTTCGGCCGGTTGCAGAAGGCGCTCGCCAACGATGCCGCACTTGCCGACAAGATCGTTGCCCTCGCGCTTGATAATAAGCGCAGCCAGGCGAACATTCTCTATCGTGGCGAACTCTCGATGTCCGCCAACAACATTCAGACCCTCGTTGACGGAATGCTGGCAAAGGATCGGCAGTCGACCGATGCGGCGCTCGCCGCCGCAGCCGGCAACTACAGCGCGGGCGTCCTGTCGATCGTCGGTGGCCTCGCCGTCGCGCTGGCCGTCGCAGTGGCTGCCGCGTTCCTCGCCTGGAAGCGTATTTCACAGCCGATCTCGACGATCGCCACCCGCATGGCCCGTCTGGCAGACGGCGATCTCGACGCGGCCGTTCCCTATGTCGGGCGCAAGGACGAGATCGGCGACATGGCGGCCGCCGTTGCAGTCTTCCGCGACAACTCCTTCGCACGCCTCGACCTCGAACGCAGCGCCGAGCATACCCGCGAACAGGCGCAGCAGGAGCGCTCGCGCAATGAAGCCTCGAAGGCTCGTGAAGCCGCGGAAATCCAGCATGCCGTCAGTGCGCTCGCGGAGGCGCTGGGCGCGCTCTCCGACGGCAATCTTACGCGGACGATCGAGACACCTTTCGCTGATCACCTCGATAGCCTGCGCAGCGATTTCAATACTTCCATCGCCAAGCTGCGGGCGGTCCTTCAGGAGGTCGGTGACAATGCTCATGCGATCGATGCAGGCGCCGGAGAAATCCGCACGGCCGCGGACGGTCTTGCGCGCCGCACCGAGCAGCAGGCCGCCTCCATCGAGGAAACGGCTGCAGCACTCGAAGAGATCACGACGACCGTCAAGGACACGGCGCGTCGCGCGGAAGAAGCCGGCACGCTGGTCACTCGTACACGCTCCGGCGCGGAAGAGTCCGGCAACATCGTTCGCAAGGCGGTTTCCGCGATGACCGAAATTGAGCAGTCGTCGCAGAAGATCGCCAATATTATCGGCGTGATCGACGACATCGCCTTCCAGACCAACCTGCTGGCACTGAACGCTGGCGTGGAGGCTGCCCGTGCCGGTGAAGCCGGCAAGGGCTTTGCCGTCGTCGCTCAGGAAGTACGCGAATTGGCACAGCGTTCGGCTAAGGCCGCGAAGGAAATCGAGAGCCTGATCAGCGCCTCCAACGATCAGGTCCGCTCGGGCGTCACGCTCGTTGGCGACACCGGAAAGGCGTTGGAAGCGATCGTCGGCCAGGTCCAGGAGATCAGCCGTCATGTCGATGCGATCGTCACCGCGACCCGCGAGCAATCGACCGGACTCGCCGAGATCAACACGGCCGTCAACACGATGGACCAGGGCACGCAGCAGAATGCCGCCATGGTTGAAGAACAGACTGCAGCGAGCCATGGGTTGGCGCAGGAGGCGGCGAAGCTGATGCAGTTGCTGAGCCAGTTCAATCTGCAGGCCGCATCCCGGGCTGCCGCGTACAGCCATCGCGCTGCCTGAGGCGCATCGAGCTCAGAACAAAAAAGGCCCGTACGAAATGCGGGCCTTTGACGGATTCTGGAATATCCCCAATCAGGTGGCTCGCGACAGGGATTGCCGGGAGTTTCCAGAGCCGGCGATCTTGTCGCGAAGATCACGACTTCCGCGAATGGCTCGGAGGTCCAGGATTTTGAGGCTCCCCGATCTCGATCGCATGCCTGTCAGGGTCATAAAAACGGAACACCCTCTGACCCCATGCCTGCCGTTCGACGGGATGGATCAGCTCGACATGCGGTGCGATGCTTTCGAAGGCCACATCGACATCCTCATGTTCAAAAACTTCAGCGAAAAACGATAGCCGCCAGATCGTTTGTTCAAGGGACGTTCCGTCGTGAATCGCAAAGCCAGTCTCGAAAAGGACGAAGTTTCCGAAGTCCTCCAAAATCTGCAGGCCAAGTGTCTTGCGGTAGACTTCCCTGGAGCGATCTATGTCGCGAACGAAAGGGATGGGATTGATAAAACGCATCGAATTCCTTTCGCGATCCAAGACCGCTGAGATCGGCCTTGCTCGCGGGGCGCGCTCTACTTCTCCAGCGTCGCCACGACCTCGACATGCGGCGTCCACAGGAACTGGTCGATCGGCGTTACACCGGTGATACGATAGCCTCCGTCGACGAGCAGAGCGAGATCGCGAGCGAGCGTCAGCGGATTGCAGCTGACCGCCACGACCTTCTTCACGTTCGAGCGCGCCAACTCCTTGCACTGAAACTCGGCGCCGGCGCGTGGCGGATCAAAGACCACGGCGTCGTAGACCTTCAGTTCCGAGGCCATCAGCGGTCGCCGGAAAAGGTCCCGTTTCTCGACACTGACCGGCTTGAGGCCCTGCGTGTTGCGGGCGGCATGATCGAGTGCTGCCAGCGGCTTGTCCTCGCTCTCGACCGCATGCACGCGACCGACGCGGGCAAGGCGGAGCGAGAATGTGCCGGCGCCGGCGAAGAGATCGGCGATGCGTTTCGCCTTGCCGACATGCGCCAGAACCAGCTCTGCCATTGCATCCTCCGCCGGCTTGGTTGCCTGCGTGAAGCTGCCGGGCGGCGGAACGACGTTGACGCTGCCGAAATCGACGATCGGCTTGGACGGTTCAACGAGGATTTCGTCGTTGAGCGAGACGCGGGCGATACCCCGAAGGGAAAGCACGGTCTCGATTGCCTTGCGGCGCTGCTGGTCCGTGAGCTTCTTGATGCCGTCGACCGCAAGGTCGAGGCCCGACAGGGTCTCCAATACGGCAATGCGGAACGCTTCTGCGCTATTGGCAAGTGCTGCCCCAATCGCCTTGATCGCCGGCAGCCTGGCCATGATGCCCGCCGACGAGATGGGACATTCCTCAATGGCGACGATATGGTGGCTTTCCGCCTGATTGAATCCAACAAGCATGTCCTTCTCGGTCCGCCGCGCGGCGAAGACGACGCGGCGGCGCTCGCCGGGATGAGCGGCGACTAGGTCGGCGACGTCAGGCGTCAGCCCCTTCGTTTTCAACGCATCGACGACGAGCTGCCGCTTGAAGCGGCGGTAGGCCGCATCGTTCATGTGCTGCAGGCTGCAGCCGCCGCAGGTGCCGTTCACGCCGTCCGGGCCGAAATGGCGGCACGGCGGGTCCTGACGATCGTCCGATGGAGTCGCGATGGACATCAATGTGCCCTGGTTTTTGACGCGTGCGATGGCGACAGTTTCACCCGGTAGGGTGAAGGGCACGTAGATCGGCCCGCCGTCTGCATGCACGATCCCGTCGCCCTGGGCGCCGAGCTTTTCGATCGTAACTGTTTGCGTGCTCACGGTTTCGTTCCTGCGAGTAGAAATTCCTGGTTCCCGTCGCCACCGGCGATCGGGGAGGGGATGAGGCCAAGGCTGTTCCAGCCCATGTCCTCGACGAACCAACGCTCGAGTTCTGCTGCGACATCAGACGCCGAAGACGGGTCCTTGAGAAGCCCGCCTTTACCGATCGCATCGCGCCCGGCTTCAAACTGCGGCTTGACAAGGAGAGCAGCGACGGCTCCCGCTTCCGCAAGATTGAGGGCAGGGGCCAATGCCAGCTTCAGCGAGATGAAGGAGACGTCCGACACGACGAAGGTGACCGGGTGCCCGACGTCTTCGGCCGTGAGGTTGCGAGCGTTCAGGCCTTCGATGTTGGTCACGCGAGCATCGTTCGATATACGAGGATGCATCTGGCCATGCCCGACATCAATCGCAGTGACATGTGCGGCACCGTGCGCCAGCAAGACTTCCGTGAAGCCGCCTGTTGATGCGCCGACGTCGAGACAGTGCTGTCCTGATGGGTTGAGCTTGAAATGATCCAAGGCAGCGGTGAGCTTCAACGCGGCGCGCGAGACATAGTCCTGCGCCGGATCATCGATTTCGATGGTGGAGTCTTCGCCAAACAGCGCGCCGGCCTTCGTCACCACCTTGCCGCCAACCTTCACGGTGCCGCGCTGCACGGCATCACGCGCGCGAGAGCGACTGGCGAACAGGCCAAGGCTGACAAGAAGCTGGTCGAGGCGTTGCGTGTTCTGATCTGACATGCGCTGTCCATGCAGGGCAAAGCCAAGCCTTGCAAGCCTTTTGTTCCGAAAACGCTTCCGTGTCTCGCTCGCGACGTTTGCCGCGTCGCACAAACTTAAGCAAATTTAAAGTCTGCCGTCATAGGGTCGGGTGGATTGCGGCGGCTCGTGAAGCTGCCTCCCGCCATGATGGCTTCCTCCCAATTTGCCGATCATGTTCCCATCCCCCGAATTTTTCGGGCATGCCTTGGCGTGCCGTTTCCCCCATGGCCGCAGGCCGTCAGGAGAGATTGACTGATGTTTGCTAGAAACATGTCCTTGAATGGTAAGCTCGCCGCGACATTCGCCATGCTGATCCTTATCTTTCTGTCCGTTTCCGCCCTTGTCTACTCGAAAGCGGGCGCCGTTGCGGCCGCGTCCGAGCAGCAGAAGAAATCCGAGCGTCTGGTCAACCAGATCGATGACGCGCTGCAGGCCATGCTCGAACAGGCGGTAAACCTGCGCGGCTTCCTGCTTTTCCGCAGCGACAGCACCTATGGCGACATCTTTGCCAACCGCGAGCGCATGCTGAAGGCGATCGCTGCGGCACGCGAAACGGCGGCCGGCAAGAGCGATTTCATCCAGCAGATCGACGGCATGCAGAAGGCGGCCGATCTCTATTTCCATGAGCTTGCCGAGCCGCAGTCCAAGGCTCGCAAGGAAACCGACATGCCGGTCGACCAGATCGTCAAGATCGGTGTCAACGAAACCAAGGGCCAGCTCGACGGTTTCCGTCAGGCATCGGCCAAGATCAAGGCTGCTGCCCGCGAAGAATCGGACGCCCTTGCCGCCATTCAGGCCGACGCCAGCAGCGATCTCAGCACTACGCTGCTTGTCGGCGGTGTCGCCGCTGGCCTTGCTGCCGTCCTGCTTGCCTGGATGCTGTCGCGCAGCATCGTCCGGCCGATCGTTGGCATGACCTCGGCGATGGGACGCCTTGCGGGCGGCGAGAACAATATCGACGTTCCGGCCCTGGACCGGCAGGACGAAGTCGGCCGCATGGCGCAATCGGTTCTGGTCTTCAAGGATGCGGCCATCGAGAAGCTTCGCCTCTCCGGCGAAACGGATCGCATGCGCAGCGATGCCGAGCGTCAGCGCCAGGTGAGCGACGAACAGAAGGCGCGTGAGGAAGCGGAACTTCGCTTCGCGATCGAAGGCCTTGCCGGCGGTCTGTCGGATCTCGCCAACGGCAATGTCGCCGTTCGCATCACGACGCCGTTCGCATCGCAATTCGATCGCCTGCGCAACGATTTCAACAACGCCGTCGAGAAGCTGCAGGGCGCTCTTCAGTCGGTCGGCCGCAATGCATCCGCGATCAATGCCGGCGCCGGTGAAATCCGCTCGGCTGCCGACGACCTTGCTCGCCGCACCGAACAGCAGGCTGCGGCCGTCGAGGAAACCGCGGCAGCGCTCGAAGAGGTCACCACGACCGTTCGCGACTCCGCCAAGCGCGCCGAGGATGTCGGTCAGCTCGTCGAGCGCACGCGTCTCGGCGCCGAAAAGTCCGGCGACGTCGTCCGCAAGGCCGTCTCTGCGATGCAGGAAATCGAGAAATCGTCCGGTGAGATCAGCAACATCATCGGTGTGATCGACGACATCGCCTTCCAGACCAACCTATTGGCGCTAAACGCAGGTGTCGAAGCGGCACGTGCGGGTGAAGCGGGCAAGGGTTTTGCTGTCGTAGCGCAGGAAGTCCGCGAACTGGCTCAGCGCTCCGCGAACGCCGCCAAGGAGATCAAGGCGCTGATCAACACGTCGGGCACGCAGGTCAATGCCGGCGTCTCGCTCGTCGACGAAACCGGCAAGGCGCTTGCAGAGATTGTCGGCGCTGTCCAGGAGATCAACAAGCACGTCGGCGCGATTGTGACCGCAACGCGAGAGCAGTCGATTGGCCTGCAGGAGATCAACACGGCCGTCAACAACATGGATCAGGGCACGCAGCAGAATGCGGCCATGGTCGAAGAGCAGACGGCGGCCAGCCACTCACTCGCGCAACAGGCAGCAGCTCTGGACGATCTGCTCGGTCAGTTCAATCTCGGCCATGCCCATGCTGACGCGCCGAGGGCGGCCGTCGCCAGCCCCGCGTCACGCCCCGTCGCTTCGCCGGCCCGCGCGCGGACCCGCACGGTGGCCAAGGCCTTCGGTGGCGGCAGGGCTGCAACGGCTGCTGCCGTTCAGGAGGACTGGACGGAATTCTGAGCTGAAAGGCACGTGACCATAAAAGAAAAGCTCCGTTTTTCGGTCGGCCACTTACTTAAATGTGAAAATCTGTACCTATGAGAAACGAGAAACGCTCGCAGCAAGCCGCTGCGAGCGGTTTCGTTTTCCGAAGATATTTCCTATGTTTAAGCAGAAGCTTGTTCTAGGGTGTGACGGAGAATCATAGGAAATAGGAGATTGTGAACGCATGCTTCATCATATCTCTTTTGGCGTCTCAAACATCGAACGCTCGGCGGCGTTCTATGACGCCGCTCTTGCTCCCCTCGGTTTTACTCGTGTTTGGGAGGATCTGAGGCCCGGAGAAGCTGATCAGGCTGTCGGCTACGGAATTGCTGGTGGCGGCGATAAGTTTGCGATCAAATTATGCCCAGAGGGCCAGCGCGCCCCGGGTCCCGGCTTTCATCTAGCCTTCGTCTCCACGAGTAGACGAGCGGTCGCCAACTTTCATGAGGCGGCCATCGCACACGGAGGCATTGATAACGGGTCGCCTGGTCTTCGTGCTCACTACGGACCACATTACTTCGCGGCCTTCGTGGTCGACCCAGATGGTCACCATATTGAAGCCGTTTTCAATTCTCCCGACTAGTCGCAAGAAAAGTCAACGTGGCAGTGGGAGCTTCGCGCTTCTCCGGTTGATGACGACGCCGGACTAGCCAGCGGCGCCGACACCGAAGGCTGCCGGGCGTCCAAGCACCCGGAAGACGGTCGAGACGATCCCGGCGCGGTCGAGACCGGCATGGGCGTTCATCACCTCAGGCTTTGCCTGTTCCATCCACAGGTCGGGCATGACAAGCGAGCGGATCTTCAGGCCGTTGTCGAGGAGACCGTCCATCGCCAGGAACTGCATGACCTGGCTGCCGAAGCCGCCGATTGCGCCTTCCTCGACAGTGATCAGAATCTCGTGGTGGCGGGCGAGCTGGCGGATCAGATCGTGATCCAGCGGTTTGGCAAAGCGCGCATCGGCAACCGTCGTTGAAAGGCCGGCCGCATCCAGGTCCTCGGCCGCAAGCAGACAGTCGGCCAGGCGGGTCCCGAAGGAGAGCAGTGCCACCTTCGCGCCTTCCTTGACAATGCGGCCCTTGCCGATCTTCAGAATCTCGCCGCGCACCGGCATCTCGATGCCGACGCCTTCGCCACGCGGATAGCGGAACGAGATCGGACCGGCGTCATAGGCCGCCGCCGTTCGCACCATGTGTTTCAGTTCGGCCTCATCGGCCGCTGCCATGACCACGAAGCCCGGCAGGGTCGCCAGGAACGTCGTATCGAACGAGCCGGCATGGGTCGGTCCGTCGGCGCCGACGAAGCCGGCGCGATCGATCGGGAAGCGAACCGGCAGGCCCTGGATCGCGACGTCGTGCACCACCTGGTCGTAGGCGCGCTGCAGGAAGGTTGAGTAAAGCGCGGCAAACGGCTTGAAACCTTCGGCAGCGAGACCGGCCGCAAACGTCACCGCATGCTGCTCGGCGATGCCGACATCGAAACAGCGGGCCGGGAAGACGCTTGCGAGCTTGTCGAGGCCGGTCCCGTTCGGCATGGCGGCGGTGATACCGACGATCTTGTCATCGAGCTCGGCTTCCTGCACCAGGGCTTCGGCGAATACGCTCGTGTAGCTCGGTGCGTTCGGCTTCACCTTCGCCTGCGCGCCGGTGATGACGTC
>Ga0102590_1003818_pt1 | contig 14136 bp, 12 predicted proteins | sample AraplaMF_Col_mMF_FD_76859 | JGI IMG/M metagenome (GOLD analysis project Ga0102590, IMG submission 76859) | Arabidopsis root microbial communities from the University of North Carolina, USA - plate scrape MF_Col_mMF | ecosystem: Host-associated > Plants > Roots > Endosphere | place: USA...
GAATGCGTCGCCACCGGCCGGCAGCCGCTGTCCGATCTGGCGCTGGCCTTCGAGACCATCAAGGTCAACTACGCCGGCTATTGGGCGGCGGAGGAGGGACGGCGCGTCACGCTGTGAGGCTTGGTGATTGCCGCATAGCGGCGCATTCGGGGCCTCATGGTTCGAGACGCCGCTTTGCGGCTCCTCACCACGAGGGTCCATCATCTCGCGCTATGTGAGACCTCATTCTGAGAGCCCGTGAATCTATCCAGTTCCGTCATTGCGAGCGCAGCGAAGCAATCCACGTCTCGGCTCGGGATAGATGGATTGCTTCGCTGCGCTCGCAATGACGTGGATATAGCGGAGCGCACAATCTCTCTCCTCATCCCGAGGAGCGGTGTTAGCCGCGTCTCGAAGGATGAAGCCCCCGAACTGTAAAGCCTACGCCGCATACACCGATGATTTCGGCAGCGGGAAGACCGGGTCCTGCGTTCTGATGCTGGTTGGCCAGACCACCGAAATATGCTCGCCGGCATTTTGCATCACGACCGGGGTCGAGCGCTCGTTCTGGCCCGAGAGCGGCGTGCCGGGCCGATAGAATTTCACGCCATAACCCTGGATGGTGCCGCCCACCGGGATATCGACGTCAAGCGCCGCCTTGCGAACCGCTTCGGGATCGAAGCCGCCATATTTCTCCTTGGCGACGGGAAGCACGTTGTTGAGAAGGACCCAGGTCTGGTTGAAGCCCATCGAACAGTGCGGCGGAACGTCGGTGGCGCTGGTCTTTTCCTTGTAGCGCGCCACCATGATCTTGGTGAGATCGCCGATGCCGGGCGCGAGCTTGGCCGGATCGAGCAGTTGCGCGGGCACCGGATCGATGTTGCAGAAATTGTCGATGTCGGCGGCGAAGGTCGCCCGCAGCTTGTCGAGCTGGCTGTAGCCCGCGCCGGCGCCGAACAGCATCTTGAACTTGAGACCGTTCTCGCGCGCCTGGCGCAGAAACAGGGTGATGTCGGGATTGTAGCCGGCGTGCGAGATCACGTCGGCCCGCGCGCGCTTGATCTTGGTCACCAATACCGAAAGGTCAGGTGCGGACGCCGAATAGCCTTCCTTGAGCACGACCTGCAGCCCGGCCTCCTTGGCATAGGCTTCGTCCGCGGCGGCGACGCCGACGCCGTAGGGGCCGTCCTCGTGGATCAATGCGACCTTGACGTCCTTGGGCTCCATGCCGAGCTTGGCCTTGGCGTGCTCGCTGAGGAAGCCCGCAAAGGCCTGGCCATACTGATCGGAGTGAATCTGCGCGCGGAAAACGTATTGCAGGTTCTTGTCCTTGAACACGGCGGTCGAAACCGCGGTCGTGATCCAGAGGATCTTCTTCTGCTGCTCGACCTTGGCTGCGAGCGGCACCGCGTGCGAACTGGCATAGACGCCGTTGATGATGTCGATCTTCTCCTGATCGATCAGGCGATTGGCCTCATTGATCGCAACGTCGGGCTTGCTCTGGGAGTCGGCCGCGATAGGGGCAATCTTGTACTTGCCGCCGATGCCGCCTTTCTCGTTGACGAGATCGATGGCGATCTGCGCGCCGATCGAGGAGGCGACCGATCCGCCAGCGGCAAAGGGGCCGGTCAAATCGTAGATCAGGCCGATGCGTACCGTCTCGGCTTGCGCCTGCGCCCGTCTCCAATCGAGGCTGAAAGCGGCGGCGGCAGCCGCGGAAGTCTTCAGCAGCGTCCTGCGTGAAGTCGGCATCGTGTTTCCTCCCACTGATTTCTTGTGATCGCCGGGACCGGTTTTCCCGGTTCTCAGGGGAAGTATTTGGAGAATGGGGAAGGAAGTCAACCTGCGCCAGGCTGGTACAGCAGCGTGCGCTGGCTATGGAATGCGCTGCAGGATGGGCGAAGAAGGCGGCCTCATCAACTAAAGTCGGGTGGCGCGCGGTTGCGCGCCACCCATCCGCTGAGCAACGACAGACGTCAATCGGCGTGTGCCGGAGTTATCCGCATATCATACACCGGCGGCCGCAGCATGCTGCGCCGCCATTTCATCGTCAGCCGCGTTGATGCGCTGGAAGGCGGGCCGCGAGGTGATGCGTTCGGCATAGCGCACGAGCACGTCCTTCTTCGGCACGAGGCCGAACATCATCGTCCAGCTGAAGGCAACGCCCCAGAGAATGTCGGCCGCAGTCATGCGGTCGCCGAGCAGATAGGGCCCTTGGGAAAGCTGCGCCTCGAGCGCACCGAGCATGGTCTCATAGTCGGCGTAGGGCGATTGCGTCACCGGCGCTGGCGGGTGGTTCATGAACTTGTCGATCAGGGCCGGCTCGAAGGAGGCGCCGTAATAGGCGATCCAGCGCAGATAGGGGCCGCGCCTGACATCGTCGAGCGCGGGCGTTAAGCCGGCTTCCGGAAACAGGTCGGCGAGATAGATGTAGATGGCGACCTGCTCGGTCACCAGCGCCTCGCCGTGACGGATCGCCGGCACCTTGCCGAGCGGGTTGACGGCGAGATAGGCGGGCTGCCGCTGCTCGCCCGCCTTCATGTTCAGGACGTGGAGATCGTAAGGGGCTTCCAGTTCCTCCAGCAGCACCCGCGTGCCCGTGGCGCGTGTCTGGGGCGAATAATAAAGGGTGATGCGGTCGGATGTGGTCATCGGCGGGTCTCCTCAAGATTGCCTCGGGTCGGGTCCCTTCTATGCATGCCCATACCTGACATCCTGTGTCAGGTATGGTTTAAGGGGATCATGCGCGCGAGCCGATTGCTGTCGATCCTTACCACCCTGCAGGCGAGGGGCCGGATTACCGCGCCCGAGCTTGCGGAAGCCTGCGAGGTATCGGTCCGGACCATTTATCGCGACATCGATGCGCTCGCGGCCGCCGGCATCCCTGTTTATGCGGATCGCGGCGCGGAAGGCGGCTACCGCCTGCTCGACGGCTACCGCGTGCGGCTGAACGGATTGTCGCTGCCCGAGGCCGAGGCGCTGTTCATGGCGGGACTGCCGGGCCCGGCGGCGGCGCTTGGCCTCGATGCGGCGATGATGACCGCGCAGAACAAGATGATGGCGGCGCTGCCGGCCAATCTGCGCGAAAACGCCGGGCGCATGCAGGAGCGTTTTCATCTGGACGCGCCAAGCTGGTTCGGCGAGGCCGACGAGCCCATGCATCTGCGCGCGATTGCCGGCGCGCTATTGCGCGAACGCCTGATCAAGATCCGCTACCGGAGCTGGCGGGCGGAAAAGCAGCGCCGCGTCGCGCCGCTCGGCCTCGTCCTGAAGGGCGGCAGCTGGTATCTCGCCGGCAGTGTCGACGGCAGCGTGCGCACCTATCGTGTCGCGCGGATTCTCGATTGCAGCGTTCTGGACGAGCCTTTCGTCCGCCCCGCGGATTTCGATCTCGCGGCCTATTGGCAGGCCGCGACGCTGCGGCTTGAAGCCGAGCTTCATCCGAACACCGTCACCCTGCGGCTGTCGCCGTTCGGTATCAAACTGCTCAATGCCCTGAGCCCGCCTTATGTAAAGGCGCGCATGCGTATCGAGGAAGCTTCCGATGCCGCCGGCTGGCGCATCGCCGTGCTGCCGATTGGAAAGACGGTATGGCACGCCGCCACCGAACTGTTGCGTTTCGGCGCCGAGGCGGAGGTGCTGGAGCCGGTCGAGCTGCGCGAGAAGATGGCGGAGATCGCACAGGCGATGGCCGCGCGTTATCATGGCGGCCAGGCTTGCGGACCGGTGCCGGATGGTCTCATCCCGTCGATTGCGTCGAGCTGAAGCTAGCGCCGCAATGCCGTCTCGGGGATGGCTCGGCGCACCACCTCGCGCATCGCAAAGCTGGAATGGATGCGCGCTACGCCAGGCATCCGTGAAAGATGCTGCTTGTGGATGCGTTCGAAATCCGCGATGTCGCGCGCAATCACCTGCAAATGATAGTCGTCGCTGCCCGACATCAGATGGCAGGACACGACGTCCGGGCAGCGCGCGATCGCAGCTTCAAACGCGGCGAGATAATCCTCGCTCTGCTTTTCCAGCGTGATGGTAACGACAACAGTCGTGACCAGCCCCAGCGCGGTCGGTTCGAGATCGGCGCGATAGCCTCTGATGATCCCGCTTTCCTCGAGCTGACGGATGCGGCGCGCGCAAGCCGTTGGCGACAGCCCGACCTTTTCGGCGAGCTCGATCTGGCTCGCCCGCGCATCCGCGAGTAGCTCAGTCAGAAGCCGTAAATCAATGCGATCCAGCTCGCTCACGCCATAAATCACTAATTTTATTCACTGGTACGCAGAGTATATGCGCAGAATGTTCCCAGCAAGCCGCAATTCGCAGAGAAGCGGTGCCGGTTCGGTCGTACCTTCTCCCCAGCCGGACAACCTCGGAAAGAAGGAAAGCCCATGCGGATCGGTGTGCCCAAGGAAATCAAGGTCGAGGAATATCGCGTTGGCCTGACGCCGGCCTCGGTGCGGGAATATGTGACGCGGGGGCACGAGGTGATCGTCGAGCAGGGTGCCGGCGCCGGCATCGGGGCAGGCGATGACATCTACCGTTCCGTCGGTGCCGGGATCGTGGATACGGCAGCGGAAATTTTTGCGACCGCCGACATGGTGGTCAAGGTCAAGGAGCCGCAGCCGGCGGAATGGCGGCAGCTTCGCGAGAACCAGATTCTCTTCACCTATCTGCACCTGGCGCCGGACGCCGAACAGACCAGGGGGCTCGTTGCATCGGGTTGCACCGCGGTTGCCTACGAGACGGTGACGGATGCCCATGGCGGGCTGCCTTTGCTGGCGCCGATGAGCGAAGTGGCAGGAAGGCTGGCGATCGAGGCCGCCGGTGCGGCGTTGCGGAAATCGGCCGACGGCATGGGCAAGCTGATCGGCGGGGTGCCTGGTGTGGCGCCGAGCAGGATCGCAGTGATCGGCGGCGGCGTGGTCGGCACGCATGCCGCGCGAATGGCGGCGGGCCTCGGCGCCGACATCGTCATCCTCGACCGCTCGCTGCCGCGGCTTCGTGTCCTCGACGACATGTTCCTGGGGCGCGTTCGCACCCGCTACGCGACGCTGGAGGCGATCGAGGAGGAAGTGATCGGGGCCGACGTCGTGATCGGCGCCGTGCTGGTGCCGGGCGCCAGCGCGCCAAAACTCGTCTCGCGCGCGCAACTCGCCCGCATGAAGCGCCGCGCCGTACTGGTCGACGTTGCGATCGACCAGGGCGGTTGCTTCGAGACGTCGCGGCCGACCACCCATCAGGCGCCGACCTATCTCGTCGACGAGATCGTGCATTATTGCGTCGCCAATATGCCGGGCGCGGTGCCGGTGACGTCGAGCCATGCGCTCAACAATGCCACGCTGCCGTTCGGTCTTGCGCTGGCGGGGAAGGGCATCCGTGCGCTGATCGAGGATCCGCATCTGCGCGCCGGCCTCAACGTGCACCGTGGGCAGATCACCAATCGCGCGGTCGCCGACAGCCAGAATTTGCCTGTGGCGGCGCCCGAAGCGGTTCTGGCGGCCTGACGCCGGCCGCTTTTGCGCGGGGTGTGCGACCTCTAATGCAGGCGCGCCCGACGGCCGATCAGACCTGGCGGATTATTTTTTCCGCGCACTTCAAGAAATTTCGAACCAGCGGATTGAGCGAATCCCTCCGCCAGCAAACCGCGACGTCGAGCGCATCGTCGGCGTCGAGGAAGGGCCTGAACACGACGCCGGTCGGGGCACCAAGCTGGGCGCAGGCAGGAACGATCGCCATGCCTTCTCCGGCAAGGACGAGGCTGAGCGCCGAATGCACCGTCTCCACCCGGTTCGCGACGGGCATGCTGACCTGATGCCGCCGCAGCAGCGACGTCACGATTGAAGTCGCGGGATCTTCGGCTGGCCAGGGCAGGCTGATCAGCGGACGGCCCTGCAGCTTCTGCACCGCCACCGCCGCCCCGCGCGCGAGCTGCGAACCGGCCGGCATGGCCAGCATCAATCGCTGCTTTCCGATCGTGGAGACCTCGATCTCGCTGTGGCGAATGGCGGGCATACACAGCGCGACCGTCACGCTGTGGTCGAGCAGGCGCGCCTCGCGCGTCGAGGCGCTCAGTTCGATGAACTCGAGATCGACCTTGGGAAGCGTCCTGCGCAGCTCCGGAACGAGCCTCGGCAACACGGCGTGGGCGAGCGCGAACATGTAGCCGACCGACAGCCTTCCATGGCGTCCCGCCGCCACCGCGCGGGCGGTCTCAAAACCCTCGGCCGCCAGCGCCAGCGCCTCGCGTGCGCGCGACAGCAAGGCGCGGCCGGCCGCGGTCAGCTCCATTCCCCGCGCCCCGCGACGAAACAGCAAGGTGCCGACTTCCGATTCCAGTTTGCGGATCTGCACCGACAGCGGTGGCTGGGCCATGCGCAGGCGCACGGCCGCCTGGGCGACGCTGCGCTCTTCAGCCACGGCCACGAAATAGCGGAGACGCCGGAGGTCCATTTTTGCTATACCGATCTCGTATAGCTCAGTTGTGCGATGGTATTGGACCTGAAGTCAATCCGAATGTCATCCTGCCGTCGTCAACGCCACCTCGGAGCTTAAGGCCCATGACTGACGAACTGTGTTTCCTGCCTGCCAGCGAACTCCGCACACGGATCGCCCGCAAGGAGGTTTCACCGGTCGAGATCACCCGTGCCGTGCTGGCGCGCGCCGAGCGGCTGCAGGGCGAATTGAACTGTTTCATCACGCTGTGCGCCGATGAGGCGATGGCCGAGGCGAGGAAGGCGGAGCGGGACGTCATGGCCGGCGGGCCGCTTCCGCTGCTGCACGGCATTCCCTACACCGTGAAAGATCTCGTCAACACCAAGGGCGTGCGAACGACGTTCGGCGCGGTCCCCTACAAGGACAACGTTCCTGACCATGATGCGGTCGCGGTGGCGCGAATGCGGGCAGCCGGTGCCATCCTCATAGGCAAGACCACGACGCCGGAGTTCGGCACCAAGTGCCTGACGGATTCGCCGCTGTTCGGCCGCACGCGTAACGCCTGGAATGCGACGCGTTCGAGCGGCGGTTCGAGCGGCGGAGCGGCGGTTGCCGTTGCCAGCGGCATCGCGCCGCTTGCCATCGCAACCGACGGCGGCGGTTCGACGCGGATTCCGGCAGCCTGCAACGGCGTTGTCGGGCTGAAGCAAAGCAACGGCGTCATCCCCCACAGCCAGGTGCAGGATGCGTTCGGCAACCAGACCTATGTGACCCCGACGACGCGCACCGTCGCCGACACCGCTTTGATGATGCAGGCGATGTCGGGAGAAGACGAATCCGATCCGTGGTCGATCGGATTTCCGCCGGGGAATTTCGTCGAGGGATCGGCACCGGACGGCGATCTCCGCGGGCGCAAAATTGCATTCTGTCTCGCGCCGCTGGGACGGCCGGTCGCGGCCGATGTCGCCGCCGCATTCAAGGTCGCGCTGGCCAGGCTGGAAGCGCTCGGGGCCGAAATCGAAGAGATGTCCGCCGACGGCTTTGAGATCGAGCCGATCTGGCGCGCCATCAACCACACCGCATGGCGCGCGCGGTTTGAGAAGCTCGCCGCCGATCATGGCGAGGCGCTGAGCGAGACCTTCATGAAGCAACTGGCGCTGGCGACGAAGGTCAGCGGTGTTGACTATCAGCAGGCGATGTTTGACCGTACCGCCCTGTTCCGGCGAATTCAGTCACTGCTGCAGAAGGTCGATATTCTCGCGATGCCAACCATCACCCGCACCGCGCTTCCGATCGATCAGGACCTGTTCGGCACGATAGAAATCGATGGCCGGGTGTTCAGCGACGTTCGGCCGAGCTGGTTTCCCTGGACCATGCCGTTCAATATGACCGGCCATCCGGCGGTCACGCTGCCCTGCGGCTTTGGTTCGGACGGCCTGCCGGTTGCGATTCAACTCGTCGGCAAATTCCGCGGGGACGTCGAATTGCTGCGTGTCAGCGCGCTGTTCGAAGCTTCGCAAGATCTCCTCGGCCGGTGGCCGAATCTCGCCGGATAAATGCAGATGCAGCTGTCACCATGTCCGCCGCTAATTTGAGGGGAGTCGGGACTTGAGCGTCTTTATCTTGCGCCGCTTTCTGACGCTGATCGCGACGCTGCTCGGCGCGTCGCTGATCATCTTTTTGGTGCTGGATGCGTTGCCCGGCAACGCCGCGCAGATGCTGATGGGCGCGGATGCCTCGCCCGATGCGGTCCGTGCGATGACGATCAAGCTCGGGCTCGATCAGCCGTTATACTATCGCTATTTCCACTGGGTCACGGGCATGCTGACCGGTAACCTCGGCAACAGCTATGTCTATGGTACGCCTGTTGCAGCATTGATCGCCGAGCGTCTCACGCTGACAATTCCACTGGCGATCATGTCCATGTCCATGACGGTTGTGCTGGCCCTTTCTGCCGGCATCTATACGGCGGCAAATCACAACAAGCTCGGCGATGTCGGCGTGATGTCGCTGACGCAGTTCGGCATCGCGCTTCCGAACTTCTGGTTCGCCATCTTGCTGATCCTGCTATTCGCCGTGAAGCTGCAATGGCTCTCGGCCGGCGGATTTGCGGGATGGGACGAAGGCATCATTGCCGGAATCAAGTCGCTGCTGTTGCCGGCGATCTCGCTGTCGGTGGTGCAGGCAGCGATCCTGGCGCGCGTCACGCGCTCTGCGGTGCTGGAAGTGCTGCGCGAGGATTTCGTGCGAACGGCGCGCGCCAAGGGCTTGAGCAAGCGCGATGTGTTGTGGCGGCATGTGCTGCGCAACGCGATGATCCCGGTCATGACGATCATGGGCCTGCAATTCGCCAATCTCCTGGCGGGCACGATCGTGATCGAGAACGTGTTCTATCTGCCGGGGCTCGGCCGGCTGATCTTCCAGTCGATCGCCAACCGCGACCTGATCGTGGTGCGCAACTGCGTGATGCTGCTCGCAGCGATCGTCGTCATCGTCAACTTCGTGGTCGATGTGCTCTATGCCTTCATCGACCCGCGCATCAAGGTGCACAGCCTATGAGCACCCCGATGAGCGCCTCAGTCGAAGCTGAAACCGTCACCGTGCCTTCGCGGCCCGCGACCGGCTTCTGGCGCCGCGCGCTGCGCCACCGCAGCTTTGTCGTTGGCGGCACGCTGAGCCTGATGGTGCTTTGCGCGGCCGTGCTGTCGCTGGTCTGGACGCCTTGGTCGGCCTATGAGATCGACGTGACCGCCAAGCTGCGGCCGCCATCGGCCGCGCATTGGCTCGGCACCGATGTGCTCGGACGTGACATCGTCTCGCTGCTGCTGGTTGGCGCCCGCTCCACCATCATGGTCGGCGTCATCGCCGTCAGCATCGGCCTTACCTTCGGGGTCTGCCTCGGGCTGATCGCCTCGGCGCGCAAGGGCTGGACCGAAGAACTCATCATGCGGATGAGCGACTTTACCTTCGCGTTTCCCGCCGTGCTCTCGGCGATCATGCTGGCCGCCGTCGCGGGGCCGGGCATGGTGACCTCGATCGTCGCGATCGGCATTTTCCAGATTCCGACCCTGGTGCGGCTGACCCGCGGGTCGGCCAATGCGATCTGGGCACGCGAATTCGTGCTGGCCGCGCGCGCCTCGGGCAAGGGCGGTTTTCGCATCACCATCGAGCACGTGCTGCCGAACGTGCTGCCGATCCTGATCGTGCAGGCGACGATCCAGTTCGCGCTTGCGATCCTCGCCGAGGCCGCGCTGTCCTATCTCGGGCTCGGCACGCAGCCGCCGCAGCCGTCGTGGGGACGGATGCTGAACGACGCGCAGACGCTGCTGTTCCAGTCGCCGATGCTCGCGGTTTACCCGGGCGCTGCAATCGCGGTCGCCGTGCTTGGTCTCAATCTGCTCGGCGACGGATTGCGCGATCTGCTCGATCCCCGGCTGGCGCGGGAGCGTTGAACATGAGCGTATCAGCTAACGCGCCTTTGATCGAGGTCAGGGACCTCGCTGTCAGGCTCAACACCAGCCGCGGTCCCGCGCAGGCCGTTCGCGGCGTCAGCTTCTCGCTGAAGCGCGGCGAGACCTTGGGGCTGGTCGGCGAATCCGGCTGCGGCAAGTCCGTCACCGCGCTCGCGCTGATGGGTCTGTTGCCCGACAGCGCCGTCGTCGGCGGCAGCATTCGTCTCGACGGCAGCGAACTGGTCGGCCTGTCGGATGCGAATTACTGCAAGCTGCGCGGCAACCGCATCAGCATGATCTTCCAGGAGCCGATGACCGCGCTCAATCCGATGCACACGATCGGACGTCAGGTGGCCGAGCCGCTGCGGCGCCACACCAATTGCTCGGCGGGGGAGGCGCGCAACGAAGCCATTGCCCTGCTGGATCGCGTCGGTCTGCCCGATGCGGCAAAGCGGATCGATGCCTATCCGCACCAGTTTTCCGGCGGCCAGCGCCAGCGCATCACCATTGCGATGGCGCTGGCCTGCCAGCCCGACGTATTGATCGCCGATGAGCCGACGACGGCGCTCGACGTCACCATCCAGGGCCAGATCCTCGACCTGATTGCCGATCTCGTCGCCGAGCGCGGCATGTCGATGATCCTGATCTCGCACGATCTCGGTGTGATCGCTGAGAATGTGCAGCGGATGATGGTGATGTATGGCGGCACCGTCGTCGAAAGCGGCGCGACGAATGCCGTGTTCACGCGCATGGGGCATCCCTACACGCAGGGCCTGTTTCGCGCCCGCCCGCGCCTTGGCGCGCGCAAGGGCACCAGGCTGCAGACCATTGCCGGCACCGTGCCCGAACTGGCCGATCTGCCTGCGGGGTGCACCTTCGCCGACCGCTGCACGATCGTCGAGGACCGCTGTCGCACGGCGCTTCCGGCCGTGGTTGAGGTCGGCGGCGGCCACGGCGTGCGCTGCGTCAGAACGGATGTTTCAATGGCCGAGACGATCGGAGCGGTGGGGACATGACCATGCTGGACCAGGCGCCGCCAGCCGCCGAGCAACCGCTGCTCGATGTCAGGGATCTGGCACAGCGTTACACGCTGCCGCGCGAAAGCATGTTCAAGCCGGCCGCGCAGGTGCATGCGCTCAACGGCGTCACCGCGCGGGTGATGGCCGGCCGCAGCCTCGGCGTCGTCGGCGAATCCGGATCGGGCAAGTCGACCTTTGCCCGGCTGGTGATGGCGCTGGAGCGGCCGTCATCAGGCTCGGTATCGCTGATGGGCCGTGACCTCAACCGGCTGCCGGCCGACGAGCTTCGCCGCGCCCGGCGGGATTTCCAGATGGTGTTTCAGGACCCCTATGGATCGCTGGACCCGCGGCAGACCATTGCACGCATCGTCGCGGAGCCGTTGACCGCGCTCGGGCGTATGGATCGCGCCACACTGCATCAGCGCGTCTCCAGCGTGCTGCGGCAGGTCGGGCTGCGCGACGCCGACATGGACAAATTCCCGCATGAATTCTCCGGCGGCCAGCGCCAGCGCATCGCAATCGCGCGGGCGCTGATCACCCAGCCGAAGCTGATCGTGGCCGACGAGCCGGTCAGCGCGCTCGACGTTTCCGTGCAGGCGCAGGTGCTCAATCTCATGCAGGACCTGCAGGATCAGTTCGGGCTGAGCTACATCCTGATCAGCCATGATCTGGCGGTGGTGGACTATCTCTGCGACGAGATCGCGGTGATGTATCTCGGCCGGATCGTCGAGCAGGGCAGCCCCGAGGACCTGTTCGCGCATTGCGCTCACCCCTATACAAGGGCGCTGCTCGAGGCGGTGCCGCGCGCCCGCGCCGGTGGGGTGCGCCGCCGCCGCGGCGCCCAGCAGATCGCGTCCCAGTCGACCGGCGCGACGGGATGCGCCTACGCGTCGCGCTGTCCGCTGGCCGACCAGCATTGCCGCGACACCGCGCCGGCGCTACGGAGCGTCGGTACGGCGCACCTTGCCGCCTGCCACTACGCCGAGGCGGTGATGGAGCTGCCGCCGGTGGCGGAGGAGGGTTAGCCTTTTGCGCGGGACTGGACTAGCTTGTATCGAGATAGGTCGCGGGAGCAGGACATGCTGAAGAAACTGACCATTATCGCAGTGGCCGCCGCGTTTGCCGCGGCGCCGCTGCCGAGCCTGGCGCAAGGCAAGAAGGACAGCGTCGTCATGGGCATGACGCTGGAGCCGCCCGGGCTCGATCCCACCAACGCGGCGGCTGCGGCGATCGCCGAGGTCACGCTCTACAACATCTATGAGCCGCTGACCAAGATCAACGAGGACGGCTCGGTATCGCCGCTGCTCGCCGAGAGCTGGCAGGCCTCGCCCGACCTGAAGACTTATACGTTCAAGCTGCGCAAGGGCGTCAAATTCCACAACGGCGAGCCGTTCGATTCCGCGGCCGTGAAGTTCTCGTATGATCGCAACGCCGCGCCGACCTCTACCAACAAGGACAAGAGCCTGTATCAGGCCTTTGAGTCCGTCGCCACGCCCGATCCGGAAACGGTCGTCGTTACCGTGAAATATTCCGAACCGAACCTGCCGTTCCTGTTGGGGCAGGCGGGCGGCTCGATCGTCGAGCCGAAGAGCGCGCCGACCAATGCGACGCAGCCGGTCGGCACCGGGCCCTATACGCTCGGCGCCTGGGCCAAGGGCTCGTCGATCACACTGACCAAATGGCCCGACTATCGCAGCGCCGCCGCCATCAAGCTTTCCAAGGTGACCATCCGCTTCATCGGCGATCCCGCCGCGCAGGTCGCCGCGCTGCTGTCCGGCGATATCGACGTGTTTCCGCGCGCCGCGGTGCAGCGCAGCGTGGCCCAGCTCAAGGCCGATCCGCGCTTCAACGTGCTGATCGGCGGCTCCAGGGCGAAGACGATCGTCGGAATCAACCAGCGCAAGAAGCCGCTCGACGATGTCAGGGTTCGCCGCGCCATCCTTGCCGCGATCGATCGCAAGGCGATGATCGACGGCGCCGTCGACGGTTTCGGCGCGCCGATCGGCAGCTTCTATACGCCGGGCTCGCTCGGCTATGTCGACACCACCGGCATCAATCCCTTTGATCCGGAAAAGGCCAAGAAGCTGCTCGCCGAAGCCGGCGTCAAGACGCCGCTCGAGCTCAGCCTCAAGCTGCCGCCGCCGCCTTACGCGCGGCAGGGCGGCGAAGTCCTCGCGGCCATGCTCGCCAAGGTCGGTATCATCGCCAAGATCGAGAACGTCGAATGGGCGCAATGGCTGTCGCAGGTCTTTGCCGGCAACGGCCCGCACAATTTCGATCTCACCATCATCTCGCATGTCGAGCCGTTCGATCTCGTGAAGATAACCGAGAGCGACTACTATCTCGGCTATAACAACGAAGCCTTCAACGCGCTCTATCAGCAGATCAGGGCAACGCCCGCGGAGGCCGAACGCGCCAAGCTGCTCGGCGACGCCCAGCGCATGCTGGCAACCGACGCCGTCGCCGGCTTCCTGTTCCAGCCACAATGGATCACGATTGCGGGCAAGAAGCTGAAGGGCGTGTGGAAGGAAGTTCCGCAATTCGAGAACGATTTTTCCGCCTGGTCCTGGGAGTAGGCGCGGCGCGGGCGGCGGCATCCGTCATTTGAATTCGGCCGCCCGCGATTTCGACAAGGCCGACTGCAGTAACTCTGCGGCTTCAATCGGACTCAGCAATCGACAAAATGCGGCTTGCGGTACCCACGGCCGCATCATTGTGACAAGATTGCTGCGATGTCCGGGCAGATACGGCGAATGGATGTCGTTTGCACAGCACGCGGAGCGCGTGCTCCCGGCTTGAGCGGTGGATTATTCACGGTACAACCGCGGCGGCGGCCGCTGCATTGTTGCAATTCATAATCTCGCCAGATTGGCACATCAGTTGTTTGACGGACAAAACCAGTTGTTTGGCGACGAAAAGGCTAACTTGGGAAGGCCGCAGTCTCTGGCTGCTCCACTGTCGTTCGGTGGGCCGACTGTTTGTCAGGGGAGAAGTCATGTGGTCGCGCAGCCTGCTGGTCCAGAATCTGTTGGTCCCGAAAAAGGCCAAGCCACGCGACAGCGATGCCGACAGTGCCGATGCGGTCGCCGAAAGGTCAGTCTCTTCTGAGATGCAGATTGTGCCGCCGCTAAGCGGCAACTTTGAACAGGCGCTCGTCAACGCCGTCCTCTCTGGCGAGGCTGGCGCCGCCGGCAGATTTCTCGAACACGTGTCGACGACGCTGTGGTCGATCGTCGTGAAGCTGGCCGGCAATGGCGCCG
>Ga0102590_1003819_pt1 | contig 14135 bp, 10 predicted proteins | sample AraplaMF_Col_mMF_FD_76859 | JGI IMG/M metagenome (GOLD analysis project Ga0102590, IMG submission 76859) | Arabidopsis root microbial communities from the University of North Carolina, USA - plate scrape MF_Col_mMF | ecosystem: Host-associated > Plants > Roots > Endosphere | place: USA...
CTTCTCGATGATGGTGCTCTGGAAGGCGATCTTACCTTCGGCGAGGCGATGCGGCAGCATGTAGGGAGCGACCATGTCGCGGACCGGCTGGAAGTCCGGCGCCTTGTCGGCGAGGCAGATGAAGATGTAGCCGCCGAAGCTTTCGCAATGGATCGGCTTGAGGCTGAAGCCGCTCTTGTCGAAATCGTCACCCATGTGGCGGGCGAAGGCGAGCTTGCCATCGAGATCGTAGGCCCACTGGTGATAGGGACAGACGAGGCGGACGGAGGAGCCGTGTTCCTTGGTGCAGACGCGCGAGCCGCGGTGACGGCAGGAATTGTGGAAGGCGCGGATCACATTGTCGCGGCCGCGGACGATGACAACAGGATACTGACCGATCTGCACGGTGAAATAGGCGCCGGCCTTCGGCAGTTCGCAATCGTGGCCCATGAAGAGCCAGTCGCGGTAGTAGATCATTTCCATATCGAGCTTGAAGTAGTCCTCGTCGATATAGAAGGGCTGCTCGAGACTGAAGCCTTCCCGGCGAGTCTTGAGTTGCCGCAATGCGTTGCTGCGAATATCCATCTGCATATCCTCGTATAATGGGACCGCCGCTTGATAGAAGGCGAAACTCGCCGAAAGCTGCGCTCCCTTTCCGTCAGGAGACTTTCTTGAAAGACATTTAAGCACCGCTGGGGCGCGGCGTTTGGTTGTAAAGCGACATCGGCTTCGAAAATGACGACAGGCGACAAAGGAGTGCGGAATCGAACACGGCTCCAACCTCCAAATGCTTCGTTCTCGGCAAGTAAGGCCAATTACGACATCGACGCAACCCAATTCACGTTTGGACTTTCGGCACGACATCGCCGCGACTATCGTATTTGCGACATGCCGATCTTGAGTCAGGTCCCACCAAGGCCCTGACTCGCGGTCACGTTTAATCGACCATTAAGCATGATCGCCTATCCTTGCCGGCATCAGACATGCATGCGGATATCCACATGGCGAAGCTTCGCTATTTCGACACCAGCAACAGCAATGCGCGCAACGCGGCACCGGTCGCCTCGCATTCCGAATTTCTGCGCACCGGAAAGATCACTCGCACCCGGGCGCACTGGCTCGCCGAGGAACGGCGCTACCTCACGCATGACGAAGTGGCCGAGAGAACCGGCCACAAGCTGGAGACGGCCGGCGCCAAGACGCATCAGCATATCAACGGCTTTCACCGCTCGATCCAGTTTCCGAAGATGCTGTTTCATCGGACGCTGGAGGACAGCCCGCATCTTGGCTACTGCCATGTGACGGCGTCGCGGACAAAATTCGCCCGCTACGAGGAAGTCAGCTGGGCCTTCTACATTGCAAATTTCTACGCCGACATCGGCGACAACGACAATTTCTTCCAGAAGATCGATGTGAAGTATTCGCGCATGTACTTCGCGGTCGCCATCAAGCCGGGCGAACATACGCCTGAGAAGATGACGATCGACCGCTCGGTGCGGGGCAACGGAGTGCTCTTCCGCACGGACGATCCACAAATCGCCATCAAGAATGTGCTGCTGCTTGGCGCACGCAACGAGCAGCTGCGCGAGATCATCCGCCAACTCTGATCGTGATCATTCGCGGGCATCATCGGCCGCTCTGATATTGATCCGATCGCCCGGAAGGCATAAGGACTGCCGGACAGCAATCCGGGCAGCGCATGGCACGATCGATCGACATCACGAAGGACAGGCAGCAGGCTATCGAAGCCGGTTGCGCAGTGCTTGGCGAGGGCTTCCCGATCGCGATCCCGACGGAGACTGTCTACGGGCTCGCTGCCGATGCGACCAACCCGATTGCGATCGCCCGTATTTACGAAACCAAAGGCCGCCCCCGCTTTAATCCGCTGATCTGCCATATGGCTGATCTTGCTATGGCCGAGCGGCACGCCGCGTTCGACCCTATTTCGCGCGCACTGGCCGAAGCCTTCTGGCCCGGCCCGCTCACACTCGTCCTGCCGCTGAAGCCGGAGAGCGCCATTCATTCGCTGGCGACCGCAGGGCTTGATACTGTCGGCATCCGTGTTCCGAAGGGCTTTGCAGGTGAACTGATCCGCGCCTTCGGTCGACCGCTCGCCGCGCCCAGCGCCAATACGTCGGGCAAGATCAGTGCGACGAGCGCGGATCATGTCGACGCTGATCTCGGCGAGCGCATCAGGCTGATCCTCGATGCCGGCGCCAGCGCGGTCGGTGTCGAGTCCACCATCGTCAAGGTCGAGGACGGCAAAGTCAGGCTCCTCAGGCCAGGTGGGCTGCCCGCCTCCGAGATCGAACGCGTGACCGGTCAGAAGCTTCTGCGAGCCAGGAAGGCGTCTGCGGCCATCGAGGCTCCGGGAATGTTGGCGTCCCACTACGCACCTGGTGCCACTGTTCGATTGGACGCAACGCATGTCGATGCCGGCGAGGCGTTGATTGCCTTCGGCAGCACCTCCGTCGCCGGGGTCGATGATGCCAGGATCGTCCTCAATCTCAGCCAGGACGGCGATCTTGCCGAGGCGGCGGCCAACCTGTTCGACTATATGAAGAGAGCCGACGCCAGCGGTGCCTCGACGATCGCCTTTTCGGCCATTCCCGACGAGGGACTCGGCGAGGCAATCAACGATCGGCTCCGCCGGGCCGCTGCACCACGCGAATAAGCAAGAAGGACCAAGGTTCGATGAGCGCAGTTTCCACCGAACTTCTAGACCGTTTCGCCACCATCGTCGGTGAGAAACATGCGCTCCGCAGCGAAGCGGATCTCGCGCCGCATCTGATCGAAAACCGCGGCCTTTACCATGGCTCCTCGCCTCTCCTTCTGAAGCCCGGCTCCGTCGAAGAAGTGTCGGCGATCCTGAAGCTCGCGACTGAGACCGGAACTGCCGTCGTGCCGCAAACAGGCAATACGGGTCTCGTCGGCGGCCAGACGCCGCGCGAGGGCAAGTCCGACATCATCATTTCGCTCGAACGCATGAACAAGGTTCGCGACGTCGATCCGATTGCCAATGTCTTGGTTGCCGACGGCGGCGCGATCCTCGCGGACGTGCAGAAGGCGGCCGAGACACACGGCAGGCTGTTTCCGCTGTCCCTTGGCTCGGAGGGCTCCTGCCGGATCGGCGGCAATCTCTCGACGAACGCCGGCGGTACCGCCGTGCTTGCCTATGGCAACATGCGCCAGCTCTGCCTCGGTCTTGAGGTCGTGCTACCCACCGGTGAAATCTGGAACGGGCTGCGTCGTTTGAAGAAGGACAATACCGGATACGACCTGCGCGACCTCTTCATCGGCGCAGAGGGCACACTCGGCATTATCACCGGCGCGGTGCTGAAGCTCTTTCCGCAGCCGCTTGGAAAGCAGGTTGCGTTCGCGGGCCTTAACTCGGTCGAGGATGCGCTTGCGTTCTTCAATCTCGCGTCCAGCCTTTGCGGCACGTCGCTGACCGGCTTCGAGCTCATGCCGCGCTTCGGCGTCGAAATTACCGCCCGCAATATCGAGGGCGTACGCGATCCGCTGGAATCGGTACATCCCTGGTACGTCCTGGTCGATATCTCCACATCCGATTCCGCCGAAACCGCCGAGCGCATGATGACGGCGCTGCTTGAGCAGGGCTTCGAGGCAGGGCTGGTTCAGGACGCGGCGATCGCCTCCTCGGTCGCGCAGCAGAAGGCGCTCTGGCACATGCGCGAGAGCATGTCGGACGCTCAGAAGCCGGAAGGCGGATCGATCAAGCACGACGTTTCCGTGCCGGTTTCGGCGATCCCGGCCTTTATGCACGAAGCCGGCGAAGCGGTCATGGCTGCGATGCCCGGCGCCCGCATCTGCGCCTTCGGTCACATGGGCGACGGCAATATTCACTACAACATTTCCCAGCCGGTCGGCGCCGACAAACAGGCCTTCCTGGCGCGCTGGCGCGAAATGAACCACATCGTTCATGGCTTCGTACTGGCACATGGCGGATCGATTTCCGCCGAGCACGGGATCGGCCAGCTGAAGCGCGATGAACTGGCCTCGATCCGTCCGGAGATCGAAATGGACCTGATGCGCAGGATCAAGCGCGCTTTCGACCCTGCCGGCATCATGAACCCCGGCAAAGTCCTCAGCGTCGACTAAAAATATTCGAGATCGTCAGCTTGACTTGCCGCCGGTCAAAATCGTCAATGCGGGCGAGTTGCTGGAGCTGTTCTTCAGATCGTACATGGCGGTGAACCGCTTCAATAACTTGTCGACCTTCTTCGAATCCTGAAGATCGTCGAGATTGACGAACTTTTTCAAAACATCGACCTGCTTGTCGACGTCCATGCTCGAGATGCCGCTTGGCAGGCTGTAGGTTGTCGTGATGACCTGGAACAAGGCCTTGTCGCCGAGGATCGTGTAGAGCGAGGTGATGTCGGGCGCTTTGCGGGCAAAGTACAATGCAAGACGTACGCCGTCATTGCTTTCACCCTGCTGCGTTTCGAGCGTCTGCTGAAGATAGTTCTGCTGCGTGCGATCCTCGGCGCCGGTATTCTGGACGGCCCCGATCTTGGCGCGCGTCAGGTCGCCCTCGGTGTCGAAGTTGAAGTCGGTGACGATTTCCTTGAATTTCGAATCCGCCTTCGTGTTCAGATAGCTCTTCGGATCAGAAGGATCGGACGTGAAGATCTTTCTCAAGGTCTCCTCGTTGTATTTCTTGGGATCGAGGCCATTCGCCTTCAGCACGAAGCTGGTCAGCTTGTCGTTCTTCAGGAAATCGTCGAGCGATTTCACCTCGGCCATGCCCTTGGCGAACTCGTTGACCGCCGTGGTTGCATCCTTGGCGGCTTTGTCCTTGATAGCGCCATCGTTCATTCCCATGGTGGCGCGCGATTTGTAGTTTGTCGCATATTTGGCCATAACGGCCGATGGCAACGCTTGGAGCTCCGACGCGATCTTGCCGTTGCTGCCAAAATTGAAGGCACGGACAAGGTTCGTGATACGCTCGTCCTTGAATGAGGCGACGTAGCCCTTGGGATCGTAGGGATCGCTTTTCAACAACTTGCGCATCGTCGACCGCGGTACCTCCTGCTCCGTCAAACCGTAAGCACGGAGCGCCATCTCGTAGGGGTCTGGCAGTCTGTCATTCTTCTTGCTCAGATCCGCTGCCGCATTGGAGCGAAGGAAATCGTCCACGCTCTTAACGTTGTCGTCGCTCATTCGCTCCTTGTAGTTGGCGACCGCCGCGTCGATCTCATCCTGCTGAGCGTCATCATAGCGAGCGTTGTAATTTCTGGTCGTATATTGCAACTGCACGCTGCTTTGCGGACCGGACGCGGCTGCTGCCGAACCGTCCGAGGCAAAGCTGAACGCCGCGTTGACGTTGCTGAAGCCCTGGGCGGAGGCAAAACTCGGATCGGTGAGAATGCTCTTCAGGTCCGCATCGCTGGTATCGGCAGGCATCCGATAGACCGACTTGATAAGACTTGTGAGCTTCTGATCCGCGATCAGCTGATCCACGTTGGAGATGGAGCCTATCTTGCTTTGGAAATAGCTGAGATTGGCGTTGGCACTGGAACTTGTGGAGCGCGCCTGTGCAGTCGTCTGCGCAACGCCTTTGTCCGACGACACAGTGCCATCGGTGAGAAAGTTAAAGGCCGCATGGACGTTGTCGTAGCCGAGCGTCGAGGCATAGGTCGAGTCCGTGAGCACGCTCTTCAGATCGGCATCGCTCAGGGTTTGCGGCATGCCGTAGGCATCCTTGATGAAGCGCGTCAACCTTGGATCGGCTACCAGATCGTCGACGTTCGTAATTGTGACGATCTTGGACTGGTAGTAGCTTGACGCTGCTGACGCCATGTTGGCCATGGCATCGATCTGATCGGAGGTTTGCGCCGCATAGGAGGCAGCGCTGGAATCGATCGTACCGTCCAGGTTAAAATTGAAAGCGCTGTTGGCTTCGCCATAGCCCAAGGTATTCGCATAGTTGGCATCGGTCAGCACCAGTTTCAGGGCGGCATTACTGATGTCCCCCATGCTGAATGCTGTCTTGATGTAGGACGCCAGCCGGCTGTCGCCGACCAGGTCACTGACATTCGTGATCGTTCCGATCTTGGACAGGTAGTAAGCCTTGTTATAGTCGGCTGCCGCTTGCGTCACTGTCGACGGGACCGTCAGGTTGTACTGTTCGATGACGGTGCTTTTCTGCGTAGCCGTTTGCGCCGCGCCGTTCACCGTGCCGTCCGCGTTGAAACTGAACTGTGCAGCGAGTGCTTTGTACTTGTCGTTGCCGTTGACGTTCACGAAGCTGTTCGGGTCGTTGACGTCGCTCGTCAGGACCTGCGTCAGGAAATCTTTCGACACGTAGGTTGGGTCAATGCCGTAGGCTTTCAGCACATAGGTACGGGCGCGGCTATTGCCGACCAGATCCGAGACGTTTTGCACGTTGTCGATGACGTTGCTGTAATAGTTCGTCTCGCTGGCCGCCGTCTTGCTCTCATCCGCAAAGGACTGCGTGTAGAGACCGATCAGATCGTCTTCCTGTGCATCGCTCTGCGCGTCCGCAGCGGGCGACTTGAAATTGAACGCCGCCGCGAACTCCTTGTATCGAGTATCAGTGAGCTTGTTGGCGAAGCTGTTCGGGTCGGTCAGATCGCTTTCCAGGACCTTCTTCATGAAGGCCTTGGCGTAGGTCATATCATCCAGACCATAAGCCGTCATCGCGTAGCTGTAGAGTCGATAGTTGCCGAGGAAATCGTCGACGTCTTTGATCTTGTTGATATTGTCCTTGTAATACTCGGCGTCGCGCTTGACCGTTCCCTGGGCGGCAACGCGATCCAGGCTCTGCTTCATGTTTCCCGACAATATGTTGTAGGCCATCGAAGCAGAGATCATAACGCGCCCTTTTCCGGCAAAGTCTTCAAAGTATGACAGATCGGTTCTGGGTCATTTTGCTATAAAAAGCTTACCCGAGACTTACCCCTGCCGCGTTGCAATATGGCACACCGCCCGTTCACCCTCCGGAAACCTTGCCGGCTTCGGTTTTGATAACCATCCAGGGAGGCAAAGTTTTCTTAACCGCGATTTTTAAGCTGTCCGGAACAGGCGGCGCCTATTGTCGAGCCATAGAGGGCGAAAAGCCCCGAGGAGAAGACCGGAAACCGGCTCTCAGGTAAGACAAGGGTAGAATGAACATGAACAACACCGTTATGAAGCCCGTATGGGCTGGAACGACACTGCGTCTCGATCCGTCTCGCTTTCCCCAGCAGGTCAGCTACGCCATCCACGACTCCTCAAGTGACGTCAGCATAACGATCGACGAACGTGGCGCCATCCTGCGCAAGGTTCTCCCCTCAAGCGGCCTGCCGCTTTCGATCGCCCTTCCCAAGCGCGCCTTCAAGGGCGTTGCCGCCCGCGCCATCGACCATGGCGACGGCGAAGTCACCGTAACCCTGGAGCTTCATCACGAAGATCCCGAACTTTGCGTGCCGCTGCTGGTCGCTCACGACCTGGCGGATATTGCTGCCGATTGGCGCAACTGGTCAGAAGCCTTCCGCATTCCGATGCTGATGGTCGAGGCCGATGGCGTTGCACGACCGCTGGAAGAGCATCTCGGCGACCTGCGTACCAGCGCATTGAAGCCGCGTCGCCGTCATTCCTACTTCGCCAATCGCCGCCCGCGTTTCCTCGTGCGCCGCACGACCGGCAAACTCGGCGTCGCCATGAAGATCGAAGGCAAGGAAATCATCGCCCGCAGCTAATCGGTGCGGCGTTTCAGACCATCAATGCCCGGCCCTTGTGCCGGGCATTGTCGTTTCCGCTTCAGGGCAGGGTGAAGAGAAGCGACAGAAAGAGGCCGAGGAAGATGATCAGGCCGACGCGATTGTTCGACTTGAACAGAGCAAGGCACTGATCACCATCGGTGATATCCAGCGTCACGATCTGCCACGCGAACATGCCCGCCGCAATGAGCAGACCGAGATAGGCGAACAGACCGACGCCTGCAACCAGGAAGGCGCAGAAGGCGAGCACGAGGGTCAGGCCATAGAGGCCGACGAGCCACTGTTTCGTCTTGTCGCCGAACAACCGCGCGGTCGAACGAACGCCGATCAGCTCATCGTCTTCCTTGTCCTGGTGGGCGTAGATCGTGTCGTAGCCGATCGTCCAGACAACAGAGGCGACGTAGAGGAGAACCGGGGCAAGCGAAAGGCTGCCAAAGATCGCTGCCCATCCCATCAAGGCGCCCCAGGAGAAGGCAAGGCCAAGGAAGAATTGCGGCCAGTCCGTGAAGCGTTTGGCAAAGGGATAAAGCGCCACGATGGCAAGTGAAACGATACCGAGGATGACCGAGAACCAGTTCAGCTGCAGAAGGACCAGCAGTCCGACCAGCGCCTGGAGGACGATGAACACCTTGGCCTGCGTTCGCGTCACCCGACCGGATGGCAACGGGCGCGAGCGGGTGCGCGCCACTTCCATATCAATCTTGTGGTCGACGAGATCGTTGTATGTGCACCCTGCCCCCCGCATCGCGACAGAGCCGATGAAATAGAGCACGAGATGGAACATCAGCTGGCCGCCGGAAAACTGGCCGAGATAGGCAGCCACATTGGCAGCCATCGTAGCCGACCAGAAGCAGGGCCACATCAGCAGCTGCCAGCCGATCGGCCGATCCCAGCGCGCAAGCTGCGCATAGGGCCAGAGCCACGGAGGCAGCATCCGGTAAACCCAGTTGTTCGAGGGCGCATCCGCAACGCGCCCGTTTATTCCGCCGATCTGTTGCATGTCGCCATCTAGCGATCGGCCAAGGCGCGGGTCAAGCTGTCATGCGGCCGCAGCACCAAACTTCGCAGAACCTTGCTCCCCGGCAAGATAAACGCGGGCAAGGACAACCGCGGCATAGCTCACGCCCAGCGCCTGAAGAAACGCGGCAATCGCCAAGACCGCAAGCATGAGAATATTCGGCCTTCCATCAACCAACAGCAAGGGCGAGCTTGCGACCTGGGACGCCATGACGAAAATCAGCATCGACACGACCAAGGGCAGAATGATCCCCGCGATGAGGCGGGCGAACGTTGGAAAAAATCGCGCAACGCCGCGCCGGAATGCATCAAAGAGCGATGTCCCACGACCAGTGACGCTCGATACGGGCCAAGTTCCCACAAGCGACAGTAGTAGCACGTAAACGATCATTGCGGCGGAGGTGAAGACCAGCACGGTTGCCGACACACCTAGCTCCGAGGGCAGTAACGTGAAGATCGGTAACGAGATCACAAGCGCAGCGATGAAAAGCGCTGCCGTCTTGAGGAAGTAAGGGAAGGTTTTTCCGAAGCCCGCGCACTTTCCAACCTGGGTAAAGGATCCAGAGTAGATCACCGCACCCTGAACGCACATCGCAAGATAGCCCCACATGAAGCTCGTCGCTCCACTGGACGTCGTTTTGCCCGAGAGTTCGTCAAATATCGAAAGCGCCATCGTACCAACGACGACAACTGCGTACATGGACCAGTTTCTGCCGATAATGCTGAAAGTCTCGCGTAGCATCCCGCCCTCCCCTCGTGCGTCTATGCACGCACTCAATCTGAGTCGGGACTGCTCGTCAAAGTCGTATTTCTAAGTTCCATTCCATCTCCGGATGACCGGTTCTGTCACATCGTGCTCGTAGCCAAGAACGCTGATGCTTGTTGTGTCCAGGATGAAGCGCGCGCCGTCCGTCGGCGGCAGGCCAACCCAGCGGGCGCCGAGAACGCGCAGGAAATGCGAACTGGAGAAGATCAGGATCGGGGCATTGGCCCGGCGCAACTCCGATATGATCCGGTCTGCCCGAGCACCGACATCGCCCGCCGCCTCTCCGTTCGGGCAGCCGTCGCGAAACAGCTGCCAGCCGGGTCGGCTCGTATGGATTTCCTTGGTGGTGATGCCCTCGTAGGCGCCGTAGTCCCACTCCGCTAAGTCGTCCTTGACGATCGCGCCGGTGCCGAAACCCGAGAGTTCGCAGGTGTTTCGGGCACGCTGCGACGGGCTGGACCACACGGCAGCGAAGCTCCTGCCCGCAAGGCGCGGACCGATCTGGCGCGCCGCCGCTTCACCATTTTCGGTCAAAGGAAGATCGCTGCGGCCGGTGTGCCGGCCGGACAGGCTCCACTCGGTTTCGCCGTGGCGCACGAGATAGATCTCGGGAAGGGTGCTTGCCATTGCCATCAAACTCCGAATTTGAAAGGACGCAGTCCTTGCCGCGCCCTGTGATCTGGGTCAGAGAATGACTTTTTCGAGCGGTGCCCGCGTCGCCTCGAACTCTTTCAGCTTCGTCTCCGCCGCAGAAATGTAGTCGCGGTTGTCAGGTGTCGAATACTGGTTCTTCGAAATCTGAACCTGCATGATGAAGAGCTCGTCCCAGCGGAAGCCCATTTCCGAGCCGGCCAAATAGAATTCCCACATACGGAAGAAGCGTTCGTCATAGAGCGCAACGGCCGCGGCCTTGTTCGCCACGAAACGCTCGCGCCAGTGACGGAGCGTATACGCGTAGTGCAGCGGCAGGACTTCGACATCCCGGACCAGCAGGCCCGCCTTCTCGATCGGCGGCAGCGTCTCTCCGATCGAAGGAATGTAGCCCTGGGGGAAGATGTACTTTTCGATGAAGGCATTGGTCGCAAAACTCGGCTTCGGTCGGGCAATGGAATGCAGAACCATGACGCCGTCATCGGCAAGCAGTTCGTGCACCTTCTTGAAGTACTTGTCGAAGTTGCCGATGCCGACGTGCTCGAACATGCCCACGGAGACGATGCGATCGAACTTCTGACCGGTCATCGTCCGGTAGTCCTGCAGCTCGAAGCGGACACGATCGGCCAATCCCCGCTGTTTCGCGCGCTCGCGCGAGATCTTCAGCTGCTCCTCGCTGAGCGTAATGCCCGTGAGATCGAGGCCGGGTGTCGCTTCAGCAAGGTACATGCCCATACCACCCCAGCCGGAGCCGATTTCAAGAACGCGCTGGTTCGGCTGCAAAAGTAACTTAGCGGCGATGTGCCGCTTCTTGGCAACCTGTGCCTCCTCAAGGCTGATGCCCGGTGGGTTGTAGTAGGCACAGGAGTATTGCCAGTCCTCGTCGAGGAACAGCTCGAACAGACGTTCCGACAAATCGTAGTGGTGGGCGACGTTGCGCTTGTTGCGATTGACCGGAAGGCGGCTCTTCAGCTGCTGAAGGGCAATACGGCCGATCAGAAGAGCGGCCATCGGGATATCGAAGATCTCATTGGTGGTGTTTTGCTTCACCATCGCCAGGAAATCATAGATGTTGCCGTGTTCGAGAATGAACCGGCCGTCCATGTACATTTCGCCGAGCTTGAGGGTCGGGTCGCGGCGGATCAGCCTTTCCGCTTCCTCGTCGGCAACGCGGACGACAACCAGTTCACCGCTGCCGTCCCCAACCATATGCGTCTCGCCATTGGCGAGAGTGAGTTTCAGATTACCCGTACGGACGATTTTTTTGACAATCGATAAGAAAGCCGACGCCATAAGTTAGGCCTCGCAATGTGACAGGATAGTCCGATCAACTTAGTATCTCTCATCCGCCTTACAAGCGCCATAATTCGCACGCCGGCGACATGGCCGCCGAAGTGTGACATTTTTGCAAATGCGATTGCTAAGCGCTTATTTTCGCTTCATGGCCTCTGCCAATGCAGCTCCAAAGGCACCCTGGCTCTCCGGTTTTGAAGACGCCGAACGGCGGTCGTTCTGACCGCGAACCGGCTGGTTTCCGCGCGACTCGCCACGCGGCGCGGACGGCTGCGAACCGTCGTCCTTTCGCATCGACAGACCGATGCGTTTACGCTTCGCATCGACCTCCACAACCCGAACCTTGACGACGTCACCGGCTTTCACAACTTCATGAGGATCTTTGACGAAGCGATCGGCGAGCTGGGAAACGTGAACCAATCCGTCCTGATGGACGCCTATGTCGACAAAAGCCCCAAAGGCGGCAACGTTGGTGACCGTGCCCTCAAGCACCATGCCTGGCTTGAGATCCGAGATCTCATGGACGCCCTCGGCGAAGGTCGCGGTCTTGAAGCTGGGGCGCGGGTCGCGGCCGGGCTTTTCCAACTCGGCCAGAATGTCCTTCACCGTCGGCAAGCCGAATTTCTCGTCGATGAACTGACGCGGATCGACGGCCTTCAACACCGCGCTGTCGCCCATGAGCGAACGCAGGTCGCGACCGCAGGCGGCCACAATCTTCTTGGCGACGCCATAGGCTTCGGGATGAACCGAGGATGCGTCGAGCGGCTCCTTGCCATCGCGAATGCGCAGGAAGCCGGCGCACTGCTCGAAGGTCCGCTGGCCGAGGCGGGCAACTTTCAACAGGTCACGGCGAGTCTCGAAGCGGCCTTCGCTGTCACGATGCTTGACAATCGCGTCGGCGATCGAGGCGCCCAGACCGGAGACGCGCGAGAGCAGCGGCGCGGAGGCGGTGTTGAGATCGACACCAACGGCGTTCACAGCGTCTTCGACAACGGCGTCGAGCGAACGTGACAGCTTCTGCTGGTCGACATCGTGCTGGTACTGGCCAACGCCGATCGACTTCGGCTCGATCTTGACGAGCTCTGCAAGCGGATCCTGCAGGCGGCGCGCGATGGAGACGGCGCCGCGCAGAGAGACGTCGAGGTTGGGGAACTCAAGGGCGGCGGTCTCCGAGGCGGAATAAACCGACGCCCCGGCTTCCGAGACGATGACCTTGGTCGGCTTCGGCGCAGGCAAGTCGGCGAGCATGTCGGCGACCAGCTTTTCGGTCTCGCGGCTGCCGGTTCCGTTGCCGATCGAGATCAGTTCGACATTGTGCTTGCGGATCAGTGAAGCAAGCTCGAGCTGTGCGCCGCGCACGTCGTTTCGCGGCTGGAAGGGATAAACAGTGGAGGTCGCGACCACCTTGCCGGTCGCATCGGTGACGGCGACCTTGACGCCAGTGCGGATGCCCGGATCAAGCCCCATCGTCGGGCGCGAACCGGCCGGCGCTGCAAGCAACAAATCCTTGAGGTTGCGGGCGAACACTTGGATCGCCTCCTCTTCGGCGCGTTCGCGAAGCTCGCGCATCAGGTCGAGCGACAGCGACATGGAGAGCTTGACGCGCCAGGTCCAGCTTGCGACCTCCATCAGCCACCGGTCGCCGGGACGGCTCGCGCCGATCTCGTAGGCGGCGGCGATCATGCGCTCGACCGGCTTGTTCGGAGAGGCGGTCTCGGCATCGGCCTCGATGGTCAGTGTCAGCACTTCTTCGTTCCAGCCGCGCAGCATCGCCAGCGCGCGATGGCCCGGCGCGGTTGCCCAGCGCTCGGAATGATCGAAATAGTCGGAGAACTTCTCGCCCGCTGCCTGCTTGCCGTCGACCACCTTGGCCTTCAGCAGAGCTGCGCTGCGCATATGGGCGCGCAGCTTGCCGAGGAGGTCGGCATTTTCCGAGATGCCTTCGGCGACGATGTCGCGTGCACCTTCAAGCGCCGTCTTCACGTCGGGCACATCGACGGTGATGTAGCTTTCCGCCAGGGCCGCCGGCTCCTTCGAGCGATCGGCAAGGACGGCCTCTGCCAGCGGCCCAAGGCCAGCGATCTTGCCAAGCAGTTCGTCGGTCATCTTGCCCTGGCCGTTGATGGACTCGACGATCGTATCGCGGCGGGCTTCCAGTTCACGCAGATAGACCAGCCGCTCCGCGAGATTGCGCAGCTGCGTATCGTCCAAGCCGCCGGTCACTTCCTTGCGGTAGCGGGCGATGAAGGGCACGGTCGCCCCCTCGTCCAACAGCTCGATCGCGGCCTTGGCCTGATCCGGCCGGGCGTTGATTTCGGAGGAGATGACAGCGGCGAGCGAGCGGAGGTCAGCGGCCATGAGAATTCCTGCGTTTCACAAAAGTCGCGGGACAATAGCGGCGGAAAACGGCAAGGCAATGCCTGCCGTGCCTATCCACAGCAACATAGCACGGCTGGCAGCCGTTTTTGCGGTTGTGCAGATGCGGCATTCTTTGCTAGCAGAGGCGACCGTTTTTAGCCCCGCCGTTGTGGCGCCTTCCCCAGCGAAGGCAAGGAAAGTGACATGCCAGATCTGCTCCTAGAACTCCGCTCCGAAGAGATCCCGGCCCGCCTGCAGCGCAAGGCTGCCGGCGACTTGAAGAAGCTCGTCACCGATGCGCTTGTCGAGGCAGGACTTTCCTACGA
>Ga0102590_1003820_pt1 | contig 14130 bp, 9 predicted proteins | sample AraplaMF_Col_mMF_FD_76859 | JGI IMG/M metagenome (GOLD analysis project Ga0102590, IMG submission 76859) | Arabidopsis root microbial communities from the University of North Carolina, USA - plate scrape MF_Col_mMF | ecosystem: Host-associated > Plants > Roots > Endosphere | place: USA...
CCTTGGGAAACCGGGGGACAGGCCCCATTTTCTGTCCGGCGCCGAACGCGGCGCGTCTCAAGGCGAAGATCCATGGCTCAATACGACGTCGTCATCATCGGGGGCGGCCCCGGCGGCTACAACGGCGCGATCCGCGCCGGGCAACTGGGTCTGAAGACCGCCATCGTCGAAGGGCGCGGCAAGCTGGGCGGCACCTGCCTGAACGTCGGCTGCATGCCGTCCAAGGCGCTGCTGCACGCCTCGGAGATGTTCGAAGCCGCCAGCGGCGGCGAGTTCGCCAAGCTGGGCATCGAGGTCAAGCCGAAGCTGAACCTGGTGCAGATGATGGCCCAGAAGGCCGAGAGCGTCGAAGCCCTGACCAAGGGCGTCGAGTTCCTGATGAAGAAGAACAAGGTCGACTACATCAAGGGCTGGGGCCGGGTCGACGGGCCCGGCAAGGTGGTGGTCAAGGCCGAGGACGGTTCGGAAACCGTGCTCGAGACCAAGAACATCGTCATCGCCACCGGCTCGGAGCCCACCCCGCTGCCGGGCGTGACCATCGACGACAAGCGCATCGTCGACTCGACCGGCGCCCTGTCGCTGCCCGAGGCGCCCAAGAGCCTGATCGTGGTCGGGGCCGGCGTCATCGGCCTGGAGCTGGGCTCGGTCTGGAAGCGCCTGGGCGCCGAGGTGACCGTGGTCGAGTTCCTGGACCGCATCCTGCCGGGCACCGACACCGAGGTGGCCAACGCCTTCCAGAAGATCCTGACCAAGCAGGGCTTCAAGTTCAAGCTGGCCTCCAAGGTCACCGGCGCCACCGCCGGCGACAAGCAGGTGCAGCTGACGCTCGAGCCCGTGGCCGGCGGCGCCGCCGAGACCCTGCAGGCCGACTACGTGCTGGTGGCCATCGGCCGTCGTCCGTTCACCCAGGGCCTGGGCCTGGAGACGGTCGGTATCGTCCCGGACAAGCGCGGTGTGATCGCCAACGACCACTACAAGACCACCGCGCCGGGCGTCTGGGTCATCGGCGACGTGACCAGCGGCCCGATGCTGGCCCACAAGGCCGAGGACGAGGCCGTGGCCTGCATGGAGCTGATCGCGGGCAAGGCCGGCCACGTGAACTACGACATCATCCCGGGCGTGATCTACACCAAGCCGGAAGTCGCCACCGTCGGCAAGACCGAGGACGACCTGAAGGCCGCGGGCGTCGCCTACAAGGTCGGCAAGTTCCCGTTCCTGGCCAACAGCCGCGCCAAGATCAACCACGAGACCGACGGCTTCGTGAAGGTGCTGGCCGACGCCAAGACCGACCGCATCCTGGGCTGCCACGCCGTGGGTCCCAATGTCGGCGACATGATCGCCGAGATCTGCGTGGCCATGGAGTTCGGCGGCTCGTCGGAAGACGTGGCCCGCACCTGCCACCCGCACCCCACCCGCGCCGAGGCCTTCCGCCAGGCGGCGATGGGCGTCGAAGGCTGGACGATGCAGGCCTAGCGCCCTGTCGCAAACTTAACGAGCGTTCGCGCTCGACTGGACGTAGAGTGGCGGGGTTTCGAGAGGAGCCCCGCCATGCTTTTGTCCGCCCTGCTGCTGGCTTCGGCCGTCCACGTCGCGCCGCCCGTGACGGGCGACAAGATCGTCTCCGACCTGCCGGCCAGCTATTACGCCTTGATGCAGGAGGCCCTCGACGCCGCCAAGGCGCGGGCGGCCTGCCGGAACAAGGGTCTCGAGTTCGCGGTCGATCCCGCATCGCCGCCCCGGACCATGGTCCGGAAACTCGGCGACCTGCCGCCGGCCAATCACACCCTGACCGTCCTGCGCAGCGTCGACGGCTGCCCGGCGTCCTCGACCGTCCGTTTCAACGTGGACCTGCCGGCCGGGCGCTAGGTCCGGCCCGATCGGCACGAAAAAGCCCCGCCGGGGGCAAATCCGGCGGGGCTGGTACGCTAAGCTACGAGGGGAGGAAAACGCCCTCCTACGCACGCGAGGGCGGTACGCTTACTGAACCTTAGAATTCTTCCCAGTCGTCGCTGCTCGGCTGCGCCGAACCCGCGAAGGCGGCCAGCTTGGCCTGGGCGGCCTTGACCGGGTTGGCGCCGGGACGGCTGGCCGACGTGGCCGGGGCGACAGCGGGGCGCGGGGCCGGACGCGACACCTGGGTCGGCGCCGGAGCGGCGCGACGAGTGGTGGAGCCCACGGCGGCGCTGGCGCCGCCCACCTGGAACCGGCCGATCATCTGCATCAGGCCGTTGGCCTCGCCCTTCAGGGCGTGGCTGGCGGCGGTCGATTCCTCTACCATGGCGGCGTTCTGCTGGACGGTCTGGTCCATCTGGTTGACGGCGGCGTTGACCTGGTTGAGGCCGGTGGCCTGCTCCTGGCCCGAGGCGGCGATCTCGCTGACCAGGCCGTCGATCTCGCTGACCTTGCCGACGATGGCCTGCAGGGCGTCGCCCGTCTGGCCGACCATCGACACGCCCTGGCTGACCTGCTGCGAGGAGGTCGAGATCAGGGTCTTGATCTCCTTGGCGGCGTCGGCCGAGCGCTGGGCCAGGGCCCGCACTTCCTGGGCGACGACGGCGAAGCCGCGGCCGGCGTCGCCGGCGCGAGCCGCCTCGACGCCCGCGTTCAGGGCCAGCAGGTTGGTCTGGAAGGCGATCTCGTCGATCACGCCGATGATCTGGCTGATCTCCTGCGACGACTTCTCGATCTCGTTCATGGCGTCGACGGCGCCGCGCACCACCACGGCCGAGCGTTCGGCGTCCGAACGGGTCGAGGTGACGACGCGCGAGGCTTCGACGGCGCCGGCCGACGAGCGCTTCACCGTGGCGGTGATCTCGTCCAGGGCGGCGGCGGTCTCTTCCAGGCTGGCGGCCTGCTGCTCGCTGCGGCGCGACAGGTCGTCGGCGGCCGAGGCGATCTCGTCCGAGCCGGCGCCGATGCCGTTGGCGGCGTGGACGATGGTGCGCATCGCCTCTTCCATCTGGGCGATGGCGCCGTTGAAGTCGTTCTGCAGGCGCTGGTAGGCCGGCGGGAACTGGGCGTCGACGCGATAGGTCAGGTCGCCGTCGGCCAGGCGGGTCAGGCCCGTGGCGATGTTCTCCATGACGAAGGCCTGCTCGCGGGCGGCGGCCTCGGCGGCCTCCTGGTTGCGGCGGCGCTCGGCCTCGGTCTCGGCGCTGGCGCGCTGCTGGGCGGCCTCGGCGGTGCGCAGGGCCAGGGCGTTGTCCTTGAACACCTGGACCGAGCGGGCCATGCCGCCGACCTCGTCCTTGCGCTGGGCGCCGACGACCTCGACGTCCACCGAACCCTGGGCCAGGACTTCCATGGTCTTGGACAGGCCCGACAGCGGGGCCGAGATCTTCGAGCGGCCGATCCACAGGGCGAAGACCAGGGCGGCGGCCGAGGCGACCAGGCCGAAGACGATCGACATCAGGGTGCCGGTCTGGGCGGCCTTGTCGGCCTTGGCCACCATGGCCCGGGTCTCGTCGCTGTGGGTGTTGGTGTAGTGCGAGACGTCCTTGCTCAGGCTGGCGATGTCCGGGTCGATCACGCCCATGACCATCTTGGCCGCGTCGTTGGCGTTCTGCAGGCCCAGGTCCGCGCCCTGGCGGGCGCTGGAATAGACGCGGTCCAGACGGGTCTGGTAGTCGGCGACGCGCTTGGCCTCGTCGGCGTCGGCGGCCTTGATCTTGCCCAGCGAGACCTTGGCTTCCTTGTAGGCGGAGTCGATCTCGTCGCTGGCGGCCTTGGCCTCGGGCGAGGCGGCGTCGTTGGCGATGGTGCGATAGGCGGCGTAGCCGATCGTCGCCACGCGGCGATTGAAGCGCGACGCCTCCAGCTCGGCCGGGGCGCGCTGTTCGACGAGCACCTTGGTGGCGGCTTCCGACACCTTGGCCTGCCAGGCGGCCACGCCGGTGATCGACAGGGCGACCACGGTCAGGATGACGGCCGGCAGGGCCACCTTGGTGGAAATCTTCAGATCGTCGAACTTCATCGCAAACCTCATGTCCGGGTGTCCCCGTCGAGAAAGGGCGGGGGCCGGTCTTGAGGCCAAGAGCCGCGAACGCCGTAAAAACGCGGTTAACTGCCAGGCTTGGGCCGGTGCTGAGCGACGGAATGTCACAGGTCGGGGCAAATCGGCCGGCCTGAATCTGCCTCCATAGATCGTCGCGACATCGATCTTTCAACCTAATCGTGTATAGCTGAGCCGCACCGAAAAACGCGCGCGCCGCACGATCCTGGGGAGATGCACATGAGCGAGTCGAGCCGGCCCAACATCCTGCTGATCACCTGCGACCAGTACCGCTTCCCGCGGTTCTCCTACGGGCCCGAGGCGGGCTTCGCCGAGCCGCTGAAGCGGATCCTCGGCTTCCAGCGCGAGGACGACCGCCACAATCCGTACGCCAAGTACTTCCCCGGCCTGCTGGCCCTGCGCCAGAACGCGGCCCTGCTGCGCAACCACACCATCGCCGCCAGCGCCTGCACGCCCAGCCGCGCGACGATCTACACCGGCCAGTACGGGACCAAGACCGGCGTCACCCAGACCGACGGCCTGTTCAAGAGCGGCGACTCCTACAACTTCCCCTGGCTGGCGGCCGACGGCATCCCCACCCTGGGGACCTGGATGCGAGCGGCAGGCTACTCGACCCACTATTTCGGCAAGTGGCACGTCAGCAATCCGCCCGAGCACTCGCTGGACCGCTACGGCTTCGACGACTGGGAGGAGTCGTATCCCGAGCCCCACGGGGCGGCGATCAACAATCTGGGCGTCTATCGCGACGCGGGCTTCACCGACCAGGCCTGCGCCTTCATCCGCCGCAAGGCCCTGGCCCTGAACTACAACCGCGTCCAGGCCGTCGAGCAGGCCCAGGACCCCTACGCCAACGGTCCCGACCCGGCGGACATCCCGCCCTGGTTCGCGGTGGCCTCGTTCACCAACCCGCACGACATCGCCACCTATCCGGCGGTGATCGCCCAGGCCCTTCCGACCCCGGACAATTCGGGGACCCAGTCGATCTTCGGCCCGCTGACGATCCCGCTGGAGGGCCAGAAGACCCCGCCGCCGACCGCCGGCACGCTGCAGATCGCCCTGAACCCGCTGGACTTCCCCCAGGACTGCGCCCTGGCCTCGCCCACCCAGAACGAATCCCTGGCCGACAAGCCCGGCTGCCAGCGCGACTACGCCTACAAGGTGGGCCTGGCCCTGAACGCCAAGACCGGGTTCAACATCATCAACGGCGTGCAGTCGCAGTTGCACGACACGTTCCCCAACGCGCCCACCCTGCCGGGCCAGGACGAGCGGTCGTTCGAGAACGCCGTGAAGGCCTCGCTGAAGGGCACGATCCCGTTCCAGCTGAGCGCCGATCCTGACGGCTACGCCGTGCAGTTCCTGCAGCTGTACGCCTGGCTGCACACGGTGGTCGACACCCACATCGCCGCCGTCCTGAAGACGCTGGAGGAAACCGGCCAGGCAGGGAACACCATCGTCATCTTCCTGGCCGACCACGGCGAGTACGGCGCGGCGCACGGCATGATGATCGAGAAGTGGCACACGGCCTATCAGGAGGCCCTGCACGTGCCGGTGATCGTGCGGTTCCCGCCCTCGACCGGGATCGTCGAGGACGAGCCGGGGACGGGGGAGGGGCCGTTGGGCTGCACCCCGCGCCAGATCGACGCCCTGACCAGCCACATCGACATCCTGCCCACCGTGCTGGGCCTGGCGGGGGTGACGGCGCAGCAGCGCGAGACGATCGCCAAGGCCCTGGGCCGCCAACGCCCCGTGCCGCCCCTGCCGGGCGTGGACCTGTCGGGCCTGCTGAAGGGCGACACCGACACGGTGGTCGAGCCGGACGGGCGCGAGCGCCAGGGCGTGCTGTTCATCACCGACGACGAGATCACCGCGCCCCTGGCCTCGAACGACGACCCGGCCAATCTCAAGTGCGACAAGGAGTTCGAGGTCTACAAGGCCGTGGTCGCCGCCGTGAACGCCCAGAACCCGTCGCTGGACCTGGCCCCGGGCCCGGTGCGGCAGCCCAACCACGTGCGCTGCGTGCGGACCAAGGCCTACAAGCTGAACCGCTATTTCGACCCGTCCGGCCAGGCGCCCCAGGAGTGGGAGATGTACGACCTGACGCGGGATCCGAACGAGGCGGTGAACCTGGTGGAGGTCGGGCGCTCGCCGCCCACCGCCCGCGCCGACCTGCCGTCGCCGTTCGTACGGGCGGCGGTGCAGACCGAGGCGGACCGGCTGGCGGCGCTGCTGGCGGAACTGGAGGCGCGGGATCTGTAGCGGTCCGCCTCCTTAACCGTTGTCATCCCGGAAAGCGCGCAGCGCTTGTCCGGGACCCAGGTGAACCGCACCGCGCCAGCCCAGTCCCCTGGGTCCCGGACAGCCTCTGCGAGGCTTCCGGGATGACAACGAAAATGGATTGTGGTTCTGCCGCTAGGCCCGCGGATGCGCCTTGCCGTACGCGGCCAGCAGCCCCGCCGCGTCGACCTGGGTGTACCGCTGCGTCGTCGACAGCGAGGCGTGGCCCAGCAGGTCCTGGATCGAGCGCAGGTCGGCGCCGGCGCCCAGCAGGTGGGTGGCGAACGAATGGCGCAGGGCGTGGGGCGTGGCGCGGTCGCTCAGGCCCAGGCGGCCGCGGAGGTTCTGCATGGTCGCCTGGACGTGGCGCGGCGACAGCGGCCCGCCGCGCTTGGCCCGGAACAGCGGATCGTCGGGCCCCAGGGCGAAGGGCAGGGCGGCCAGATAGGCGTCGACCCGTTGGCGGACGACGTCCAGCACCGGCACGATCCGGGTCTTGCCGCCCTTGCCGGTGATGCGCAGGCTGTCGGCCAGGGGCGCGTCGCGACGGGTCAGGGACAGGCCCTCGGAGATCCGCAGGCCGCAGCCCCACAGCAGGGTCAGCACCGCCTCGTCGCGGGCGGCCTCCCAGTCCTCGCGGTCGGGGTCGAGGGAGAGCTCGGCGATCAGGCCGTGGGCCTGGTCCTCGGAGACCGGACGCGGAGCGCCGACCTTGATGCGCGGGCCGCGCACCAGGCCGACGGCGGCGTTGGGCGTGTCGAGGCGATGATCGAGGAAGCGGTGGAAGGCGCGGATCGACGACAGGCTCTGCGACAGCGAGCGGGGCGACAGCCCGTCCCTGTCTTGAGAAGAGGGGCCGCTCTCGCCGGGGTCGCGGCGGAAGGCCAGGTAGGCGCGCAGCTCGGCGGCGGCGATGGTCCCCATGTCGGCGACCGACAGGGCCTCGCCGCGATGGCGCTCCAGGAAGTTCAGATAGGCCAGGACGTTGTCGCCATAGGCCCGCACGGTGCGCGGCGAGGCGCGCTTCTCGTGGGCCAGATGGTCCAGCCAGGCGGTCAGGGCGGTGCGGGCGGTTGAGGTGTGGGCGCTCATCCTTGCCGCCCCCCGACCGTCATCCTCGGACTTGTTCCGAGGAACCCTGCTTCAGCGGAGTTGTCGTCGCAGGGCGCGCGCGGCGTCGGCGGCGTCTCGTTCGGAAACGGCAACATGGCGGACATAGGGGTCCTCGGAACAAGTCCGAGGATGACGGGTCTCACAGGATCGGCCAGCGCTCGGCCGTGCGCTCGACGACGCGGGCCAGGAAGGCGACCAGCTCCGAGCCCATGTCGGCCGTGAAGCCCTCGGGGTCGGACGAGCCGAAGGCCAGCAGGCCCTGGCGCGAGGGCTCCCACAGGGCCATGCGGACGATGGCCATGCTCTTGATCTGTTCGATGCGGTCGCCGAACAGGCCCAGGGCCGGGGCGTGGAAGCCCATGCGGGCTACGCCGTGGTCGCCCATGGTCATGTCGATCTGGCCGGCGATCAGGCCGTGCCAGCCGGCGGGCACGCGGCCGGGGCCTTCCAGCACCACGACGCCGGCGGTCAGGCCGAAGCGCAAGGTCGCCATGTCGTCGACCCGGCGGGCCAGGTCGGAATGGTTGCGGGCGTCCAGCAGGTCGATGACCGCGGCGTGGGTCTGGGCCTGGGCCGAGAAGTTGGCGCGGGCGGTGGCCTCGATCTGGCGGCGGAACGTGGCCTCGCGCTCGTGGGCGGCCGAGACCCGGGCCAGGGCGGCGGGGCCGAAGTCGACGATATTGCTGGCGTCCGGACGCAGGCCCAGGTCGCTGAGCAGGTCGGGATCGCCGTGCAGGAAATCGGGCTCGGCGCGCAGGAAGTCGCGGATCAGCGCCGGGTCGACCGCCGGGAACAGCTTGGCTTGCGTCGCGTCGCTCATGGGGTCGGCCCTACTCCGTTCACACTTCGTCCCCATATCATTCACAACAGGAGACAGGGTCGATGAAGCCCCAAGTCGGTTAACAGCGGCTTGATGGGACGGCGACGGGTCCTCTCGACCTGGGGACGTTTCCAAGGCAGAACCCAAGCTTCCCCCATGTCTGGTCCCATGCCCCGCATAGCCTCCGTCCTGTTGCCCATGCCGCTGCCCGAGGCGTTCGACTACGCCGAGCCGGAAGGCCTGGGGCTGGAGGTCGGCGACCACGTGACGGTGCCCCTGGGGCCGCGCGTGATTCGCGGCGTGGTCACCGCCCTGCGCGACGGGACCGGCGGCAACCGGCCGCTCAAACCCGTCCTGGAGCGGGTGGACGACCCGTCCCTGCCGCCCGGCGTGCTCAGTTTCATCGAGTGGGCGGCGCGCTATTCGGTCGACATCCCCGGCTGGCCCCTGGCCATGGCCCTGCGCGGCCTGCGCCATCCGCCGGCCAAGCCCGACAAGGCCCTGGCCCTGACCGGGACACAGCCGGCCCGCATGACCCCGGCGCGGCTGAAGGTGCTGGCCGCCGCCGAGCAAGGTCCGATGGCCTCGGGCGCCCTGGCGACCGCCGCCGGCGTCTCGGCGGGCGTCGTGAAGGGCCTGGTCGACGAGGGGGCGCTGGCCGTCACCTGGATCGAGCCCGACACCAGCTTCCCCCAGCCCGACCTGTCGCGGCCGCCCCAGACGCTGAACCCCAGCCAGCAGGCCTCGGCCGACGTGCTGGGCGAGATGCTGGCGGCCGGCGGCTTCCAGGCGGCCCTGCTGGACGGGGTGACCGGCTCGGGCAAGACCGAGGTCTATCTGGAGGCCGTGGCCGCCGCCCTGGCCGCCGATCCCGAGGCCCAGGTGCTGATCCTGCTGCCCGAGATCGCCCTGACCCAGGCGGTGCTGGCCCGCTTCGAGGCCCGCTTCGGCGCCGCCCCCGTCGAGTGGCACTCCGCCGTCTCGCCGCCCAGGCGCCGCCGGGCCTGGGAGGGCGTGGCCACCGGCGCGGCGCGGATCGTGGTCGGGGCCCGCTCGGCCCTGTTCCTGCCCTTCCGCAAGCTGCGGCTGGTGGTGGTCGACGAGGAGCACGACGGCAGCTTCAAGCAGGAGGAGGGCTTCATCTACCAGGCCCGCGACCTGGCCGTGGCCCGCGCCAAGATCGAAGGGGCGCTGGTGGTGCTGGCCTCGGCCACCCCGTCGCTGGAAAGCCTGTGGAACGCCCAGCAGGGCCGCTATCGCTGGCTGCGCCTGTCGGCCCGCCACGGCGCGGCCCAGCTGCCCGACATCGGCCTGATCGACATGCGCGAGACCCCGCCCGAGCCGGGTCGCTGGCTGTCGCCGCCGCTGGTCAAGGCGGTGTCGGTCGCCCTGTCGCGCGGCGAGCAGAGCCTGCTGTTCCTGAACCGCCGGGGCTATGCGCCCTTGGTCCTCTGCCGGGCCTGCGGCGAGAAGATGAAGTCGCCCGACACCGACAGCTGGCTGGTCGAGCACCGCTACACCGGCCGCCTGGTCTGCCACCTGACGGGCTTCTCGATGAAGAAGCCCGAGGCCTGCCCGCACTGCGGGGCCAAGGACAGCCTGACCTCGATCGGTCCCGGCGTGGAGCGGGTCGAGGAGGAGGCGCGCCACCTGTTCCCCGACGCGCGGATCGCGGTGTTCTCGTCCGACACGGTGTTCGACGCGGCCGGGGCGCGGGCCCTGGTCGACAGCATGGCGGCCGGCGAGATCGACATCCTGGTGGCCACCCAGGCCGCCGCCAAGGGCCACAACTTCCCCAACCTGACCCTGGTGGGCGTGGTGGACGCCGACCTCAGTCTGCGCGGCGGCGACCTGCGGGCCGGGGAGCGGACGTTCCAGCTGCTGGCCCAGGCGGCGGGCCGGGCGGGGCGGCACGAGAAGCCGGGCCGGGCTTTGCTCCAGACCTATTCGCCCGAGCACGGCGTGCTCCAGGCCCTGAAGGCCCAGGACCGCGACGCCTTCGTCGAGGCTGAGATGATGATGCGCCAGGAGGCCGGCCTGCCGCCGTTCGGACGCCTGGCGGCGGTGATCGCCACCGGCCCCGATCCGGTGGCCCTGGAGGACTACTGCAACGCCCTGGCCGCCGCGACGCCCAACGCCGAGGGCGTCGAGGTCTTCGGCCCCGCCGACGCGCCCCTGGCCCTGGTGCGCGGACGGCGGCGCAAGCGCTTCCTGGTCCGGGCCGAGCGGTCGGTCGACCTGCAGGGCTTCCTGGCCGCCTGGCGGGCGCGGGCCAAGGTCCCGAACTCGGTGCGCGTGGTGTTCGACGTGGACCCGTACAGTTTCTTGTAGGGCGAAGTCGGGGACATGCACTTGTGCGTGTCCCCAACAGCAAGCGCCGTTTTTCAGAATCGTAGCGTCACGCCACGTCCAGAGGTGGGGACACGCACAAGTGCATGTCCCTGGCCGCTAAACCGGCTCCTTCTCCAGCACCGGTTCCGGCCCGGGCTGCCTACCCCGCAGCGGCAGCTCCGGGATCAGGAAGATCACCACCAGGCCCAGGGCGATCACGATCAGCCCGGCGGCGAACACGCCGGTGATGGCGTGGGTCAGGGCCTGGGCCAGGGCGGGGTCGGCGTGGCGCGCGGCGCCCCCAGCGCCATTGGGGGCCGTGGCCTTCAGGGTCATGCCCTGCAGCTGGCCCAGGTCCAGCCCCTGGCCCTCGCTGGCCAGGCGGTGGGTCAAGAGGGCGCCGAACACCGCCACCCCGATCGTCGAGCCGATCTGGCGGAAGAACTGGTTGGAGCTGGTGGCCACGCCGATGTCGCGCACCTCGACGGCGTTCTGGGTGGCCAGGTTGAACATGCTCTGGCCGGGGCCCAGGCCCAGGCCGACGATGGCCATCCGCCAGCACAGGTCCATCAGGGTGGTGTGGGCGGTCACCCGGGTCAGCAGGCCGATGCCGACCAGCAGCAGCACCGCCCCGGCGATCATCAGCGGCTTGTAGCGGCCGGTCTTGCTGGCGATCTGGCCGGCGGCGGTGGAGGCCACGATCAGCCCGCCCATCAGCGGCAGGATGGCCAGGCCCGAGGTGGTGGCGTCCACGCCGAGCCCCAGCTGCATGTAGAGCGGCAGGAAGGTCACCACGCCCAGGAAGGCCACCGAGATCAGGAAGCCGGCCAGGTTGGAGGTGGCGAACACCCGGTTGCGGAACAGGCGCAGCGGCACCAGCGGATTGCTGACCTTGGTCTCGATGAACAGGAACGCGCCCAGGGCCACGGCGGCGAAGGCGAACAGGCCCAGGCTCTGGGGCGAGCTCCAGGCGAAGTCGTGGCCGCCCAGGCTCAGCGCCAGCAGCAGCGGCACGAAGGCGGCGACCAGCAGGATCGCGCCCGCCACGTCGACCGCGCCGGAGCTGCGGTGATGCAGCGGCGGCATCTTCACCAGGATCATGAACAGGGACAGCAGGGAAAGCGGCAGGTTGACGTAGAACACCCAGCGCCAGCCGGCGATCACGTGCGAGCCCAGATGCACCGTGCCGTGGTCGGTGAAATAGCCGCCGATCAGCGGGCCCAGCACGCTGGCCAGGCCGAACACCGAGCCGAAGATGCCGGCGAACTTGCCCCGCTCGCGCGGCGGATAGAGGTCGGCGATGATCGCGAAGGCGGTGGTGAACAGCGCCCCGCCGCCGATCCCCTGCAGGGCGCGGAAGACGATCAGCTGGACCATGCCGCTCATGCCCAGCACGTTGCCGAACTCGCCCGACAGGCCCGACAGCCACGAGCCGGCCAGGAAGATGGCGATGCCCGACAGCAGCACCGGCTTGCGCCCGTAGATGTCGCCCAGCTTGCCCCAGATCGGCACCATGACCGTCGAGCTCAGCAGGTAGGCGGTGGTCACCCAGGCGTAGAGGGTCAGGCCGTTCAGCTCGGCGATGATCCGCGGCATGGCCGTGGAGACCACGGTCTGGTCCAAGGCGCTGAGCAGGAACACGATCATCAGCCCGGCCAGGGTGGTCCGGCGCTCGGTGTCGGTGAAGGTCTGGGCGGTCGTCATCGCATCCCCCTGCGGTGTCGCGCCGCTACATGCGGTCGCGTGGGGCGGTCCGCAAGTCGGAACGTGGGGGAAAGAAGGGGGCTCCCGCGAGAGCCCCCTCAGTCGCTACGCGACAGCTCCCCCCCGAGGGGGAGCATCCGCACGGCCTAGATCCTCCCCCTCAGGGGGAGGTGGCCCGGAGGGCCGGAGGGGGCTACTTCCCCCGTCCCCGCCGCCGCGACAGCATGTTCAGCCCCTCGACCCCGGCCGAGAAGGCCATGGCGGCGTAGATGTAGCCCTTGGGCACATGCACCCCGAAGCCCTCGGCGATCAGCACCGCCCCGATCATCAGCAGGAAGCCCAGGGCCAGCATGACGACGGTGGGGTTGTCGTTGATGAAGTTGGCCAGCGGGTCGGCGGCCAGCAGCATCACGGTCACGGCCACGATCACGGCGATGATCATCACCGGCAGGTGGTCGGTCATGCCCACCGCGGTCAGGATCGAGTCGATCGAGAACACCAGGTCCAGCAGGATGATCTGGAAGATCGCCCCGCCGATGTTGGAGATCGCCGCCGTCTTCACGTCGGGCGCGGCCTCCCCGGCGTCCGGATCGACGTTGTGGTGGATTTCCTTGGTGGCCTTCCAGATCAGGAACAGGCCGCCGGCGATCAGGATCAGGTCCCGCCACGAGAAGGCGGTCTCGAAACTCGGTTCCCCGTGGGAGAGCGGCCCGGTCAGGCCCAGGTCGAACACCGGGGCGGTCAGGCCCACGATGAAGGCGATGGTCGAGAGCAGGACCAGCCGCATGATCAGGGCCAGGGAGATGCCGATCCGACGCACCCTCTGTCGATGTTCGGGCGGCAGCTTGTTGGAGAGGATGGAGATGAACACCAGGTTGTCGATGCCAAGCACGACTTCCATGACGATCAGCGTGACCAGGGCGGCCCAGACGGCTGGGTCCGCGGCGAGGTGAAGGAGTTCGTTCATCGTACCGATCTAGGTTCCGGTTCGGAAAACGCGCCATCGCCTCCCCCTCAAGAGGCGCCGTTCATGCAAGGAACGCGACGGAAGCCCCCAGGCTTCGCCGAACCGAGAATCGAGATGATGCCCGACGCCGCCAATATCAAGCCCCTGACGGCCCTTCGGTTCTTCGCCGCCTTCTGGGTGGTGATGTACCACTATTGGCCGAACCTCTCGGCGGCGGTCCCGCCGGCGGTGATCGGCAAGGGTTATCTGGGCGTCGAGGCCTTCTTCACCCTGTCGGGCTTCATCCTCTGCCACGTCTATCTTCAGGGCGTGGGGAGGGGGACCTTCCGCTACGGCGACTTCCTGTGGAACCGGCTGGCGCGGGTCTGTCCGCTGCACCTGGCCACCCTGGCGGGCGTGGGGCTGATGGCCTTCGCCGCCGGCCTGGCCGGGATCGCCGTCGACCCGAACATGCTGGCCTGGAACGCCCTGCCGGCCAACCTGCTGCTGGTCCAGGCCTGGGGCTTCGCGCCGGTGTCGGGCTGGAACCATCCGTCGTGGTCGATCTCGGCCGAGTGGTTCGCCTATCTCTGCTTCCCGGCCTTCGCCTGGGCCGCCTGGCGGCTGCGCGACCGGCCGCGTCTGGCGGTCGGCCTGGCTCTGGCCCTGATCGCCGGCCTCTATCCGCTGTTCCAGACCCTGGCGGGCTTCCCGCTTACCGAGGCGACCATCCGCTGGGGCTTCCTGCGCATCGTGCCGTGCTTCGCCTACGGCTGCGCCCTGCACGCCCTGTGGCGCTCGGGCGCGGTCACCGGCCGATTCTCGGGGATCGGCGCCTGCCTGGCGGGCGCCGCGGCGCTGCTGGCGGTGCACTTCCAGGCGCCCGATCAAGTGATTGTCATGACGCTGGGCGCCCTGATCGTCACCCTG
>Ga0102590_1003826_pt1 | contig 14087 bp, 13 predicted proteins | sample AraplaMF_Col_mMF_FD_76859 | JGI IMG/M metagenome (GOLD analysis project Ga0102590, IMG submission 76859) | Arabidopsis root microbial communities from the University of North Carolina, USA - plate scrape MF_Col_mMF | ecosystem: Host-associated > Plants > Roots > Endosphere | place: USA...
TGGCCGCGGACGGGGAGAGTCCGTTGCGCATCGCGCTCCTCACCTACAAGGGAAACCCGTTCTGCGGCGGTCAGGGTGTCTATGTGCGGCACCTCTCGCGCGAACTGGTCCGGCTCGGCCACCGGGTCGAGGTGATCGGCGCCCAGCCGTACCCCGTGCTCGACGAGGGCGAGGACCTTCAAGGCCTGACCCTCACCGAACTGCCCAGCCTCGACCTGTACCGGCAGCCCGACCCCTTCCGTACCCCGCGGCGCGAGGAGTACCGGGACTGGATCGACGCCCTCGAGGTGGCGACGATGTGGACCGGCGGCTTCCCGGAGCCGCTGACCTTCTCGCTGCGCGCCCGCCGCCATCTGCGTGCCCGGCACGGCGACTTCGACGTCGTGCACGACAACCAGACACTCGGTTACGGCCTGTTGGGTGAGGTGGGGGCGCCGCTGGTGACCACCATCCATCACCCCATCACCGTGGACCGCCGGTTGGAGCTGGACGCGGCCGAGGACTGGCAGCGCAGACTCTCCGTACGGCGCTGGTACGCGTTCGCGCGGATGCAGAGGCGGGTGGCCCGCCGGCTGCCCTCGGTGCTCACCGTCTCCGGCACCTCCCGCCAGGAGATCGTCGACCACCTCGGTGTCTCCCGGGACCGCATCCGCGTCGTGCACATCGGTGCCGACACGGACCTGTTCTCGCCGGACCCCTCGGTGCCGCATGTGCCCGGCCGGATCGTCACCACCTCCAGCGCGGACGTGCCGCTCAAGGGCCTGGTCTTCCTGATCGAGGCGCTCGCGAAGCTGCGGACCGAGCACCCGCGGGCGCATCTGGTCGTGGTCGGCAAGCGGGCGCAGGACGGACCGGTCGCCCAGGCCATCGAGCGGTACGGGCTCGAGGGCGCCGTCGACTTCGTCAAGGGCATCTCGGACGCGGAACTGGTCGATCTGGTGCGATCGGCCGAGGTGGCCTGCGTGCCCTCGCTGTACGAGGGCTTCTCGCTGCCGGCCGCCGAGGCCATGGCGACGGGTACGCCGCTGGTGGCCACCACCGGTGGTGCCGTGCCCGAGGTCGCGGGAGCGGACGGCGAGACCTGTCTCGCGGTGCCACCGGCCGACGCCGGCGCGCTGGCCACCGCGATCGGCAGGCTGCTCGGGGACCCGGAGCTGCGGGCACGGCTGGGAGCGGCCGGACGCCGGCGCGTGCTGCGCCACTTCACCTGGGCCAAGGCCGCCGAGGGCACGGTGGCGCGGTACCGCGAGGCCGTCGCCGCCTCCGTCCGGCCGGACACCCGGCGCTCCCCGGCCCCGACACGGGCCGCGCGCGCGGCCGAAGAGGCGGTCGCGGCCGAGAAACCGGCCGCCGCCGAAGAGATCGTCGTACACAATCGCGAAAGCAGGGCCACGTGCTGACCGTCGACTTCTCCCGGTTCCCGCTCGCCCCGGGAGACCGCGTCCTGGACCTCGGCTGCGGTGCCGGACGGCACGCGTTCGAGTGCTACCGGCGCGGAGCCCAGGTCGTGGCCGTCGACCGCAACGGCGAGGAGATCCGCGAGGTCGCCAAGTGGTTCGCGGCGATGAAGGAGGCCGGCGAGGCCCCCGAGGGCGCCACCGCGACCGCGATGGAGGGGGACGCCCTTGCGCTCCCCTTCCCCGACGAGTCCTTCGACGTCGTGATCATCTCCGAGGTCATGGAGCACATCCCGGACGACAAGGGCGTGCTCGCCGAGATGGTCCGGGTGCTCAAGCCGGGCGGACGTATCGCGATCACCGTGCCGCGCTACGGCCCCGAGAAGGTCTGCTGGACCCTGTCCGACGCCTATCACGAGGTCGAGGGCGGTCATATCCGCATCTACCGCGCGGACGAGCTCCTCGCGAAGATCCGGCAGGCCGGGCTCAAGCCGTACGGCACGCACCACGCGCACGCGCTGCACTCGCCGTACTGGTGGCTCAAGTGCGCCTTCGGCGTCGACAACGACAAGGCGCTGCCGGTGCGCGCGTACCACAAGCTCCTGGTCTGGGACATCATGAAGAAACCCGTCGCCACCCGGGTCGCCGAACAGGCGCTGAACCCGCTGATCGGCAAGAGCTTCGTCGCCTATGCGACAAAGCCGCATCTGCCCCGGCTCTCCGGGACCTCCGAGGCGGCCGGCCAGTGACGACCCCCCGGACAGAACACCTCGTCCTGCCCGGGGTCCTCACCGCCGAGGAGGCCGCCGCGACCGTCGGCGGACTCCTCGCCGTGCAGCGGGAGGACGGAGCCATCCCGTGGTACCGGGGGCACCATCTCGACCCGTGGGACCACGTCGAGGCGGCCATGGCACTGGACGCGGCCGACGAGAACGAGGCGGCCGAACGCGCCTACGAGTGGCTGGCCCGGCACCAGAACGAGGACGGCTCCTGGTACGCGGCGTACGCCGACGGGGACCCGCAGGACGTGACGGACCGCGGCCGGGAGACGAACTTCGTCGCCTATGTGGCCGTGGGGGTGTGGCACCACTACCTCGCGACCGGGGACGACACGTTCCTGGACCGGATGTGGCCCACCGTGTACGCGGCCGTGGAGTTCGTGCTGCGTCTCCAACTGCCCGGCGGGCAGATCGGATGGAAGCGCGAGGACGACGGAACGGCCGTGGCGGACGCGCTGCTCACCGGCTGCTCCTCGATCCACCATGCGCTGCGGTGCGCTCTCGCGATCGCGGAACAGCGTGAAGAGCCCCAGCCCGACTGGGAGTTGGCGGTGGGCGCGCTGCGGCACGCGATACGCAGGCACCCCGAGCGCTTCCTCGACAAGGACCGCTACTCGATGGACTGGTACTACCCGGTCCTGGGGGGCGCACTGACGGGCGTCGAGGCGAAGGAGCGCCTCGAGGCGGACTGGCACCGCTTCGTCGTGCCCGGCCTCGGTGTGCGCTGCGTCGTCCCCAACCCGTGGGTGACCGGCGGCGAGTCGGCCGAGCTCGCCCTGGCCCTGTGGGCCGTGGGCGAGTCCGACCGCGCGCTCGAGATCCTTCAGTCGATCCAGCACCTGCGGGACCCGGAGACGGGCCTGTACTGGACGGGCTACGTCTTCGAGGACCGCACGATCTGGCCGAGGGAGCTCACCACCTGGACGGCCGGTTCACTGCTTCTGGCCGTGGCCGCGCTCGGCGGGGACGAGCCGACGTGCGCGGTCTTCGGGGGCGAGCGCCTGCCACGGGGCCTGGAGGCCGACTGCTGCGCGTAGGGCCCGTCGTCCGGATCATCCCGGCGTCGGCCGAAAGGCGCGGTCGCTCCCGGCCGACCTGATCCGAACGACGGACCCCGGGCGCAGCTCAGTGCCGGTGGATGCGGTGGGCGATGGCGTGGCCCACGAAGAGGTAGACCACGGCGGCCAGTCCGTAGCCGGCGACCACGCGCGCCCAGGCCTCGTCGAAGGTGAACAGGTCGTGCGACCAGCCCGCGAGCCAGTTCGCCGCGTTGTGGACGAACTGCACCAGGTCGTTGGCGCGGTTGGCGTCCAGCAGGTACATCAGGATCCACAGGCCCAGGATGAAGGCCATGACGTCGGCGACGATCGCGATGACCGTGCCGGCCTGGTTCGTACCGTTGCGATATCGAGGAGACATGTCCTTCGGATTGCCCGTCGACCCCGCTTGAAACGCGCGCGACCGCCGCACATCCCTTGTGGGACAAGGGAGTCACCCGATCGGCCCGGCCCGGTCGGCGCCCCCGGCCGCGGCGTGTGACGCTGCCCTGAGAGCCGTGTCTCCCGGCCGGGAGACGTACCGTTCCTCGCCAAGGCCGGAGGATCCCGTGTCCCGACCGATACGCGCCCTCGCGGTGACCCTCGCGACGTGCTCCACCCTGTTCGCCGGGACCGCCTGCGGTGGTCGTACCGCCGTGCAGCAGGTCGCCGGCAACTTCATCGTGGTCGCCTCGCCCGCGCCGAGCACCCCGGCCGAGCGGCAGAAGCTGGCCAGGACCCGCTTCCTGGCGAACGCGGGGCTCGCGGCCGGGGCCACGTACCAGTGGATCGTGAAGCCGTGGAAGGCCGGCGGGTTCAAGAACGGCGCACGGGGGCGGCAGGAGGCCCTGGTGAAGGCCGGTCTCGCGGGTACCTTCGCGTACAACCGGCTCAGGGCGGCCCAGCGCAGCGCCCAGGGTGATCCGGCGCTCGCCAGGGCCCTCGCGCCGCTCGCCGCGGGCATCGACGGGCTCAGGACCCTGCCGACGCGGCTGAGCAACGGCGACGAGTCGGCGGTGAGTTCCTTCGCCGACGTGGTCAGCAAGGTGAAGAGCGCGAGCCGCAGCGCGGGCGCCTCGGTCAGGAACCAGTACCCGACGGCCAGACAGCTCACGGTGGACTGAGACGGAACGTCGCGGGGCGGTGCGCGCTATGCGTTGAGATCGGCCAGCACCCGCAGCGTGTGCGGGTCGGGGTCCAGGGCCAGCAGATCGGTCACCGGGCTCTTGCGCCACAACTCCAGTCGCTCCGCGATCCGTTCGCGCGGACCGACGAGCGAGATCTCGTCGGCGAAGGCGTCGGGCACGGCCCGCACCGCCTCCTCCCGGCGTCCCTCCAGGAACAGCCGCTGGATGCGCCGCGCCTCCTCCTCGTACCCCATGCGCGCCATGAGGTCGGCGTGGAAGTTCCGTGCCGTGTGCCCCATGCCGCCGATGTAGAAGCCCAGCATGGCCTTGACCGGCAGCAGCCCCTGCGGGACGTCGTCGCAGACGCGCACCCGTGCCATGGGGGCGACGAGGCGATCGGTTTCAGCGCCTTGCCGAGCCCGGTGCCGTCCGGCCCGGGGTAGGGCAGGGGGTGGAAGCGTCCGTCCAGTGCGACCGGGGCCTCACGCCGCAGGACCTGGCGTACGACGTCGACGTACTCCCGGGTGGCGGTCAGCGGGGAGGCGGGGAACGGCCGCCCGTACCAGCCCTCGACGACCTGGGGCCCCGACAGCCCGAGGCCGAGCATCAAACGTCCGCCGGAGAGATGGTCCAGGGTGAGTGCGTGCATCGCTGTCGTGGTCGGGGAGCGGGCCGCCATCTGGGCGACGGCCGTGCCCAGGCCGATCCTCGAGGTCCGCGCGGCGATCCAGGTCAGCGGGGTGAAGGCGTCCGATCCCCAGGACTCGGCGGTCCACACCGAGTGGTAACCGAGCCGCTCGGCCTCCAGCGCCCGCGAGACGTGGTCCGCCGCCGGGCCTCGGCCCCAGTAGCCGAGCGCGAGTCCGAGCCGCATGTCGCCTCCGTACATGCTGAGCTGACGAGTCATCAGAAGGTGGACGCAGGGCTGCGACTGTACGACAACGGCCCCCCGCCCGGAAGGGCGAGGGGCCGTATGCCGATGAGGGGGTCAGCCGCGCTGGATGCCGCTGGTGTCCTGCAGCACACCACGGCGGCCGTCCTGCGTCTGGGCGACCAGGCCGGGGCCGCGCTGCTCGACCGCCAAGTACCAGGTGCCGGGGGCGAGTTCGGCGATCGGCGTGGGCGAGCCGTCCTCCGCGTACAGCGGACGGGGCACCGGCACGGCGAACCAGAACGGCGAGAAGTCCCCGGCCGGAGCCTGCTGCTGCGGCTGCCCGCCGAACGGCTGGCCCTGCTGGGGCTGCCCGCCGAACGACTGCTGCTGGCCGCCCGGGTAGCCGTAACCGCCCTGTGGCTGCCCGCCGTAGGGCTGGGGCGCGACCGGCTTGGGAGCGGGGACGAGGGCGGCCTGCAGCGCCGGTACCACGGGAGTGGCGACGGCGGCGGCCGCCAGCAGCAGGGCGGCGATGAAGCCGAGGACCAGGCCGGTGCCGGCGTCGATCCCGCTCGGGACGTCCACCAGGAACCAGAACAGGATCCATGCGGTGAGGATGGTGAACGCCTGGCCGACCGCGGTGAGTTCCAGACCGACGATCTTGCGGGGCTGGGGCAGGCAGCGGTTGATGACGATCAGAGCGGCGCCGACGACCCCGCCCATGTAGAGGCCGAGGCCTTCACCGAGGGAGTCCCAGGCGTTCGGGGCGCCGCTGAAGCCCGCGGCCGAGTAGAAGTCGAGAAACGACGCGATGAACAGCAATACCGCTGCTCCGATCACCACGCCGTCGCCTCTAGTGAGGGAGCGGATATTCACTTCGGGTCCTTCGTCTGTCGTCTCGTCGTCGGTGGAGGCGTCGCTGTCACCTTGTCGCCCTCGGGCCGCGGTGAAAAGCGCAGGGCTGGCCCCTCATCGTAGGGATGACACTATCGTCCGCCCGATCTGTGTGTCCGCCGGGATCGGATCGGTGATCACTACCCGCGCAGAAAACTCATGATTCCCTCAGAGATCCCCTGCGCCGCCTTCTGCCTCCACGCGCCGCTGGTCAACGATGCCGCGTCCTTGCTGTCGCGCATGTTGCCGCACTCGATGAACACCTTGGGAACCGTTGACAGATTGAGACCGCCGAGGTCGCTCCGTACGACGAGGCCCGTGCCGTTGCCGACGTAGTTGGACGGAGCGCTTCCGGTGACGCGGACGAAACTGCCCGCGACGCGCTCGCCGAGGTCCCGCGAGGGGGCGGCGATCTTGCGGGTGTCGGCCGAGCCCGCGTGCACCGCGGCCGGAACGATGACGTGGAAGCCGCGGTCGCCGACCGGTGCGCCGTCCGCGTGGATGGAGATCGCGGCGTCGGCGTGCGCCTGGTTGCCGATGCGCGCCCGCTCGTCCACACACGGACCCCAGGGACGGTCGCCGTCCTGGGTGAACTTCACCGTGGCGCCCTGCTTCTCGAGGAGTGTGCGCATCCTCCGCGCCACGTCCAGGGTGAACCGGGCCTCCGCGTAACCGGAATTGGTGGATGTGCCCGTGGTGTCGCACTCCTTCCGGTTCGTCCCGATGTTCACCTGGCGGTTGATCTCGGAGGTGTGCCGGAAGTTGCTGGGGTTGTGTCCCGGGTCGATGACGACGACCTTGCCCGCGAGGGGACCGGAGCCCGCCTGTGCGGTGGCCGGAGTCCGGCCGGGCGGTACGGCGCTCTGCTTGCCGTCCTCCGGTGCGGACGCCGAGGCGGACCCGGTGGCCGAGGACGCCGTCACGGGCACCGCACCGGACCGGCCGCCGCCTGTGTCGGCGACCGCCTCGTAGACCAGCCAGCCCACGAGCGCGGTCGGCACCAGGGCGGCGACCGCCACCGTCAGCCGGCCGCGCCGGAAGCGGCGCGGCCGGGGAGGATCGAAGTCGGGACCCACGTACGACATGCCTGCGACCCTAACGGCTAGGCCGTGCCCGCCGCTCCAACGCCGCGATTCGCCTGCTGCCCCGTCCGTTTCAGGACACGCAGCGAGCCGGTGACCGAGACCTCCGTGAAGCCGCCGGACTCCAGTGCCCTGAGGTAGACCCGGTAGGGCGCCTGGCCGGTGAACTCGTCCTCCGGTTCAGGGAAGACGTCATGGATGACCAGCAGTCCGCCCTGCGCCACATGCGGGGCCCAGCCGTCGTAGTCGGCGTTCGCGTGCTCGTCGGTGTGGCCGCCGTCGACGAAGACCAGGCCGAGGGGGGAGTTCCAGAAGGCGGCGATCTGCGGGGAGCGGCCGACGAGGGCCACGACGTGCTCCTCCAGGCCCGCCCGGTGCAGGGTTCTGCGGAACGTGGGCAGCGTGTCCATCAGGCCGACCTCGGGGTCCACGGTCTCCGGGTCGTGGTACTCCCAGCCCGGCTGCTGCTCCTCGCTGCCGCGGTGGTGGTCGACGGTGAGCGCGGTGACGCCCGCCGCGCGGGCCGCGGCGGCGAGCAGGATCGTGGAGCGCCCGCAGTAGGTGCCGACCTCCAGCAGCGGCAGCCCGAGCCGGCCGGCCGTCACGGTGGCCTCGTACAGCGCGAGTCCCTCGTGGAGCGGCATGAACCCCTTGGCGGCCTCGAACGCGGCCAGGATCCCGGACGGGGGAGGCGCCGGGAGCTCGATGGGGGGTGCCGCCGGCATGGGGGTCCTTTCGGTCGTACGTGCGGGCAGGCGCCGTACCCACGGGTCGGGCGTCGGCACAGGCCTGTAGGCGCCCCATGCTGCCGCACCCCCCGTCGCGCGGGCGACGGGGGGTGCGGGTGTCCGGTGCGGGTCAGGCGGAGACCGTCTCGCCCGGGAGGGAGAGGTCCAGATCGATCGGGCTGTGGTCGCCGTGGTGGGTCGCCGAGGAGGCGAGCGGGCCGTGCCCCGCGGCCCTGGCGGCGAGGACGTACGGGCCCTCGGCCGGTACGGCCAGGGCGTAGCTGCCGTCGTCCGCGGAGAGCGTGGCGCCGGCCTGGCGACCGCGGCGGTCGATCAGCGTCACCTTGGCACGGGCGACCGGGGTGCCGCCCGCGTCCAGGACGCGGCCGCGGAAGACGCGCAGAACCTCTTCGGCGCGCTCCAGGCCGGCGTCCTCCTGGCTGCTCGCGCGCAGCTGCGGGGCGCGGTCGGGCTTGGGCAGGAAGAGGGCCAGGACCAGGCCTATCGCGACCGCGCCCGTCGCGATCAGGAACGACACATGGAAACCGTGCAGCGTGGGGATCGCGAGACCGCCGACGTGGTTCGCGGTGTTGGCGAGCACCATGCCGATGACGGCGCTGGAGACCGACGTACCGATCGAGCGCATCAGGGTGTTGAGGCCGTTGGCGGCGCCCGTCTCCGAGGCCGGGACCGCACCGACGATCAGGGCGGGCAGCGAGGAGTAGGCGAGGCCGATGCCCGCGCCCAGGACCACCGAGGTGATCACGGTCTGCCAGGCGGCGTCCATCAGACCGAGCCCGCCTCCGTAGCCGATGCCGATGATCAGCAGGCCCATGATGAGGGTGACCTTGGGGCCGTACTTCGCGGACAGCCGGGCGTAGACCGGTGCGGTGAACATCATGGTCAGGCCGAGCGGTGCCACGCACAGGCCCGCGACCACCATCGACTGGCCGAGGCCGTAACCCGTGGCGGCGGGCAGCTGGAGCAGCTGCGGCAGGACGAGCGAGACGACGTAGAACGAGACGCCGACCATGATCGAGGCGAGGTTGGTGAGCAGCACCTCGCGTCGGGCCGTGGTGCGCAGGTCGACCAGCGGGGCGCTCAGCCGCAGCTCCAGCAGACCCCACAGGAGCAGGACCACGACCGCGGCCGCGAACAGGGCGAGCGTGGTGCCGGACGCCCAACCCCAGTCGCTGCCCTTGGTGATCGGGAGCAGCAGCAGGACCAGGCCCGCGGACAGGCCGAGCGCGCCGAGCACATCGAAGGAGCCCTTCGCGCGGGCCTCGGACTCGGGCACCACGAGGAGGGTGAGGACGATCGAGAGGACACCGAGTCCGGCGGCGCCGAAGAAGAGGGCGTGCCAGTCGGCGTTCTGGGCCACCAGGGCGGCGGCGGGCAGCGCGAGTCCGCCGCCGACGCCGATCGAGGAGCTCATCAGGGCCATCGCGGAGCCGAGCCGCTCACGGGGCAGCATGTCGCGCATCAGGCCGATGCCGAGCGGGATCGCACCCATCGCGAAGCCCTGGAGCGTGCGTCCGACGATCATCGGCAGTACGGCGCTGGTGAAGCCGCTGATCAGCGCGCCGACCACCATCACGCCCAGGCTTGCGAGGAGCATCCGCCGCTTGCCGTAGAGGTCGCCGAGCCGGCCCATGATCGGGGTGGCCACGGCACCCGAGAGCAGGGTGGAGGTCAGGACCCAGGTGGCGTTGCTGGGCGAGGTGCTCAGCAACTGCGGCAGATCCTTGATGACAGGGACGAGCAGGGTCTGCATCACCGCGACAACGATTCCCGCGAAGGCTAGTACCGGCACGATTGCGCCGGACGGCCTCCGAGCAGGCTGGTCGGTCGTCGTGTGCGTCATTGCGTGAGGCCTCCAGGCCGAAAGTGAAAGAGGCGCGGAAGGAGCCGTTGGTCGGGTCCGCGCCGATAAGTGCTGGGTAAACATCGTATGCACGGGCAACTATTCCGATGCTTTGGCGTACTAACGAATCCTTGACCATCCCATGAAGGTCTGATATTCCGTCAGATCGGTTGCGGTCGTGGCGCGGCAGGTACCAGGTCGCAGGACCGAGCCGGAGACGGGACGAAATCCCGATGCCCCGCGCCCGCGGGCTCGGCAGTATGGCGCCCATGCTGCCGACCGTCGAAGACCCGCCCGTTACCCGTCGCTCCCTGCCGCCCGCCTGGGTGGTGATCACGCTGGCGTGCGCCGGACAGTTCCTCGTCGTACTGGACGTGTCCGTGGTCAATGTGGCGCTGCCCTCGATGCGCGCCGACCTCGGACTGACCGCCCCGGGGCTGCAGTGGGTGGTGAACGCCTACGCGATCGCCTTCGCCGGGTTCATGCTGCTCGGCGGGCGGGCCGGGGACCTGTACGGGCGCAGGCGGATGTTCCTTCTCGGGCTCGCCCTGTTCACCGTCGCCTCCCTCGGTGGCGGACTCGCCCGGGAGGGCTGGGAACTGCTGGTTGCACGAGCCGTGCAGGGACTGGGGGCCGCCGTGCTCGCGCCCTCGACACTGACCCTGCTCACCGCTGCCGTACCGGAGGGGGCGGCACGGGCGCGGGCGATCGCGACCTGGACCGCGGTGGGCGCCGGCGGCGGCGCGGCGGGCGGGCTCGTCGGCGGACTGCTCGTGGACGGCCTGTCGTGGCGCTGGGTGCTGCTGATCAACGTGCCGGTGGGCGTGCTCGTCCTCGTCGGATCCATGCTGGGGATCCCCTCCGCCCGGACGCGGCAGGCGGCCGGGGGAGCGATCCTCGAGAGCCGTGCCGCAGCCGGGCGTCGCCTGGACCTGCCGGGAGCGGTGCTGGTGACCTCCGGGCTCGCCGCGCTCGCGTACGGGATCGGGCAGACGGAGGCGGAGGGCTGGACGGCGGCCGCGACGCTGGTGCCGCTGTGCGCGGGGCTCGCCCTGATCGGGCTGTTCCTGGCCGTCGAGGCACGGACGAAGGCGCCCCTGATGCCACTGGGTCTGCTGCGGCTGCGGTCGGTGTCCTCGGCGAACGCGGCCATGTTCGTCGCCGGTTCCGCGATGTTCTGCATGTGGTTCTTCATGACGCTGTACGCGCAGAACGTCCTCGGCTACTCGCCCCTGGACGCCGGGCTCGCGCTGGTCCCCAGTTCACTCGCCGTGGTGTTCGGATCCAAGCTCGCGCCGTCGGCCATGAGGGCCGCCGGGGCGCGGAACACGGCGGTGCTCGGGACGCTGGTCGCGGCGGCCGGTTTCGGCTGGCAGTCGACGATGGCCGCGCACGGGGCCTACCTCACGACGATCATGATCCCGGGGATCCTGATGATGCTGGGCGCGGGACTGGCGGCCACCCCGCTGGCGGCGTTCGCCACCTCGGAAGCGGCACCGGCGGACGCCGGGCTCGCGTCCGGGCTGATCAACACCTCCCGCACGATGGGTGGTTCGCTCGGCCTCGCGGTCATGTCGACGGTCGCGGCGACGCGCACGGGCGCAAGCACGTCGGCGCAGGCCCTGACGGAGGGCTATGCGCAGGCGTTCCGGTTGAGCGGATGCCTGCTGCTGGCGGGCGCCGTGCTGATGCTGGCGTGGCTGCCGCGCAGGGCCGCCGCGCGCTGAGCGTGCGCACGGGCCGCGGCCGCACGCGGTTCCCGCGGAGACGGCACGTCGGGGCCTGTCGTTCGGATCATGCTGGTGTCAAGGCGCGGTCGCACGCAGCCGACCTGATCCGAACGACAGACCCTACAGCCATCCCTGCTGCCGGGCCTCGCGCATCGCCTCCATGCGGTTGCGGGTGCCGGTCTTGCCGATGGCCGACGAGAGGTAGTTGCGTACCGTGGACTCGGACAGATGGAGCTTCGCGGCGATGTCGGAGACCGTCGCCCCGTCCACGGACGCCTTCAGGACCTCGCACTCGCGCGCGGTCAGCGGGTTGGGCCCGGCGCTGAGGGCCGCCGCGGCCAGCGCCGGATCCACCACCGTCTCGCCGGTGAGCACCCGCCGGATCGCCGTGGCCAGGTCCTCCACCGGGCCGTCCTTGACGAGGAAGCCGGCGGCGCCCGCCTCCATGGCGCGGCGCAGATAACCGGGCCGGCCGAAGGTGGTCAGGATGAGCACCCGGCAGTCCGGTGCCTGCACGCGCAGTTCGGCGGCCGCGTCCAGACCGCTCATACCGGGAAGCTCGATGTCCAGCAGGGCGACGTCCGGGCGGTGGGTCAGAGCCGTGTCGACGATCGCGTCGCCCGCGGAGACCTGTGCGACGACCTCGATGTCCTCCTCCATGCCGAGCAGCAGGGCGAGGGCGCCGCGCATCATGCCCTGGTCCTCGGCGAGCAGGACCCTGATGCATTTCGCCGGCCTGTGACTTCGGGGCATCTCGTCCACGGGCCAAGCGTACGGTGCGGGCGCGTCCGCGGTTCGCGCCTCGACGAGAGCGGACCGAGGCGGCCCGGCCAGGCGTTCCGCGGGTTCACCGACGGCCTGGAGCGTGTGCCGTGCCGACGGTGTGACGCCGTGCCGGGTCGTCAGCCGGTCCCGCGAGCCCTCGCCGTCGGCGAGCACGGGGTGAGCCGGCCCGCGTCGGTGGTTCGGCGGTCGAGCGATCGCCGGGACCGGACTCCGTATCGTCGGATCGGGTGCCGGGTAGTCAGTCGGTCCCCGGGGCCGTGGCCGCCGGTGAGAGCGGGGCGGCGGGCGGGAGCCCGGCGGCCAACGGGAGTTCCGAGTCCACGGGCAGTTCCGCCGTGACCGTGAATCCGCCCCGCGGTGACGGGCCGGCGTGCAGTGAGCCGCCCGCCGCGGCGAGCCGCTCCGTCAGCCCCTTCAGACCGGTCCCGCCCACGCCCGCCGGGGGCGGGGCGGCGGCCGCGCCGTTCCCGTTGTCGGCGATCGTCAGCCGGACCCGGCCGGACGTGCCGTCGACGGTGAGCTCGCAGCGGTCCGCGCCGCTGTGCCGTACGGCATTGGTGACCGCCTCGCGGACCACCCAGCCGAGCAGGACCTCGGTCTGCGGTACCAGGGGAGCGCCCGACCTGCGCACCACCGGCTCGATGCCCGCGGCGGTCAGGGCCGACCGGGCGCGGTCCAGTTCCGTCGCCAGACTGCCCTCCCGGTAGCCCGTCACCGCCTCGCGGATCTCGGTGAGCGCCTGGCGGCCGACGGACTCGATGTCGGTGACCTGTGTCAGCGCCGCGTCCAGGTCGCGGTGGGCCAGGCGGCGGGCCGCCTCGGACTTCACGACGATCACCGACAGGGTGTGCCCGAGCAGGTCGTGCAGGTCGCGGGAGAAGCGCAGTCGCTCCTTCTCCACCGCTCGGCGGGCCAGTTCCTCACGGGCGGCACGCAGTTCGCGGACGGCCTCGGACAGGGACAGGATGGCGGCGGTCACCATCGTCGACAGGAAGGTGCCGTAGGCGATGTTGATCCCGTTCCAGCCGTCGCGCAGGCACGCCACGGTGCCCGCCAGCGCGGTGAGTCCCAGACCGGTCTTCCCCAGCCAGGGACCACGGACGATGGCGCCCGTCGCCAGACCGAGCAGAGGGAAGAACAGCAGCCAGTTCCCGCCGTAGCCGATGGCAAGACCGCAGGTCACCGCCCCCATCAGAAGCAGCGCCACACGCGTGGAAGGCGCCTCGCGCCGCTCCCTGTCGAAGGCCCGGAAGACGACGTAGATGTAGAGGGAGTTGAAGGCGAGCAGGCCGAAGCTGCCTATCCAGGCGTTCGAGGCCTTGCCCTGGAAGAGGTTGGAGAAGGCCCCCATCCCCAGCAGCAGCCACGGCAGCAGGGTGAAGCCGGTGGGCGGCGGACCCGGGCTCTCCGCCGCCTTGCCGGTCCTACGGGCGGCCTTCTGCTCGGTCTTGAAGCGCTCCATGTCCTCCTTCCACGTCTGTCGTGCGAGCTGCCACGTGTCCATATGGCAGCTGGCCTTGCGCAACCAGTGCATGTCCGTCACCCCGTTCACACGTTCCCGGCACTGCGGCGGTACGACAAGACAGCGTACGAACCGAACGCCAGCGCCCAGGCCGTCAGGACCACGACCGCACCGAGTGCGGGGGCGTGGCCGTCGGCGATCGACGTGCCGAGCTGGGCGAAGCGGTGGGTGGGGGTGTACCCGGACACCGTGCGCAGCCAGCCGGGGAACAGGGTGACCGGGAACCGCAGGCCGCCGAGCACCGCGAGGCCCAGATTGCACACCATG